>Ga0070741_10001296_pt1 | contig 77975 bp, 68 predicted proteins | sample Coa_R1_4_FD_66440 | JGI IMG/M metagenome (GOLD analysis project Ga0070741, IMG submission 66440) | Surface soil microbial communities from Centralia Pennsylvania, which are recovering from an underground coalmine fire - Coalmine... | ecosystem: Environmental > Terrestrial > Soil > Unclassified ...
GCGCCGATGGCGGGATAGGGTGAGCGAAAAGCATAATCAATGCGCTGGTTCCGCTCGCACATTCGAGCCGGCTCACGTCTGGCGCTGCTTGCGCTGGCGGTGCAGTTCTTTGTGACGTTCGGCCACGTCCATCTCGATGGACTGATAAACGGTTCGACGAGTGCGGCGAAAACCATCGGCCATGCCACCGCTTCGCTGCACAATCCGGCAGACGGCGGCCAGCAAGCGCCCGGGACGGTCGATGACGATTGCCCGATCTGCTCGCTGATCCAACTGGCCAGCGCATCGGCGCCGTCCGTTGCGCCGCCGCTGCCGACACCGACGCTGCGCGGCGGGCTCAAGCTCGTTGCGCCCGACGATAGAGGGCAGGCGGCTTCGCTTCGCCTTGCCTTTCTGGCCCGCGGACCGCCGTCGATCTGACGCGCACCGGCCGCGGCGGCAACGCCGCTTCGCGCGATCCCAAAATTTTGGCTTGGTGAAGCGCTGAACGTTCGCGTTCGCGCGTGCCTCCTTACAGAAAATTCGCATCGACGAGAGTCGCATGCTTATCGATCCCAAATCGAAACCCATGCCGGGCGATGCGGCGCCGGGCGGTGGCGCCGCGCAAGACGACAAGCGTGCGCCGCCGCCGCGACGCGCCGCGATGGCGCTGCTCCTGGTGCTCGCAGCATTACTGGGCGCGGCGGCCTATCGGCTGGCATTCGACTCGCCCGGTTTTTCCGAACCGTCGCCGGTCGTGACCAAAGCGGTACGTCCTCTCATCCGCGCTGGCGACACGGTCACGCTGCCCGAGGGCTCGCCGTTGCGATCGGAGCTCACGATCGCGCCGGTGACCGCCAAGGACAGCAAACGCGATCTCGTGCTCCCCGCGGTGGTCGAGACCGATCCGGCCCGGCTCATCAAAGTGGCGCCGCCGCTTGCCGGCCGGGTCGCCCAGCTCAAAGTCGGTCTCGGCGAGCGCGTCGAGGCAGGGCAGCCCTTGGTCGTGATCGATTCGCCCGATCTCGGCACCGCGTACTCCGACTACGACCGCGCCAAGGTCTTGCTGTCGCTCGCGAGCAAGACCCGCGACCGGCTGCGCGAACTTCAGAAAATCGGCGGCGCAGCCATGAAAGACCTGCAGCAGGCCGAGACCGACTACGTCACCGCCGAGGTCGAGCTGCAACGGGCGACAGCGCATTTGAAGCAGATCGGCGTCGAGCCGGACGCCGGCGACAAGACGCGCACCGTCACGGTGGTGGCGCCCATGGCCGGCAGCATCACCGACCTTGGCGTTGCGCCGGGCGAATACTGGAACGATCCGACCGCCGCGATGATGACGGTTGCGGATCTCAAGACCGTGTGGGTCACGGCGAGCGTGCCTGAAAAAGACACCGCGCTGGTGGCCAAGGGCCAGTCGGTCGCCGTCGTCTTTGCGGCTTATCCGGGCGAGGTGTTCACCGGCCATGTGCTGTTCGTCAGCGATGTGCTCGATCCGACGACCCGGCGCACCAAGGTCACCATTGCGTTCGACAACCCGGGCACGCGACTGCGGCCGGGCATGTTCGCAAGCGTCACCTTCTACGCCCCGGTCCAGCGGGTGCCGGTGGTCCCGACCAGTGCGCTGGTGCTCAAAGACGACGCCACGCAGATCTTCGTCGAGACCGCGCCGTGGACGTTCGAGGCGCACGACGTCGACATCGGCTTTCAGCAAGGCAGCGAGGCGGCGCTCACGCGCGGCGTGAAAGTCGGCGACCGCATCGTGGTCCGCGGGGGAGCGCTGCTCGGTGATTGATTGGCTGGTCAGCTTCGCGCTGCGCAAGCGCCTCGTGGTGGCGATGATCTGCGTGTTTGCCGCGGTGTACGGCTACTATTCGTGGACCCGGCTCGCGATCGACGCTTATCCGGACGTCGCCGACACCGAATCGCAGGTCGTCACCCAGGCGCCCGGACTGGCGGCCGAGGAGGTCGAGCAGCAGGTCACCATCCCGCTCGAACGCGAGCTCAACGGCACGCCGGGGCTGGCAATGATGCGCTCGCGCAGCACCTTCGGGCTGTCGCTGATCTCGTTGGTGTTCCGCGACGGCACCGAAGACTACTGGTCGCGGCAGCGCATCATGGAGCGCATTGCCAACGTCACCTTGCCGCCCGGGCTCACGCCCGGCCTCAATCCGCTGTCGTCGCCGACCGGGCAGATTCTTTATTACACGCTGGATTCCGCCGCCAAGAACCTGCGCGAACTTTCGGAAATCCAGCAATGGACCGTCATCCCGACGCTCAAGCAGGTGCCGGGCGTGGCGGATGTGTCCAACTTCGGCGGGCTGACCACCCAGTACGAGCTCGAGCTCGATCCGCAGCAGCTCATGCGGTTCAATCTGTCGCTCAACACCGTCACCAATGCGATCAGCGCCAACAATGCCAACGCCGGCGGCAGCGTTCTCAACCGCGGCGAGCTCGGCTACGTGATCCGCGGCATCGGGCTCATTCAGACGCTGGAGGATCTCGGCAACATCGTCGTCGCCGAGCACAACGGCACGCCGATCCTGGTGCGCGATCTCGGCAAGCTCAAGCTCAGCAACCAGGAGCGCCATGGCATCGTCGGCAAGGATGGCCGGAACGACGTGGTCGAGGGCACCGTACTCTTGCTCCGCGGTGCCAATCCCTCGCAAGTGCTGCGCGGCGTGCACGCCAAGATCGCGGAGCTCAACGAGGACCTGAAGGCCCAGCACGTTCGGATCGTGCCCTATCTCGATCGGACGACGCTGGTCGATGCCACCATCGACAAGGTCGGGCACACGGTGTTTGCCGGCATCGGGCTGGTGCTGATCGTTCTTATTCTTTTCCTTGGCAGCGCCCGCAGCGCGCTGATCGTCGGCGTGACCATCCCGTTCGCCATGGTGGTCGCCTTCATCCTGATGGCCTTCACCAACATCTCGGCGAACCTGCTGTCGCTCGGCGCCATCGATTTCGGCATCGTCGTCGATGGCGCCATCGTCATGACCGAGGCGATCCTGCGCCGGCGCGAGGCCAAGCCGCACGAGGTGCTCACCGAAGCCGACGTGCGCGACGCGGCGCGCCAGGTGGCGCGGCCGATCTTCTTTGCCACCACGATCATCATCACCACCTACCTGCCGCTGTTTGCGTTCCAGCGGATCGAGGCCAAGCTGTTTTATCCGATGGCGTACGCGGTCGGTTACGCGCAGCTTGGCGCGCTGGCGTTTGCGCTGCTCGTGGTCCCGGGGCTGGCCTATGTGGCGTATCGCCGGCCGCGGCGGATCGCGCGCAATGTGGTTCTGGGCTGGCTCGAGGCGGCGTATCGCGATGCTTTGACCGGCTTGCTGCGGCGCCCGAAGATCGCCTACGCGGTGGGCGTCGGCGCCGCCGTGGCGATGGTGCTGCTCGGCGTCACCGTCTGGCGCCAATTCCTGCCGGATCTCGACGAAGGCTCGATTTGGCTGCATGCCGAAATGCCGGCCGGCATATCGCTGCAGAAGGCGACCGACATGGTCGCCAATTTGCGCGCGGCGCTGCACGAATTTCCGGAAGTCGACAGCGTCGTCAGCCATATCGGCCGCAACGACGACGGCACCGATCCATGGACGCCGGCGCACATGGAAGCGGCGGTCGTGCTCAAACCCTACGGCACTTGGCCGAAAGGCGAGACCAAACAAGACCTGGTGGCGCGCATATCGGCCCGGCTTGCACAATTAGGCGGCTTCGAGATCGCTTTCAGCCAGCCGATCATCGACAGCGTGCTCGATACCGTGTTCGAGCCGCACAGCGCGCTGGCCATCAAGGTGTTCGGCAACGACTTCAAGGAGCTGCGGCGCATCGGCAACGCCATCGTCGGCGTGCTCAAGGCCACTCCCGGCGTCACCGATGCGGCAATCGATCAATATACGCCATTGCCGCAGGTCTCCATCAAGGTCGATCGCGCCGCCACCGCGCGCTACGGCATCAACGTCGCCGACGTCACCAACCTGATCAATACCGGGATCGGCGGCGCCGCCGTCAGCCAGCTGTTCATCGGCGACCGGCGCTACGACATCACCGTGCGCTTTCCCGCCCCGGATCGGAGCAGTCCCGAGGCGATCAAGAATCTCGTTCTGACATCGAGCGATGGCGCGCTCATTCCGCTGTCGCAGGTCGCCGAGGTCAAGGTGCAGTCCGGCGAAAGCATGATCAATCGCGAGATGAATCGCCGCTACCTCCTGGTCAAGATCGACTACCGGGATCGCGATCCGCTGTCGGTCGTGGCGCAGGTCTCGCAGGCCATCGCCCAAAAAGTCTCGTTCGACAAAAGCCAGTACCACATCGAATGGGGCGGCCAGCTCGAGGGCCAGGAACGCGCCGAGGCGCGGTTCAAGCTCATTCTCGGCATGGTGCTGGCCGTCATGATGGTGCTGCTCTATGCCGAGTTCGGCATTTTGCGCCAGGTGTTCCTCATCGTCGGCGTCGTGCCGCTGGCGACGCTCGGTGGCCTGATCGCGCTGCATGCCACCGGGACGACGCTGAACGTCGCGTCGGGCGTCGGCTTCATCGCCTTGTTCGGCGTCGCCGTGATGAACGGCGTCATCATGGTGGCGAACCTCAATCGCTCTCGTGCGCTCGGGCTGCCGCTGTTCGAGGCGGTGCTGGCGGGGGCCGGCGAGCGGCTGCGTCCGGTGCTGATGACGGCGACGGTGGCGACGGTCGGGATGCTTCCAGCCGCACTTGCCACCGGCGTCGGCAGCGACGTTCAGCGCAATCTCGCAACCGTGGTCGCCGGCGGTCTCATCCCGGCGACGCTGCTGACGCTGTTTATCATCCCGACGTTTTATTTCGTGATGGAGCGCCGTGCCGCATTGCGTACAGCAGAAAGTGCGTCCGCCGCGGCGCCGCAGGCGATGCAGGAATCGTAGGGGCTCGCACCATGGTCAGGGGGGCTGTGCGGACGATCGCCTTTCTGTTGGCCGCGGGCATGCTGTTGGCCGCTTGCGCGGTCGGGCCCGACTTCAAGGTGCCGGCTGCCCCCGATGCCAGCGGCTATACGCCGGAGCCGCTCGCCACTGCGACTGTCTCAGCGGCGACGCCCGGCGGCAGCGCCCAGCACTTCGACCGCACGCGCGACCTGCCGGGGCAATGGTGGACGTTGTTTCACTCCAAAGACCTCAACAGCCTGGTGGAGAAGGCGCTTGCCGCCAATCCGGATCTGCAGGCGGCGCAGGCGGCGCTGACTGTCGCCAAGCAAAATGTCTATGCGCAGGAAGGACTGCTGCTTCCCGCCATCAACGGCAATTTCACCGGCACGCGGCTGCAGGCGCCAATCGGCACGCCGTCCGACTTCGGCGCTGAAAATCCGACGTTCAATCTGTTCACCACGCAGCTCACCGTATCCTATGTGCCCGACGTGTTCGGCGGCACGCGGCGCTCGATCGAAGCATTGGCCGCCCAGGCGGATTCTCAGCAATTTGCGCTCGAGGCGACCTATCTGACGCTGACGTCCAATCTTGCCGGTGCGGCGGTGCAGGAAGCCTCGCTGCGCGGCCAGATCGCGGCGACCAAAAGCATCATCAAGATCGAGACCGACGTGCTGTCGCTGCTGCAGCGGCAGTACGGGCTTGGCTATATCGCCGAGGCGGACGTCGTAGCGCAGCAGGCCGCGCTGGCGCAGGTCGAGCAAACGTTGCCGCCATTGGAAAAGCAGCTGGCGCAGCAGCGCAACCTGTTGGCCGCCCTGAGCGGAGGCCTGCCCAGCGAAAAGCTGCCGCAAAAATTCAATCTTTCCGGGCTGCGCTTGCCGCGCGACCTGCCGCTGAGCCTGCCGGCGAACCTTGTCGAGCAGCGTCCCGACGTGCGCGCGGCGGAGGGCAACCTGCAGGCCGCCAGCGCCCAGATCGGCGTCGCCATTGCCAACCGGCTGCCCAACGTTGCGCTCACCGGCAACCCCGGCAGCACCGCGCTTGCCCTCAATCAGCTGTTCACGCCCGGGACCGAGTTCTGGAGCATTAGCGGCAGCGTCACCCAGCCGATCTTTCAGGGCGGCACGTTGCTGCACCGCGAGCTCGCCGCCAGGGCAGCGTACAAACAGGCGGCAGCGCAATATCGCAGCACGGTCATCACCGCGTTCCAGAACGTCGCCGATGCGCTGCGCGCCATCCAGTCCGACGCCGTCGCCTTGCAGAAGGCGGTCGCCTCGGAGCGGGCGACGGCGAAAAGCCTCGACATCACGCGCAAGCGCATGCAGCTCGGCGATATCAACTATCTTTCCCTGCTCAACGCCCAGCAGGCTTATCAGCAGGCGCTCATCAGCCTCGTCCAGGCGAAGGCGGCGCGTTACGCCGACACGGTCGCGTTGTTCCAGGCGCTTGGCGGCGGCTGGTGGAACCGGACGGATGTGGAGCCGGAGCGGCCGTTGACGATCGGCGACGTATTCCAGTGACGTACTGAAGCAGGTCGCAGCGGTTAGTCGGCGGCAGCGTTGATCGCGCGAAAAAAGCGACTTTGCTTGTTGACGAACGTCCACGCGAACGCTTTTCCGGAGCGCGTGACTTCGTCGACGAGCATCAGGTCCGGATCGTCGGCCGCGCAGCGGTCGCGCTCCGTCTCGATGACAAAATCGGCTTTGTCCTGATCAAGCTCCAGGCGCCATTTTCCGCCCAGCATCGGCTCGACCATGTGCTCGCGATAGGGAATGCAGATCAGAACGCTCGGTAGCGGTCGTTCCGCCGCGGACGTTTGATCGAGCCGGGCTTCGAGCTGCCGCAGCGCCTCGGTGGCCGAAGCAGACCAGTAATCCAGGTCGAAGCGCCCATACGACCCGGCAACGCCGCCGGCGAGCGGATTCATCGCGACGTATTCAAGCGGATGGAGACTGACGAGATTGGCTATGAGCGCACCCGCGTAGGCGGCGCCGAGCAGGGCCGCCGGAATTCGTGCCCGGCCAAGCGAACGGCCGAGCCGCACGATGGCCCAGCCGGACAGAAGCGCGAGCATGGGGATCACGAAGAGCGTATGGCGAATGCCGTCGTAAAGCGTCGCGTGCTCGACAATGAGGAACAGGATCGGCGCCGCCGCCGCGACCCACACGAGGAGGATCGATCGGCTGCGGGCCATGTCCAGCAGCGGCTCGCTCAGACCGGCCGCGCCGCTGCGCTGCCAGCGGTCGAAGCCCAGCCGCAGGGTTCGGACCGCACTCGCGATGCCGAAGCAGACAGCCGCGACAAGGGCGGCCAAAAATCCGATTGGAAATCGGGCCAGCCATTGCTCCGGGATGTAGGACCACGGCAACGCGGTGGTCGTCACCGATTCGCCCCAGTGGGCAAATTCGAATTCCGTGGGAATCTTGGCGAAGAATGCGTAGGCGGTCGCGAATTGCGTCAGCGGGTTTCCGATCTGCAGCCACGGCCACAACGCGATCGCAACGATCCAGGCGAGCCCGATCGCGACGACACCTCGCGCCGCGATGCCAAGCAATGCCTTGCGGGCGGCCGATCCCGTCAGCACAAGGGCTTCCAGGGCGCACAGGCCCAATACGCCGATCAGGTAGGCGTGGAGGATGATGCCGCCGGTCCGCGTCGCGATCGCCAGGCCGGTTGCGAGGCCGACGCAGGCGGTTGCCGGCCATGACGGCACCGTTTGCCGCCCCATCACCATGATGGCGAGCGTCGCCCAGCACATGGCGGCGAGAAACGGCACGTCGATCGGGGCGAAGAACAGATTGCCGTAGAGGTAGCCGGTCACGAGGCAGATGACGAGCGCGATCGGCCCGGCCCAGGCGCCGAACGACAGGCGCGCCGTCGGCAGCAGCGCGGCGAGCCCCGTGAGCCCGATCACGAACGTCATGGCGTGACGGACGGTCAGCGGATCGGCGAGGCCGAGCGACTGCACCGCCGCCGTCAGCATCTGAAACCAGGGCCCGTAGTACCAGAGCGGCGGCTCGACGGTCTCGAATTGCGCGCGGTCGGCGAAGCCGCTGGTGTACCAGGCGAGCGCCTTGGGCCCGTAATCGTTGGTGTTGAATTCGTCGATGGTGACCCCGAAATCGTGCGCTGTCGACAATCCGACAATGAGCGCGACGGCGAGCAGCAACAGACCGAAAACGGTCGCAGGCTCGGCGGCGAAGCCTTTGATGCGCAGGTCCCACTTCGACCGCACCGCACCGACAGGGCTTATGAAAGGAGCGTCAACGAGCGCTTTCTCGGACATCGGGTACCACTAAAGACCTGCCACTATAGCACCTTCCGCTCTCCTCGAACGGCGCACGGCCGGAACATTTGCCTTCTCGCACCTGTTGAGGCCCCGAAGTACAGTACAACGCAGAACCACGTGCATAACGAAGAACCGCGTGCGCAGTTTCGCCAGTTTGCAAATGCTCCTGCCCTGTCCGGCGTGTGCCAAACCCACCGAGCACCGCGAGCTGTTCGTCAAGAACGCATGCGTGATCCTGCGGTGTACGGCCTGCGGACTGGGACGCGCCGAGACGGCGAACTTCGACCCGGAGCGGTACTACACCGGCGACTATTTCTCGGGCGTTCATCCTGACGGCTACGCCGATTACCGCGGCACGGAGCCGGTGTTGCGGCGCGAATTTGCGCGCACGGTCGCGTTCATTCGCAGATATCGGCCCGCGGGGCGGCTTCTGGAAATCGGCTGCGCCTATGGGTTCTTCCTGCAGGAGGCCCGGCAATACTACGAGATCCAGGGCCTCGAACTCGCCCAGGATGCAGTCGCCTTCTGCCGCGACCGCGGACTGCCGGTCCAGGCCGGGGCCGCCGACGAAGCCGGCTTTGCAGAGTTGGGCCGCTTCGACGTGATCGTGCTGCTCGACGTCATCGAGCACTTGCCCGATCCGCTGCAAACGCTGGCGCTCTGCCGCAAGCACCTTGAGAACGGGGGCGTGATCGTCATCACGACCGGTGATTTCGCTTCGCTGCATGCCCGCCTGGCGGGGCGCAATTGGCGGCTTATGACCCCGCCCCAGCATCTGTGGTATTTCGCGCCCACCAGTATTGCCCGGCTGTCGGCCTCGACGGGCCTCCACATGGAGCGCTGCGAGCATCCCTGGAAGCTGGTGCCGATCTCCTTGATATCCTTTCAAGTCGCCCGCATGCTCGGCGCGCGTGCCAAAGGTCCTGCCGGAAGCCGGGTCGGCCTACCGGTCAATTTGTTTGACGCCATGCGGTGCCTGCTGCGGAACGTCTGAGGCGTAAGGCGGCTGGCATTCCGGCTCGCCCGAGGTCTTTGAGTTCGAACTGGCGTTCGATGTGGAGTTCGATGCGATGGGCGGCGCAAGTCTGTCACTGTTTCAGGTCCTCATCCTCGTCGCCTATGCGGTGGCGATGGCGCTGGGGCAGGTCTTGTTCAAGCTCGCCGCGGTCCGCATCGGCGCCACAAAGAGCCTCGTCGAGCGGCTCAGTGCCTTGGCACACAATGGCTATTTCGTCGCCGCCATCCTGCTTTACGCGGCGCTCACCGGCGTCTGGCTGTGGATTTTGACCTTTACGCCGCTGTCGCGGGCCTACGTTTTTGTCGCGCTCTCATTTGTCGTGACGCCGTTTGCGGCCGCGGCTATCTTCGGGGAACCAATGACCGTCCGGCTGGTTCTTGGACTTGGCCTCATTGTCGCGGGCCTTTGGTGCGTTGCGGGATAATTCTGCGGAATAATTCTGCCGGCCTTGTTGCGTAGCGGGACAGACAATGCCAGCCGATCCTAACAGTGCGATCTGGGTAGTGCTCGCGGCCTACAACGAGGCGACCGTCATCGGCCGCGTTGTTTCCGACCTCGTCCGGCACGACTACGCCGTCCTCGCCGTGGATGACGGCTCGCACGATGCGACCGGCCAAAAGGCCCAAGCTGCCGGCGCCACGGTGATCACCCATCCGGTCAATCTCGGCCAAGGTGCGGCGCTGCAAACCGGCATCCGCTATGCCTTGAAGCACGGCGCCGAATACATCGTCACGTTCGATGCCGACGGGCAGCACCACGCCTCCGACGTCGAAACCCTGGTCGCGAGCCTGAAAGCGCACCGGGTCGACTTCGCGCTCGGCAGCCGCTTTCGCGGCCAGGCTCTCGCCATGCCGTGGGCGCGCCGCAAGGTGCTGCAACTCGCCACCTGGTTCACCCGCTTCACGACCGGCCTGCAGGTGACCGACACCCATAACGGCCTGCGCGCCATGACGCGGTGCGGGGCAGCCCGGATTGCGCTCCGCCAGAACCGCATGGCCCACGCGACGGAGTTTTTGGATCAGATAGCGCGCAGCCGGCTCGGCTATGTCGAGGTGCCGGTCACCATCGAGTACAGCGCCTATTCGCTCGCCAAAGGGCAAAAGCTCAGCGACTCGCTGCGGATTCTCGTCGACTTATCGGCTCAGAGGTTGCACCGATGATCGCTCAGATCGGCCTGTCGATCCTGCTCGGCGGGATCGCGATTTACGCCTGGACTGAATGGTCGCGGGCGCCTGCGATCGGCTCCATCGCCATGCTCGCCACCGCGTCCGGCCTGTACTTGGTGTGGCTGCCGTCGCACGCGACGTGGCTGGCCGACCAGGTCGGCATCGGGCGCGGGGTCGATCTCGTGCTCTACATCTGGGTGATCATCAGCCTCCTTGTGATGTTGAACCTTCATCTCAAGCTGCGCTCGCAGATGGAGTTCATCACGGTGCTGATGCGCGAAGCCGCCATCAGCGAAGCCGACCGTCATCGATAAGCGCTGGCGGCTACGCCATCGATAGAAGACAGGCCAATCGCGATCTTGCTGCGGGGGAGGCGATTACCTCGCAGCCAGCTGCGGGTCCGTTGGCATTGCCGGTGAAGCGCCCCAACGCAGCGCCACGCCGAAGCACAAGATGAGCCCGGCTAGGTTCGGCAGCAGCGCCATCAAGGCGAGGCGAAAGTTGCCGAGATCGTCTGCCGTGAGACCGAGGCCGGCCCAGTTCGCCAGCCGCAACACGCCGGCGAGCTGGGGGTCAGCGTCGGCGAGGGCCGGCGCAGCCGGCAGCGGCAGCGCCAGCGCCGCCGCGAGCTCGGTGAGCCTGGCCTGTTCCTCCCGCTCCAAGGCCCGGCAGCGCCGGCCGCGAATCTTGCATTCAGCCTCCCGCGACTCTGCGGCCGCGGTCACGGCGCGCTTGGCGGTCGCGACCGCGGCGTCGCGTTGTGCGGTTCGTGCTGCCGCCGTGCTCACGACGGCCTGACGCGCCGCCGTGCTGTCGCCGACGTGCCGGTTGACGAAGCCGATCGAGGCGAGCACCGCCAAGGCCAGCGACAAGCTCCAGGTCGCCCAGGCGGCGGACGCGAGCGCCCGGCGCCAGCGCAGCCACAGCGCCACCGCGACGGTCGGCAGCGTGACGGCCAGCACGTCGGCCGCGATCGACAGCCCCGCGAATGTCGCGGCCGACATCATCGTCGTGCCGAAGCGCCACCCGGTTTGCGCGTTGATGCCGATGCCGAGCAACGCGACCGCGAACGCGACGAGCAGCAATATCGCACCGAGTTGCGATGGTTTGTCCCCCAGCCGGCGAATACGCGGTGCAGGCACGACGTTCTGCGTGGACAGCGGCAGCGGCATAACGTCCGGCGCATTCGCCGGTGTCTCGGCCGCGGTTGCGGCGGCCGGCTTCTTGCGAGCACGACTACGCGGCCGCGCAGCTTTGCGCACCTTCCGCGGCGGCTTCAGGTCGACGATGCTCAGAACAGAGTTGTTGTCGGCCATTACTCGTCCCCATGTACGCACGACGCTTAATGCCGCCGTCGCGACTCACCTCCAGCAAACCGAATCAAGCATGCGCTCGGCGGCCGGCATCATGAGGGCCGATCCAAGTTTTGAACTTGAAAATTTTGCCGCATGGACGCGAAGCAGTCGCAAGGAGCCACTTTGCTGCACGTCGTCTCGACGACGGTGCAAACCGAATCAAACGTTCTTCAGTAAGATCAATAGCGTTCGAATGGCGACGATGCGTGCGCGGCCAACTGTTAGTCCGCGTACTACCGCCCCTCGCGCGCCCAGGTGCCGGCGAGGCTGCCGAGCAGGAGCAGAAGGCCGAGCATGCCGACGAAGACCGGCAGCACGCCGATGCCGCGCACGATGCTGGCGTCGGTCATCTTGAGCCCGATCCAGCTGTCGCCCGCGTAGGTGTCGCCGGAGCGCACCGCAACGACGCGCGGCACGTCGAGGCCGCTGCCGGCATCGAGCCGGCGCGACGAGCCGCCGGTGGCGCGCGCGATCGGCCCCAGCACGTCGGTGGTCGAGGTCACCTCGGCGAATTCGCGCGGGTTGGCCGGGCCGACATTGACCAGCGCGTTGAGCTTGCCGTCGGTGGCGTGCCACAGGCCGAGCTCGTCGGCCGTCACGGTGCTCTGCCACAGGCCGGGCTCGGTTTGCGCGAGCTGGAGCACGCGGTTGCCTCCGGACGGCGAGGTCAGCGTCACGTCGGCGACCGAATCGCCCATGGTTTGCCGCTGCACGACAAGGCTATGGCCGTGCACGTTAAGACGCAGCGCCTCTTCTTCGAGATCGGGCTCCTGCATCAGCCAATGCGACAGCCGGCGCAGGAGGTCGAGCTGCGGGCCGCCGCCCTCGTAGCCGCGCGCCCACAGCCACATCTGGTCGGAGAGGAGCAGCGCCACGCGGCCTTCGCCCTGCCGCGACAGCACCAGAAGCGGCTTCTGCTCGGCGCCCTGCATGATGGTCATGCCGCTGACGTCGCGGGTGTCGACCACGCGAAACCACTGGCTCCATTTCGGCGGATTGCTGTTGGCGCCGTCGAGGTCGCGCGTCACCGGGTGGCGCTTGCCGAGCGCGGTGAGCTCCGGACGGAACGGCTCTTCGGTGACGTCGCCGCTCGGCGCCGCCGGCAAGACCGAATCGAGCGGGGTGTGCCAGACGCTGGTCTGGCTCGCATAATCCGGCCCGGCGTCGACCAGCACGGCGCCGCCTTCGCGCACATACCGGGCGATGTTCTCGAAATACGGAAACGGCAGCACGCCCTGGCGGGCGTAGCGGTCGAAGATGATCAGGTCGAAGAACGCCTTGTTCTCCGGTGGCCGCTTGACGATCTTGTTGACGAACAGCTCGCGGGTCGGAAAGGCGATCAGTGACAGTTCGTTGATCGGCGTGCCGTCCTGCTTTTCGGGCGGCCGCAAAATCGTAAAGTGGACGAGATCGACCGATGGATCGGACTTCAGGATATTGCGCCAGGTGCGCTCGCCCGCATTGGGTTCGCCGGAGACCAAGAGCACCCGCAGCTTGTCGCGCACGCCGTCGATCGACACCACGGCGCGATTGTTGACCGGCGTCAGCTCGCCGCCGGGCAGCGGCGCCGCCTCGATCTCGACGATGTTGGCGCCGCCATGGGTGATCGGCACATCGACGTTCTGCTGCTGCCCGACCGGAACGTTTTGTTTTTCCAGCACCTCGCCGTCGCGCCGGATCGTGACCTCGGCGGCGGCTTCGTTGGCGCCGTGATCCTCGACGCGATAGCTGATGGTCTGCGACTGGCCGACGATGCCGAAGCGCGGCGCCGCGATCAGCGCGATGCGGCGGTCGCGTTCGTCCTTGTGTCCGGTGATTAGCGCGTGGACGGGCGCGGCAAAGCCGAGCGCGCTCGCTTCGGCCGGCACGTCGTGCACGCGACCGTCGGTAATCATCATGACACCGGCGACGCGATCGGGCGGCACGTCGGCAAGCGCCGAGCCGATGGCGGCGAACAGCCGCGTGCCGTCGGTCTCGCCGTCGGAGTGGCCGCCCTCGACGACGCGCACATCGAGGCCGGGGATGCGATGCAGCCGCTCGACCAAGGCATCGCGCGCAGCTTCCGTCTGTTTGGTGCGGTCGCCGAAATTCTGGCTCGGGCTCTTGTCGACCACGACCACGGCGACGGAGCTCAGCGGCTGGCGGTCCTCGCGCGTGAGCGACGGATTGGACAGCGCGAGCACGATAAGCGCCAGCGCCAAGGCGCGGATCACCGCGCCGCGGCTGCGCGATACGAACAGCAGCAAGGCCAGGATCACAGCCGCGGCAACGGCCGCCCAGACAAATTCGGGCGGGACCAGGGGAGCGAAGGCGATACCGAAATTCACCGGCGTCTCCTATTGGCCCAGCCGCTCGAGCAGTGCCGGCACGTGCACCTGGTCGGCTTTGTAATTGCCGGTCAGGGTGTACATGACGATGTTGATGCCGGCGCGGAACGCGAATTCGCGCTGGCGCGGCTCGCCCTCGACCATGGGCAGCATGTACTGGCCGTCGGATTGCGTGGCCCAGGCGCCGGCGAAATCGTTCGAGGTGATGATAATCGACGACACGCCGTCGCCGCCGCGCGCCGGCCGGTTCGCCTCCTCTTCGTCTTCGCTGGCCGGCAGCGCCTCGACCCAGAGCTGGCCGTTGGCAAAGCGGCCGGGAAAATCGCGCAACAGGTAAAACGTCTTGGTCAGGACGTGGTCGCGCGGCACCGGCTCGAGCTGTGGAATATCGAGCGAGGACAGGATCTGGCGCAGCTCGACCATGCCGGGGCTCTGCGTCTCGCCGCCGGGGCCGGGCGGCGCATCGACCGCATCGCGGGTGTCGAACAGCACGGTACCGCCGTTCTTCATGTACGAATCGATGCGCTTGAGCGCTTCCGCCGACGGCCGCGGCGCGCCGGGCACGATCGGCCAATAGATCAGCGGGTAGAACGTGAGCTCGTCGTGGCCGATGTCGAGCCCGATCGGGTCGCCGGCCTCGAGCGCGGTGCGCTGCGCCAGCACCGCGGTGAGCCCGGACAGGCCGGCTTTGCTGATATTGTCGACGCTGTCGTCGCCGGTGACGACGTAGGCGAGCCTCGTTTCGAGCGCAGCCGGCGGCACGTCAGCGTGCGTGGTTTGCGCGCGGACCTGGACCAGCGAAAGCCCGAGAACCGCAAGCCCGGCGATGAGCGCCGCGGCCGCGCGGCGCCGCGGCATCAGACGCTGGATGCCGCCACCGAGGATCAGCACCGCGATGCTGTCGAGGAGGAGAAGCGCCAGCGCGGCGAGGAACACCGGTCCGCGCAAGTCCAGCGGTTCGCTGGTGCGGTAGACCTCGTGACGCGCATTGGCGAGCGCGCCGAAGTCGAGCGGCGCCAGGCGATCGGCCGGCGCCAGCGTGTTGACGGCAAAATAGCTTTCCGGCGGGCCATAAAATCCGGGCGGATGATCCGCGGTGGCGCTGCCGGAGTAATCGGTGGGTACCGGCCGCGCCGTCGGCGGCGGCGACACAAAGGCGCCGAAGCCGTCGAGCACGCGGCTCGGCGGCACCACCTCGCGCGCCGCTGCGACCTTGTCGTCGGCGGCTGCCGCGCCGGCGCCTGCGCCGGTATGGCTCTCGGCCACGTCGGTGCCGGCCAGATCGGTGATGCGCTTGAGCATGTCGACGAACGTGCCGGACAGCGGCAGGTTGGACCAGCGCGTGTCGCCGGTGACGTGGAACAACACGATCAGGCCCTTGCCGCGACGTGCTGCGGTGACGAGCGGGGTGCCGTCGGCGAGCGTCGCCCAGGTGTTGTCGCTCAAGGTGGCGTCGGGTTCGGCCAGAACCTGCCGGTTCACGGTCACGTCGCTCGGCACCGCCATGCCGTTGAACGGGCTGTCGCGGGTGAACGCGGCGAGCGGTTGGGGCTTGTCCCAGCTCAGGCTGCCGCCCAGCGTGCGGCCGCCGCGCCGTAATTTCACGGGCACGAGATCGTCGTCGGAGGCGGCAAGCCGCGGGCCGGCGAAGCGGACCAGCACGCCGCCGTGCTCGACCCATTGCGCCAGCCGCTCATGGGCGTCGCCCGCGATGGTGCCGACGTCGGCCAGGATCAGCATCGGCAGTTTCTGGTCGAGGAAGTGCGCCACCGCATCGGCCGACGATTCGCCCTGGGCGAGCCGCAGGTCGGCAAAGGGGCTCAAGGCGCGTTCGATGTAATAGCTCGACGACAACAGCGGCTCGGACGTGTCGGCGGTGGCGGCGGAGACGATGCCGACGGTGCGGCGGCGCCAGCGCTTGTCGAGGAGTTGGACGGCGCCGGCGGAGCGGTCGCGGGCGATCTCGAGCCGCGCGATGTCGTTGCGGATCTCGACCGGCAGGTCGAAGCGCGCCTGCGTCTCGCGCTCGCCGGGCTTGAACGCGAACGGCGCCTCGCCGAGCGACAAACCTTTCAGATCGAGGGCGCGGACCGTGCCGTTCTCGGCGTCGCCGGCATCGACCCGCAGCACTTTCACGCTCATGCCGCCGGCCGCGTTCTCCGCTGCCGCGAGCGCGCGGGCCCCCGCGACGCCGCCGGACACGATGGTGAGCGGATGATTGCCGATGGTCTGCGCCAAGTCCTTGACGAACGCGCCGCCCTTGCCGAGGTCGGTGTCGTCCGACAGCCAGACGAGCTCGAGGTCGGCGGTGGCGCCGAGAAAACGGCCGATCGCCGGCAACGCGTCGGCGCGCACGACGGTGTAGGGCACCGGTTTGAGCTGATGCAGCCGCACGCGGGCGGATTCGGCGGGCTCGAGCGAAATGTCGCGCGTGGCGTCGGACAGCGGGATCAGCGCCACCGCGCGGCGCTCTTCGGCGGCGCGCGCGATGATGTCGTCGGCGGTGCGCACGCGCGCATCCCAGGTCGCGGCGGCGGACCAGCCGTCATCGATCAGGATGCCGATCGGTGCGCGCGATTGCGTCGCCGCAAGCGGCGGATGCCAGAGCGGCCCGGCGGCGGCGATGATGATCAGCGCCGCCAAGGTGAGCCGCAGCAGCGTGAGCCACCACGGCGTTCGCGCCGGCGTCTCTTCCCGCGGCGCGATCTCGAACAGGAGCCGGGTCGGCGGAAAGTCGATGCGCCGCGGCCGCGGTGGGATCATGCGCAGCAGGAACCACAGCACCGGCAGGGTCAGAAGGCCGATCAGCACCAGCGGTTCGGTAAAGCCGAGGGACAATCCGCCGATCATGTCAGAACCCGCGGTCCGCCAGCGGCGGATTGTTGCGGAGCGGCGGCGAGGACATCAGCCGCAGCGGCGCCGATGCGCGCATGCAACGCCAACAGGAGCTCGCTCGGCGGGCGGTCGGTGCGATGAATAGCAAAACTCCAACCGAGCCGGTCGGTCTCGGCGCGGATCGCGGCGCGATGGCGCTCGACGCGCGCAGTGTAATCGCTGCGCCAAGTCTCGGCGCGGCCGGCGGTGATGCGGCCGCCGCCTTCCGGCTCGACGAACTCGATGCGGCCCCAATAGGGGAACGTCTCCTCCGCGGGATCGACGATCTGCACCACGTGACCGCGCGCACCGGTGCCGGAGAGCTGCGCAATGGTGCGGCGCACCGCGGCGATGTCGGTCCACAAATCGGAAAGGAGCACGATCTCGGCGAGGGGCGCCGGCGCAAAGTTCGGCGGCAGGCTGGCGCGCTCGCTGCGGTCGTGCACCATGGCCTGGGCCATGCGTTCGACCACGTTGCGGCTGCCGGTCGGCCGCGTCAGGCCGGGAATGCCGACACGCTCGCCGCCTTCGACCAGCACTTCGCCGAGCGCCAGCGCGATCACCAGCGCGCGGTAAAGTTTGCTGTCGTGCGCAAGCTGCGAGGCGAACACCATGGACGGCGAGCGGTCCGGCCAGATCCACACCGTATGTGCGGCCTCCCATTCCTGCTCGCGCACATAGAGGTGATCGTCGCGCGCCGAACGGCGCCAGTCGACGCGGGCGGCCGGCTCGCCGGAGACGAAGCGGCGGTATTGCCAGAAATTCTCGCCCGGACCGGCGCGGCGGCGGCCGTGCAGACCGTGGATCACGGTCGCGGCGACGCGGCGCGCTTCCAGAATGAGGCGCGGCATCGCGGCGGCGAGCGTCTGGCCTTCGCCGACCGCACGCTGGACCGCCGCGCTCTCCTGGTTGCCGGGCCTGGGCTCCAGCGCCATTCGCTATCCGATCCGCGCCTTGAGGCGTGCGATCACCGCCTGCATGGTCTCGCCCTCGGCGCGCGCGGTGAAGGTCAGCGCCATGCGGTGCTTGAGCACCGGTTCGGCGAGATCGAGCACGTCGTCGATCGAGGGCGCGAGCCGCCCATCGAGGAGGGCGCGGGCGCGCACCGCCAGCATCAGGGCCTGGCTGGCGCGCGGGCTCGGGCCCCAGGCGATCGATTTTGCGTCCGGACTGTCGGCCGCCGGCCGCGCCGAGCGCACCAGCTGCAGGATCGCTTCGACCACCGACTCGCCGACAGGCAGCCGGCGCACCAGCCGTTGCGCGCCCATCAGGTCTTCGGCGGTCATGGCTGGCTTCGCCCGCGTCTCTTCCGAGCCGGTGGTGTCGAACAAAATTTTGCGCTCGGCGTCGCGATCCGGATAGTCGACGTCGATCTCCATCAGAAAGCGGTCGAGCTGCGCTTCCGGCAGCGGATAGGTGCCTTCCTGCTCCAGCGGATTTTGCGTGGCCAGCACGTGGAACGGCTTCGGCAGATCGTGGCGCGCGCCGGCTACCGTGACGTGCTGCTCCTGCATGGCCTGCAGCAAAGCCGATTGGGTGCGCGGGCTGGCGCGGTTGATTTCGTCCGCCATCAACAGCTGAGCGAATACCGGACCTGAGATGAAACGAAAGCTGCGCTTGCCGGTCTGGCTCTCTTCCAGCACTTCGGTGCCGAGGATGTCGGACGGCATCAGGTCGGGCGTGAACTGAATGCGCCGTGCATCGAGGCCGAGCACGACCCCCATGGTCTCGACGAGCTTGGTCTTGGCGAGACCCGGCACGCCGACCAACAGCGCGTGGCCGCCGGACAGCACGGTGACAAGCGCCTGCTCGACAACTTTGTCCTGGCCGAAGATCACGGTGCCGATCGCGGCCTTGGCGGCGCGGGCATGCGCGGCGGTCGATTCGGCCGCGCGCACGATCATGTCTTCAAGCTTTTCCAAACCCTCGCCGGCTGCCGGCATCGGTCACTCCTGTTCGCTGGCCCGCCCGGTCCTTTGCGCCCGAATTGCAAGGCGCGCGGCAGGGGCCGAATTCATGCTGGGAATCGCCCGCAATGGGGCCAAGATTGCACCTCTGTCAGGCAATGCAATATATGCGCAAGCCGCAGAGAAGCCGATCAGACATCTACTTTTTTTCATCCACAGGAAACACAACTTGGCTTTGGGTCGGCACAGGTGCGATTCGCCGATCACGATCTCGCGAGCGATAAGTAAGCCCGCGGACACAACGGTCCGACGGCACGTTCAAGGCAAACCATGGCGAACGAAGGGCAGGGGCGGCTCGGCTCGATCACGGACACGCTAACGCGTGGCGCCGCCAAAGGCGCTGCGGGTGCCAAGGGCCTGCCGCCGGTCGAGCGCTGGAATCCGCCGTTTTGCGGCGATCTCGACATGCGCATCGCCGGCGACGGCACCTGGTACTATCTCAAGACCCCGATCGGCCGGCCGGCTCTGGTCAAGCTGTTCGCCTCGGTGCTCAAGCGCGAAGGCGACAGATATTTTTTGGTTACGCCGGTCGAGAAGTGCGGCATTACGGTGGACGACGCGCCGTTTCTCGCCGTCGAGCTTACGGCCGAGGAGAGCTCCGCCGGCCGCGTGCTCCACTTCCGCACCAACGTGGACGATTGGGTCGCCTGCGGGCCTGATCACCCGCTGCGCTTCGAGCCCGAGATCGGCACCGGCGGGCTAAAACCTTATCTGCACGTGCGCCGCGATCTGTGGGCCAAGGTGACGCGGGCGCTGTTCTTTGATCTTGTCGAGCTTGGCGAGGAGCGGGAGGTCGGGGGCATGGCGATGTTCGGAGTGACCTCGATGGGTGCATTCTTTGCCATGGCGCCGGCCGATCAGGTGAGGGATTTGGCGTGAACGAGCGCGATGCCGATACCGATACCGACACTGCGGCCGATGCGCGGCCCTCCGCCGCGGCGCAGCATTTTTTCGAACGCGCGCGGGCGCAGCTGCGGCTCGACGTGCCGCCGGCGCTGACCGATCCGAGCGCGCAAGGCATTCGCCGCGGCGATCTCGATCTCGATCCGGCGCTGTGGGAGCGCGCCGGTGTTGCCGCCACCAAACCCGCCGCCGTGCTGGTGCCGGTGGTCGATCGCGCCGCGCCGACCGTGCTGCTCACCCAGCGCACCGCCGAGCTCGCGAGCCACGCCGGCCAGGTGGCATTCCCCGGCGGCAAGATCGATCCGACCGACGAAAGCCCGGTCGCCGCCGCGCTGCGCGAGGCCAAGGAGGAGGTCGGGCTGGCGCCCATGCTGGTCGAGCCGATCGGCTATCTCGACCTTTATCTGACGTTTTCCGGCTTCCGCATCCTGCCGACCGTGGCGCGGGTGAAGCCCGACTTTCAGCTGACGCTCAACCCGCGCGAGGTCACCGAAGCGTTCGAAGTGCCGCTCGAATTTCTGATGGACGCGGCCAATCACCGGCGCAAGACGCGCGACTGGAAAGGCATTGCGCGCGAATATTATGAGATGCCGTTCGGCGAGCGCTACATTTGGGGCATCACCGCGGGTATCCTGCGTAACCTCTATGAGCGGGTTTACGCCGCATGACCAGGGTTCTGACCGAAATCGCGCTGTTTCTCACGCCGTTCGTGCTGTACGCGGCGTTTTTAGTGGCGACGAATGCGGGCGTGCTGCATTCGAAATCGTGGGCGCCGCGGCGGGTCGCCTCACTGTTGATTGTCGCACTCATTCTGACGATCGGCAGCTTCGTGGTGCTGGCGCAATTTGCCGGCGCGCCGCCGGGCTCGACCTACGTGCCGGCGCATGTCGATGAGCACGGCAAGTTCGTGCCGGGGCACACGCGGTGAATGCGGCCGCACCGCTTGTTGACGCAGCATGGCTCAAGGACGGCGCGGTCGCGCGCCTTCTGGCCGTCCTCAATCGCGACGGCGAAGAGGCGCGTGCGGTCGGCGGCGCGGTGCGCAACGCGCTGCTGCAGCTTCCGGTCGGCGAGATCGACGTGGCGACGACGGCAGTGCCGCAGGACGTCATTCGGCGCGTCAAGGCGGCCGGCTGGAAAGCGGTGCCGACCGGGATCGAGCACGGCACCGTCACGGTCGTGATCGACAAGCATCCGATCGAAGTCACGACGCTGCGGCAGGACGTCGAGACGTTCGGCCGCAAGGCGCGGGTCGCATTCGGCCGCGACTGGGTTGCGGACGCGCAGCGGCGGGATTTCACCATCAATGCTTTATCGGCGTCGGCTGCCGGCGAAGTGTTCGACTATGTGGGCGGGCTCGACGATATCGAAGCGCGCCGCGTGCGCTTCATCGGCGACCCGGAGCGGCGTATCGCCGAAGATTATCTGCGCATCCTGCGCTTCTTCCGCTTTCACGCGCATTTTGGTTCCGGCGCACCGGACGGTGCCGGGCTTGCCGCCTGCATCCGCGCGCGCGCCGGCCTCGATCGGCTGTCGCGCGAGCGCGTGCGCATGGAGTTGGTCAAGCTCGTGGTGGCGCCGCGGGCGGCGGCAACGCTGGGGGTCATGGCCGACAGCGGCATTTTGGGCACGGTGCTGGGCGGCGTCGCCTATGTTGCGAGCTTCGAGAAGCTGGCGGAGCGCGAAGCGGCGCTCGGGTTGGAGCCCGATCCGGCGCGCCGGCTCGGCGCGCTCGGCGTTGCGGTGCTCGAAGATGCCGAACGCCTGGCCGAGCGGCTGCGCCTGTCCAACGCCGAAGCGGACCGGCTGTTGGCGCTCGATGGCTGGTGGCGCGTTGCGCCTGCGGCCGGCGAACAACTGGCGCACGTACTGCTCTATCGGCTCGGGCCGCAATCGTTCGTCGATCGCGTGTTGCTCGCCTGGTCCCGCGCGGCGGCCGACGCGGGCGATGCGGACTGGCGTGCGCTCGTCTCACTGCCGCAGCGCTGGACCGCGCCGATCTTCCCGATCAAATCCGCCGACTTCCTGCGCCGCGGCGTGCCGAAGGGGCCGGCACTCGGTGCTGCCTTGCGCGCTGCCGAAGCGGCGTGGATCGCGGCGGATTTTCCGCTGACGCGCGACGTGCTCGACGCGATTGCCGAGCGGGCCGCGCAGACGGCCGCGGCGGCTTCTTAGCCATGAAGCTCTCCGTCCGCATCGAACGCTGGCCGCTGGCCGGTGCGTTTTCCATCAGCCGCGGCAGCAAGACTGAGGCGGTCGTGGTGGTAGCCGAGCTCGACGACGGCACGCATCGTGGCCGCGGCGAGTGCATGCCGTATGCGCGCTATGGCGAGACGCCGGACGGCGTTGTCGCAGCGCTCGCAGCGGTGCGCAGCGCGGTGCAGAGCGGGCTCGATCGCAATGGCTTGCAGAGCGCAATGCGTGCCGGTGCGGCGCGCAATGCGCTCGACTGCGCGTATTGGGATATCGAGGCCAAGCGCACGGGGCGCCGGGTGCACGAACTGGCCGGGTTAGCCGCGCCGGAGCCGCGCGTTACGGCTTTTACGATCTCGCTTGCCGCGCCGGCCGCGATGGCGGAAGCGGCAGAGCGCGCAGCGGCGCGGCCGATGCTCAAGGTGAAGCTCGGCGGGGCGGATGGCAACGATCCCGAACGCATCGTCGCCGTGCGCCGCGCTGCACCGCGTGCTGAGCTCATCGTCGATGCCAACGAGGGCTGGAGCGAGCAGGATTTTGCGCAAAATCTTTTCGCTTGTGCCGACGCCGGCGTCACGTTGATTGAGCAGCCGCTGCCGGAAGGGCGCGATGACGAGCTGGTGCTGCCCCGCATGAAGCGGCCGGTCCCGATCTGCGCCGACGAAAGCGCGCACGATCGTGCTTCGCTCGACGCACTCGCGGGCAAATATGACGCCATCAATATCAAGCTCGACAAGACCGGCGGGCTTACCGAGGCCTTGGCGCTCGCCGCCGAAGCCGAGCGGCGTGGTTTTGCGCTGATGGTCGGCTGCATGGTGGCGACCTCGTTCGCCATGGCACCGGCACTCCTTCTCGCGCCGCGCGCCCGCGTGGTCGACCTCGACGGCCCGCTCTTGCTCGCCAAGGATCGCGAGCACGGCCTGCGCTACGACGGCAGCCTGGTCTATCCGGCCGAGCCGGCGCTGTGGGGATGAGGCGCGGCAAGTCGTCCTGGTATCAAGTCGTCGTGGTGGGTGACGGACAGCCGGATTTGGCGCACCGTGCGGCCACCCGCCAAGAATAATGCCCGGGAGGGAATCCGCATGGCGACACGGCGCACATTTCTGACCAAGACGGCCGGCCTTGCCGCCGCCGCGGCAGTGCCCTCTGTGCTGTCCGGCTCGGTCCGCGCCCAGCAAACTTATCCGACCCGGCCGATCCGCATGATCGTGCCGTTTCCGCCGGGCGGGCCGATCGACACCATGGCGCGGCTCATCGGCGAGCAGCTGACCGCAAGCGTCGGCCAGGTCGTGGTGGAGAACCGCCCCGGCGCCGGCTCGACGCTCGGCACCAAATACGTCGCCGCCGCGCCGCCCGACGGCTACACGCTGATGTTCGGCTCGTCCGGTTCGCTCGCCGTGGCGCCGGCGCTCTATTCGAGCCTCGACGTCGATCCGCGCAAGGCGTTTGCGCCGATCGCCCGGGTGGCGCTGCTGCCGCACGTCTTCGTCGTCAACAACGAGGTGCCGGCGCACAGCATTGCCGAGTTCGTCGCCTATGCCAAAGCCAATCCGGGCAAGATCAATTTCGGCGCCGGGCTCGGCACGCCGCCGCACCTGCTCAGCACCTTGTTCAAGACCCGGGCCAATATCGACGTCGTCTACATTCCCTATAACGGCTCGGCGCAGTCGGTGACCGATCTGCTCGGCGGCCGCACCCAGTTCACCATCGACGGGCTGGTGACGCTCTATCCCTTGATCAAGGCCGGCAAGGTGCGGGCGCTGGCGATCGCGCGCGGCGAGCGCTGGCCGGCGCTGCCGGACGTGCCGACCTTGGTCGAAAGCGGCTATCCGGATTTCGTGCTCGACGCCTGGACCGGCGTGGTGGCGCCGGCCGGCACGCCGGCGCCGATCGTCGACAAGCTCAACGCCGCGATCAATGCCGCGCTCGGGACGGAGGCGGCCAAGGCCAGCCTGGCGAAGTTCTCGGCCATCGCCAACACCGGCACGCCGGACGATTTCAAGCGCTTCCTGGCCGACCAGATGGAGAAATGGGGTGCCGTCGTGAAGCTCGCCGGCGCGCGGGTCGACTGAGTTTTCCCTGGCTGCGCACGGGGTGGGCTCGCGGCTCGGCAGCTTCGAGTTGGCTGTGCTATCGTGGTGCGCGTTTCGCGTTCGCTTGCCCGCAGCTTTGCGTCCTGTTGCTTATGCGTCGCGTTCCTCCGCTCGATTCGCGCCGGGGTGGCTGACGAGGAATGTCCAGCGATCGATCCGCTTTCGCTTTTGAAAGGCTCGACGTGGCGGCCGACGAGGTTCGGTCACCCGCCGCGCCGGCTCGCGATCTCGCGGAGCTGGCATCGGCGCTCGCCGAGGTCGAAGCGCTGCTCGCCGCCGGCGCCGGCGAAGGTCCGGACGCTGGCGCGGCGGTCGAACGCATCGCCGACATTGCCTTTGTGTTGCATGAGCGTGAGGTCGAGCCGTCGCTGTGCGATGCGCTCGATGCGGCCATGCGCGATCTCAACGAGGCCAATGCGCATGACCGGGCGAACGCGCAGCGGGCACAGGAAGCCGTCGAGTTGTTGCACGCCCTGGGGCGCCGTCTCGATGCGATGATGGCGGCGCAGGCAGAGCCGCAGGCGCTGGCCTCAGCCGATGCCGTTCAAGGAGCCGGCGACGACGGCGAGCTCGAATGCGCGGACGAGTTTCCGGCTCCGGCCCGTTTGTTCGATGCCGATGTCGCCGAGGACGGGGCCTTTGCTCAGACGGTCGCCGCGCTTGCGGAAGCGCTGCCCGAGCATTCCGACGCCGATCCGGCGCAGTCTCGGTATCAAGTGGCCGACAGTAGCTCGGCGCCCGAGGTCGTCGCGCATTCCCAGACCCATTCCTTGGCGCATTCCGATGTTCAATCTGAACAAGCGGAAACCGCTCCAGGCGCATGGATACAGGCAGAAAATCCAACCAGCGAGGCAGGGGAGGACCCCGTACCAGACTCGAGCCCTGCATCATCGATTGGCGTGGCTGCGGCGCCGGCCATCGACGCGTATGGCTCGATCGATCCGGACGAGGATCCGGGCGACCTGTTCGAGCCGGCGCCCGATGTGCGGCAGGCGGCAGATGCGGCACCCCCGGCGATGAGCGCAAATTCGGCCGAGGCAGCGGCACCGGCCGCAAGCCTCGCACCGCAATGGTCGGGCAGTTCCGCCGCCGCGCCGGCCGATGCGGCGTCGCGGTCCGCGGCGAACGATCCGCTTGCGCCGATCCGGGCGCTCAGCGAGGAAGAGCTGATCGCGCTGTTCAGCTAACGCATCGCAACCAACGTATACTGTCATTGCCACTTGCGATCATACTTGCGCCGCATACAACTGCGAACAAAAGCCGCAGTGCCAGAGTCAATCTGCTATGCTTGCGCGAAGTGATTCGCGTGAGCCGGCACGAGACTTGCCGTGATCTCTTCGATGCGGATCGACAACGACATGCAATGACGTGCGCGTGCTCCAGGTCGGAAGGGCCTCGTTCTTGGTCCGCAAATGACGATGCACTGGAGGCCACAACATGCACAGACTTATCGGGCCTGCCGTTGCGGGCATCGCGTTGTGCGCGAGCGCGTTCTTTCCCAATCAGGCGTTGGCGCGTGACGACGGCCGTTTCGCCAACTCTCAGCTCAAGCCCTGGTTCGACAAGCTCGCCAGCGGCAAGGGCTTGTGCTGCTCGTTCGCCGACGGCTTCAAGGTGGAAGACGTCGACTGGGACACCAACGAGGGCCGCTACCGCGTGCGGCTCAATGGACAATGGATCGTCGTGCCCGATGCGGCGCTGGTGACCGAGCCGAACAAATTCGGCCCCGCCGTGGTGTGGCCGTATCAGGACGCCACCGGCGCGACGCAGATCCGCTGCTTCATTCCGGGATCGGGCGCCTGAAGTCTTGGCGTAGCGTTGTCTTGGCGCAGCGTTGCTGCAGCGTAAGCGGGGGGAAATCCAAGCGACGCTGTGGCGACTCACGAACCTCGTGGTTGCGGGGCAACACGTTCGCTGCGGCCCGCCGCAGACAGATGCCGGTCACGCCACCAGCCGCGAGAACACGTCGGGATCGACGTTGCCGCCGGACAAGACCGCGACCGCGACTTTGCCTTTGACGTCGATCTTGCCGCTCAGCAACGCGGCGAGCGCCACGGCGCCGCCCGGCTCGACCACGAGCTTGAGCTCGGCGAACGCAAACGCCACCGCGGCGGCGACTTCGTCGTCGCTCGCGGACACGCCGGCGCCGACCAGCGAGCGGTTGATGGCGAAGGTCAGCTTGCCCGGCATGCGCGCCATCAGCGCGTCGCAGATGGTCCCGGTCAGCGCCGCGTTCGCCTCGCGCTCGCCGCTCTTGAACGAGCGCGCGTGGTCGTCGAAGCCGGCGGGCTCGGCGGTGTAGAGCGCCGCCGCAGGCACCCGCGCCTTGACGGCGAGCGCGATGCCGGCGGTCAGGCCGCCGCCCGAGGCGGTCACCACCACGACGTCGGGAGTAAGCCCGAGCGCCTGCAAATCCTCGACGATCTCGCGGCCGGCGGTGCCCTGGCCGGCGATGATCAGCGCGTCGTCGTAGGGCGGCACCAAGGTGGCGCCGCGCTCGCGCGCAATGGCTTCGGCGATGGCTTCGCGGTCCTCGGTGGCGCGGTCGTAGAGCACGATCTCGGCACCGAACGCGGCGGTGCGCTCGCGCTTGGCGCGCGGCGCGTCGCTCGGCATCACGATCACGGACGGCATGCCGAGAAGCCGCGCCGCCGCCGCAACGCCCTGGGCGTGGTTGCCGGACGAATACGCCACGACGCCGGCGGCGCGCCGCTCCGGCGGGATATTGGCAAGCTTGTTGTAGGCGCCGCGAAACTTGAACGAACCCGTACGCTGCAAGGTCTCGGCTTTGAGAAACACGCGGCCGCCGGTCACGGCATCGAGCGCCGGCGAGGTCAGAAGCGGCGTGTGCAACGCGATGCCGGCGAGCCGGCGCGCGGCCTCATCCACATCGGCGGGCGTCGGCAGGTGCAGCGGCGCGTCCATGGCGGGGAGCGTAGCGCCGCGATTGCGGCATGGGCAAGGGGAGGGAAGCGCAGCAGAGTCGCGTTGAATTCGTCCGATCGCCGGCGCGCCGTGACCAGCAGGTCTAGGCTGATACAAGCAAAGCGGCGGCGGCCTGGGCCGCCGTTTGCTCCTGAAAGTGAGCGCGTTACTCGAACCTTCCCGCCGCGTGCGCCAGCATGGTGTAGACCTTGCCGGTGTCGGAGGTCAGATAGTTGCGCGCCACGGTCGGGCCGCGGTCGCCGCGCGATACGTCGTCGAGCAGCCGTTCGAACTCGTGGATGTAATGTTCGACGGTCTGCCGGAATTCCGGATCGCTGCGGTATTTGTTGCGGATTTCCTCGAACGCCCGCTGGCCCTGGGCGGTGTAGAGCTTGCGGCCGCCGAGACCGCGTTCGCCGCGCTGGTAGCGTTCCCAGAGCTCGGCGGTGGCTTCGTGGTCGATCATGCGCGCGATGTCGACCGAGAGCGATTCCAGCGAGCTGACGCTGTCGCGGCCGCGCTCGCCGGACGGCGAGATCGGCGGTGCGTCGTCGCGGTCGCGCGAGGCGCGGGTCAACAGATCGCTGAGCCAGCCGCCGCCGGCGCCATTGCGGCCGCCGCCGGTCTCCTTGCCGCCCTGGATCGGGCTGAGCGCCGGCGCTTCCGGGCGCCGTGTCGGCGCGCCGGTGATGTCGCGCTGCGGGCGAGCCGGCGCGCCGCTGATTTCGGAGCGGACCGGCCGCGGCTGCGGCGCGGCGGCAGCACGGCCGCCACCCGCCGCGTAGGCAGGCTCGGCCTCGCGCCGCACCGGCTCGACCGCGTCGAGCGCGCGGCCGTGCCGGGCGACGATGCGGTTGAGCTCGGCAAGCGCCTCGATCTGGTCGACGATGACGCGCCGCATCTGCGCCGCGCTGTCGGCGGTCTCCTGCGGCAGCTCGAACACGCCGCGGCGCAATTCGGCGCGCGTCGTCTCGAGCTCGCGGTGCATGTCCGCGGCCATCTGCTTCATGCCCTGCATGATGTCGGCGAAGCGCTCGGCGGCCTGGGTGAACATGGCGCTCACCTCGCCGGAGGCTTCCTCGTAGACCGCGCTGAACGTCTGGCTGGTGCGCTTGCGCTGCTCTTCGGCGCCGGCGCGCACGATCTCGAACTGCTGCTCGATGGTGTGCACGCTTTCGTTGCTGGTCTCGGCGACGATGCTGGCGATCTCGCGCGCCCGCGCCGTCGCCGAGTCGAGCGACTCGTCGAGCAGGCCGGAGAAGCGGCGCAGCCGCTGCTCGAAGTCGTCGGTGCGGGCGTCGAGCGTCGTGACCAGCGTGTCGATCGAGGCGTGGCGGCTCGCGATCGAGTCCTCGGTGCGCCGGTTGCTCCGCTCCAGCAGCTCGACCGCCTCGGCAAGCGAACGGCCGTGCGTGCTGAACTGGGTGGCAAGCCCGCTGAGATCGTGCAGCACGCTGACCGTGGTGCGGTTGAAGGCGCCGAGATGCTCTTCGACCTTGCTGGTGGCGGTGCCGCTCCTGGTGTTGAGGTCGTTCATGGCGGCGACGAACTCGGAGACGCGCGCCACCATGGTGTGCTCGATCGCGTTCATGTTCTCATGGGCGCCGCTGAGCACTTCCTGCAGCAGGATATTGGCTTCGCGCAGCCGCTCGAACAACGCCGTCGAATCCGTGCGCAGCATGCCGTGGGTCTGCAGCATGTCGGCCACGGTCGCCGACGCCGTCTGCTTCGATTCCTCGATCGCCGTGCGGCTGGCGTCGTGCAGCTCCTGCAGCGTGCGGGTGATCGCGGTCTTGGCGGCATCGGCGACGCCCTGGGTGCCTTCCTGGAATTGGCCGAGCGTGCGCGTCACCGAGGTGGTGGCGTTCTCGCCGGCTTCATTGATCAGGCGGGCGATCTCCTCGCTGTTCTCCATCATGGTCTGGGTGAAGACGAAGCCTTTGGCCTCGATCGCCTGCACCGCCTGGTCGGTGACGCGGCCGACCTGGGCGGCGAACTGCTCGCCCTTGCCGGCGAGCGTGGCCACCAGCTCACCCGATTTCTGCTCGAGCACGCGGCCGATCTCGCCGGTTCGCTCGTCGAGCGAGCGGGTCATTTCGCCGACGCGGTTGCCGACCGCGTTCTGAATTTCGTCGGCGCGATCGGAAATGTTGCGGACGATGTCGGCGCTCATGCCGACCAGCGTGCGCTCGGCCTCGCCGGCGCAGCGGCTGATGGCGTCGGCGCTGGTGCGCGCGGTCTGGGTCATGAGCTCGGTCGTGTTCGACGCCGTGCTGCCAAGGGTCTGGCTGGCCGCCGTGGCGCTCTTGCCGATCGCATCGCTGAGCGAAGCCGCGCTCTTTTCCAGCACCTGGCTCGCCGACGCGGCGCTCTTGCCGACCGCATCGGTGACGGCGGCGACGCTCTTGTCGAGAACGTGGGTAGCCGCCGCCGCCGATTGGTTGATGGTCTGGGTGAGCGCCGCGGCGCTCTTGCCGAGCGCGTCGCTGCTCGTCGCCGTGGTCTTGTCGATGGCGGCGCCGGCGGCGATGGCGCTCTTGGTGATCATGCCGCTGAGGCTGTTGGCGCTACGGTCGAGGGTGGCGGTCGCTTCCGCGGCGCTGCGGTTCAACGCTTCGGTGGCCGCCGCCGTGGCGGTGACGCTCTTGCCCAGCGAGTCGGTCGTGGTGGCGAGAAGCTGGGTCAGGGTGCGTTCGGCCTCGGCCGAGCTCGATTTCACCGTGTCCGACAGCGCAACCAGGCGCGAATTGAGCAGATCGGCCGCGGCGCGGCCGCGCACGTCCAGCTCGCGCACGACGGTCTCGGCGCGTCCGATCAGGAGCTGCTCGAGCTGGGTGATGCGGCCGTCGAGCGTCTCGGCGACCTGCTGCGCGTTGGCGCCCAGCGTCTGGTCGATGGCGGCGACGCGCTCGCCGACCAGATCGGCGAGCTTCTGGCCACGGCTGTCGATGACGTTGGCGACGTCGCTGACGCGGCTGTCGACAGCGGCGACGACTTCCTTGCCGCCCTCGGCCAGCGTCTTGGCGATCTCCATGACGCGCGTCGACAGCGCCTCGGTGAGCGCTTCGGTGCGGCTGTCGAGGGTCTCCTGGAAGCGGGACAGCCGCTGATCGAGCGAGGTGGTGACCTCGTTGGCCTTCGACGTCACGCGATTGTCGAAGGTGTCGATGTAGCTGCGCATCGACTCGGAGACGTCCTGGGTGCGGGCGCCGAGCCGCTCGACCAGCTCCGACCCGTAGGTCTTCACGGTGCGGTCGAACTCGCTCAGGTGCCGGGTGATGAGGTTGCCGAGGTTCGCCGAGTCGCGCGAGATGCGCTCGCCGAGCTCTACGCCGGAATGGTTGAACATCTCCTCATAGGCGGCGAGCCGCGTCGTCAGCATGTCCTTCATGGCGTCGCTGCGCGAGGTGATGACGGAGACGAGCTGCTCGGCGCTGTCGCGCACCGAGTCGGTCATCTTGGCGCTGCGCGACACCAGCGCATCGGTGATGCGGGTGCCGGCCTGTTCGAGCTTGCTCGCCACTTCGCCGCCGCGCAGGTTGAGGTCGAGCAACAGCGACTCGCCCGAGGTGCGCAACGTCGAGTTGACCTCCTCGGCGCCGGCCGCGATCTTTTCGGCGATCTGGCTCGAGGTCTCGACGATGGACTCGGTGAGCTCCTGGGAGCGGCTGGTGATGAGATCCGTCAGCTCCTGAGAGCGGCCGCTGACCAATTCGGTGATTTCCTGGGAGCGTCCGACCATCATGTCGACGGTGGCCAGCGCCTTTTCCGAGAACGTATCGGTGACGCGGTCGAGCCTCGCCGTCATCATGTCTTCGAGGCCCTGGGCGATCTCGGCGAATTCTTCGCTGATGTGATCGGTCTTGAAGCTGAGACTCGATGTGAGCCGGTCGCTCGCCGTGGCGATGGCGCGCGCGGTCTCGGTGCTGGTGTTTTCGAGCCGGTCGAGCAGGTCGCTGCCGCGCACGGAGAGCTGCTGGATCATGTTGTCGCCGACCTCGCCGAGCGACAGGGTGATGTGCTCGCCCTTTTCGGCGAGCGAATGGGTGATGCGCTGCGCCGCCTCGTTGACCTGCTGGCCGACCAGATCGCTGATGGTCGACAGGTCCTGCGTCAGGTCGATGTGCACGTTGTTGATCGCCGAGCGCACCTGCTCGGCCTGGCTGACCAGCGTGTCGCGCTGGTTGGCGAGATCCTGAATGAGGCCGCGGATGCGCGCTTCGTTGTCGCCGTAGGTGCGCGCCAGCGCCGCGACTTCGTTCTGCACCAAAGTTTCGAGCTCGCTCGCGCGCGCCAGCGCGCGCTCGACGCCGTCGCCCATGGCGGCGACTTCGCGGCGGATCGCCTGGCCGACGCTGACGATGGAATCCTGCGCCACGCTTTCCGGCTCGGCGAGCCGCATGGCAACGCCCGCCATGGCTTGGGCGATCAGCCGCAATTCCTGGCCGCGCCAGGCCATGTGGGCGACGCCGAAAAAGAAGATGATCGGCAACAGCGCCGCGGCGCCAAGGCCGAGCGCAATGCCGGCGGTCGAATGGCCGGGACCGACGAAGTCCGGCAGGTACGCCCATGAAAGCGCGAGGCAGCCGACGATCCAGGCTGCGGAGAAGATCGCGGCCACGAAATACGACGTGCGTGACGGCCGGCGCTGCAGGGCTTGCAGGATCTGGCCGATCGACTGGCGGTCGTCATTGGCGGCGCCGGGTGCCTGCACGTCGAGCGGGCGGGCGGCGACGGGATCGGGCTCGAAATGCTCGTGGAAAGCCGGCGGTGCAACCGGAGCTTGGCGCTCGACGGGGTGCGATTGGATCGCTGGTGGTGCCGGCTCCTCGTCGGGAATATTGAGCGCCTCCTGGATCGCCGACAGCGCCGCCTCGGTCGGATCGATCGTTTTTTTCGGACTGTTCGCCATGTCGGTCGTCGCCTCGCGTGTTACGCCGGACCAGGGCGGTCCGGCCAAGCCGGACCGCGCCACGAGCGCGTGATCGTTGCAGTGCTCAATGTTCGCGTGCGAGGGCTCCCCCGCCCTCATCTCACACTCAAGTAGCCCATCCTATCGGATTGGGAGATCGAAGGAAACCGGTTGTTAAGGTTCCCTTAATCATGGATCCAATCATCGTTAACGGTTTGCTTACCATACCATCGACGATCGCCGGACGGGACAGCTGAACGCCATACTGATGCCCACAATGCGGCCGGCGTGCGGCCTCGCCTGCAGAAAGGTGGCGTTGGGTCCGGTTTCCGACCGCGGGCGTGTGGATAAGTGGCGCGCCGGCGGCGGCCGAATGTAGCAATTCGCTCACCAGTCGAGCGAAAGAAGGCCGCTTCGCCCGCCCGCGGGGCCGCGGCCTTTACCCGATCTTTCCGGCAGGGCGCCCAAAACTTCCCGCCAACGCAAAGGCTTGCGACGCAAAGGCGAGCCGCAACAGGGGCCCGGGCAACGCACCCGGGCGCGGGAGGACGTTCATGGCTGCAATTGCCGTGCGGGTGGCTGCCGAGGCGCCTGGCCCCGGCCCGATCGACGAGGCGCATCTGGCCCAGATGACCTTGGGCGACCGGCGGCTGGAGCGCGAAGTGCTGGAGATTTTCCGCCGCCAATCGGTGATCATGCTCAGCCGCATCGGCGGCGTGGAGCCGGGCGCGGCGGCTGCCGCCGTCCACACGCTGAAAGGCTCGGCGCGCGGCATCGGCGCCTGGCAGGTGGCGCGCGCCGCGGAGCGGGTGGAGCAGGCCTGCGGCGACGCGGATCGCGCCGCCTCGCTTGCCGAATTGCAGGCCACTACTCTCCAGGTCAGGGCCGCGATCGATGCGCGGTTGGAAAGTTATTCCAATCAAATGCCCGACGGGCGTTGATCTGTTCTGCGCGCCCGTACTGGCGCTCTCCGGCACGAGCCTATAGAAGAACCGCGCCGGCCCCGGCTGCAGTGGGCTTTGCCCTGCTGCGCCAGGCCGGCGCAACACATTCATCGTTCGGTTCATGGTCAAAATCACCTTCATCGACAACGAGGGCACGGCACGCACCGTCGAAGGCGAGGTCGGTGCCACCGTCATGGAAACGGCGATCAAGCACGGCGTGCCCGGCATCGAGGCGGAATGCGGCGGCGCCTGCGCCTGCTCGACCTGTCATGTCTATGTCGAGGAGGAGTGGCGCGAGAAGGTCGGCGAGCCGTCGCCGATGGAAGAGGACATGCTCGATTTCGCCTTCGAGGTTAAGCCCAACTCGCGCCTGTCATGCCAAATAAAGGTGCGCGAGGACTTCGAAGGCCTCACCGTGCGCACGCCGGAGCGCCAAGCCTGAGAGTTGGAGCCGGCATCGCAGTCGAACAGAACAAATCCAGCGCTCCTGGAACAAATGCCGTGCGCGGCGACGGTGCGGCACTCTTCCCCCGGGGTGGCGTGCGCGCTAGACACTCGCCACCTGATCAGGACCGGACCCATTGCTGTTAACGTACACGAGCACACGACCACATGAGTGAAGCTATCAAAACCGACGTGTTAATCATCGGCGCCGGGCCGATCGGCCTGTTCGCCGTGTTCGAGCTCGGATTGCTCGATATGAAAGCGCATCTGGTCGACATTCTCGACAAGATCGGCGGCCAATGCGCCGAGCTTTATCCGGAGAAGCCGATCTACGACATCCCCGGCATTCCGTTCACCAGCGCGCACGGGCTGGTCGATTCACTGCTCGAGCAGATCAAACCGTTCGGCGCGCAATATCATCTCAACGAGATGGTCGAGAGCGTGGAAAAGATCGGCGATCCGCTGTTTCGCGTGCGCACCGACCAGGGCAAGGAGTTCGAGGCCAAGATCGTGGTCATCGCCGCCGGCGGCGGCTCGTTCCAGCCGAAACGGCCGCCGATCCCCGGCATCGAGCCGTACGAAGGCAAGTCGGTGTTCTACTCGGTGCGAAAGATGGAGGCGTTCCGCGACAAGCGTGTTCTGATCGTCGGCGGCGGCGACAGCGCGCTCGACTGGACGCTCAATCTCGCGCCGCTGGCGAAGCATTTGACGCTGCTGCACCGGCGCAGCGAATTTCGCGCTTCGCCCGACAGCGTCAACAAGATGATGGCGCTGGTCGGCGAAGGCAAAATCGATTTCGTGCTCGGCCAGGTCACCTCGCTCAAGGGCAGCGACGGTCAGATCAGCGAAGCCATCGTCAAGACCAATGACGGCTCGACCTTCGACATCGCCTGCGACGCCATGCTGCCGTTCTTCGGCCTGACCATGAAGCTCGGCCCGGTCGCCAACTGGGGTTTTGAGCTGAAAAACAGCGAGCTCATCCCGGTCAACACCGAAAACTTCGAAACCAGCGTGCCGGGCATCTTCGCCATCGGCGACATCAACTGGTATCCGGGCAAGCTGAAACTCATTCTGTCCGGCTTCCACGAAGCCGCGCTGATGGCGCAGAAGGCGCACCGCTACGTTTATCCGGACAAGCGGCTGGTGTTCCAATACACCACGTCGTCGACCAGCCTGCAGAAGAAGCTCGGCGTGACACCGCCGCCGCCGACGCAGCCGGTGAAGTGTAACGCTGATCGATTCTGATGCGCTCGGGAATGAGCGGAGTTTGATCAAACAGATTACGGCGTTGCCCGCGATCGCGGCCCGCGCGGGATCGGGCCCGGTGCGTTCTGCGGGGTTGGCGCCACCGCGGGCCCCGGCGCCGGCGCCGGATTGAGGGGCGGCAGCGGTTGCGCGCTCACCGCCGGCGGCTCGGGCACGCCGAGGACGCCGCGCACGGCGGGCAGCGCCGCGTCCGCCATCGCGGCGTAGCCTTCTGCGGTCGGATGCACCGCGCCGCCATAGACGGCGCTGAGCACGCCCCAGAGCGCATCGTGAATGTCGGACGGCTTCAAGGTGGCGGGAATGCCTTCCGGATACGTCATAGCGGTGAAATAGCTGTCGTTCGCGGTCCTGATCCAGCGGCCGCGCGGCGCATAGGGCCGGTAATCGCCTGCTGCCAGCGAGCAGGCCATCGGTTCTTCCGCGGCGGCGACGAGGTTCGACACGAAGCTCGTGCCGTTCGGTGAAAAGCACTGGCGGTCGAACACCGGATCGTCCGGCGCGTGCACGCACATGCCGTGTTTTTCGAACTCGGCCTGATGCCCGTCGACGAATGTCATGCGGTCCTTGAGCGGATCGCGGCAGGCTTGGCCACCCTCGCAGGTCGCGAGCGCCTTGAGGCCGGGCAGAAATTTTTGGTCGACGAATTCGGCTGCCGCGCGCAGCCGCTCGGCGTCGGCGCCGAAGGCCGGGTGGATGTCGAGGCCGTCGCGGCCGCCGGGGCAGGGCTTGCCCGGCGCCTGCATGGCCGGATTGGCATAGGACACATAAACGACGCGCGACAGGTTGCCGTCGACGAACGGCTTGAGCGCGGTTCGCAACTTGGCGAATTCGCCCGGCAAGCGCCGCTCGAGCGCTTTTTGGGCGTCCTGCGCGCTGACGATGCCGCCGCCGCGGCCAAGCACCAGGCGCTCGGTGGTGGCCTCGACGATCACGTTGGCGACCAGCGAGGCGAAGCTCACGTCGTTGGCGCCGACGGTCAGCAGCACCAGATCGAGCGTGCGCTGCGGCTGCACGCGATGCGCCGCGTCCATCAGCTCCTTGAGCTCGGCAAGCTGTGCCGGCGAACTGCCGGAACAGCGGTCGATGTTGATCGGGCAATCGTCGGCCATTTGGCTGCCGAACAGGCCGGCATCGATCGCGGCGCCGGTGCAGGCGAGCGGCAGAAAGGTCACCGCCAAATGGGTCTGCTCCACCGCCAGCGCGAGCGCGGTGCGCAGCTGATAAGAGTACAGCGAGCGGTGGCACGCCGGACTCATCCAGCGCGCGCCGTGGCGCGCCCACTCCTTGGCGGCGCTGTCGCTCGACGGGCCGTTCTCGCAGGAGTGATCGCCGACAAAGCCGGCGCGGCTCGGCCGGAAATATTGCGTGCCGCTGCCGAAGCGGCGAAAGCAGAAGCCGCTTTCGAGCCGCACCGCGCGATCCGGATTGCCTTCGCCGGCCGCAATGGAATCGCCGAGACCGGCGATCAGCACATCGCGGACCGAAATCTCGGTGCTGACGCGCTGCGCGGTACCGTCGCCGAGCGGCACGTCGACCGTCGCCACGGTGGTGCGGCCGTAGCGCACCCGCACTTTGACCTCGGCATCGCACGCCGCATTCATCTGGCGCAGCTGGCCTTCGCCGTCGTCAAAACTCCAGGCGCAGGTTTCGCCCTGCGGCACCGGGCCCGAGATCGCAACGCCGATCGGATGGTCGCGCGGCGCCAGATAATTCTCGTTGGTGCCGTCGCGATCGCAGGTCTGCAGGAGCTTGCCGAAGCTGTCGACGCAGAGGTGGTCGACCACGTCGCGCGCCCAGCCCAAGCCGTTGCTATCGCGCTCGAGCCGCCGCTCCGCCGCCAGCACGCCGTCGCCGCGGCTGGCCGCCTCCTGGCGCAGGAAATCGGCTTCGTTGCGGAACAGGCGGAAGCGGTTCTTGACCTCCCAGACGATGTGGAAGTCGCCGGTGCCGGCAAGCTGGGCCAGCGCGCTGTCGAGCGGCGCAATAAGCAGGAACGCGGCGAAAACGACCGTGAGGCGCATGGGGGAGGAGGAGCAGGTTAACCCGCGCCTTCCATAGCACAGACGTTGCGGCGGAAATGTGAGCCGGGTGTTGCACAAAAGCCGCGGCCGGCGGCTTCCTGGCGGGCGGTCAGGGTAAACTTCGTGACATTCATCGGGCGTTCATGGTCGCTTTGAGACATCTGGGGCGCGGGTTCCCGCAAGCCTTTGGTCTCCACCGCAATCGCCTCTTCGGGGTCGCGTTGCCAGCATTCGTCGTCCAGTCGCCATGCTCGATGTAACGCAGTCCCCGGGTCTCGGCTTCGAGCTTGCGGCGGCACCTTCCTCGCTCGACGTCGGCGTTGCGCCGCGCGGCGCCGCGTTCGGCCGGCGCGCCATCGCCGTCCTGTTCGTCGTGCTCTTGGCGATCACAGCCGTTCCGATCCTGCTGCATCCGCTGCCGCCGCTCTCCGACTACGTCAATCACCTGGCGCGCATGCACGTCATTGCGGCGATCAACAGCGATCCCGATCTGGCGCGCTATTACGAGGTCGACTGGCAGGTCATTCCCAACCTGATGATGGATCTGGTGGTGCCGCAGTTCGAGCGGCTGATGAACGTCTATCTGGCCGGCCAGCTCTATACGCTGTTGAGCTTCGCGCTGATCGTGTCCGGCACCTTGGCGCTGCATCGCCGGCTGTTCGGGCGCTGGTCGCCGTTTCCGCTGCTCGCTTTCCCGCTGCTCTACAACAATCTGTTCCTGGTCGGGACCATGAACTACGTGGCCGGCATCGGCTTGATGCTGTGGGCGGTCACGATCTGGATGACGCTGTGCGAGCGGAGCTGGCTCATCCGGCTGCCGGTCTCGGCCGCCTTCGTGCTGGCGCTGTTCTTCTGCCATCTGTTCGCGCTCGGCGTTTACGGCCTCGCGCTGCTGGCATTCGAGCTGCATCGGCTGCGGACGTCATATGTACAGGCGCGTGGCTTGTCGCGCGCCCTGGCGCGCCGGCGCTTGCCGGCATTTGTCGCCGATTTCGTCGCCACCGGCCTGCCGTTCCTGCCGGTGCTGCCGCTTCTGATGATGAGCCCGACCTGGGGGCTGTGGCAGGGCTGGTCGTGGGAGCTTGCCGGCAAGATCGACGGCCTCATCTACGTGATCGAGGTGTACTCGCATTCGGTGGCGATGCTGTTGATCGGCATCGTCGCGTTTCTCGCCGGATGGGCGCTGCGCGACCGTATACTGTCGTTCCACCCCTTCGGCATTGCGCTCCTGGCGATCGGCACCGTGATGTACCTGGTGCTGCCGCGCATGCTGTTCGACACCTACATGGCCGATCAGCGCCTGCCGATCTCGCTCGCCTTCATCCTGCTCGCCTGCATCGATCTCGACCTGCGCCAGCGCATCGTCCGGCGCGGCCTGGTGGTCGCGCTCCTGGCGCTGGTCGCCATCCGCGTCGCCGAAGTCGAGGACACCTGGGAGCGGCTGACGCCCGGCATCCAGGCGTTCCGGCAATCGGTGCAGCTGATCGACCGCGGCGCCAAGGTCATGGTGGCTTACGCCGATCCGGACGGCGGCAGCGCGCTGGGCGATTTCGGCCTGGTTCATGCCGACTGCATCGCCTTGATCGATCGCTCGGCGCTGGTCACCACCGCGTTCACCGTGGTCGGCAAGCAGATTCTGCACGCGCGCCCCGACTATCGCGGCCGCGTCGACACCGAGGATGGCACGCCGCCCCCGGTCGAAGAGCTGGTGAACATTGCCGACCGCGCCGATATCGGCGGCGCGCAATATTGGCGGCACTGGACCGCCGACTACGACTTTCTCTACGTGCTGTTCACCGACGGCAATTTCGCCAATCCCGATCCGGCGCATCTCAACCCGATCTTCGTTGGCCGGCGCTTCGTGCTCTATCGCATTCAGCACGGGCAGTTGGCGGCGGCGAGCAAGACCGTAGCGATCAAGACGATCAAGTGAAGATTGCTTGCTTCACTCGCTACCGCTGCCGGCGCGCATGGCGGCCTGTGCGGCTTTGGCGATCTCCGGCGGCATGGCGAAGGCTTCGTCGAGGATCTGCGCCACGTGCTCGCCGCTGATTTCGCGAATTTCCAAGCCCTCTTTCTCGGCCTGGGCGATGAAGCCAGGATCGTTCATGGCGGCGTGAAACGCCGCGCGCAACGCCGCGACGCGCTCGGCCGGCACGCCGGGCGGCGCCAGGATCGGCCGGTCCATCTCGAGCGGCGAGAGCACCAGTCGCAGCACCTTTTTGGTCCGCTCATCCTTGGCGAATTCGCCGATCGCCGGTGAATCGGGAAACAGCGGATTGCGCTTCGCCGCGATCTGGATCGGCACGTTGACTTTCTTCTGCGGAAACCAGTCCGGCCGCGTCGAGCGGATCGAGGAAATCAGTCCGCCGCAGCGGCCCTGCACCTCGCCGCGCTCCATCGCCAGATAAATGTCGTTGCCGCCGGTGTAGCCGGCGATCACCTTGATCTTGGTGCCGAACAGATTGTCGAGCATGATCGGCATGGTTTCCATCTGCGAGCCGGCGCCGGTCGAGCCGACCGTGAACGGCTTCTTCAGCATGTCCGCCCAGGTGGCGATGCCGGAGCCGTGCCAGGCGACGCAGATGCCGGTCGACGCATCGATGCTGCCGATCCAGTTCATCCGCCGCGGATCGAAGTTCGCGGCCTTGATGCCGTAGAGCGGCGCGAACGGTACGCTGGAATGCACGAGCCCGAGCGTGCTGCCGTCCTTCGGCGCCACCGAATTGAGATACAGCATGGCGCGGATGCCGCCGCCGCCCGGCATGTTCTGGATGACGATGTTCGGATTGCCCGGAATGTGCGCGGCAAAATACGGCGCGAAGGCTTGTGCGTAGCTCGCGTAACCGCCGCCCGCGCCGGCGCTCAAGATCCAGTTGATCGAGCGGCCGCGATAAAAGTCGGCGACCGGATCGGCGCGCGCGCTGACGCAAGCGAAGAGCGCCAGCGCGAAAAGACTGCGCTTTCCAACCGTCATTGCGAGAGAAGCGAAGCAATCCAGAGTCGGAGCGCTCGGCCCTGGATTGCTTCGTCGCTTCGCTCCTCGCAATGACGATCTAGTGAGCCGGCATAACGTCATTACGCGTTTACGCAGCGGCGATGTCGAGCAACACGCCGTCGCAATCGGCCATCTGGTGTTGGCCGAGCGGGCAGGAGCGGCGGAACAATTCGAGCAACGCCTTGCCCTCAGGCCCGGTGCCGACCGGCGCCGGCGCAAGCAGCGGATTCTCCGAGGCGATGCGCTCGACGTCCTCCTTGAGCTTGTCGACGTTTTCGACCTTGAAGCCGATGTGATCCATGCCGGCGGTGATGATGCCGGTGGCGTCATAGTCGGTGATGTCCCACGGCATGATGACGAGCGTCATGTGGCCGTCGGTCAGGTAATGATTGCGGTCGCCGGCTTTCTTGTTGGCGGGCATCAGCTCGAACACGTCGCGATAGAATTCCGCCATGTCGTCAGGCCGCATGGTGCGCAGCGCCACGTGGTCGATGTGCCGCGGATTGATCTCCGACTGGCCTTCCTGCTCGCGATAGACCGAGGTGCGGTTCGCCATGTTCTTCTGCGAAATGTCGAACATGTTGCCGTCGGGATCGTGGGTGGAGACGCCGGCGAACGGCCGGTTCGATGGCCGCTTCAGCCATTTCACCGTCGGATATTTCTTGCGCATGCGGTCGAACGCGGTCTCGGCGTCCTCGACCTCGATGCCGAAATGATCGAGCCCGGCCTTGCGCCCGGCGCGGCGCGGATTGATGTTGAGTCCGACATAGCCGTCGCCGACCGTCTGCGCCCGGCCGGGCCGCGTCTTATCCGAGGTACGCATGCCGAACACCGCCTGATAGAACAGCGCCGACTTGGCGTAGTTCTCGCTGACGATGGCGACGTGGTTGATCTTGGAGAACATGACGGCCTCCCTGTGCGCCGGCTTGGCGGTGCAGGAACCGGCGGAGTGTTGTCGGGCGTGTGGCTCGGCGGCACATTGAACTTTCCCACACTTTGGCGCAAGCCGTCAGCGGCAGGAGTGAACGGCCATGGATCGCTCGATCCCGACGCACTGTTGCATCGCCGGCGGTGGACCGGCGGGCGTGATGCTGGGTTATCTCTTGGCACGCGCCGGCGTGGAGGTCGTGGTGCTGGAGAAGCACACCGACTTTTTCCGCGACTTTCGCGGCGACACGGTGCATCCGTCGACGCTGGAATGCATGTACGAGCTCGGCCTGCTCGATGAGTTCCTCAAGCTGCCGCATCAGAAACTCGAGACGATCACCGGGCAGGTCGGCGCCGACCACCTCCGCTTCATCGACTTCCGCCATTTGCCGACGCACTGCAAATACGTCGCCATGATGCCGCAGTGGGACTTCCTCAATTTTCTCGCCACCGAGGCCAAGCGCTACAGCGGCTTCGATCTGCATATGAACGCGGAGGTGACGGATCTGATCGAGGAAGACGATCGCATCGTCGGAGTGCGGGCGAAGACCCCGGACGGCACGCTGACGGTTCGCTCCTATCTGGTGGTCGGCGCCGACGGCCGCCACTCGACGGTGCGCGAGCGTGCCGGGCTGCAAAGCGACGATTACGGCGCACCGATGGACGTGTTGTGGTTTCGCATCTCGCGCAAGCCGGACGATTCCACCGACACGTTCGGCCACATCGAAGCCGGCAAGCTCATGGTCATGCTCGACCGCGGCGACTATTGGCAGTGCGCCTACGTCATCCCGAAGGGCAGGGCCGATCAGATCAAGGCGGAAGGGCTGCAGGCCTTCCAGCGGCGGGTCGTCGAAATGTCGCCGTTTCTCGCCGACCGCGTCGATGAATTGAAGGACTGGGACCGCGATATCAAGCTCCTGACCGTCACGGTCGACCGCCTGCGGCAATGGTGGCGGCCGGGCCTGATCTGCATTGGCGACGCGGCGCACGCGATGTCGCCGATCGGCGGCGTCGGCATCAATATGGCGGTGCAGGACGCGGTCGCCGCCGCCAACAGGCTTGCCGGGCCACTCGTCTCCCGTACGCTGAGCGACGACGATCTGCGCGCCATCGAGGCGCGGCGCACGTTGCCGGTGCGGTTCACCCAATGGCTGCAGCTGACCATTCAGAAACGCATCATCAGCCGCGTGCTGGAAAGCCAGAAGCGGCCGAAGCCGCCGCTGCTGTTCAAGGCATTCAACGTGTTTCCGCCGCTGCGCCGCATTCCGGCGCGGCTGCTCGGACTGGGCATCCGGCCCGAGCACGTGCACACGCCGGATGTTCTCAAAGCCTCACGAGCGCTGTAGATCGGCCGCGGTGCGGGCGAGAATTTCGACCAGCCGCGATTCGGCGTCTGGATCGTTGTCGAGCCGCTTGCCGATGGTTTCGCGCAGGTGCTGCAGGGTTGCTTCGACGAGTTGCGGCAGGGCGCGGCGTTCCTCGCGGTGTTCGCCGCGTGCGCTGCGGCGCCAGCGATTGACGCGCTCGCCGAGCGCGGCCAGGCGATCGAGCACGACGTCGGCCAGTTCGCGGTTGGTCGCCAAGTAGGCGCGGCCCTCTTCGGTGATGGTGTAGAGCTTCTTGGCGCCTTCGCTCGCGGCGGTGACGTAGCCGGCTTCTTCCAGGTAAGTGAGCGTCGGATAGACGGTGCCGGGGCTGGGCGAGTACCAGTCCGCGGTTTTTTCCTCGATCAGCTTGATGATCTCGTAGCCGTGGCGCGGCGCCTGCGCGATCAGCGCGAGCGCGACGAGGCGAAGGTCGCCCTGCGCCAGCATGCGCCGGGCGCGCAGCAAATCCTCGCCGCCCATTTCGCCAAAACCGCCGCCAAAGCCGCCGCCATGCCGGCCACCGAAGCCGCCGAAACGGCCGCGGCGTCGCCCGGCCGCCCAGCGCCCGTGATGGTGCGATTCGCAATGTCCGTGCATTTGATACTCCTTGGTTTTTGAATACACGATATATCGCTAGATACATCCCGTCACGTCATAACTCAAGATATATCTTACAAAAAATTTGACAGTGCTGAACGTTGGCGTATATTCGTACACGAATAGTCGCATTGACACTAAGATGGCGCCTCGACCTCACCCCTCGAACCCTCTCGCCCTGGCGGTGCTGGCGCTGCTGTTCGAGCGGCCGATGCACCCTTACGAAATGGGCGTGCTGCTCAAGCAGCGGCACAAGGAAGACAGCATCAAGCTGCGCTACGGCTCGCTCTACACGGTGATCGAGCTGTTGGTGGCGCGCGGCTTCATCGCCGCCAAAGAGACGGCACGTGAGGGCAAGCGGCCCGAGCGCACGATTTACGAGATCACGCCGGTCGGGCGCGACGAACTGCACGATTGGATGGCCGATCTGGTCGCCGAGCCGGTGAAGGAGTTTCCGCAGTTCGAGGCCGCGCTGTGCCTGTTGCCGGTTCTGCCGCCGGACGAAGCGCTGGCGCTATTGCGCCAGCGCTTGAAGCGGATCGAACAGAGCACGGCGGTCCTCGCCGGCCAGATTGCCGGCGTCAGTGCGCAGAATTTTCCCGGACTGTTTCTGGTCGAAACCGAATACCGCCTGGCGCTGCTCAAGGCCGAACAGGTTTTCGTGGCCGAGCTGATCCGGCGCATCGAGAACGGCTGGGGTCCGCTCGACCTGTGGCGCGGCTTACACCACGACCGTGAGGCCACGATTGCGAAGTTATACGAACAGTATGGAGGAGGACCGATGAAGTAACGCGCAGCTAAGGAACAGCAGCCCCAGCGATGCTGGAACATCGCCGGGGCCTCGAACCCAAAACCGAACGCGGCAGACGCGCTGGCTTCAGGCACGCACGTCCCATTTACCAGCACCGTCTCCGCGAGAACAGCCGCGCCTTTGCACGAAGGCGGGATCATTCGCTTCTTTGAAACGGAGACGACCATGACGTCACAGACGAACATGCAAGCGCTGCCCAAGGCCTACAAGGGCATCGGCATGGAAGGATTCATTGCCAGCTGGTACGCGCGGCAGACCGCCAAGGACGCCGAGGAGTTCAAGAACACGGCGCGCCGGCTGGCGGCGCAGATCAAGCCCGGCGCCTGCGTGCTCGAGATTGCGCCGGGACCCGGCTACCTCGCTATCGAAGTCGCCAAGCTCACCGGCTGCCGCATGGTCGGCGTCGATATCAGCCGCAGCTTCATCCGCATCGCCAACGAGAACGCGCGCAAGGCCGGCATCGATATCGCCTTTGACGAAGGCGACGCCGCCGACCTGCCGTTGCCGGCGAGCGGCTTCGATTTCATCTTCTGCCGGGCGGCGTTCAAGAACTTCAGCCGTCCGCTCGATGCGCTCAACGAGATCTACCGCGTGCTCAAGCCGGGCTGCAGCGCGGTGATCATCGATCTGCGCAAGGATTTTTCGCCGCAGGAGGTGAACGATTACGTCAGGGGCAAAGGCGCACTGAACGCCGCGCTGATCAAGTTCACGTTCAACACCATGCTGAAGAAGCGCGCCTATACCCGGGACGCCATCGCGCAATTGGCTTCGCAATCGCGATTCCGGCAGGGCGACGTGCGGCTCGATGCGATTGGTTTCGAACTCTGGCTGCACAAGCCCGAAAAGAACTGACGTAAGGCGGGCGGCCGCCAGTTATCGACGGCCGCCGCCCGCTCGATTACAATTCGACGATGTTCACGACCTTCTTTCATGAGCTGCGCGCGGCCGGTGTGCCGGTGACCTTGCGCGAATACCTCACGCTGATGGAGGCGATGGAGCAGGATCTGGCCGACCGCCGGGTCGAGTCGTTCTATTATCTGTCGCGCGCGGCTTTGGTGAAGGACGAGCGCAATCTCGACAAGTTCGACCGCGTGTTCGGCCACGTCTTCAAGGGCCTCGATCTGGTCGAGCAGGCGCTCGCTGCCGAAATTCCGGCGGAGTGGCTGAAGAAGCTCACGGAAAAATACCTGACCGAAGAGGAGAAGAAGCAGATCGAGGCGGCGGGCGGCCTCGACAAGCTCCTCGAAATGCTGCGCAAGCGGCTCGCCGAGCAGAAAGGCCGCCACCAGGGCGGCAGCAAATGGATCGGCACCGGCGGCACCTCGCCGTTCGGCGCCTACGGTTACAATCCCGAAGGTGTTCGGATCGGCCAGGACAAGAACCGCAACTTTCGCGCCGTGAAGGTCTGGGACAAGCGCGAGTTCAAGGATCTGGCCGGCGATGTCGAGCTCGGCACCCGCAACATCAAGGTCGCACTGCGCCGCCTGCGCAAATTCGCCCGCACCGGCGCGCCCGAAGAGCTCGACCTCGACGGCACCATCAAGGGCACCGCGCACAAGGGCTATCTCGACATCCTGATGCGGCCGGAGCGGCACAACACCATCAAGGTGTTGTTGTTCTTCGACGTCGGCGGCTCGATGGACTGGCACGTCAAGGCCACCGAGGAATTGTTCTCCGCGGCGCGCGCCGAGTTCAAGCACATGGTGCATCTGTACTTCCACAATTGCCTGTACGAGCGGGTGTGGAAACAGAATGCGCGGCGCTGGCAGGAGACGACGCCGACCTGGGAGGTGCTGCACACTTACCCGCACGACTACAAGGTGATCTTCGTCGGCGACGCGGCGATGTCGCCGTACGAGATCGCGGTGGCGGGCGGCTCGGTCGAGCATTTCAACGAGGAGCCGGGCAGCGTCTGGATGGAACGCGTCACCCGCACCTATCCGTCGGCGGTCTGGCTCAATCCGATCGCCGAGCACGAATGGGACACCACCGCCTCGACCCGCATGATGCGCCAGATCATGGGCGGGCGGATGTACCCGCTGACCTTGGAGGGGCTCGACGCGGCGATGCGGGAGTTGGGCAGGTGAGGCCATCAATCTGATCGCCGCGCAACAAAGATAATCGGAAAAATCGGAGATACGTCAGATGACGGCGGACGAAGCCGCGCCGGGCGCTCGCGCCTCGGCTGACGAACTCGCCGGCAAGGTGGCGCTGATTACCGGCGCGAGCCGGGGCATCGGCAAGGGCATTGCGCTCGAACTGGCCGCGGCGGGCTGCGATGTGGTGCTGGCGGCGCGCGACGCCGCGGCGCTGGCGCAGACTGCGCGCCAGATCGAAGAGCTCGGCCGCAAGGCGGCGATCCATGCCGCCGATCTCACAGCACGTGGCGAGCCGACCTGGCTGGTCGATGCAGCGACGCGCGCCTTCGGCCGGATCGACATTCTTGTCAACAATGCCGGCGGCGCCAAGCGCGGCGGCTTCTTCACGCTCACCGACGAGGAGTGGAGCGAAGGTTTTGACATGAAATTCTTCGCCCATGTGCGGCTATGCCGGCTCGCTTGGCAGCAGCTGAAACGTGCGCACGGCTCGATCGTGTTCATTTCCGGCATCGGCGCGCGCGCCCCGGTCGCCGATTACATGATCGGCGCGTCGGTGATCGGCGCCAGTCTTGCTTTCATGAAAGCGCTGGCCGATCTCGGCAAGCACGACGGGGTGCAGGTCAACACCGTCAATCCCGGTTCGGTCACCACCGACCGCTTCCGCCATCGGCTCGCGGCCATCATGCACAAGACCGGGCTCGACGAAGCGGCGGCCATCGAACGGCACCGCGGCGAGCTCGACATCACGCGCTTCGGCACGCCGGCGGATATTGCCGGCATGGTGCGCTTCATCGTGTCGCCGCGCGGGCGTCTTCTCCACGGTGCCGCGATCGACATGGACGGCGGGCAGAGCGTGCCGCTGCGCATGTCCGCTTACGATTAAGGCGGGGCCGGTCGGCGGCGCTATGTCGACTAGTCGTCCTCCAGCGTGTCGCTGATCGGCACTTCGTCGACCTTGTGACCGTGCTCATCCATGATGGCGACGAACCAGCCGTCCCATTTCCAGCCCGGCATCTTGTCGCCCCGCCGCAACGCGTCGGCGAGCGCCACGGCGTCCGCTCGCGCGGCGGCGTTGCCGGGAAGCTCGAGGCCCTGGTGATTGTCCAGAACGGATTTGCCGTCGGTGAGATGGAAATAGTAGCGCGGCATCGGAACTTCTCGCATTGACGATCTTCGCCGCACTCCTAGCACCGCCGCGGCCGTGGGTCACGGCGCCGGAACGGTTTCCGAATCGCCGCGCAGGCCTTATATTGGGGTTCTAACGTCAACAACCGAAAGGAGGTGATCCAGTGTCTCATTGTCTATCGCCGCGGTCGCCGGCATCCGTGAACTGGATCCTCGCCTCTGCCGAGGTCCTCGCCTAGGTGGTCTAATCCACTACCGGGCTCACGGGCGTAAGGCAGACCATCGCCTACGCAACCGGGCCACGGCTTGACAATGGAAGGGCTGCCCGCGAGGGCGGCCTTTCTTTTGTCTCTGTGGAGCAGCGCTGCGCTCTTTCAGCAATGCGGCGTATCCTGATGCGAACGCAGGAGCCCGTCATGCCCGCCGAAAAGTTCGATCGCGCTGCTTTCTCTTGTGGCGTAGGTAGCAACTGGGATGGTGGCATGCTATCTCATTGCTCATGAACGCCAAGCTTCAAAGTCTTTTCGAACGACTCGCCACCTTGCCCGACGAGTTGCTTGCCGAGGTCGAAGAGTCGGTCGAAGAGATCGAGCGCTGGCACGGTGACATCTTTCGGTTGACCGACGAAGAGCGCGCGGCGGTGCAAAAGGGCATGGCCGCCGCACAGCGCGGCGAGTTCGTCAGCGATGAAGAATTAGCCGCGTTCTATCGTCGTCACAACGGATGAAAGTCCACATCACTCGCCCTGCGCTCGACGATCTCGAGCGTATTCACGCTTATATCAGCCAAGAGAACTCGGCTGCCGCATCCCGCGTTATTGCGCGTCTCATCGACAGGGCAATGGAACTGGCCCATGCGCCCTTCAGGGTCGCAAGGTCGACGAGGCGAACGTGCGCGTGATTGTTGTTCCGCGCTTTCGCCATTTTATTTTTTACACAATTGAGAACGAGGAAGTTCACGTCAATACGTCGCGCCGGAGGCCATGGGACCTGGAATAGATCCGGCTACCGCATCGAATGCAATCATAGCTTTGCGCGAGGAGCCACTTATGCCCGCTGAAAAATTCGATTTCCGCAGCGCCGACGGTCACACGCTCGCCGCGTCGCTCGACCGGCCCGAGGGCGCGGTGCGCGCGGTGGCGCTGTTTGCCCATTGCTTCACCTGCGGCAAGGACATCAAGGCGGCGCGGCGCATTGCCGAGGGTTTGAAGGCGCACGGTATCGCGGTGCTGCGCTTCGATTTCACCGGGCTCGGCGGCAGCGAGGGCGAATTCGCCAACACCACGTTCTCGTCGAACGTCGACGACCTGGTCGCCGCGGCCGATCACCTGCGCGAACAACTCGCCGCGCCGGCGATCCTGATCGGTCACAGCCTCGGCGGCGCGGCGGTGCTTGCGGCTGCGCACCGCATCGCCGAGGCGCGCGCGGTGGCGACGATCGCCGCGCCGTGCGATCCGGCGCATGTCGCCGGATTGTTTCGCCAGCACATCGACGCCATCCAGGCCCAGGGCGAAGTCGAGGTCACGCTCGCCGGGCGGCCGTTCCGTATTCGCCGCGCGCTGCTCGACGACATCGCCGAACAAAAGCTGACGGAGCGGATCAAAAATCTGCACAAGGCGCTACTCGTTTTCCATTCGCCGACCGACGATACGGTCGGCATCGACAATGCCAGTCATATTTTCCTGGCGGCAAAACATCCGAAAAGCTTTGTCTCGCTGGCCGATGCCGATCATCTGCTCAGCCGGCCCGGCGACGCCGCCTATGTGGCGAACGTCATTGCCGCCTGGGCCGAGCGCTATCTCGACATGCCGGCCGGAAGCGCGGTTGAGACGTCAGCGAAGGCCGACGCCGCGCCGGATACCGTGCTGGTGCGCGAAACACACCGCGGCAAATTCCAGCAGGAGGTCATCGTTGGGCGGCATCGCCTGCTTGCCGATGAGCCGGTGACGGTCGGCGGCATGGACAGCGGGCCTGGACCTTACGATCTGCTGCTCGCCGGGCTCGGCTCCTGCACGTCGATGACGCTGCGTCTTTATGCCGAGCGCAAGCAGCTGCCGCTCAAACAAACCACGGTCCGGCTGCGTCACGACAAGATTCATGCCGCCGATTGTGCCGAATGCGAGACCAAGGAGGGCATGATCGACCGCATCGAGCGGGCCATCACGCTCGAAGGCGATCTTGATGCGGAGCAGCGCGCGCGACTGATGGAGATCGCCGACAAGTGTCCGGTGCACCGCACGCTGACATCGGAGATCGATATTCGGACGGTGGAGAAGCCCGCGTAACCGGCTACATCTTTGCCCTTACCGCCTGGATCACCTCCGGGATCGCGGCGTCGTTGCCGGGCGCCATGATATGGACGCCGGCGATGCCCGGAATCTGCGACAGCTCCTCGATCAGTTCGGCGCAGATGGCGATGCCTTCGCGCGCCGGATCGGCGGCGCCTTCCATGCGCTTGATCAGCGCGTCGGCGATGATGGTGCCGTAGAGGTGGTGCTTCATCCAGGCCGCGGACTTCGCCGAGCGCAGCGGGTTGACGCCGATCAGAAGCGCGAGGTCGGCGGTGAGCCCGGCTTCTGTGAGCACGCCGACGTAGCGGCGCACGATCGCCGCATCCATGCAGAACTGGGTCTGCACGAATTGCGCGCCGGACTTCGCTTTGGCGGCGAGCGCGTTCGGCTGCCAGCCGGCCGGTGGATCGATCGGCACGTCGGCGGCGCCGAGCAAGAACGCGCACCTGCCGCCGACCGCACGGCCGGTCGGCAGCGTGGCCTCGTCGCGCAGCCGCCGCGCGGTCTCCAGCAGCGTCTTGGAGTCGACGTCGAACACCGGCTTGGTGTCGGGCTGGTCGCCGGCCTTCGGATCGTCGCCGGTGAGCAGGAGCAGGTTGCGGATGCCGAGCGCCGCGGCGCCCATCAGCTCGGCCTGGAGCGCGATGCGGTTCTTGTCGCGGCAGGTGATCTGCAGGATTGGCTCGATGCCCATGTCGCGGAGCAGGGCGGCGGCGGCGAGCGCGCTCATGGCGGCGCGGGCCCCGGCGCCGTCGGTGACGTTCACCGCGTCCACCAGGCCCTTGAGCGGTGCCGCCTTGCGGCGCAGGTCGTCGGGGTCGCAGGACACCGGCGGGGCGACTTCGGCGGTCATGACGAAATGCCCGTCGCGCAGCCGTTCGGCGAAGGTCGTCGGGCCGGGGGTGCTTTGATCGTTCATCGGCGGCTCTCGGGCGGGCAGGGCGGCGGCGCGGCGGAAGGCCAGCGCTTATATGCTTTGCCGCAACGCTGCAAACGGCGCCCGGTCGGGATCGAATGGCCGGCGTTCCTGGACAGGAAAGCCCAGTCCCATTAGAGAGTTGCACCACGATGAGCGGGGTCAACGATATCCGGGCGAGCTTTCTCGCCTATTTCGCGCGCGAGGGGCACGAAGTGGTGCCCTCGTCGCCGCTCGTGCCGCGCAACGACCCGACATTGATGTTCACCAATGCCGGGATGGTGCAGTTCAAGAACGTCTTCACCGGGCTCGAAAAGCGTCCCTATGTGCGCGCCACGACGGCGCAGAAATGCGTGCGCGCCGGCGGCAAGCATAACGACCTCGACAACGTCGGCTACACCGCGCGCCACCACACCTTCTTCGAGATGCTCGGCAACTTCTCGTTCGGCGACTACTTCAAGGAGCGCGCGATCGAGCTCGCTTGGCGGCTCATCACCAAGGAATTCGGCGTGCCGGCCGAAAAGCTGCTCGCCACCGTCTACATCGACGACGACGAGGCGTTCGAGCTCTGGAAGAAAATCACCGGGTTGCCTGAGCGCAAAATTCTCCGCATCGCCGGCTCGGATAATTTCTGGGCGATGGGCGACCTCGGTCCGTGCGGGCCCTGCTCGGAGATCTTTTACGACCACGGGGCGCACATTCCGGGCGGGCCGCCCGGCAGCCCCGACGCGGAGGGCGATCGCTTCGTCGAAATCTGGAATCTCGTATTCATGCAGTACGAGCAGATGCCGGACGGCCGGCGGTTCAACCTGCCGCACCCGTCGATCGATACCGGCATGGGGCTCGAGCGCATGGCCGCGGTGCTGCAAGGCACCCACGACAATTACAAGATCGATCTGTTCGGCGCGCTGATCGAGGCGATCGCCGACCTCACCGGCGTCGATCCGGAAGGCAAGAAGAAGGCGTCGCACCGTGTCATCGCCGACCATTTGCGGGCGAGTTCGTTCCTCATCGCCGACGGCGTGCTGCCGTCGAATGAAGGCCGCGGCTATGTGCTGCGCCGGATCATGCGCCGCGGCATGCGTCACGCCGAGCTTTTGGGTGCCAAAGAGCCGCTGATGTGGAAGCTGGTGCCGGGCCTCGTTCGCGAGATGGGCCAGGCCTATGCGGAGCTGCACCGCGCCGAGGCTTTGATCACCGAGACGCTCAAGCTCGAAGAGACGCGCTTCCGCCGCACGCTCGAGCGCGGCCTTGGCATTTTGGACGAGGCGACGGCGACGCTGAAACACGGCGACATGCTCGACGGCCTCACGGCGTTCACTCTGTATGACACTTACGGGTTTCCGCTCGATCTGACGCAGGATGCGCTGCGCCCGCGCGGCATCGGCGTCGATATCGCCGGCTTCACCGACGCCATGGAGCAGCAGCGTGAGAAGGCGCGGGCGTCGTGGGCGGGATCGGGCGAGGCCACCGACGAAGCAGTGTGGTTCGGCTTGCGCGAAAAGCTCGGCGGTACCGAGTTTCTCGGCTATGAGACCGAGCGCGCCGAAGGCGTCGTTGCCGCGCTGGTGCGCGACGGTGCGGAAGTCGCGGCGCTGAAGAAAGGCGAGAGCGGCGCCGTCGTCCTCAATCAGACGCCGTTTTACGGCGAGTCAGGCGGACAGGTCGGCGATACCGGGGTGATGAGCGGCGACGGCGCGCGCTTTCGCGTCACCGATACGCAGAAGCACGCCGGCGACGTGTTCGTCCATAGCGGCACCGTCGAGGAGGGCACGTTGAAGCCGGGCGCGGCGTTGGCGCTCGAAGTGGACCACGTCCGCCGCAGCGCCATACGGCAAAACCATTCGGCGACGCATCTCTTGCACGAGGCGCTGCGTCAGGTGCTCGGCGATCACGTGGCGCAGAAGGGTTCGCTGGTCGCGCCGGACCGGCTGCGCTTCGACTTCTCGCATCCGAAGCCGATGTCGAGCGAGGAGATCGAGCGTGTCGAGGACATTGCCAACACCGTTGTGCTGCAGAACGCGCCGGTGATCACGCGGCTCCTGAGCCGCGACGACGCGATCGCCTCCGGCGCCCGTGCGCTGTTCGGCGAGAAATACGGCGACGAGGTGCGCGTCGTGGCGATGGGCGAGGCCGGCGGCAACACCATGGGCTGGTCGGTCGAGCTGTGCGGCGGCACCCACGTGCAGCGCACCGGCGACATCGGGCTGATCTCGGTGGTGGGCGAGGCCGGCGTTGCGTCCGGCGTGCGGCGCATCGAGGCGCTGACGGCGAATGCCGCGCGGCATGAGCTGAACAGATTGAGAAAAGACGTGCGCGCGCTGGCGGCCGAGCTGAAAGTGCCGGCGGCCGACGTGACCGCGCGCGCGGCCGCCGTGATTGAAGACCGCAAGAAGCTCGAGCGCGAATTGTCCGAAGCGAAGAAAAAGCTCGCCATGGGCGGCGGCGCTGCGGGCGATGGTCTCGACGGCGTGCGCACGGTCGGCGACATCAAGCTGATGGCCCGCGCGGTGGCCGGGATCGAGCTGAAAGACCTGCGCAGCCTTGCCGACGAGGGCAAAAAGCAAGTCGGCTCCGGTATCGTCGCTATCGTCGGCGTGACCGGCGACGGCAAGGCCGGCATCGTGGTCGGCGTCACCAACGATCTGGTGGCGCGCTACAGCGCCGTCGATTTGGTGCGCAAGGGGGCCGAGGCGCTCGGCGGCAAGGGCGGTGGCGGCCGCCCAGACATGGCGCAGGCCGGCGGTCCAGACGGCTCCAAGGCCGACGCGGCGCTTGCCGCGATCGCCGCGGCGCTCGGCGGATAATCGCCACGATTTTGCTCATTGTCTCTCGGGCGCCGCACCGCATCCGGGAAACGGCTACGAAGATGGCGGAAGTCCATTTCACCAGCCATTTGCGCAATCTGGTGCCTGGCGGCCCATTCGCCGTGCCGGGCGCAACGGTCGGCGATGCGCTACGGGCGCTGTTTGCCGAGGAGCCGCAGGTGCGCGGCTATGTGGTCGATGAGCGCGGCGCGCTGCGCAAGCACGTCTGCATCTTTGCCGACGGCGAGCGGCTCGCCCATGACGCCGCGCTGTCACGCCACATTGGCGCCGATACCAAGCTTTATGTCATGCAGGCGCTGTCGGGCGGTTGATCCGGGGACGGAGAGGGGTTTTGGGCCATGAGCGACCGTCTGATGCTGTCGACACGCAAGGGCCTGTTCACGGTCGAACGCCGCGGTGGCAACTGGTCGGCGGACCTGATCGGTTTTCCCGGCGTGTCGGTCACCAATGCGCTGCGCGACGATAACGGCGTCATCTATGCGGCGCTTCGGCACGGCCATTTTGGGCCGAAGCTGCACCGCTCCGACGACGACGGCCGCACATGGCGCGAGATCGACGTGCCGGCATTCCCGGCCGACGCCGCGGGGGCGCCCTCGTTGTTTCAGATCTGGACCATGGAAACCGGCGGCCGCCATCATCCCGACCGGCTGTGGATCGGCGCCATTCCGGCCGGGTTGTTCCGCTCCGATGATCGCGGCGAAAGCTGGCAGCTGATGTCGGCGCTGTGGGAGGTGCCCGAGCGCACGCGCTGGTTCGGCGGCGGCTACGACGATGCCGGCATTCACAGCGTCTCGCCCGATCCGCGCGAGCCCGACCGCGTGTTCATCGCCATCTCTTGCGGCGGCGTGTGGGAGAGCCGCGACAGCGGCGCCAGCTGGTCGGTGCTCGGCAAGGGCCTGTTCGCGCCCTATGTGCCGCCCGAGCAGGCCGAAGACAGCGCCATTCAGGATCCGCACCGCGTGGTGCGCTGCCCGGCCGATCCGGATGCGATGTGGATGCAGCATCACGCCGGCATGTATCGCTCGAGCGACGCCGGCGCCCACTGGACGCAGCTCAAGCCGCCTTGCGACGATTTCGGCTTTGCGGTCGCGGTGCATCCGCTTAACGCACAGACGGCGTGGTTCGTGCCGGCGCTCAAGGACGAAGTGCGCATGCCGCGCGACGGCGCGTTATGTGTGTCGCGCACCCGGGACGGCGGCCAGACCTGGCAGGTCCTGCGCGAAGGCCTGCCGCAGCGCGGCGCTTACGATCTGATCTATCGCCACTGTCTCGACGTCGACCAAAGCGGCGAGCGCCTCGCCATGGGCTCGACCACCGGCGCGCTGTGGATTTCCGACACTGGCGGCGACAGCTGGCAGTTGCTCAACGCGCATCTGCCGCCAATTCACGCCGTGCGGTTTGTTTGAGCGTGGTGACGCTGCCGCGTCGAGCCCTATTTGTCCGGCAAGGGAGCGCCGGCCTCGCGCAAGAGCGAAATCAACTTTTGATCCTGGGCGACAGCCAAGCTCAGCGTCTTCAGGCCTTGGGCAACTTTTGTGTCGCCCATCAGCCCGCGCATGGCGACCTGACCCAGGAGCTGAAAGCTGGTCTGTATGGCTCCGAGACCTTCATACTTGATGGCCGAGACCAAAGGCTGCCGGCAATCGACGCTCATCAGGCGCACATACAGATCGATGGCCTTCTTATCGATTGCTGCGCGCTCGTCAGGCGTGATCGAGGCCAAGTTGCCGACCCCGGGATGGAGCGACAAGACCCCAAATAGCCACCGCGCAAAAACGACCTGGTCGTCGGATGTTGTCGAGGCGACCAGGCATTTGCTCAGATCGTCGGTATACGGTCCGGCCTTGGCCAGCGATATGGAACAGAAGCAAGCTACCAGTGCAGCTGCGAGGTGGCGCATCGTCGACCTTCAGATCATCGATGGAGGCGACTTAGAAGTGTGTGCCGATACTAACTTTAAGTCGCACCGCTTTCCAGCGCGTTCGGTCCACAAACGCACAGCCAGATTAATGGCGCGGTTCCCTATAGCTCAACGATCATGCCGTCTTCGGCGGTCTCGTAGGAAAGCTCGGCGCGGCGCGCCAGCATGTCGTTGCTCATGTGGGTGAGGATGAGCCGCTTCGGCCGGATCTGGCCGAGCCGGCGTTCCAGCGCCGAGAGCATCATGTGGGATTTGACCGGCTTGTCGCGCATGTAGGCTTCACAGACGAACAGGTCGGCTTCGCGGCCGAGCGCGATCAGCGCGTCGGTCCACTCGGTGTCGCCCGAATAGGCGATGACCTTGCCTTCCGCTTCCAGGCGAAAGCCGAGGCAGGGTCCGGCCCGATCGTCGTGCAGGACGTGAAACGGCGTCACCTGCACCGCGCCTACCGCGCTGCGTTTGCCGATTTCGAGCTCCTGCAGCGTCAGCGGAAAACGCAACGGCGCCGTCGTGGTGCCGGGGTAGGCGTTCTCCATCAGCTCCGGAAAGCGCGCTTTCAGCCCGGTCGGTCCCGCGATGGTGAGCGACCGCTGGCGCTTGAGCACGTGACTGGCCTCGAGCACGAACGACGGCACGCCACCGACGTGGTCGGCATGGAAGTGCGTGATCAGGATGGCGTCGATGGCGTTGCGATCGACGCCGTGCTTGTTCAGGGCCACGAGCGACGTCGCGCCGCAATCGATCAGCGCGTTGATGCCGCGCCCGACCAGATGGAAACAGGTATTGAATCGGCCGCCGGAACCGAACGCGTCACCGCAGCCGATGAACCGTAACTGCATAAAGTATCCTTATAGATCATAATAGATCATACAGGTGGCGCAGAATGTTCCATCGGCCTTTCCCCGCAACGCTTCCTGACCCTCAGTCCCGTCGTCGCGGCAAAAGGTTCAATACCGCGGTTCCAGTGAAGCGAAACGCGCAACGAGGGGGCCGGCCCCGAGCATAAACCCGGCCGGGCCCGCCCTTATTCAGCAATGGTCAAGACTCTGCAGTATAATCGGTTTTGGCTTTGCTCCGTTCATTTTGCGGGGGTAGCCTGGTCCTTGTCGGGGCCGCATCGATCCGGGCACGGCCGTCCCGCCATGATCGCACCACAAACTGGCGCGCATCTTTCGGCCGAAGGGGCAGAGGGGGACGCTTCGGTGCAGCTTCGCTCACATCGTTCGGGCGCGTTGGCGGCGCTCAGCTTGGCCCTTGCGCTGGCCGGCTGCGCCCAGGCCGACGTGTTCGACACCAACGAACGCTGGTTCTCGCGGTCATTCGACTTCGTCGGCCGTAAGTCCGGCTACACGTATTCCGAGCTGCAGGAGACCAGCGCCAGGCGCGGTCCGGTCGGCGCCAACGAACTGGTGGATCCGAGCGGCGCCTGTCCGGCGATGCCGGCACCGGTTGCCGCGGCCGCGCCGGCCCCGGCCGAAAGTCAGGGCGTAGCGCCTGGGGCCGCCGCTCCGGCCGAGCCGCCGTCGTTCCTTGGCGGCGCCGTCGCTCTCGGCATGAGCGAATGCGAGGTCGTGGTTCGCGCGGGCGCGCCCGCCAATGTGCAAATCGGCACCAATCCGAACGGCTTGCGCGGCGTGGTCCTGACCTACAATAGCGGGCCGCGGCCGGGCATCTACCGCTTCGAAGCCGGCCGGCTCACCGACATGGACCGCGTCGAAGTCGCCGAGCCGAAGCCCGCGAAGAAAAAGCCCAAGGTGGCGGCAAAGAAAAAGCCGCAACCCCAACGCATGTCCACCGAATAGCGCGCCCGGCCTGCTGCCGCACGCGTGCGGCCCGCCCGGGCGACGCTGCTGCCGCGCAGAATAGAGAAGCCGCGATCCGGGCCCAGCGCCCGATCGCGGCTTCGCTTTTAGAAAGGCTCGACGTTCCGCCCAGGATCAGGCGGCGAGGTCGAAGCGGTCGAGGTTCATCACCTTGGTCCAGGCCGCCACGAAGTCGTCCACAAACTTCTTCTGCGAATCCGAGCAGGCGTAGACCTCGGCGAGCGCCCGCAGCTGCGAGTGCGAGCCGAAGATCAGATCGACGGTGGTGCCGGTCCACTTCGGCGCCTTGGTCTTGCGGTCGCGGCCCTCGTAGAGGTGCTCGCCCGCCTGCTGCCACTCCGTCCCCATGTCGAGCAGGTTGACGAAGAAGTCGTTGGTCAGCTTGCCGGGCTGCTTGGTGAAGACGCCATGCTTCAGTCCGGCATTGTCGGTGCTGATCACGCGCAGGCCGCCGAGCAGAACCGTCAGCTCCGGCGCGGTCAGCGTCAGCAACGACGCCTTGTCGACCATCGCCTCCTCGGGCGTCATGAGGTGCTGGCTGCGGTAATAATTGCGGAACGCGTCAGCGAGCGGCTCGAGCGGCGCGAACGACTCGACGTCGGTCTGCTCCTGCGATGCATCTGCGCGTCCCGGCGTGAAGGGGACCTTCACGTCATGGCCGGCGTCCTTGGCGGCCTTCTCGACCGCGGCGTTACCGCCGAGAATGATCAGGTCGGCAAGCGACACCTTCTTGCCGCCTGAAGCCGATCCATTGAACTCCTTCTGGATCGCTTCGAGTTTCTGCAGCACGGTCGCCAGCTGCTTCGGCTGGTTGACCTGCCAATCCTTTTGCGGCGCGAGCCGAATGCGCGCACCGTTCGCGCCGCCGCGCTTGTCCGAGCCGCGGAACGTCGACGCCGACGCCCATGCGGTCGAGACGAGCTGCGACACCGACAGGCCTGACGCAAGAATCTTGGCCTTGAGGGCATCGATATCTTTGCCATCGACCAGCGGATGATTCACCGCCGGGATCGGATCCTGCCAGATCAGGATCTCCTTCGGCACCAGCGGGCCGAGGTAGCGATGGATCGGCCCCATGTCGCGGTGCGTCAGCTTGTACCAGGCGCGGGCGAACGCATCGGCGAACTGCTCCGGGTGCTCGTAGAAGCGCCGCGAAATCTTCTCGTAGGCCGGATCCATGCGCAGTGACAGGTCGGTCGTCAGCATGGTCGGCACGCGCTTCTTCGACTTGTCGAACGGATCCGGGATGGTCGCCGCGGCGCCTTTCGCCTTCCATTGTTGGGCGCCAGCCGGGCTCTTCTCCAATTCCCATTCGTTGTTGAACAGGTTGTCGAAGAAGTGATTGCTCCACTTGGTCGGCGTCTGCGACCAGACGACTTCCGGACCGCCGGTGATGGCGTCGGCGCCGACGCCGGTGCCGAACTTGCTCTTCCAGCCGAGGCCCTGCTCTTCGAGGGCCGCGCCTTCCGGCGCCGGACCGAGCAGCGACGGATCGCCGGCGCCATGGGTCTTGCCGAAGGTGTGGCCGCCGGCGATGAGCGCGACGGTCTCTTCGTCGTTCATCGCCATGCGGAAGAACGTCTCGCGGATGTCTCTGGCCGCCGCCACCGGATCCGGTTTGCCGTTCGGGCCTTCCGGGTTGACGTAGATCAGGCCCATCTGCACGGCGGCGAGCGGATTCTGCAGCTGGCGTTCGCCGCTATAGCGCTGGTCGCCGAGCCACGTGCCTTCGGGACCCCAGTAAAGCTCCTCGGGCTCCCAGGCATCGGTGCGGCCGCCGCCGAAACCGAACGTCTTGAAGCCCATCGATTCCAGCGCGACGTTGCCGGCGAGAATGATCAGGTCGGCCCAGGAGATTTTGCGGCCGTATTTCTGCTTGATCGGCCAGAGCAGCCGGCGCGCCTTGTCGAGGCTCGCATTGTCCGGCCAGCTGTTGAGCGGCGCGAAGCGCTGCTGTCCCGCGCCGGCGCCGCCGCGGCCATCGGCGATGCGGTAGGTGCCCGCGCTGTGCCACGCCATGCGGATCATGAATCCGCCGTAATGGCCGAAGTCGGCCGGCCACCAGTCCTGCGAGTCCGTCATCAAGGCTTCGAGGTCCTTGATCACCGCCTTGAGGTCGAGGCTCTTGAACTCTTTGGCGTAGTCGAACGCCTTGCCCATCGGGTCGGACAAGTCGGAGTTCTTGTGCAGGACGCTGAGGTCCAACTGATTGGGCCACCAGTCGCGGTTCCTGAAGGCATTGCCGAACGGGCACTTGCCCGCGCTGTCTGATTTTGCGTCCATGTTACTCTCCGCGCCTGTGTCGGTTGTTCCCGCTCCGTATATCAAGGATGCGCGGTTGTTGGAAAGTGCTGCGGCCAAATGGCCGTATGCGAAGAGATGATGACTGCCACGCGACAAGTACAGGCTTGGCAAGTACAGGCATTGGCGGGCCATAGACCAGAGAGCCCCGGCGTGCGCCGGGGCTCCTGTCGAGAGGCCGTTCGATTCCGCTCAGTAGCAGACGTTGACCCAGCGCAGCCGCGGGCCCCACGGCGTGCGAACCCACTGCCTGACGACGCAGCTGGAATAGAGCGGTCCCCGGTACGGACCGAAGCCGTACCAGCCGTGCCAGTGGCCCCAATGCGCGGCCGAGGCCGCACTGGGGGCGAGCGCAGCCGCGCCGATGGTGGCGGCAGCAGCGAGCGTGAGGGTCAATTTCCGCAGCATTGGGCGTTTCTCCTTTTTCGGTTCGCCAAGGGTTTTCCAGGTGCGAACATCGTGTGTTATGTCGGCCCAGTCGGCCGTCAGGTTCATGCATAAGACATCGGCGCTGAACCGCCGCTGACGAGCCGATTTAATCGTGGTTTATCGAGCTGAACGCGCCAACCCGCCGCCGTTCAGCGCGCGTTCATTGAGCGCGAGCGAAGCCGTTGCCGGCTTGTCCGCTGCGTGGACGGACGCTATAAGCCGGCGCAATTTTCGCGAAGTCTTCGCACATCCCGACAAGGACGATCTGATGGCGCTCGAACGCACGTTTTCCATTATCAAACCCGATGCCACGGCGCGTAATCTCACCGGCGCCATCAATGCCATGATCGAGCAAGCCGGCTTGCGCATCGTGGCGCAAAGGCGCGTGCGCATGACGCGCGAGCAGGCCGAGACCTTCTATGCCGTCCATCGGCAGCGGCCGTTTTTCGGTGAGCTGGTCGAGACCATGACATCGGGCCCGGTCGTGGTGCAGGTGCTCGAGGGCGACAATGCGATTGCCGCGTACCGCGATCTGATGGGCGCGACCGATCCGGCGAAGGCGGCGCCCGGGACGATTCGCAAAGTGCATGCCCAATCGATCGGCGAGAATTCGGTGCATGGCTCCGACGCCGCCGACACCGCGGTGAAAGAGATCGCCCAGTTTTTCACAGGCAATGACATCGTCGGCTGAGAGCTGCGCGGCGTTCCGGATTTTTTCGTCGTTACAAATTGTTAACCGCGGTGGCGAACGCCGGCGCTTCTTGAGTAATCCATTTGATGTTCCGCCGCCGATGCACAGGCGCCATGTAGCCATGCTTGCGCCGTATTCGTCGGGCTTGCTGATGACACAATGGGATTTGGGCTCGCGGCGGTGCTGTCTTTGACATGATCGTTTCGGACTTCCCCCAAAATCTGCGTTGTGGCGCGGTTTGCAACGGCCACTGAGGAGGCCGGTGCGCGCTTCGTCTTCGTTGGCATGGACTGACTAGGAGACAGACGATGCAAAAGGGCACCGTCAAATGGTTTAATCCCACCAAGGGCTACGGCTTCATCAAGCCGGCGAACGGCGAGAAGGACGTGTTTGTCCATATCTCGGCAGTCGAGCGCGCCGGACTGCGGTCGCTCAACGAGGGCCAGACGGTCGAGTACGAACTGGTCACCAACCGCGGCCGTACGTCGGCGGAAAATCTCAAAGTCGCGTAAGCCGGGGCCGCGCCGATCCGGTTGCGTAGCCCCCGGATTTCCTGTCTGGGGGTTTTTTGTTTGATTGGCTGCTGAATTCAAACGGCGGCGAGGGGCGATTTTCGTCATGCCCGGTTTTATGCCGGGCATCCGCATCTTAGATTCTCAGCACGCCAAAACTTCGCCTCAGCGCGATGCCGCCGGCTCGGCGGCCGCGGTGACGCGGCCTTCGGCGACGAGGCGCAACGCCTGCGGATAGAGCCGGTGCTCGACCGCGAGCACCCGCTGCGCCAGGCTGTCCTCGGTATCGCCTTCGAGTACCGGCACCGCCTCCTGGGCGATGATCGGTCCGGCGTCCATTTCCGGCACCACGAAATGCACGGTCGCGCCGTGCTGTTTGACGCCGGCCGCGAGCGCGCGGCGGTGCGTGTGCAGCCCTTTGAACTGCGGCAGCAGCGCCGGATGAATGTTGAGCAGGCGGCCGCTCCAGCGTTTGACAAAGCCCGGCGTCAACAGCCGCATGAAGCCGGCGAGGCAGATCAGATCGATGCGGTGCCGGCGCAGTTCGGCATCGAGCGCGCCTTCGAACGCCGCGCGGTCGTCGCCGAACGGCCGATGATCGATCACAGCAGTGGCGATGCCGTCGGCGCGTGCCCGCTCCAGCCCGGCTGCATCCGGGCGGTTGGAGATGACGACGGCAATCATCGCCGGATAATCGTCGGCCTTGGCAGCCTCGATCAGCGCCGTCATGTTCGAACCGCGGCCGGAAATCAGGATGGCGACGCGCTTCTTTTGCGGGTTTATCTGCTCCGCCATGATTGGTTCCAATCGGCGGTCATTCGGCAAGATCGAGCTTGCCGCGAAACACGACACGCGGCTCGGCGTCGGCTTTGACGACTTCGCCGAGCTGCACCACGCTCTCGCCGTTGGCGGCGAATTGCGCGATTGCCGCGTCCGCTTGCCCGGCCGCCAAGACGGCGATCATGCCGATTCCGCAATTGAAGGTGCGCAGCATTTCGGCTTCGGCGATGTGGCCGGTGCGGGCGAGCCACTTGAACACCGGCAGGACCGGCACGCGATCGAGATCGAGAGCGATGGCGAGCCCCTCGGGCAGCACGCGTGGAATATTGTCGACAAAGCCGCCGCCGGTAATGTGGGCCAGCGCCTTGACGGCCTTGGTGGCGCGCGCAGCTGCAAGGCACGAGCGCACATAAAGTCTGGTTGGCGTCAGCAGCGCCTCGCCCAGGCTTTGCGCGGGGGCAAACGGCGCCGGCGCACTCCAGGCGAGCCCCGCTTCCGCGACGATGCGGCGGACCAGCGAAAAGCCGTTCGAATGCACGCCCGATGCGGCAAGACCGATCACGACGTCGCCGGCGCCGAGATCGGCGCGCGGCAACAAATCCCCCCGCGACAGCGCGCCCACCGCGAAGCCGGCGAGATCGTAGTCTCCGCCCTGATACACGCCCGGCATCTCGGCGGTCTCGCCGCCGATCAGCGCACAGCCGACCTCGCGGCACGCCGCCGCGATGCCCGAAACGACGGCCGCGCCAACGGCCGGATCGAGCTTGCCGCAGGCGAAGTAGTCGAGAAAGAACAACGGCTCGGCGCCCTGGACGATGAGATCGTTGACCGACATGGCGACGAGATCGATGCCGATCGTGTCGTGGCGCCCGGTCTCGATGGCGATCTTGACCTTGGTGCCGACGCCGTCGGTGGCGGCGACCAGGATGGGATCGGAGTAGCCGGCCGCCTTGAGATCGAACAGCCCGCCAAAGCCGCCGATCTCGGCCGCGGTTCCCGGGCGCGCCGTGGCGCGCACCAGGGGCTTGATCATGTCCACCAAGCGGTTGCCGGCATCGATGTCGACGCCGGCGGCCGCGTAGCGTGCCTGGGCCACGACAGTCACCAATCATCCGACAGCTGCGCGGGAAACCGCATTTTCAGGAAAAGCTGCCGGGCGCCTCCTACGGCGGAATCGCCGGGTGCGCAAGCGCGAGCCGGACGATATAGTCGGCCCAAGGGGGTCGCCGCGAGGCGTGGCGGGGTCGGGCATGCGTGGAGCTGGGGCCGTCGTTTGAGTATTCCAAATCTGATTACCTTGGCGCGCATCATCCTGGTGCCCATCGTCGTCTGGGCGATCATTTCGGGAGAGATGCTGTCCGCCTTCGCGTTGTTCGTGGTGGCCGGCGTAAGCGACGCAGTCGACGGCTTCCTCGCCAAGCGCTTCCACATGGCGAGCGAGCTCGGCGCCTATCTGGACCCGCTCGCCGACAAGGCCTTGATCGTGTCGATCTACGTGGCGCTCGGCATCGCCAAGGCGCTGCCGATTTCGCTCGTCATCCTGGTCGTCTCGCGCGACATCATGATCATCTCGGGTTTCATGCTGGCGCTGATGGTCGGCAAGCCCATGCCGGTGCGGCCGCATCCGGTGTCGAAATTGAACACGGCGGTGCAGATCCTGCTCGCCGTTCTGGTGCTGGCCGAGAAGGGCTTTGGCTTCGACGCCGCGGCGCTGCAGACCGCGGCCATCGTTCTGGTGGCGCTGTTCACGCTGGCATCGATCGCGGTTTATCTGGCCGAATGGCTGCGGCACATGAACTCGTTCGGAGCCGCCCATTGAGCCGGTGTAAGGCCATAATGTCGCGCTGATGTAACGGCCGGCCGCTTCATTGCGGCATGGATGCCCAATTGGATGCTCATGTCCTCTCGCCCGCGGCAGCTCGCGCTTGTGCTCCCCCACGCCGAAAGTTTTGCGCGCGAAGATTTTTTGCCGGGGCCGGGCAACCAGGCGGCGCTCAAGCTGATCGACAGCTGGCCCGACTGGCCTAACAATGCGGTGGCGCTGGTCGGACCGGAGGGCTCGGGCAAATCGCATCTTGCCGCCATCTGGGCCGCTGCTTCGGGCGCGCGCGTGATGTCCGGCCGCGCGCTCAGCGTCGCCGGACTGTTGCCGGCGCTCGCCACGGCCGCGCTGGTCGTCGAGGATGCGGCGGCGGCCGACGAGCGCGCACTGTTTCACCTCCTCAATCTGGCGCGCGAGGAGGAGGCGTTCTTGCTGTTCACCGCCCGCGCCGTGCCGACGCTCTGGCCGGTGGGCATTGCCGATCTCGGCTCGCGGCTCCGCGCGCTGCCGGTGGTGACGCTGCAGGCGCCCGACGATGCGATGCTGCGCGGGATCATCGTCAAGCTCGCAGCCGACCGGCAACTCGTCCTCGATGAAGCCGTGGTCCGCTACGTCGCGACCCGCATCGAGCGCTCGTTCGCGGCGGCGCGCGCCGCCGTGGTCGCGCTCGACAACGAGGCGCTGCGGCAGGGCCGGCCGCCGACGCGGGCGCTTGCGGCCGAGCTGTTTCGTGACAGCGGACAGGGCGAGCTTGGGCTGTGATGCGGCCAGACTAGGTCTTGACCAAAGCCAGGCGCGAGCCTTGACGGCGCCGGCTGCGCCCTCGTTTAGTGAACGGTCCGGGTCATAGAATCGTTACGAAGGAAAGCGATCATCGCCCCGGGGAGCGCGACAGAATATGGCCGACCGGGCCCAAGCCACTGTTTTGACACTCGATTCAGGCGCCGCGCGGCGGCTGGACGAGCCGCTCCGGACGGCCGAGCCGGTTCCGGTGTCTGAGCTTGCCGGCAGCCCGGACCGCTTTATCAACCGCGAACTGTCCTGGCTGAACTTCAACCGCCGCGTTCTCGAGGAATCCGCCAATCGCGGCCATCCGCTCCTGGAGCGGCTGAAATTTTTGGCGATTTCCGCCAACAACCTTGATGAATTCTTCATGGTGCGCGTCGCCGGCCTCGGCGCCCAGATGCGCGCCGGCATCACCAGCAAAAGCCCGGAAGGGCTTACCCCGGCCGAGCAGCTCGCCCGGATCGCCGAAGCCGTGTCGGTACTGGCCGCCGACCAGCAGGCCCAGTGGCTCGAACTGCGCGCCGCGCTCGCCGAAGCCGGCATCGTCCTGGTCGACGGCGCTGACGTCGGCAGGACCGAGAAGGCCTGGCTCGAGGACTACTTCCTCGCCCATGTGTTTCCGCTGTTGACGCCACTCGCCATCGATCCGGCGCATCCGTTCCCGTTCATTCCCAATCTCGGCTTCACCATCGCGCTCCAGCTCGCCCGCGCCAAGGACGGCAAGGCGATGAATGCGCTCATCCGCATGCCGAACCGGATCGAGCGCTTCGTGCGGCTGCCGCAGGCGAGCGACGGCGGTCAGGCGCGGCTGATTTCGATCGAGGGCATCACCAGCCTGTTCATCGGCAAATTGTTTCCGGGCTATTCGGTGAAAGGCCTCGGCGCCTTCCGGGTGATCCGCGATTCCGAAGTCGAAATCCTCGAAGAGGCAGAAGATCTGGTGCGGCTGTTCGAGACCGCGCTCAAGCGGCGGCGCCGCGGCATCGTCATCCGCCTCGAAATCGAGGCGCCGATGCCGGTCGAGCTGCAGCGCTTCGTGCAGCGGGCACTCGATGCCGGCGACGACACCGTGTTCAAGGTCGACGGCGTGCTGGCGCTCAACGAGATGACGCAGCTCGCCAATCTCGATCGGCCCGATCTCGAATTCGTGCCCTACAATCCGCGCTATCCGGAGCGCGTGCGCGACCACGGCGGCGATATTTTTGCCGCGATCCGGCAGAAGGATTTCATCGTCCATCACCCGTTCGAATCGTTCGACGTGGTGGTGAATTTCCTGCAACAGGCGGCGCGCGATCCGGACGTGGTCGCGATCAAGCAGACGCTGTACCGCACCTCGGCGGACTCGCCGATCATCCGGGCGCTGGCCGAAGCCGCCGAAGCCGGCAAGTCGGTCACCGCCGTGGTCGAGCTGAAAGCGCGCTTCGACGAGGAAGCCAACATCCGCTGGGCGCGCGACCTCGAGCGCGCCGGCGTGCAGGTGGTCTACGGCTTCATCGAGTTGAAGACCCACGCCAAGCTGTCGCTCGCGGTCCGCCGCGAGGGCGCCGCTTTGGTCTCCTACGTGCACGTCGGCACCGGCAACTATCATCCGGTGACCGCGCGCATCTACACCGACCTGTCGTTCTTTACGTCCGATCCGGCGATCGGGCGCGACGTGGCGCACGTGTTCAACTACATCACCGGATACGCCGATCCGGCCGGGCTCGAGCGCATGGCGGTGTCGCCGCTCAATCTGCGCAAGCGCATCACCGCCCATATCGACGAGGAGATCGCGCACGCCAAAGCCGGCCGGCCCGCCGCGATCTGGATGAAGATGAACGCGCTTGTCGATCCCGACATCATCGACGCGCTTTATCGCGCCTCCGCCGCCGGCGTGCCGATCGATCTCGTCGTGCGCGGCATCTGCTGCCTGCGGCCGGGCGTGCCCGGCCTGTCCGATAACATTCGGGTCAAATCGATCGTCGGCCGCTTCCTCGAGCACGGCCGCATTTATTGCTTCGGCTCCGGCCACGGCCTGCCGCATCCCAAGGCCACGGTCTACATTTCCTCTGCCGACATGATGCCGCGCAACCTCGACCGCCGCGTCGAGGTGATCTGCCCGATCGGCAATCCGACCGTGCACGAGCAGGTGCTCGACCAGATCATGGTCGCCTGCCTGAAGGACAACCAGCAGAGCTGGCAGCTTCTGGCCGACGGCTTGTCGTCGCGCATCAAATCCGCTCCGGGCGAGGAAGTCTTCAACTCCCATACCTATTTCATGACCAACCCGAGCTTGTCGGGCCGCGGAAAATCGCCCAAGGACTCGGTGCCGCGGCTGCGGCGCCCGGAGCGCAAGTGATCGGCATTCGCCGCGAATCGGCTAAATCTTCGATCCTCACCCGCGCAGGCAAGCGCAGCGGGGACGCATGAAACGCCCACGGCCGATGAACCGCGGCAAGCTCGACGCGCCCGCACGTCTCGATCACGGACCGCCGGTCGCGGTCGTGGACATCGGCTCGAACTCGGTGCGCCTCGTCGTCTATGAGGGGCTCACGCGCAGCCCGGCCGCCTTGTTCAACGAAAAGGCGCTGTGCGGCCTCGGCCGCGAGGTGCAGTCGACCGGGCTGTTGGCTGCCGACGCCGTCGATCATGCGCTCGCCACGCTCAAGCGCTACGCCGCGCTGTGCGACACGATGGGCGTGAAGAAAACCTACGCCATCGCCACTGCGGCCTGCCGTGAGGCCAAGAACGGCCGCGCCTTCGTCAAGCTGGCGCAGCGCACCATCGGCGCGGAGATCGACGTGCTGTCCGGCGGGCGCGAGGCCGAGCTGACCGCGCTCGGCGTCATTTCCGGCGTGCACCGTGCCGACGGCGTGGTCGGCGACCTCGGCGGCGGCTCGCTCGAGCTTGTCGATGTGCACGGCACGCGCGCCCGCCACGGCGTCACCCGGCCGCTCGGCGGTCTGGCGCTGGCCGACATTTCGGCGCGTTCGATCAAGAAGGCGGAAAAGTTCGTCAAGAAAACGCTCTCGGCACTGCCGGTGCTCAAGGCCTCCCATGGCCGCCGGTTTTATGCCGTCGGCGGCACTTGGCGCTCGCTGGCGCGGCTGCACATGTGGCAGACCGGCTACCCGCTGCATGTCATGCACGGCTATGCCATCGACGCCGACGAAGCGCTGGAATTCGCCAAGCTGGTGCACCGCGTCGACGTCGAGAGCCTGTCGAATATCGAGGTCGTCGCCAATGCGCGCCGGCCGCTGTTGCCCTACGCGGCTTTGGTGCTCGAATACATCCTGCGCATCGGCCGGCCGCGCCAAGTGGTGTTCTCGGCACTCGGCGTGCGCGAGGGCCTGCTCTATGCGCTGCTCCGGGAGCGCGACAAGGAAAAGGACCCGCTGATCGAGGCGGCGCGCAACTTGAACCGGCTGCGCTCGCGCTCGCCGCGCCACGGCGAGGAGTTGATCGAGTGGACCGATCGGTTCATGGCGTCGTCCGGTCTCGACGAGAATGCCGAGGAGCGCCGCCTGCGCCATGCCGCGTGCCTCCTTGCCGATATCGGCTGGCGCGCCCATCCCGATTATCGCGGCGAGCAATCGCTCAACATCATCGCCCACGGCGGCTTCTCCGGCATCGATCATGCCGGCCGCGCCTATCTGGCGCTGGCGGTGTTTTATCGCCACGTCGGCCTCGTGGTCGACGACGAGCTGTCGCCGCGCTTACGCGAGCTTGCGTCGACCCGCATGATCGACCGCGCCCGCGTGCTCGGCGCCGCTCTACGGCTCGCTTACGTCGTTTCCGCCGCGATGCCCGGCGTGCTGCCGCGCACGCCGCTTGCGGTGCAGCGCCATCGCCTGGCGTTGCGGCTGCCGGGCGCCTGTGCGGCGCTCGCCGGCGAGCGCATCTCCAACCGCTTGCGCGCGCTCGCCCGCATCATCGGCCGCGAGCCGGTCATGCTCTTGGGCTGATTTCGTTTCGGCACCGGCTGCGAGCGGTGCTAGACGCCGCGTCGATTTCCCCACAGCAGCACGTGAAGCTGCGGCAAGACGCGCGCGTCGAACCAGCGATCCTGCCGGACCTTGTCGACGAGCCAGTCCATCCGGCGCAACAGATCGTCATTGTCGGCGCGATCATCCGCCATCTCGGCATCCCGCAGCGGCGCCGGGTTGCCCACCTGCAGGTAGACCGGCAAGGCCGGATAGCGCGCTGCGATCGTCTGCGCATACGTGTAGTCGGCGTCGTCGAATACGACGATCTTCAATGCACAGGATGGCCCTGCCGCGGCCGCGTTCAGGCACGCATCCAAACTCGCCCAGTCCGTGGTCATATTCGATGACGGCGGCTTGGGGCTCAGCACCAGCCACTCCAGTTGCGCGAGCCAGTCCGGCGCCAGGCTGCCTTGGGTTTCAAGGGCGAAGCTGTAGCCCTTCGAGCGGCCCAGCGCGATCAAAGGGCCGAGCGGCTGCATGGCCGGATTGCCGCCGGACAGCGTCACCAGGATCGGCCGGCTCCCCGTCAAGGCGTCGACGCGTTCGGCGATTTCGGCTGTGCTCATCGGCAGCCATTCGTCACGATGGCTAGGCAGCACGGCGTATAGCGTGTCGCACCAGGCGCAGCGGTAATCGCAGCCGCCGGTGCGAACGAACACCGTCGGGCGGCCGATCAGCGGTCCTTCGCCCTGAATGGTGGGACCGAAGATTTCACTGACGCGGATGAGGTCTTTCAAGGCCGGTATTCCGCCCAGCTGTCCGGCGTCTCGCTGGCGCGCACGGCAATCACTTCCGGCCATCGCGCCTTGCACCAATCATAAAGCCAATGACTGATCACTTCGCGGGTCGTTCGATCGTGGCCGAGCACGTCATTGAGATGCCGGTGATCGAGCGTCGTCATGATGAAGTCCTGCAGCTGCGACAGCTCGTGAAAATCGCGAACGAAGCCGACGGCATCGAGCTGCGCGGCGCAGAGCGTAACTTCGACCTCGTAATTGTGGCCGTGCAACCGGCCGCACGGATGGTCGGGCGCAAGTCCGCCGATGATATGCGAGGCGGAGAAGGCGAAACGGCGCGATATGGTGTACATGACGTCTCCTCAGTGCCGGCGCCCGGACAGGCCGAAGCGGATCGGAGAGACGGCTTCGTTGGAACGCGCAAGCGGCGTCCCGCGATTGCTTCGCATGGCTTATCCTTGTTTTTGACCGGGTAGGCTGCGACCGGGCCGGCGCCTGCCGGCGGACGGATGTGAAAAATCCCGCCCCAATATGTCAAGTGGGCGCCATGCGATCGTTCCGTCCGAACGGTGCGCTGTTAGGACGTTTGAGTTCCGCGCGTCCGCTGCAGAGGAATAGAATGTTCTTTTTACTGTCAGCTATTGCGTCTTTGCGAAAATATCTTCTATTTCATGCGTGAAATGTCCTCGCTCGGCCAAATCACGAATCAGGATATTTTTTCGGGCGTTCCTGGGCGCGACGCCGATGACCGGATGTCGCCTGGCGATATCGCTGTGCGACTGGCCGGACGATTGAGTGCGCTCGACCTGTTCGGGCGCATTGCGGCCGTGCGCGACGAGATTGCCGGGCGCATCGTCTTCACGACCAGTTTCGGCCTCGAAGATCAGGCCCTCGCGCACGCGATATTGGCGCAGCATCTGGCGATCGAGATTGTGACGCTCGATACCGGGCGGCTGTTTCCGGAAACCCATCAAGTCTGGGCCGAGACCGAGCGCCGCTACGGCCGTCGCATTCATGCGATCGTGCCCGAACGCGCCGAGGTGGAGTCGTTCGTGGCGCGGCACGGCATCGATGGATTTCGCAACGCGGTCGAGGTGCGGCACGCCTGTTGCGGCGTGCGCAAGGTGGCGCCGCTTGGCCGTGCGCTCAACGGTGCGGCTGCCTGGATCACGGGTGTGCGCGCCGAACAATCTGCTGGACGCGCGGACATGCGCTTTGCCGCGCTCGATCCGGCCCGCCGGCTGATCAAGGTCAATCCGCTGGTCGACTGGACGCGCCGCCGCCTCGTCGATTTCGTCGACACGCACCGCATTCCCTACAACGAGCTCCACGATCGCGGCTTCCCGTCGATCGGCTGCGCGCCATGCACCCGCGCCGTTGCGCCCGGCGAGCCGGAGCGGGCCGGCCGCTGGTGGTGGGAGCAGGACGAAAAAAAAGAATGCGGCCTGCACAGCCGTTTGCTATCGCCCGCGAACGCCGCGGCGAGCACGCCTTCATCGCGGCCATAACGGATCAGCACTGTGCACGGCACCAGCGGACAAGTCGCCGAATACGAGCTCGCCGCCGCGCCGGCGCGGCAAGCCACGGGGCGGCTGACGCATCTGCAGCAGCTCGAAGCTGAGAGCATCGCCATCATTCGCGAAGCCGTCGCCGAGGCCGACAACCCGGTGCTGCTCTATTCGATCGGCAAGGATTCCTCGGTTCTCCTCCACCTGGCCTTGAAGGCGTTCTATCCAGGCAAGCCGCCGTTCCCGCTGCTGCACATCGATACGACCTGGAAATTTCGCGAGATGATCGCGTTTCGCGACGCCCGCGCCCGCGAGCTCGGCCTCGACCTGATCGTCCATACCAACCAGGACGGGCTCCAACGCGGCATCAATCCGATCAGCCATGGCTCGGCGCTGCACACCGACGTCATGAAGACGCAAGCGCTGCGGCAGGCTCTCGACAGCCACCACTTCGACGTCGCGCTCGGCGGCGCGCGCCGCGACGAAGAACGCTCGCGGGCCAAGGAACGCGTGTTCTCGCTGCGCAATGCGCAGCACCGCTGGGATCCGAAGCGTCAGCGGCCGGAGCCATGGCAGCTTTACAATGGCCGCAAACGGCCGGGCGAGAGCGTGCGCGTGTTTCCGCTCTCCAATTGGACCGAGCTCGATATCTGGCTCTGCATCCACCAGGAGCGGATACCCGTCGTGCCGCTCTACTTCGCCGCGTCGCGGCCGGTGGTCGAGCGGCACGGCGAATTGATCATGGTTGATGACGAGCGCCTGCCGCTGCTGCCGGGCGAGACGCCGCGGCTCAAGACGGTGCGCTTTCGCACGCTCGGCTGCTATCCGCTGACCGGCGCCGTCGAAAGCGCCGCGGCCAGCGTTGCCGAGATCATTCGCGAGACGGCGACAACGCGCTTTTCCGAGCGGCGCGGCCGCGTCATCGATCACGATGGCGCCGGCGCCATGGAACGCAAGAAACAGGACGGCTACTTCTGATGACCGCGCGGCCCGATCCCAACGCATTCGCGCTCGACCGTTTTCTTGCGCACCAGGAACGCAAGGACCTGCTGCGGTTCGTGGCCTGCGGATCGGTCGACCACGGCAAGTCGACCTTGATCGGCCGGCTTCTCTACGGCGCCGATGTGTTGTTCGAGGATCAGCGCGCCGCGCTGGCGGCGGAGTCGCGCAAGCATGGCACCCAGGCGAGCGAGTTTGATTATTCGCTGCTGCTCGACGGCCTTGCGGCCGAGCGCGAGCAGAACATCACCATCGATGTGGCGTATCGTTTCTTCGCCACCGAACGGCGCAAGTTCATCGTGGCGGATACGCCTGGCCACGAGCAGTACACACGTAACATGGCAACGGGCGCCTCGACGGCCGATCTGGCACTCGTCCTGGTTAGCGCCGAGGCCGGGCTGACGCGACAGACCAAGCGCCATGCCATGATCCTCGCCACCGTCGACGTTCGACACCTGGTGGTCGCGGTCAACAAGATGGATCTGGTCGGCTGGTCGCAAGACGCCTTCCGGACCATCGAGGCGGAATTTCGTGCATTTGCCGCGGCGATCGGCGTCAACGAGATCGCTTGCATTCCGCTCTCGGCGCGCCGCGGCGACAACGTCGTGGCCGCCTCGCCGAACATGGACTGGTACGGCGGCCCGACGCTTCTTGCCTATCTGGAGGATGTGCCGGTCGCGGCGCAATCGCGCCGGCAGACGTTTCGCATGCCGATCCAACTGGTGAACCGGCCGTCGCCGCAATTTCGCGGCTATAGCGGCCGCATTGCCGGCGGCGAAGTCTTTCCGGGCATGCCTGTCACCATTCTGCCGTCCGGACAGATCTCCAGTGTCGACCGCATCGTCACCTATGACGGCGATCTGGAGCGGGCGGCGGCCGGCCAGTCCGTCACCATCACGTTGGCGGACCAAATCGATGCATCGCGCGGTGACGTAATTGCGGCGCTTGCGGCGCCTCCCGCTGTCGTGGATCGGCTCACTGCGCGGGTCGTCTGGATGGGCAAGGACGCCCTGGCGCCGGGCCGCAGTTATTTGATCAAGGCTGCGACCGCGACCGCGAAAGCAAACGTTGAGCCGGCCATCGAGGTGTTCGACCTTGACACCGGCGACAGCGCGCCGGCCGATCGGCTTTTCATCAACGATATCGGCGATTGCGTGCTCACGCTGGATCGGCCGCTGGCGCTGGATCCGTATGCAGACAGCAAAGAGACCGGCAGCTTCATCCTCATCGATCCGGAATCCTTCGACACGGTCGGAATGGGATTGGTGCAGGGGACCGCCGGCGAACGGCAGCAGCACGGTCGGCTGCGCCGAGCGCTTCGATGGATTGTTGGCGCCGCGAGCGCCGGCGCACGCAAGCGTTCGTCGTCGCGGGAGTCGCGCCTTCGCTCCATTGTCAAAGCCATCAGCTGGCGCGGCACCGGCAGCGTCGACACTTTCATCGTGACGTTCATTGTGACCGGCAATTACACGTTCGCCGGCTCGGTGGCGCTGACCGAAATCGCCACCAAGGTGATGCTCTACTATTTCCACGAACGGGTTTGGTCGTTGATCCCCTGGGGCAGGTAACGCCTGCCGTTCCGCCCGCAAATCATCCGATAGAGCATCTAGATTGATGTCGGCTCGCTAACGCGCTCTACTCTGCGGTAGAGAGAGAGACAGCAGGCGGATTCCCACGGAGGACACATGGCCAAGTTCGTCATTCAGCCGCATGGGCGGCTTCAGGAGTGGATCGCGGACGACAAGGGTTATTTCCGCGACGAGGGGCTCGATTATGAATTCCTCTCCGGCCCGGCGTCGCAAAGTCGCAAGCGCGTGGATGCCGCCGGCGTGATTTCCGAGCTGCGCTCCGGCGCCTTCGAATCCTACAAGCAGGCCGGCGGCAACAAGGGCGTGAAGTCCGACATCTCGTGCGCCTGCCATTGGACCGTCAACCAGGCGCACGCCCAGCAGATCGGCACGATGTGGCGTAACTCGTACGTCGTGGCGCCGGGCGGCATCATGGTGCCGCCGGACTCACCCATCACCAAGCCTGAGCAGCTTGCCGATCAAGACATCGCCGTCGGCTATCACTCGGGCAGCCACTTTACTGCGATCCAGGCCCTGGAGCGCTTTCTGCCGCGCGACAAGATCAAACTGAAATTCGTCGGTTCGGTCTGGGCGCGGGTCGACGCCGCCCTCGATCGCGACGTTCCTGCCGTCAGCGCGTGGGGACTGACCTACCTGATGCTCGAGCAGCTCGGCTTCCGCAAGGTGGTCGACACCACGTTCATGATCGCCTTCATGTTTCCGGGCGGCGTCAATCCCGCCGACGTCGACAAATACATGAAGGGACTGCAGCGCGCTCAGATGGATCTCGACATCGCGCCGGAGGATTACAAACACTATTATCTCAACGAGATTCCGGACCGCTACAAATCCAGGCTCGATGTGCGGCGTTTTTCGCCCGGCGAGCGCATCGTTTTCATGCCATACACGGACGCGGTCTACGACAGGACCCGCTCGTGGCTCGACGAGCGTCAGCTGTTCGCCGATGAGCCGCGAGTGGCCGCCGCAGCCGGCTGAAAGTATCAAGCTGCCGCCCCACGCGGCGGCATAATCAAACAACGCTGTCTTCGTAAATGGGAGTGAGGGAATGCTGGCGCTTTACCACAATGACATGTCGCTGTGCGCCCAGAAAGTGCGCGTCTGTCTGGCCGAAAAGGGTCTCGATTGGGAGGACCGCCACATCGTGCTGCGTTCGGGCGAGCACCAGAAACCGTGGTACAAAAAACTGAACCGCCGCGCCGTGGTGCCGACGCTCATTCACGACGACAAGGTCATCCCCGAATCCAACGTCATTCTGGAATATCTCGACGAGGCTTTCCGCGAGCCGGCCTTGGCGCCGCGCGATCCGTACGGCCGCGCCAAGATGCGGCTATGGACCAAGCAGCTCGATGAGGACATTCACGACGCCAGCGCCGCCATCATCAGCTTCGGTATCGCGTTCCGCCACCAGTATCTGGAAAAGGGCGAGCTCGGCCGGCAGATGCTCAATCAGATTCCGAACATCTTCAAGCGCCAGCGCCGCGCCGACGTCATCGCCAAGGGACCGGATTCAGAGCACTTCATCATCGCCGTGCAGCGCATGGTGCAGCTGCTCGACGAGATGGAGGAGGCGCTGGTGGAGCACGACTGGCTCGCCGGGCCGATGTACTCGCTCGCCGACGTGGCGTTCACGCCGTATCTCGCCCGGCTCGAGCACCTCAACATTTTGCAGATGATCGGCCACCGCTCGCGCGTGGCGGACTGGTACGATCGCTGCAGGGCGCGGCCGAGCTTCGAGGCGGCGATCCGCAAGTGGGAAAACCCGAATTATCTGTCGCTGATGCAGCGCCGCGGCACCGAGCATTGGCCGCAGGTGCAGAAGATCATCGAAGGCTTGCCGGCCGCCGCCGCTGCCTGATGGCGGCATGGTGGGGACTGACACGCCATGGCGCGCGCGGCTGACAACGTGCTGATCGTCGGCGCCGGCATGTGCGGCATGTCGCTCGGCGTCGCGCTCACCCGTGCCGGCATCGCCTGCGAGATCGTCGAAATCCGCCCGCAGCTGACCGAGCCGGGCACCGGCATCTCGCTGCAAGGCCCGGCGCTGCGTGCGCTGCAAAGCGTCGGCGTGCTCGACGGCTGCATCTCGCGTGGTTTCGGCTACTCGCACTTCAAGGCTTGCGATGCGGTGGGCAATGTCACCGGCACCGTCGATCTGCCGCGCCTTCTTGGTGCCGATTATCCCGCCACCATCGGCGTGCTGCGCCAGTCCGTGCACGAAGTGCTCGGCAGCGAGTTGGCGAAGCTTGGCGTGCCGATCCGGCTCGCCACCACGGTCAAGAGCTTGCGGCAGGACGATCGCGGCGTGGCGGTGGAGTTCACCAAGGGTGAGCCGGCGCGCTACGACCTCGTGGTCGGCGCCGACGGCATGAACTCGCTCGTTCGCGAGCTTGCGTTCGGACCAAACCAGCGGCCGCATTACACCGGCCAGATGGTCTGGCGCGCCACCGTGAGCCGGCCGGCCGACGTTGCCTGCCGGCATTCCTATTTCGGGCCAACCAACAAATCCGGCTTCAATCCGATCTCGAACAAGCAGATGTACATCTACTGCGTCCAGAACGTGCCGGAGCGGCCGCACTGGAGCGACGCCGAGCTGCCGGGCATCTTGCGCGGGCTTCTTGCCGAGTTCGGCGGCGCGCTCGGGCGCGCCCGCGACGAGATCGTCAGCGCCGAGCAGATCACCTGCCGGCCGGTGTTTTCGTCGCTGCTGCCGCCTCCGTGGCATTCCGGCCGCCTCGTCGTCATCGGCGACGCCGCCCACTGCACGACGCCGCACCTGGCAAGCGGCGCCAGCATCGCCATCGAGGACGCCATCGTGCTGGCGCGGCTGTTGCAGTCGGACCGGCCGCTCGCCGCCGTCCTCGACGACTTCATGGGCCGGCGCTACGAGCGCTGCCGCATGATCGTGGAGAACTCCGAATTGCTCGGCGAGTGGGAGAAGAACCCGGCGGCGCCGAACCAGGACACGGTCGGCGTGATCGCAAAATCCTATCAGGCGCTGGCGAAGGCCGTTTAGACGTGTCAGCCTGCGCGATCAATTCAGGGACCGTCCGGAGCGGACATTGGCAGCAAATGTCAGGATAGCGATCGTCGGCGGCGGACTCGCCGGGCTTGCGACGGCGAATGCGTTGAAGACCTTCGGCATTGCGGCTGAGGTTTTCGAGCAGGCGCCCCAACTGGGCGAGATCGGCGCTGCGGTCAACACCAGCCCGCAAGCCGTCAAGGCGCTGCAGGCGATCGGCCTGGACGAGGCGATCGCCGCCATCGGGCACCGCTCACCGGGCATGTACACACGCAACATGCAGACCGGCGAGTTTCTCGAGTTCAACGACCGCTTCAAACTGGCCGAGCGCTACGGCGCGCCCTACTACTCGTTTCATCGTGCCGATTTGTTGGATGCGCTGGCGAGCGGGCTCGACCGCAGCGCCATCCATCTGGGACACCGGCTTGCCGCGGTGGAGGAGGGGAGCGAGCGGATCGGACTTGTTTTCGACAACGGCGCGCGCGTCGCGGCCGAATACGTAATCGGCGCCGACGGCGTACGTTCGGTGCTGCGTCACGCGCTCTATGGCGATGACAACCCGACCTATACGGGCCAGATGGTGTGGCGCGCGCTGCTCGACGCGGCCGACCTGTCGCCGGACATCCTGGAGCCGGCGGGCCACACCCAGTGGGTCGGGCCGGGCTGCCATTTCCTCGCCTATCACATCCGCCGCGGCAAACTCGTCAACATCGTCACCCAGCAGGACACCGACAAATGGGTCGCGGAGGGCTGGTCGACGCCCGGCGATCCGCAAGAGATGCGGGCGAGCTTCCCCAATCCCGAGCCGCGCCTGGAAAAGCTGCTCAGCCTCGTCACCAAGTGCTCGAAATGGGGCCTGTTCACGCGGCCGCTGACGCAGAACTGGGGCTGCGGCCGCATCCAGCTGGTCGGCGACGCCGCGCACGCCATGCTGCCCAATGCCGGGCAGGGCGCCTGCCAGGCGTTCGAGGATTCCTACGTGCTCGGGCGCTGGCTCGACGCCTGCGGTGATCCGGCCGAGGCGTTCGCAAACTTCCGCCGCGTCCGCATCCCGCGCGTGCACGGCGTGCAGCGGCTGTCGCTGTCGAATGCGCGTTTCAAGCACATGCGCGATGCCGCCGCGCAGAAACAATCGATCGCCACCGGCACCGGCAGCGTCCACGGCAACTCGCACTGGGTTTGGGCTTACGATCCGGTGATGGAGTGGGACAAGGAACCGGCCGTGCCGACCGCTTACGCGGCTTAAGGCGCGAGCGGCCGCAGGGACTTGCAGGACTGGATTGCGAGTTGCGCCATGCGCTTTCGGGTCGTTACGCTCAACCTCGAACAAGACCACAAGCGCTGGCCGGCGCGCCGCGGCCTGATTGGCGAAGAAATCGACCGGCTGCGGCCGGACATCATCGCCTTCAACGAGGTCAGCGTCCCGCTGCAATCCGCCCGAGCGCTCCGCGACGACGCCAAGCGGAGCGGCTTGGAATACAATCTGTTTCAGCAGACCCGCCTGAACAGCCTGTCAAAGGTCGAAGGCGAGGCGCTGCTCACGCGTTTTACAGTGATCGAGAGCGCCAATCTTGATTTTCAGACTCGCGACATGGTCGCGCTGGTGGCGCGTGTCCTCGTCGGCGGCATGCCGGTGGATGTCTACGTGACCCATCTTTACATGTCGCGCGGCGACGATTCGCTGCGCTTGTTTCAGGTCCAGCAATTGCTGGCGTGGATCGATACGCGCGACGACGTGGCTGCGCGGATCGTATGTGGCGACTTCAACGCCCAGCTCCATGCGCCGTCCGCCGCGCTCATGGCCGGCCGTTTCCGTCCAACGCAGACGGCGCCGACGGCGTTCACCCCGCTTGCCGACACCGATGGCTCGGTGTCGCATCCGTATTGGCCGCGGATGGATCGCTGCATCGACTACATCTGGGTTTCCGGCGCGATCGACGTCGCCGCCAGCGGCGTTTGCTTCAATCGCTCCAGCGCCGACGATCCGTCGTTATGGCCGTCCGATCATGCCGGCGTATGGGCCGACCTCGAATGCGGCGCCTCATAGGCGTGGCGGCCGCCGCGCCTTACTGCGAGCCGGCAAGGCCGGCATGCTCAACCACTTTGCCCCAGCGACCGATCTCGGACTTCACGTAGGCCTGCAGGGCCGGCACCGGCGGCGTGTCGATCGGAATGGTGCCGAGCTTGACCAGCTTTTGCTGGATGTCCGGCGCCGCCACGATGGCTTTCAGATCGCCATGCAGCTTGTCGGCGATAGCGGGCGGCACGGCGGCGGGCGCGACCACCATCAGCCAGGCGACCGCGTCGAAGCCGGGCACGCCGTTCTCCGCGATAGGCGGGACGTCCGGCAGGATGGCGACGCGCGTGGTCGACGACACGCCGAGCGCCCGCACCTTGCCGGCCGCGATCAGCGGCGCTGCCGGCGCCACGTCGGACATCAGGACCGGCACTCGGCCGGAGAGCACGTCGACGATCGCCTCGGCGGTCCCCTTGTACGGGATGTGGGTCATCTTGGTGCCGGTCATGGTCTGCAGCAATTCCATGTAGAGGTGCGGCGG
>Ga0070741_10001297_pt1 | contig 77971 bp, 75 predicted proteins | sample Coa_R1_4_FD_66440 | JGI IMG/M metagenome (GOLD analysis project Ga0070741, IMG submission 66440) | Surface soil microbial communities from Centralia Pennsylvania, which are recovering from an underground coalmine fire - Coalmine... | ecosystem: Environmental > Terrestrial > Soil > Unclassified ...
CATCTGCGCAAAGGCCGTCGAAACCATGAGAACTGTGCTGACCAGCAGAACTCCCGCGCTCTTGATCATTGGATCATTCCTCTCCGCCAGGGGATTTACATCCGGTCGAACACCTGAACCGGCAAATTATTCCGAGAAGATCCGTGATTTGGTCCCTTCACGCGGGAATAAGACCGAGACCACAAGAGTCCTCGCCCGCGCGATGTCGCAAGCAGGAGAGATTCATGGTCAACAATCAAATAGCCACAGCTACGCAACAAAGGCAGCTGCGGCATTGCTGGCTGTCACAGCTCTTTTGTGCAATCCGGCAAATGCAGCGGGCAATATCAGCCGCGGGGAAGGACTCTATCGGGGCTGCCAGGATTGTCATTCCATCGAGAAGAACGACGTGGGTCCGAGGTCCGATGCACAAGGGCATCGTTGGCCGTGCTGCCGGCACCGTGCCAGGCTACAATTACTCACCAGCATTGCGGAATGCAAAGATCATATGGACCGAGCAAAACCTGGACAAATGGCTGAACAATCCGCAGGAGCTTATTCCAGGGACAAAAATGTTCTACGAAGTCAAGAATGCTCAGGACCGTGCCGATATCATCGCATTCCTCAAAGAACGCGCGCGCTGACTGCGAAGAAGATTGACAAATTCAGTCCCTCCAATCGCTCCCGTGTGGTTGGTCGGCTTTGACGAACCGTTCATCCGACCCTGCACAAAATCGAAATTGTTGCCGCTGGAAGCGTGCTGAAGACGGCGAGCGCTATGATCGCAAATCCCAGCATCCTTTGCAGCCGAGGCGACTTTGCCCGCATGCGCAACCATGGCAGTCCAGCACCGGCGCCCACAACCGGCGGCAACGTGCCGAATCCAAAGCCGATCATGACGGCGGCACCGTTGAGCCATGAGCCCGACAGCATCGCATAGAACAGCGCTGCATAGACCATCGCGCAGGGAAGAAAGCCCCAAAGGCAGCCGGCCAGGAAAAATCCCGCAAAAGATGGTAGCCGAAAGGATCCCGATATCGAGGCAAAATTGCTGCTTGCCGCAGCCGCCAGACGGACGAGCGGGGCTGGGATCGGAACGGCGCCCATCATCGACAACCCAATCCATCCAAGCGACACCGCCGCAGCCCAGCGTAGCACGATATGTGCAATGGAGCGGTCGAGGACGCCAAATAGACGGGTACCCAGGCCTCCGACGGCCATGCCCGCGATGACATACCCAGTTATCCTTCCGGCGTTGACCAGGAGGTTGCTGCGGTACAGGCCACGCAGAGGCTTTCCCGGCGCCGGCGAAGTTGCCATGCAAAGGCTCGCCGCGATCCCTGAACACATGCCAAGGCAGTGCAGGCTCGATGCGAGGCCCAGGAGAAACCCGGCGACAATAAGAGGTTGACCGAAATCGAACATGACGGCATTCCGCGAATGTCACCTTCCTAGCGTAGCGGCGCATGCGCAGATTTGCGCTGTATCAATCTGGACAGTCGCTACCCTTCGCTCACCAGGCCAATTCCGCAATGAGTTGCAATCGACAAAACACCGAACGCGCACGCGAAGCGGATGAGTTCGAGCAAAGGATGTGCTCTCGTTGCCGAACCATTCACCAGCGACCACAAGCCGCCGATATCCAAAAGATAGAGCCCAAGGCCAAAGGTCAAACCGACACAGAAGCCGGTAAGGAATGGGACAACAACGTTCAAAAGCACCCCGCGCATGGCCGTCAGCCTCTGGCCGCGTCATCCAGGAGTTTTCTGATCTTCTCGCGCGTCGTCGCCTCCGGCTCCTGGTAATTCAGCAGGCCGACGAACTGCCCCTTCGGGTTCATCATGTAGACGGCCGCCGTGTGATCCATCGTATAGTCACCGTCCTTCAGCGGCACCTTGCGCGCGTAAACGCGATACTCGGTCAGGATGGCGGCGATATCGCGTGGGGAGCCGGAAAGCCCGGCAATGCGTGGATCGAATGATGACAGATAGAGCCCAAGCTGCTCAGGCGTATCGCGCTGCGGATCGACGGTAACGAATGCAACGTTGAGCCGGTCCGCGTCCGGACCAAGCTCCTTGAGCCGCTCCGTTAGATCCAGCAACGTCGTTGGACAGATATCGGGGCAGTTGGTAAATCCGAAGAACATCAGGGTGGGTTTGCCCAGATAGTCCCGTTCGGTCACCCGCCTGCCGTGCTGATCGACCAGCGAAAATGGCCCGCCGATTGCCGCCGTCGCTTTCGAATGCGTGTCGCTGCGGAGATAGTTACGAGTTGCGGTGACGGCGCCCGCGAAAACCAACGCGCCCACCACTACCCCGAGGAGCCAAATGGCGGGGTTCATTTTTTCGGTCCGATCCGAAGCGGCCTTGCGAAGATTCCGCCAATACATTTTTTGGACTCCTATCGTCAGGGATTTGCAGCCACCGGCTGCTGATGAAGCGGCGGGGTTGATGACGTCAGCGCCGCCAAGTGGCCCGGTTGTCGCGGTCATCCGTCCGCGCCGCATCGGTCCTGCAGGCGAGCGCAAACCATGACCAGATCGTCCTGGTTGGGCCCAGCAAAGCGCGGTATGCTCTGTGCCCGGTCACGCCAAGTGACGGCGGTCATGCGGCCGGCAGGTTGGACGATATGGGAATCAGGCGAGCGGTGGGCCTCTCGGGCCGTACGCGGCTATGGTTCTCACCGGCACTCGCGGCGCGGGTGGTGGCGCGACGCTCTCAATCTCAATCGACGTCCGGGTCGCCAATTCGCCTCCTGACGGCGGCGGCAATCCGGGGGCGTGGATCAGGCAGCAGAAATCACATCGCGGAAGATGAGCGTGGTGGCTGTCGGAATCGCTGTTTCCGTTCCCACCACAGATCGGCGGAAGGGTCCCGTCGGGTAGAACGAACTGGGTAACGTCGACCGCAATCGGATCAGACCGATGCGCAAATGCGAAGCTCGTACTGGCAAGAATATAGAAGGCCAACGCGACCAGTCTTACCGCTCTGCACCGGATCAGGTTTGGCGGCATCAGTCGCGTAGCAAGATGGCGTCGTCTGGGGTCCATCAGAGCGTGCCATGCTTAGGCTTTTGGACCGACATACGATCGCGGCCAACAATCGCTCGCGAGGAGCTCGTTGGCTTGGACGCGAACATATCTGGATAGATCATGATGCCGATGACTGGCCGAGCCGGTCGGGGCGCACTCTGCTCAGCCCTTACCGAGGGCACAAACAAACCGGCGAGTGAACTCGCCATCAAGACGGCATTGAACTCCCGCCGATCCATTTGCTCCTCCGGCACGCTGTAGCAGCGACGCCGCTACATCTTCTTCATATCCATCTTCTTCATGTCCATTTTCCCGCCCATGCCGGAGTCGCCAGCCGGTCCCTGTGCGCCGACACCCTCGACATCGAACGAAACCGTCACCTTGCCGGCCTTTTCGAACTCAAGCGTGATGGGCAGCTTTTCGCCCTGCTTCAGCTGGCCTTTCAAATCCATCAGCATCACATGATAGCCGCCCGGCGCGAGCTTGACGGTCTTGCCTGGGGCGATTTCAAGCCCCTTCTCCAGCGGGCGCATCTTCATCACCCCGTTGCTCATGGACATCTCGTGGACTTCAACTTTGCCGGCAACATCGCTCGAACCACCGATCAGCCGATCAGGCGCGCTGCCCTTGTTTTCGATGGTGAGATAGCCAGCGCCCGCTTTCGCGCCACTCGGCGTCGCCCGGCTCCAGGCCTGGCTGATCACAAGGTCGCCGGCCTTGACCTCGTCAGCCATCGCAACGGACGAGCCGACAAATACCAACGCGAGGGCCAGAAGTATCTGCTTCATCTTGCACATGTCATTCACCTCTCAGTTAAAAATGCTTTGCAAACGTAGCAGCATGTTCTTGCTGTTAAGGATGCTCGCGGTCTTCATGAGGGTTGCCTCCCATCACGACAGTTCCCTCGAACGTTGATAGCATCGTCCGCTTGACCGGCGATATGGTGCTTTCGGCGGTTTGCAATCTTTCCGCAAGATCGGCCGCATCGGATGCGGGAACGCCGGCCTGTTGCAGCGCCGCGGCTGACGTTATCCCGTCTCCGCTGCACAATATCAGCGACCACTTGCCGTCGCGCCGTTTTAGTAAAGCGCGGCCTCCGTGCCCGTCCTGGATCCAGTCGGCGATGGCGTAATCGTTCGCGGCAACGACGGGGTCGACGACAAGTGGTGCGCCAGGCTTGTCGAAGGTATCCATCAGCAGCTTTCGGATCGACTGTTCGGCAGATTCCGCGAGCGCAATTGCACTCCCCAGCCAGAGCGCGAAGGCGGCAGCCAGCATTCGGATCGTCATCTTGCCGAATCTACCGGGCATTCAGGCCGGTCTCCAACGTAAGGGCCACTTCAACGCCCAACCAGTAGCTGCGATTGCGATAACCGATAACCCGAAGATGGGCAGAAGCAGGCTCATCACGCAAAGCGGAATAACCATCCCATTCGACCAGCGAACATCCCGAGCGGGAGGAATGCCGAACTGTCCTTTTGGGCGTCGAATCCACCAGGATGCGACGCCCGTCGCGCTGAGCCAGATCAACGAAACGGCAAGCAGCGTATTCAACCAGAGATTCAGCGGGCCAAAGTCGCCCTGATGAACATGAACACCGACTGCCACCAGCCGCGGAATGATCGGGAAATCGCGGTTGCGGAAATCGCCGGCGATCTTTCCGGTCGCCGCGTCGGCGATGATGGTGCGATCGTCTGACAGCGAGGATACCCGGTTGGTCACGAACAATGGCGCCCCCTGCCAGGGCGACAGTTGGATCGCGATCGCGCCGGTTACGCCGCGATCGCGGGCGGCTTGCGCGATGGCATCGATGGGTGCTCCCGCAGCGGCCATCTGGGCTGCGGTCGCGCCACCGGTCGAGAAGCCGGCCGGGCTCTCCTGATTCAGCGCATATTGAACGCGCGAGAGCACCTCACCGCCCCAGAATGACGTCCAGGGCAACGCGCTGATGAGGAAGAACAGCAAGACGCTGGAAAAGATCACGGCAACGACGGCGTGCAGATCACGCAGGAGAACGCGTGGGCCGGCGTCAAGCCGCGGCCGCAATGCCTGCCAAAAGCTTCTGCCGCGAGGCCACCACAGATAAAGTCCCGAGACGACCATGACAATCGCCCAGCAGTTGCCGAGTTCGAGCAGCCAGTTGCCGGGCTTGCCCAGCGGCCATCCCGCGTGCAGGGCTCGGCTCAAACCGGGCAGCCATTGTGCCGACGTCAGCCTTCCGAGAACGTGGCCGCTGTGGGGATCGACAAACACGGGGTAAGGCAGCCCGTCCGCCCCCTGCATGATGACTTCGGTGCTCCGGCGCGGATCATCGGACAGGACGATTTGCTGTACGGGAAGCGCATCTGAATCCAGCGACATCAGCTCATGATGGCTGCGGCCCAGATGCGCCTGTTCCGGTGCCACCCCTACCCGCTCCTCCCCACCCAAGAATGAGACAGCAGCCGCGAGTTGTTCGCTCGGAGGGACAATCGAGGGTGAGCCCGCCACGAAGCGAAGGTCCGGATATTGGACGTCCATCCACCATTCCGACCACAGGTACAGCGTGCCTGTCGTGCTTTGCCAAAGCACAAAGGGAATGACGATCAGCGCTGCCAGGAAATGCCAGCGCCAAAAAACGGGGTACAGACGAACTGGCCTGACCGCGATCGTCATGTTTTCAGCCATGTGCGGTTCTCACCTGCGGCTAAGCCCTAGAGTTCGGCACGGATCGAGGCGAGGAAGGTGCGAGGCGCGCCCGGGAAAATACTAAGCCGCGACGATGAGTTCTGGTAGTAGACCGTGTCGAACACGTTCTTCACATTCAGCTGCAGCGTCACCCGCTTGAACTGTGTCTCCGGCGGCGGCTTGAACTGGTACTGGATCATCGCGTCGACCCTGGCGTAGGCCGGCAAAATGAAGCTGTTCTGGTTGTCGCCCTGGCGGTCGCCGACGGCGACAACCCCTGCCCCGAGGCTCAGGCCGCGCCAGCGTCCGTCGGCATCGTATTTCGCCCAGATCGCACCCGAGTTGTAGGGCACGTCCTGCAGCCTGTTGCCACTCTCGTCCACGACATTGGTCGGCGGATAGAGCGTGCCGTTGACGATATCCTGAGCGCTCGGCCCCTGACCGTTGACGATACGCGCGTCGTCGTACGCGTAGCTCGCTATAATGCTCCAGTTGTCGTTGACGCGGCCCGTAACATCCAACTCCACGCCCTTGCTCTCGACGCGGCCCACCGGGGTCGAGAATGGTGTGCCTCCGAGGACTTGCACGACGTTGGACCTGACGATGTCGTACACCGCAAGCGTAGCCGTGAGCCTCTTGTCGAGCAATTCTGCCTTGACGCCAGCTTCATACTGCGTCGCCGAGTCCGGCGGGAACAAGGGCTGTCCCGGCACGGGTATCGCGTTTATCACGCTGAATGACTTTGTATAGCTGCCGTAGAATGAAAGCCAGGGAACCGGCTGAATCGTCAGGCCAAGGTGTGGACTGAAGGCTTGGTCGTTGGCAGTCTGGAAGCCGACCCCGGTCGTGGGGTTATACGGCCCCTCTGCTTCAGCATCGGAATTCGTGCTGTAGCCGTTCCCGTAGCTTGCCCAATCATATCGCCCGCCGAGCAGCAGGTGGATGCGGTCCTGCGCGAACGAAATCACATCCTGGCCGTAGACGCCGGTCCACTGCTCGCGCAGCGGATAGAAGCTGTTGCTGGGCAGCGGGCTGTAGGTGCCGCTGTAATCCGGCGCGTAGATGTTGATCGGCCCGATTGTCGGGTTGTCGCCGAAGAATGCCTCGATGTTCTTGTCGAGATAGAAATAATCCGTCCCGAAGAGCACAGAATGGTTGAACGGACCGAGGTCGAACTTGCCCTTGAGGTCGAGGTTGGTTGCGACCGTCTGCGTATGGACGTGAGCATCCCAGACGTTGCGGTTCAAGACGCCCGTTGCTTCATCGAACGAATCCACCCCGTTAAGAAATTGCCGATACTCCTGATTGTTGAAGGCAAAGCGATTGGTGAGGCTCCAGTCCTTATTGAAGTCGTAGGTCCAGTCGTAGCCGATCAGCTCGCGTTCCTGGCGGTTGGGATTGTTGACCGTCAGCGCGGGCGCCTGCAGATAGCGGCTCACCGGAATGTCCGCAGGCCGCGTCCCGACAGCCGGAATGCCCATCGAATTGTCGACAAAGCTCGACTTCTGGTACTCGACATCGACATTGAGCCGGAACTGGTTCGTCGGGTGCCAGGTGATCGTCGGCGCGACAAAGAAGTTCTTGCTGTTGACGAAGTCGGTGAAGGAGTCGGCCTTGGTGTAGTCGAGATTGACCCGATAGAGCCATGTCTTGTCGGCGGTCAGCGGTGCGGTTGAATCGATTGTCGTGCGCGTCAGCCCCCACGAGCCGAACTGCTCCTGGAGCGACGCATAGGGCGTGTCGAGCGGCCGTTTCGGCACAAGGTTGACGATGCCGCCGGGCTCCAACCGGCCGAACAACATGGCGGCCGGCCCCTTCAGGACCTCGATCGATTGAAGGTTCGCGGTCTCGATGCCCGTGATTTCGAACAACCGCAGGTCGTTGCGATAAATGTTGGCGTTGTCGAAACCGCGAATGTTGAAACCGTCGTAGAAATTGTTGCTGTCCGATGTCACGCTCGGCGGCTGCACGCTGCTGACATAGCCGACAACAGCGTCGCGCACCGAGATGTCCTGGTGATCGTCCATGGTCTGGCGTGGGACCACCTGGACGTTGATCGGCGCCTGCAAGAGTGGCGTGTTATCCTTCGTTGCCGCCACGGGAGCGTTGAAATCGACCGTGTAGCCGGTCATCCTTCCGCCCAGACCCGCCCCAGTCTGGCTACTGGCGACCTCGCTTGGCGGCTTAATCTCCTGAGCAGGTGTTGCAGTAGCGCGCGCAGGAGCCCGGACCGGGTGTCGGCTCTCCCGCGCGACCTTCGGCTTCTTGGGACTCGGCGGGTTGATGACAACCGGCGGCAGGCTTGGCTGGCTGCCGCTCGAGCCGTTATCGGCCGCGGCCATCGTGATTGCGTTAGCCGAATTTGTCGATGAACTTGGCGCAGCAACTTGCGCGAAAGACTCAGCCGGCACGGCTGCAATAGATGCAGCCGCGCACAGCGCGGGCAAAAAGCGGGACATAAATCAACTCCGTACGACGTCAACCAGATTGGGATCGGTTAGACGGTCGCGGGAGGTCCTTGCGAGGAGCGTGGCTCGTGTTGCCTGCCCGAAGATATCGCAAGCCAAGCCGTTGTAATCGCTGAAATCTCCAGCGCAGGCTGATTTTGCAGGCTGGGAGAGGCATCCGGCAAAGGCGGAACACCAGAGGCAAAGGCGCAGATCGGACATCCGGTGTGATGGTCAGGGGACTGCGCAGGCGGCTTCTGGGGGGCGTTCGAACCTGCCGCTTCGACGTTATGACAGATGGCGTCAAGCTCGCCGGGCACGGCCATCTGCGTCGCGACAACCGCAGCCAAAATCAGCTGAATCGCGAACAGATAGGCGGTTGCAACACCGACTACCCCTTTCAGCAATGACTTCGTCCGCACGCCGACCACAGAAAGCCTCCGCTGGCCCTCTAACATTTTCTTTATGTCGAGTGCCAGCCCAAGCGTGGCGGAGAATTCGACCGCCCACTGAAAAACAGACGCTGAAGCACGGCAGCAACACATCGTGGAATAAGCTTTATCGGCGTTCGGGCGGATCATCTCGACATGCGTCCGAATCCGCGTTCAACCCTTGCCCTTGACGCGGAAGATCACCGGAAGCGTGAAGCTCAGCCCCTCGTCTGCCACAGCCGGCGGCGGCTGCGGTACCGGATCGGACCGGTGGATCATCGCAAGCGCGGCCTCGTCGAAGGCGGCATCACCAGACCCCTTGGCGATGCTCGCCGACAGCACATGGCCCAACCGATCCAGCACGAAGCTGACCAGGATTTCGGCGCTCTTTTGCGCGCGATCGACCGGATAGCGCTTGTGCCGGTCGAAATGGGCGACCAGCTCCCTCTCCCACTTTACTTTGACGCGCTGCAGGCTTGCGCCGATGCCTTGCGCTGGCGCCACCGAGTGCTCGCCTTGCGGAACGTTCTCTGAGCTTGGGGCCGCGGTGGCTTCCGCGGCGACGGATTCCTGCGACGCCGCTGTCTGCACGGCCGCGATCTTCGCCTCGTCCTCGACCGGCTTCTTGACATCGTTTGGGGTGACGACGCGATCGGGATCGTCGGTCTCCCTCGGGGCATCCTTGGGCAAATCGGTTTCTTTGACCTCCGCCTTCTGTTCGGGGATGGCGGGAGAGGCGACCGAAGCGTCGGAATCCGGACCGGGCGGCAGGTCGGACGGATCCTGCTTCGGCGAGCTCAGTTCCAAGCCGACTTCGATCGCCGGCGCGCCCAGGTCATCTTCAGGCTCGTCGGTCTTGAGATATGATAGCCCCAACGCAGCACCGCCGAGATGAAGCGCAACCGCGCCGGCCGCGGCCATAGCCCACAGCCAATGCGAGGTCTTCTGCGAAGCGTCGAGATCCGTCATATTCGCCCCTGCCCGGCGTCTCACGGCTTTACCACCTCCGGGACGCCCTCGAGCGCCACCAGCTTGATCTTGGCGTAGCCGCCGGCGCGCAGGATCTCCAGCACGTCCATCATCTCGCCATAGGGCACCGTGCGATCGCCGCGGATGAAGACGAAACGATCCTTGCCCGCGCCGGCTGTGCCATCCAGCGCGAGCACAAGCTCCGAGCGTTTGACCGGCGTCTCGCCGATCCAAAGCGACAGATCCGGCCTGATGCTCACATAGACCGGCTTGTCCGGCTTCTTCTCCGGCATGGCAGTCGAAGAAGGCAGATCGATCGGCAGATCGACGGTCGAGAGCGGCGCCGCCACCATGAAGATGATGAGCAGCACCAGCATCACGTCGATGAACGGCGTGACGTTGATCTCGTGCGCCTCGGCGAACTCCTCGTCGTCGTCCAAACCGCCTTCAGCAATCGAAGCGCCCATTTGACGTTACTCCGCTGCCCGCCCCAGCCCACTCGCTTGGGCGCGATCGAGATCGCGCGACAACAGCCGCGCAGCCGCGCCCGAGGCGCGCGCGACCAGTTCGAGATAGGTTTTGGTCACCCGCGCGAAGTGATTGTAGATGATAACGGCGGGGATCGCCGCGGCCAGCCCGATCGCGGTCGCAAGCAGCGCCTCCGCAATGCCCGGCGCGACCACGGCGAGGTTGGTGGTCTGCGCCTTCGAGATGCCGATGAAGCTGTTCATGATGCCCCAGACCGTGCCGAACAGGCCAACAAACGGCGACGTCGAGCCGATCGTCGCCAGCATCCCCATGCCGAATCGGATGCGGCGCGCTTCGGCACGTGAGATTTCGGCACAGCGCGAGGCGGCACGTTCCTTGATGCTGTTGTCGCGGGCAATTCCGGCCGACAGCTGCTCCTCGTGGGCCGCCGCATCGAGCAGCGCCGTCAGCACCCCGCTTCTTTCGCCAAGCGCCAGCTTGGCCTCCGCCAGCGATTTTGCATTGCCGATCTTCTTCAGCGAGGCCGCGAGCTTGCGCCGGATGAACGACAGCTCGAAGGTCTTGGCAATCAGGATGGTCCAGGTCACCAGGGACGCAAAGGCCAAGGCGCCCATCACGATCTTGACCAGGATGTCTGCCGACAGGAACATCGACCACGGCGACAATTCGTGCGGGACAGCCAGTTGCGGCTTCAGGGGCCTCGCCGCGTCCGCTTCGGACGTCCCGGTTACAGGGGCCGCAACCGCTGGCGCTGCGGCTTCGGGTGGTGCTTCGGCCGGACTTGACGACACCGCGGGCGCCGGACTCGGTGCCTGATCCTGCTGCGCAACTGCAACGGACATCAGCAACGAAAGGGCAAGTGCGGCTGGAAGCAATCTTCTCATCATCGGAGTTCAACCTGTGCGCACGACGTTCATGGAGCCCGCGTTACCTCAGACTGGCGAGACCGATAGTTCAAGACATCTGAGCGATCGACGAGATGACTTGAGAAACTGGCAACGCTCGGATCGCCGATCAAGCAAGTTCCGCGCGGTGCTATCGCTCTTGCTTTACGCTCTGGCATACCATAGACGAAATCAGAAGCTAACAGTCAGACGTCCGTTCACCGAACGCCCCGGCCCCTTGACGCTGTTGCCGTAGACAGCCCACGAACCCATCATCGACACAGCCTTGTAGTCGACCAGATCAGCGCCCCCGAGCGGGAGGTAGTAGAGCTGGTTGAAAAGGTTGTCCACGCCGAGGTCCACTCGCACATACTCCCACCGGTAGCCGGTCCGGAGATTGACCAGCGCGTAAGCTGGCGTCGTCAGTTCGTTCCGCATCTGGCTGACATCGTCCTTCGCGCCAACCAGTTGCAGTTCGAGGCTGTTGATCCACCCCCCGAGCCGGTGATCGAGCGCGAGCTTCAGATTGATCGGCATTTCGACACAAGCGCGTACGGCAAATCCGCTCATCGACGGCAACGGAGAAGGATCCTCGGAGACTTAGAATGCTGCGCAGGGCACGTCGATCGGACAAATAGTCCCGGCTGCAAATTGCGGATGCGACTTGCCCGACATGGGAGCGAGATTTGCATCAATGCCAGTGAAGACACCGACGCTGGTGATCCGCGGTGACCGCGACATGTTTGCCGACCAGGGGCTGGCGGCGAAGATTCCGGGGGCGCAGGAAAGGATCATCGCGGATGCCACGCATTGGGGGCCATACGAACGCAACCGGGATCACATTATCGATGCAGCCGAGCGCTTCCTCGCGAACGAATGACTTCTAATCCTGGGTCAAAGGATTCCAGCTTTTGGACGAGCTCAACGAGCTTTTCGTTTTACCGAACTCGGCGCAAAATTGACCACCCTTGGATGCCCCACTGGTCTATTGCGGAGTGAAAACGGGAGCAGCCGGCCATGGAACGCATCACAGCAACACTCGATGAGGATCTGGTCGAGGAGCTCGATCGCTTCCAGAAGGATCGTGGCTATCAGAATCGGTCGGAGGCTCTTCGCGACCTCGTTCGCGCCGGGCTGCAGGAGGCAACACAGGAGAATGAGAGCGGCGGCGCCTGCATCGGTGCCCTGGTCTACGTGTATGATCACGAGGTCCGAACGCTTGCCAAACGGTTGACGATCACGCAGCACGATCACCATGATCTATCGGTCGCGACGCTTCACGTGCATCTCGATCATCATTCCTGCCTCGAAGTCGCCCCTGTTGCGCGGCGCCTCCGCTAAGGTCCGCCATTTCGCCGAGCACGTCATTGCCGAGCGCGGCGTTCGCCACGGTCGGCTCGTGGTGGTTCCAGTCGCGCTCGAACCGGAAACGCATGTCCACGGTGGCGGCAAGCCGCGCGCCCATTCGCATGCCCATGTTCGCGGTCCCGCAAAGCGGAAAGAAGCCCGCGGCTAACTTGCCATCTTGATGGACAGTTGGTTTCCAATCGTCGCGCTCCTGCCGACTGTGCAGCGCTGGCTTAAGGCTGCAGCCGCTTCAGTATTCAATTGAGTTCAAAAGAGTTTGCAATCCGCGCAGCCGGACGGCAGGGGATGGCACGGGTCTTGCTCAACTCCGAGTAAGATGATTATTTAAATTCATCATACGCGCCTAGGCTGACTTCGCGAGCATTCGGCATGTGGTGTTGCCGTCCGGTTGAGTAGATAATTTGGGGGACGAATGTTGTCGATCAGCCGGGCGCCGGAGTGCCACCGATCATTACGGGGCGTGTGATGTCATTGCGCGCGCGTTTGCTGACGTCCACGTCGCTTTTGCTCTCGTCCGCCTGTGTCAGTGCGGTTGCGCAGACCCCGGTTGCGCCGTCTCCATCGGAGGAGCAGGCGCCGGCTGTCTCCACTCCGGCATCGCCGCCCTCGCCCGCGGGTGAGGCACAGGGCACCGGAGCGGGCGCGTCTCCACGATCCGGGGGAACGCTACTTCCCACCCTCATAGTCCGCGCGCCGCGACCGCGGCGGCCTCCCACTGCGCCGAAAACGGCGGGAGCTCCATCCAGCAGACCCGCAGAGCCCCCGGCCTCGTCTTCACAGCCAGCTTCGCCCTACGAGACCGGCGCTCCCAACGTCGCAGGCGGCGCCGCGATGGCGCCGAGCATGGCAAGCCAGATGACGGTTTCCGGAGAGGACGTCAACGCGCGCCCGATCACCCGTCCCGGCGAGGTCGTCGAGGTGGCGCCTGGGCTGATGGCGATCATGCATGCCGATGCCGGCAAGGCCAATCAGTATTACCTGCGTGGCTGGAATCTTGATCACGGCACGGATCTCGCGACATTCTGGGACGACATCCCCATCAACCTGCCGACCCATGCCCATGGTCAGGGCTATACCGATCTCAACTGGCTGATTCCGGAGACAGTCGGCAGCGTGGAGGTCCGCAAAGGGCCATACTGGGCCGACGTCGGCGATTTTGAAAATGCCGGCAACCTGCATCTGTCCGTGCGCGACAGCGTCGAACGGAACATCCAGTCGGTCACGGTCGGCAGCTTCGGCTATCAGCGATACCTTTCACTCGGCTCGACTAAGATGTCAGACGGCACGCTGCTCTACGCCGGAGAGTTCAATAGCTATGCCGGCCCGTGGATCACTTCCGACGACATGAAGAAGTTCAGCGGCCTGTTGCGCTACAGCCAGGGCACGGCAACCGACGGCTTCTCCATCACCGGCATGGCCTACACCAACACCTGGAATTCGACCGACCAGGTGGCGCTGCGGGCCTACACGACCGGGCAGATGGGGCTTTACGGCGAGCTCGATCCAACCGATGGCGGCGACACCAGTCGCTTCTCGCTCTCCGGCCGCATCGCGCAGTCAACCGATGACGGCTCGTGGAAAGCAAATGCCTATCTCGTCAAATACACGATGGATCTGTGGAACAATTACACCTGGTTCACCAACGATCCGGTCAATGGCGATCAATTCCATCAGCACGATGACCGCCTATATGGCGGCGGCGGTGCCTCGCGCACGTTCGATGGCACGTTTGCCGGTCTCCGCACCGAGACCGTGGTCGGCGTACAGGCCCGCTACGACGACATCGCGAGTGCACTCAATTATTCCTACCAGCGTCAACTGCTGACGCCCTACATCAACGACCACGTCGGCGAAGGCAATGCCGCGATCTATGCCGAGAACACGGTGCATTGGACCGACTGGCTGCGAACCATCGCTGGCTGGCGCGGCGACTATTACGCCGCATCGGTCAATTCGATGCTGCAGCCGACAAACTCCGGCAATGTCCAGGAAGCTATCGGCAGTCCAAAGTTTCGCATGGTCGTCGGTCCCTTCGCCAAGACCGAGTTGTTCCTCGGCGCCGGTATGGGCTACCACAGCAACGACGCACGTAGCGCGACGCTGACCGAGGTGCCCGGTCAGCCGGGGCAGCCCGAGGGCGCCTCGCCGTTTCTGGTGCGCTCGCGCGGCGCCGAGGTCGGGGTCCGCAGCCAGGCGGTTCCAGGGCTCGATAGCTCGGTCAGCTTTTTCTACATCCATCAGGCTTCAGAACTGTTCTTCGATGGCGATACTGGCGATACGGCGGCGGGCCTGCCGAGCGTGCGCACGGGGGTCGAGTTCACGAACAGCTATCGGCCGTTCTCGTGGTTGCACATTGACGGCAACCTGGCGCTCTCGCACGCTCGTTTCATCGGTTACGACGACACGCAGGCGGCGCTCTATCAGTCGCTGGCCGGCTTTCCGCAAGCGCAGATCGGCAACGCGCCCGGCAACTACGTCTACAACGCGCCGGGGATGGTGGCCTCGGCCGGCGTGACGCTGGGCGAAAAGACCGGCTGGTTCAGCACCATGCGCTGGCGCTACATCGGCTCGCGCCCGCTGACCGAGGATGGGGTCTTCCAGTCGCCGCCGCTCAACCTCATCAACGCAGGCGTCGGCTATCGTTTCGAGAATGGCTGGCGCATCCAGCTTGATGCCCTCAATCTGCTCAACTCGAGGACAGACCTCGATACCTATGCCTATGGCTCGCTGCTGACGACCGACGCGATGTTTGCCATGTGCTACCCGACGGCAAAGATCCCCGCCGCGGTCTGCCAGAACGGCGTGATGGACTATGTGTACCATCCCGTGGAGCCGCTGGCGTTTCGGCTAACACTTGCCGGTCCGCTGGAGTCGATTCCAACAATGGACGTTCGGGCCATGGCCGCCGAGATGAAGCGGTCGTTTCCGGCCGACCCCCTCCAGCCGGCAGCCTACGACTGGAAGGGCTTCTCTCTTGGCGCTCGTGTCGGCAGTGCGTGGTCCCGCACCAGCGGCGGCACTTTCGATCCGACGAGTGGCGCCACGTCAGCTCCGATCTACGGGTCGCCGCCCGACTGGCACGGCGGCATCCAGCTCGGCTATGACTACATGCTGCCGTCGCGCCTCGTGCTCGGCATTGCCGCCGACGTGTCGTCAGGCGGCTCCAGATCGACAACGACGACCAATGCCGCGGGAAGCAGCACCGCGCAACTGACCGTATTCGACAGCGAGACCGTGCGCGCGCGCATTGGTTACGCCGCGGACAACGTCCTGCTTTACGGGACGGCCGGCTGGGCCTGGTCGAGCAATCAATACATCCGTACCCAATTGACGGGAACGCTCAACCTGGCGACGGCGGGCACCGAGGAAGCGGTCAACACCTATCTGAGCGGGTGGACGGCGGGGGCCGGAATTGCCGTCGCAATCGCCCGGAATTGGAACGTATTCGCCGAATATCGCCATACTAGTTACGGCAACTCGACGGTCGCGCTGCCTTTCTCGCAGTTGTCAACGACCTCGGCCGTCACCACGAACGAAGTCGATATCGGCGTGAACTACAAGTTCGATTGGGGGCCATCGTCCGCTTCCGCTTCTCGTGCGTTGGCCAAGATGGATTCGCAGCGGCCGGCCGCAACAGTGTCGCCTGTGGTCTGCCACCCCTGCGACTGGACCGGCGTCTACATAGGCGGCGATGGAGGCTATGGCTGGAACTCAGCCGACAGCGTGCCTTCGGATGCGATGGGCGTGCCGCTCGCATCACACGTCTACGGTGTCCGTGGTCCGCTTGCCGGTACGTTTGTCGGCGGTAATTACCAGTTCAATCGCCTTCTGGTCGGCGTCGAAGGCGATTGGCAATGGTCAAACCTGACCGGCAACAATCAACAGCTAGCTCCGCTTGGAGCGGCAGGTGTATCGCCCGGCGGTCCATTTACGGTCTCTACGACGATCAAGGACTACGCGTCGATCCGCGGCCGGCTCGGTGTCGCCTTCGATCGCTGGCTTCTATTCGGCACCGGTGGCTGGGCATGGGGCAATCCAGCGATGTCCTATGCGCCGCTCGGCTCGGCGCCCTTGGCGACCAACGGCGGCAACATGTCGTCCGGCTGGACCGTCGGCGCGGGTCTGGAATATGCCCTGACCGATCACGTCCTCGGCCGTATCGAATACCGTTACACCGATCTCGCGACTCCCGGCTTCGTGAATGCAGCGGCCAATCTCGCCAATGCCGGCCAGCGCGGGGCAATCAGCGACACCCGGCTCGGGTTCGCCTACAAATTTGCCGGCGGGGCGCCGTTGTAAGGGATTGAAGACCGCGCACGCACGATCAAGTGGAAGCATCGTGCTCGCCGACAAACATTTGATGTTTGAAAACGGCCGAAGCCTGCGCGAACACCTGCTCGTCGGGACGGTAGCGCCTACAACACCTCCTGCGCGCCTCCGCTGTGCGACAATTCTGCTCCGATCTCGTCGAAACGACGCATTCGGTAGACCAAGATGGAAATCAACCAACCCGCGATGAAGACGCCAACGATGAGGTAACCGTCGTCGTCGCACAGTACCTGATCAGGCAGTGTTCTGACGGCCGGTGCAGTTCGCCGCGCCCGTCCCTGAAAGAACGCGGCCCCACGCTTTGCCCATGCCTCCCGCTTTCCGGCCTCTTTTGTCTCGGCCAGCGCGATCAGGGCTCCTGCCAATTCGCCGGCGGTAAGTGTGTCGGCTCCCGTGACGATGACGAGTTCGCCGAGCTGCTATACTTTGCGGCTCTTGAGATCACGCGCCTTGTCCCCAAGCGCTTCAGTTCAGCATCAAAGTCTCGTGGCTTCCGCATCGTCGTCTCCATTAGTGTTGATGGAGAAATGATAGTCGAGCGATCGGCGCAATGCTGTAAGGTCGTCAGGGCATCTCTGCCTCCCGCTTCTATCGCGAACCGCAATTCCACACATCTGCATCAAACCAGTTCGAGCCGCAGCGACCGCCCGACCATGCGAGCGGCGCGCTAAAGCGTGGTTAGTGTGACATTGCCGTCCTTCGGATCGAGCAGGCGCCCGATCTGGCTGCGCGAGGTGTTCGTGCGCCAGGTGACACGCTTCGGTTCCTCATCGAACGGACGTTCGACGTACTTTCCACCCTGCCGACTTGAGCGGTCAGTCGCCCAGCGCGTTCCTGGTTGCGCGAAGGATGTCATCCGATAGCTTGGGATCGCTCACGGCACGGGCGAGCACGAGGGCCCCGACCAGGGAGGCGGTCGCGGCGAGGGCCTTCTCCTCGCGTTGCCGTGGCTTCAGCCCGGAGGCCATCCGGCCGCTCAGCAACGCGACCATGCCCCGCACGCCGGCCGTGAAGCGTTCTCTCACACCTCTGCTTTGTCGCGGCATTTCAGAACACAAGGCCGCGAAGGGGCAGCCGCTTCCGGGCGCGTCGCGATGCGCCGCCGAAAGGTAGTCCGAAACGTAGTCGCCGAAAGCAAACGCCTCGGGCAGCTCTTGCCCTTTGGCGGTTATCGCATGCGCCACCGCCTCTTCGACCAGCCGCTCCTTGGAACCGAACTGACTGTACAGGCCGCCATGCGTCATTCCGGCTGCCTCGGTCAATGCGTCCACACCTACGCCAGAGATGCCGCGCTCCCGCATGAGGCGGGAGGCGACTTCGAGAATTCGCTCGCGGTTTTTGGCAGCCTGTTCTTTTGAAACGCGCATGTAGCCAGGTCCTGAATCACGGGTCTTGACAATTATAATTACAATCGTCATGTATATCAATCATTACGACCGTAATCAAAATGGCCGACAGGAGAGTCTCATGAACGGGCCCAAATCGAAGATCGCGCTGGTCACCGGCGCCTCATCGGGGATCGGCGAAGCCACCGCAGCGCGGCTCGCGCAAGCCGGCTACAAGGTCTACGGCACCAGCAGACGGGCATTGCACGCTGGCAGGCGAGCGTTCGAGATGCTCGCCCTCGACGTGACTAGCGATGAATCGGTGGAAGCCCTCGTCAGCGAAGTCGCACGGCGCGACGGCCGCATCGATCTGCTCGTGAACAACGCGGGCTTCGGTGTTGCCCCGGCAGGAGCGGAAGAGAGTTCGATCGATCAGGCCCAATCGATTTTCGAGACCAACTTTTTCGGACTGGTCCGGATGACGCGCGCCGTAGTGCCTCACATGCGACGCCAGGGGAACGGCCGCATTATCAACATCGGCTCGGTGCTTGGATTTCTACCGATGCCTTATGGCGCGCTCTATGCCGCGACCAAGCACGCGGTGGCGGGTTATTCGGAATCGCTCGACCATGAACTGCGTACGAGGGGCATCCGGGTCTCGGTGATCGAGCCCGCGTACACCAAGACGCCATTCGATGCAAACTTCATGGCGCCCGATGCCACGCTCGATGAATATCGCGCGGCTCGCGAGGGCGTGACCAGAAGGGTCAACGAAGTGATGGCAACAGCCGAGCAGCCGGGCGTCGTGGCCGACACGGTGCTGAAGGCGGCCAATGCCGCGCACCCAAAACTGCGATACCCGGCAGGCAGGCTCGCCAAGCGCCTGCGCCTTCTTCGCAGATTTGCGCCGGCTGGCCTGGTGGATGCCGGGATCCGGAAGGACCTGAGGCTTGATGCGCCGGCGGCGCCGCAAACCGCCCGCACCGCCCGAGCTTTCTGACGGCGTGCGCCCGATGCACGCCACCGCCTCCGTTCGCCGCCGCTGCGAAAAAGCTTCGCACCCAGAGGAAAAAATGAGAGCTGTTGTTTTGAAGCGGTACGGCAAACCGGATCAGGTCGGGCTGGCCGATATCCCTCGGCCGACACCCGGGCCGAATGAGATTCTTGTCCAGGTTCACGCGGCTGGCTTGAATCCCATCGACAACATGATTCCGAAGGGAACGTTCAAGCCCATCCTGCGCTTTCAAATGCCGGCCACGCTGGGCAGCGATCTGGCTGGCGTTGTGGTGGAGGTGGGAAGCCGCGTCACTCGCTTCAAGCCAGGCGATGCCGTCTTCGCCAGCATCTTTGACCTCGGAACGGGCGCTCTCGCTGAATTTGCGCGCGTACCGGAGGATGCCGCCGCGCTCAAGCCGCCAAACCTGGACTTCGTGCAAGCGGCCTCGATACCGATGGTCGGCCTGACGTCGTGGCAGGCGCTCAAGGAGCGAATACGTCTCAAGCCCGGTCAGAAGGTGTTCATCCCCGCGGGCGCCGGCGGGATTGGCACGTTCGCGATCCAACTCGCGAAATACCTCGGAGCCCGCGTGGGAACGACAACGAGCACAGGAAATATCAGTCTGGTGCGCAGCCTCGGGGCTGATGAGGTGATCGACTACAAGAAACAACACTTTGAGGAGGTGCTGCGGGACTACGACGCCGTGCTGGGCACGGTCAGGGGCGATGCGATCGAGAAATCGCTTCGAATTTTGAAGCCAGGGAGCACCGTTGCTTCACTCGTCGGGCCACCGGACGCCGCGTTCGCTCGCGCCCGAGGGATGAATTTCTTCATGGTGTTGCTGTTCGGATTGCTGAGCCGCAAGATCATTCGCCGCGCCAGCAAACGTGGCGCTGCATATTCGTTCGTTTTCGTGCATCCGGACGGCAGCCAACTCGCCGACATCGGCGAGCTTCTCAAGGCGGGGCGCATCCGGCCGGTGATCGACAGGGTATTTCCGTTCGAACAGGTCAAGGAGGCGCTTGCGTATCTCGAGAAGGGCCGAGCCAAGGGTAAGGTCGTTGTCCAGATGAGGTGATGACGCGGATGTGGGTGCCGGCCGCACCCATTGCGCACCAGAAACAACTCGCCATCACTTCGTCCCACGACACGAGGGCCGAGACCCCGGGGTGACTGGGGATCGGAGTTTGTCCATCGGACGCCGCAGGACGCCCATCCGGAATCAACCCATCCCGTGTGCGGCTTACGTCGTGCGTTTGAACCGTTCCCAAGACAGCAGTGCGAACAGGGCGAGGACCGCAAGACCGAGCGAGGCCGTGAGCAGCCAATCACGGCCGCGCGCGTAGTCATCGGTTGCGCCAATGTCTTCCGTGCCGGAGATCGGCGCGGTCGATGAAACGAGTGTGGTCTGGGGCTCAGTGGCGGTCGCCGCGCTGCCGGCGTCGGCTAGCCTGGTGTTCGCCGTTCCAGTCGCCGGAGAAAGCTGCTCCGCAATCGCCTCGACGGGCCCCGATGGCGCAGGAGCAGCGACTTGCGGCGTTTCCACAGCTTGCGCCGGCGTATCGCTCGGCCGCAGAAGTCGCGCGAATGAGTTCAGGTCCGCGTGGCGCGCGTCCGATGCACGAGCGGCGGTCCGGTCCGGCTTCCTATGCATGGCCGTCCGCGCCTTGGGCCGCCGCTGCGGAGACGAACGTAACTTCGCCATCATCCGATCGGACCAAGCCATGTAGGCCTTGCAGATATCATTGCACGGCAGTTCATTGACATAACCGGTCCCCGATGCCTTCGAGGGGGCCGCATGTGACATGCTCGGTCCGGCTAGAGAGAGCACAAAGCCAAGCGCCGCGGCTACCCCGAGCCTTTGCCTTGTCGATCCTGGGCGGTCGATCATCGCAATCCCCCACGTGGCGTTTTCACATCTCTGCGAGATTACGACAGCAGCAATGGTCGATAATTCGATCAGATCGCGTCAATATGCCGATAAGACACCGTCAATTTAATGAAGAGGCTACGCGAGGGCTCAAAGCCTCGCCACAATCCCGCTGCCGGCAGGCCACTTTCACCGAGAGCTTGCACGTATCGGGCGAGCGCCGAAGGCGTGCTCGCCCGCCGTCGCAGTTTTTGAGGAAACGAATCTGGCAGTATCGAAAGACCTAGTCGACGGCGATCCTGATTTCGCCGAGCCCTTCGATCCCTCCGCTCATGACTTCGCCCCGCTGCACGGGGCCGACCCCCTCCGGCGTGCCGGTCATGATGATGTCGCCTGGCTTGAGACCCATCGACCGCGAGCAGATGGAGATGATGTCCGGCACCGGCCAGATCAGCTTGGAGATGTCCGACTCCTGCTTGAGCGCGCCGTTGACGGCAAGCCAGATGCGCCCGGCTTTCGGATGGCCGACCTCTGAGACCGGCCGTAACGGAGCGATCGGCGCCGAGAGATCAAACCCCTTGCCCCAGTCCCAGGGGCGGCCCTGCTCGCGGGCTTGAAGCTGCAGATCGCGCCGGGTCAGATCGATGCCGACGCCATAGCCCCAGACATGATCGAGTGCGCGCGCGACGGGGATGTCGGTCCCGCCCTGCCCGATCGCGACGATGAGTTCGATCTCATAGTGGAAATTGCTGGTCTGCGGCGGATACGGAACCGTCGTGCCGTCGTCTACCACCGTATCGGCCGGCTTCATGAAAAAGAACGGCGGCTCGCGATCGGGATCCCGCCCCATCTCACGCGCGTGTGCCGCGTAGTTGCGGCCGACACAGATGATCCGGCGCACTGGAAAGCGCGCGGACGAATTGTGGACTGCAACCGATGCCGGCGGCGGAGGCGGCAGGACGAAATCGGATTGAGTGCTGACGTCACGCATTGCCGCGGTCCTCCCGGAACAGATGCAGCGCTTCCTGGATCGGTCGATCCGAATAGGAGAAGATCACGGCGTCGCCACCCAGCGCCTCGTGGCGCACGCGATGCCAGGACGGCACGACGAAAACGTCCCGCTTGCCCCATTCGATCACGATGTCCTCGCCGGAGGCGGACGAGATGATGCTGCGGCCGGTGCCTTCGATCGGCACGAACACCGTCGCGTCCGTCGAGCGGTAGGTCGCGGTTGCAAAATCCTTCGGCAAGAGCTGGATGAACGTCGCCATGGTGGCCATGGCGTGATTGCCGGTGATCGGGTTGGTGTAGCGCATCTTCAGACCATGGCAGGGATCCCAGGCCGCGGCCCGTCGCAGCCGTTCGAGCGCCTCGCGCGTGCGCGCATACGGATAGTTGAATACCGGCGAGGTGCCGCCACCTCCCTTGTGATCCACCGGCAGCAGGTTGTTGCCATAGCGCGCGTCGCTGTCGCCGACGGGCCGGACAATTGGCTGCTCGTCGACATCGAGGTGTTCGGCAAACGAGGCGTCCAGCATCTGCAGCACGGGGATGTCGAGACCATCCAGCCAGAACACCGGGCTCGAGCTCGGATTGCCGTGGTCATGCCAGGCCCAGGGCGGGGTGATGATGAAATCGCCCTCATGCATGATGGTGCGCTCGCCGTTTACGGCGGTGTAGGCGCCTTCGCCTTCGAGGATGAACCGCAGTGCCGACTGGGTGTGGCGGTGCGCCGGCGCGATTTCACCCGGCATGACCAGTTGCACGCCGGCATAGAGATCTGTGGTGATCCTGGACTGGCCGCGAAGACCGGGATTTTCCAGAACGAGAACGCGCCGCTCCGCCTCCTTGGCTGTGATGAGCGCTCCGGCCTCGAGCATATAGGCGCGGATGTCGTCAAAGCGCCAGGACGCGGGACGACAGCCGCTCCTCGGTTCGGGCGTGACCAGGTCGGCGAGCGACAGCCAGAGCGCCGTGAGATTCTGCTTGTCAATCTTGTCGTAGAACGCCCGCCGCTCCGGTGTATCGGCAGTCGGAGCGATGATCGACTGTTGGGACATCGTTTGTCTCGCTGTGATTTGAAACATGATCAGTGATGAGTTTCGCGGCTGACGACGCCTGCGGCTTCAGGCTTCCGGCGGCGCGCTGCGCAGCCTCTGCCGATCGATCTTGCCCGTTCCTGTCTTCGGCAAATCCGCGCGGTATTCGATCAGGCGCGGATATTTGTAAGGAAGCAGTTTCGATTTGACGTGGTCCTGCAGCTCCCGCGTCAAAAGCTCGCTCTCCGAATAACCGTCGCGAAGAATGACGAATGCCTTTGTCGTCATCCGGCGGTCGGCAAGCTCCAGTCCAAGCACCGCACACTCCCGGACCGCAGGATGTTCGGACAGACAGAGCTCGATCTCGAGCGGGTAGATCCACTGGCCGCTCACCTTGATGAGATCGTCGACCCGGCCAACAAAAGTGAAGAAGCCCTCCTTGTCCTCAACAAGCCTGTCTCCGGTCCAGATCCACCCCTCCTCGCGCATGGTTTGCGCAGTCTTGTCCGGTCGATTCCAGTAGCAAGGCGCATTGGAATGGCCGCGAACCCACATCACGCCTTCCGCGCCTTGCGCGACCGGCTCGCCTTCGGGAGTCGTCAGGCGGAGTTCGTAACCAGGGACGCGCTTGCCGGCGGCACCGATCTTCTTCTGCTCGCGCGTATTCGAGAGATAGATGTGCAGGACCTCGGTCGACCCGAGCCCCTCCATGATCTCGTGTCCGAAGCGCCGCTTCCAGTCGTTGAAAAGATCTTGCGACAGCACCTCGGCGGCCGACAGGCAGAGCCGAACGCTCGACAAATCCGCAGTGTCGATACGCGGATGATTCAGCAGCGCGTTGTAGAGCGTCGGCAGTCCGAAAAACAGCGTGGGCTTGAATCGCGCGATCATGTCGAGCACCGCGTTCGGCTCGGGGCGGCCCGCGAGCAACACCGTGCTGGCGCCGACCGAGAACGGGAAGGTGATCGAATTGCCAAAGCCGTAGGCGAAGAAAATTTTTGGCACCGAGAAGCAGATGTCGTTCTCTCGGATCCCCAGGATGTGGCGGCCGAAACTCTCCGCCGTATAGGCCATGTCGTGCTGCAAGTGCACGATGCCTTTCGGCCGGCCGGTGCTGCCCGAGCTGTACATCCAGAACGCCATGTCGTCGCGGTTGGTCGGCGCCGCGTCCAGCTCCGCAGCAAACTGGGCGAACCATTGGTCGCCATTCAGCACACGGATCGAGGACGGCTCGCGCGCGGTTTCGCCATTGACCACGATCAGCGTCCGCAGCTGCGTTCCCGCGATCGTCTCCTGGTCGAACAGGGCGGCGTATTCGGCGTCGACCACCGCAACCGGTGCGGCCGAGTCCTGCAGGTAAAAGCTGATCAGGTCCTTTGGCGACAGCGTGTTGATCAGCATCGGCACCAGGCCGGCGCGGATCGCCCCGAAAAGAGCGGCCGGATACGACGCAGTGTCGTTTAAGAGGAGCAGCACGCGGTCGCCCGCGGCAAGCCCGAGGGAGCCCAGCGCATTGCCGCATCTGGCGGCCTTGGCGCACAGCTCGGTGTAGCTGACCTCGCCCGCCGCACTGTAGATCGCGACCTTCTCCCCACGGCCTGCCCGCAGATTGCCGAACAGGATGTCGCTGGCGTTGTAGCGCTGAGGGATCGCAAAGCCGATCTCCCGCGCGCTCGGAGCATCGTCGGGGACATGGTCGACGATCACCTGGCCACTTCGGTCCGTCATGGCAGCGTTCCCTCTTATCGCGATATGCTCGAGGCCGATGAACTCGCGTCGTACCGCGCCATGAAGCGCGGCGACATCGCGCGGAGCTGGCTAGCGTCGATCCGGCCCGAGCGGGTGATGTAGCTGTAAGCGAAATCCAGCGGCGCGAGCTTCATGTGCTCCGGAAAGCGCTCATACCAGGCCGCGCTCGTCTTCGCCGCCTTGACCAGCTTCTCCACGACCGGGCGACGTTCGCGCTCGTAAGTCTCCAGCGCATGGCGGAGGTCGCGCGGTTCGCCTTCGAGAGCCTTGACCAGCGCGATGACGTCCTCGAGCGCCAGGCGCGTACCGGATCCGATCGAGAAATGGGCGGTATGAAGCGCATCACCGACCAGCACCATATTGCGATGCGACCAGCGCTCGTTCCACAGCCAAGGGAAGTTGCGCCAGACCGACTTATTGTTGACCAGCGGATGCCCTCCAAGCGTGTCGGCGAACACCTTCTCGCAAAGCGCCCGGCTCTGCTCTTCCGTCTTCTCGGCCAAGCCGGCGCGCAGCCACGTGGCGCGATCGCACTCGACAATGAACGTGCTCATCGTCGGCGAGTAGCGGTAGTGATGCGCATTGAAGCTGCCGAACTCGGTTTCGACGAAGGTCTGGGTCAGTGTCTCGAACCGTTTCGTGGTGCCGTACCAGGCGAACTTGTTGTCGTCGTATGACAGCGAGGTCTTGAAGTCGCCCTCATAGGTCCTTCGCACCAGCGAGTTCACGCCGTCGGCGGCGACAATCAGATCGTATCCGGCGAGTTCATCGACGGAGCGCACGGCAGTGCCGAACCGGAGGTTTGCGCCCACGGACCGTGCGCGGGCGGTGAGCTGGATGAGGAAGTCGAGTCGTCCGACCGCGGAGAAGCCGACACCGTCAAGCGCGACCCGTTCACCACGGTGAACCAGCGTGATGTCACGCCAATGCTCCATGCGGGCCGAAACGGCTTCAGCGGTTTCCGGATCATCGGCGCGAAGGAAATCGAGCGCCTTGTCGGAGAAGACGACGCCAAATCCCCAGGTGGCGCCTTCCGGGTTCTGCTCGAAGACGTCGATCTGAGCTTCAGGATGCCGGCGCTTCCATAGATAGGCGAAGTACAGCCCCGCCGGGCCGCCTCCGAGCACAGCAACGCGATCGAGCCGCATGACCTTCCTTCCCCTATTGCTTTTGCTTGCCACTTCTATTTGCGCATTATGCAATAGATTTCATAAGACGCAATACTTGATTTGCATAATAGGGAATTATTTTTACATTAGGGAAATGTGGTTTTCACGCTAAGCTTCGATTCCAGGCCGTTCGGCCGGAGGTTTTCGGATGTTTGAGACGACTTTCACGATCGAATGGGGCGATTGCGACGAAGCCGGAATCGTCTTCTATCCCAATTACTTCTATTGGCTTGACTGCACCTATCAGCGCTGGCTGCGCAGCCATGGATTAAGCCAGCGCGAGCTCAAGCGCCGCTTTGGGAGCGTCACGCCCCTGGTCAATGTCGGCGCACAGTTCACGGGGCCTGCCCGCTACGATGATGAACTGGTGATCCGCGCGGAGGTGGCCGAGTGGCAGGAGCGGCGGTTTCGAATCGACTACAAGCTTTCGGTCGGGAATATGCAGGTTGCCACGGGTTTCGAACAGCGCACCTGGGCAGCAGTCACGAACACAGGCGGACTCCGCGGCGCGAGTGTGCCGGGCGAGTTCAAGGAACTGCTGACATGAAACGCAAGCCTGCGAACGACACGAGCGACGACAGCGGCGGGGCGGCCCCGGGCGGTATCCAGGCGCTCGATGCGGCGCTTTCGGTGTTGCGAGTGCTGCGATCGTTTGACGGGCCGGCGACGCTATCAGACATCGCGCGCGAAGCGGGCATGCCGCCAAGCAAGGTGCATCGTTATCTCGCGAGCTTCATCCATGCGGGACTTGCGGTGCAGAAGGAGCGCTCCGGCCGCTATGATCTGGGCCGCGAAGCCGCGGAGCTTGGCGTTGCCGCCATCAGCCGGAACAACTTCGTCCTCCGCGCGTCGGAGGAGCTCGAGGACTTGGCGCTCGCGACCGGCCAAGCCGCGCTGCTTGCGGTCTGGAGCCACAATGGTCCCACCGTGGTCAGGCTGGAGCGGGGTCCCAATCTGACAACCACGTCGATCGGTCTTGGCAGCACCTTCTCCTTGCTGAACTCCGCGACCGGACGTGTCTTTCTCGCCTATCTGCCGCCGCAGCAATTAACCGCACGACTGCAAAACGAACTCGAGCGCACCGCTGCTGCCGGTCTCAGCTGGCCGGATCTCACTCCCGAGCCGGCCAGCGTCGATGCGTTAAGGGCGAAAGTTCGCCATGAGCGAATTGCATATGTCGACGGTCGCTTCATTCCGGGCCTGTGCGCGATCTCATCGGCGATCACGAATTGGCAAGACGAGATCGAACTCGCGGTAACCTTGTTCGGCACGCACAGGGAGTTGCTGCAGCCGGATAGTGCCGCGCGAGCTGCCTTGATCGATTTTGCCGCGCGCCACTCGATCATCCCACCGGCCCAATTCGGCAATTCACGCGATGCGCGAGCGCGATAGGGGGCTGGCGGAGAACAACGCTCACTTGATCCTTGTCTCGGCCGCGATGACGTTCCTCCCTTCCGCGCTCCTGATCGTCAGCTGGACCTGATCACCATGGCTGCCGGCGGGAACAGCCGCGACGATCTCATTCCCCACTTTCGGATCCGCTTTCACGTCCGCGTCGAACAGGACTGTCTCACCGCGCTTGAGCGCAACGTGTAGCGGCATGGCCGGCTCCAGGCTGACGAACTGAACGGTGACGCTGTTTCCCTTGGCCTCGAGATTGACCAGAATGCTCTCGTTGGCATCGGTCACATTGCTCATGCCGACGGTCGGGCCGTAGGTTTCGGCGATCGACACCTCGCCGCGTGCGGGAAGCTCGGCGCTGTGGAAGAACTGGTCCGAGACGCCCGCCCACAGCTCGACATAAGGCTGCGCTTCGCTGGGCGCCTTGCGGGCATCGGTTTGGTGTGTGAACGACGGAAATCCCCAGGTCCACATTTTCAGTCCTCGCGTGATCCTGTTGTCGGCGATGCGGATGATCCCTTCGTCGTTATCGTGGTTGATCACGCCCCAGAAATTTCCACCCTGCATATCAGGCGCGGCGTAGGCGATGCCCATGGTCGGCCAGTTCTTGAAATAGCGAAGCTTGTCGAAACGATGCTCGTCGGGGCCGGCGCTGGCGTCGCCCTGCGCGATATTCGATGACCAGGCGGGCGTGGTGTAGGCCTTGACCGGCGCAATGATTTCGGCGCCGCCCGTGGCCCTCGGATGGTTCGGGTCCGATCCCGGCGCGAGCGTCGTGCAGGTCCAGTATTCGTATGGGACCGCCTCGTGCCCGGGATTTTTCAGCACGACACGCGCATGAAGCGCGGCGCGGCCGGCTGTGAGCGTGACATAATAGGTCGCTGCGATGCCGCTCGCGCCGCGCCGGAACTTTGGCGGCGCCGCGGCGTAGGCAAAATCGTCCGTCAGCGACATGGCCACGGTCACTTCATCGTCGCCTTGTTTCACCACCTTGAACGCCCATGGCTTCAGCCAGGTCTTGCCATGTTCGGGATCCGGGAAAGTGGGGAAGATGCCGCCATACACCATCAGCCAATCGTAATAGAAATTGCCGGCCCCGATCCCATAGGGCACGGCGACCTCGTTGCGATAAAGCTCCTCATGGCCGGTCGGCTTGTAGATGATGGAGAGAATGCGGCCACCGAATTCCGGCAGCAGCGTCACCTTCAGATACTTGTTTTCGAGCACATAGGTCTTGAACACGCGATCGACGATCGTCTTGTCGTCGAGCGAACCGCGGACTAAACCGTTCTCCGCATCGGTGGCGTATTTGACGGTGCTCCACCTGATCGAGGACTCCGAAAGGGAAACGTGGTCAGGCGATGCCGGTTCCGCTGTCGCCGGACATGCAAAGGTCATACACAACCCGATAACGGTGGCACTGATGCCGTTGCGGAGGAGAAGCTGAACTGCCATTTGCGTCGCCTTCCAAAGGTCTCCGCGCATCGCGTGAACTGTGCAGACCGTCATGACGTCACGCCTCCATTCAAGTCGTGATATCTCAGGTAGCCATGACCTGGCCACATGTCATCCGGCGCATATCGGCGGATAGTTGTCCTTGTCAGCCCGCAGGTGATCGTCATAAATCATCCCTGCGGGCTGAGGTCGCTGTTGCCGGTTGCGGCAGTGGCGCTTACGGCAGCAAGCCGTGCTGCGGGCGGGTGGTTTCGAAATTTGGGAGCTGATGGATGAACGAGCGCGCCGCGATCTGGAGCCCGCATAGCTCCCATTGGGGCGCATTCTCGGCGCGGTGGGACGGTACGACGCTCGACGTCAGGCCTTATGAGCATGACCCGGCACCCTCGCCGATCCTCGATAACTTCAACAATGCACTGCGGCACAAGGCCCGGGTCCTTCGGCCGATGGTGCGAAGATCGTGGCTCGACGGCAAGGCGCGTGGGAGACGCGATTTCGCGCCGGATTTTGTCGAACGCTCCTGGGAGCAGGTGATCGACCTGCTCGCAGCCGAGCTCATGCGGGTGCGCAGCGACTATGGCGGCGTCTCCGTCTTCGGCGGCTCCTATGGCTGGTCCAGCGCCGGCCGGCTTCATCACGCCCAGAGCCAGGTTCATCGCTTCCTCAACATGGCCTTCGGCGGCTATGTGCGTTCGGTCAACACCTACAGCGCAGGCGCCTCGGCCGTGATCCTGCCGCATGTCATGGGCGGTTATGAAAACCACTCGCGCCGCAATGTCACCTGGGACCAGATCGCCGAGCACACCGACACTGTGCTCGCCTTCGGCGGCATGGCGCTGAAAAATACGGCGGTCGCGAGCGGCGGCCTCAGCCGGCACATCGAGCGCGACGCCATGGCGCGCGCCGCGCGTCGTGGCACCCGTTTCTTCTGCATCAGCCCGCTGCGTGACGATCTGCCAGATCAAGCCAATGCGACCTGGCTGCCGATCAAGGTCGGCAGCGACGTTGCGCTGATGCTGGCGCTCGCGCACACGCTTGTTGCTGAAGGCCTCTGCGACGAGGCGTTCGTGGCGCGCTACTGCACCGGGTTCGAGCGTTTCGAGCGTTACCTGCTCGGCCGCGATGACGGAGCGGCCAAGGACGCCGCCTGGGCGGCCGCGATCACCGGCATGTCGGCGGCAGCTATCGTCGATCTCGCCCGCCAAATCGCGCGCGGCCGCACCCTGATTACCGTGTCGCATTCGCTGCAGCGGGCGCAATATGGCGAACAGCCGGTGTGGATGGGCGCGGTGCTGGCGGCGATGCTCGGCCAGATCGGCCTTCCCGGCGGCGGCTACAATTACGCGCTCGGCTCGCTCGCTCACACCGGTCGCCGGGTCAACGCGGTTCCGATCCCGACCTTGCCGCAGGGCACGAACAATGTGCGTGACTTCATTCCCGTCGCACGCATCAGCGACATGCTGCTCAATCCGGGCCAGCCGTTCGACTACAACGGCCAATCGCTGCGCTATGCCGACATCAAGCTGGTCTACTGGGCTGGCGGCAATCCATTCCACCATCACCAGGACATCAACCGCCTGCGCCGCGCATTCAACATGCCGCAGACCACCGTCGTACATGAGAGCGCCTGGACGCCGACGGCGAGATTTGCGGACATCGTGCTGCCGGCGACCATGACGCTGGAGCGCGACGACATCGGCGCCGCCGCGACCGACCCGCGGCTGATCGCGATGCGCAAGGTCGCCGACCCGATCGGCGAGGCGCGCGACGATTTCGACATTTTCGCCGAGCTCTCGCGCAAGCTCGGCGTCGAGGAGGCCTTCACCGAGGGGCGCGACAGCCGGCAATGGCTCGCGCATCTGTATGAGCCGACGCGACGGGCGTTGGCGGAGATGGGCTGCGACGCGCCCGATTTCGAGGAGTTCTGGCAGCGCGGCGAGCTCATGCTGCCCTCAGCGCCCGACGATGGCGGCTCCCTGCGCGCCTTTCGAGACGATCCCGACAACAACAAGCTGCCGACGCCAAGCGGCAAGATCGAGATCTATTCGGAGACCATCGCAAGGTTCGGCTATCCGGATTGCCCCCCGCATCCGAGCTTCCTGCCATCGACAGAGCCTGCCTCAGAGCGTCATCCCCTGACGCTGATCGCGAACCAGCCCTCGACGAGGCTCCACAGCCAGCTCGACTTCGGCGCCTACAGCCAGTCGAAGAAGATCAGGGGTCGGGAGACGGTGCGTCTCAGCCCCGCCGATGCGGCGCGCCGCGGCATTGCGGATGGCGACATCGTTCGCCTGTTCAACGATCGCGGCGCCTGTCTTGCCGCCGCGATCGTATCCGACGACGTGATGGCCGGCGTGATCCAGCTCGCGACCGGCGCGTGGTACGATCCCGAGCCGGGCGGGGAGCAGCAACCGACGTGCGTCCACGGCAATCCTAACGTCCTGACCCGCGACATTGGCACGTCCCGTCTCGCACAAGGCTGCTGCGGTCAGGTGACTGTGGTCGAGTGCGAGAAATTCTCGGGAAACCTGCCGCCAATTCGCGCCTTCGATCCGCCGACGCCACTTTAGGAGCGGCGCTCCGAGCGACTTGCGAGCGGCTATTCGCAGCCGCTCCGCGGGATCATCCAGGTCGAAAAGGTCTGCCACACGCCGCCAAGACGACGCTGATAGGCGACGAAGTCGGCATCCTCGCCGTGCACGAGCTCATAGCGATACTGGGTCGATTGGTGGGATCTGCTGGCCATTGCCATTCTCCATAATCATGGCGTTGAACTGCACTTTCACGTAGTCGCAGCGCGTCGCCCATCAATGGGATGACAAGGGTCATCTTTTCACTTTGACGCGAGGTCACCGCTGCGATCTCGCGCTCTTTAACGATAGGCCGCCACGATGTCGGAGATTGCGCGCTCCAGCTGCTGGGCGGTGGCGCATTGCCGCACCAGGTTGCAGAACGTCGCGTAGCGCAACATCTCGGAATCGCCAAAGCCCCAGGTCATGCGTCCTTCCGGATTGAGCCAGACCAGCCGCTTCGCCCGTTCGGAGATGCGGCGCAGGATGTCGGCGCCGGGATCGAGGTTGTTGCTGCGCGCATCGCCCAGCACGATCACCGTTGTGTGTGGCGTCACGGTCTCCATCCATTGCCGCTCGAAATCGGCGAAGGAGGTGCCGTAGTCCGACGAGCCGAAGCCGACCCTGGACATGATGTCCTGCATGGCTTCTTCCGCACTTTTGGATTCCAGGACCTCACTGACCTCGATCAGGTGTCCCGAGAACGCAAAGGAGCGGACGTCGGACACGACCTCGTGCAGGCTGTGGATCAGCAGCAGGAAGAAGTCGGAGACGCGGGCGACCGAGCCCGAGACGTCGCAGAGTGCGACGATCTTCGGCCGCTCGCGATGTCTGCGCTTCCAGGCGGTGAGGAAGGGAACGCTGCCCCAGGCGGCGTTGCGCCGCAAGGTGCGGCGGACATCGAGATGACCACGGCGCTGACGCTTGCGCGGCTTGGCGTAGCGCTCACGCAGCCGGCGCGCGATGTGGCGGATCAGCGTGCGCATCTCTTCGATCCGCCGCGGCTCGATCCGCGCCAGCGGTGCATTGCGCAGGATCTCGTTGCGCAAATTCTCAGCCTCCTCGCGTCCATAGAGCAGCAGCGCCTGCGCGACCACGTCGCGCACGTTCTCGCGCAAGCCGTCGGTCAAGGTCGAGAGCCGTTCGGCGAGCGCAGGATTGGTTGCCGTCAGCGTCTCCAGATCGTCGTTGAGGCGGGCGATACCCATTTGTTCGAGAATGCGGCCGGAGAAGATGCCGCGCTGGGTGAAATACCGGATGTCCGTCAGCGAGGCCGCGGCTGAAGCGCTGGCGATCGCCGCCGAGATCGCAGCGCGGTCCTGCGACAGCAGCATTTGCGCGAGTGCGCCAAGCCCGGCGAGCTGGCCGTCATCTCCACCTTCCGCGCCATGATCCTGCGTGACTTGAGGGCTCTCGTCCGACGTCTCGCCAGCTGACTCGCCGGCCTCACTACGCTCTGCGGCTTCGCCATCCGCTTGCGACGGCTCGGGCGAGGCGAAGAACAGATCGAAGCAGGCGCCGAGCGCCTTCTTCTCGTCCTCGGATTTGGCGAGCGTCAGCAGCAGTGCATCGCGCAGGACAGCCCGATCGGCGATGCCGACGGTCGACACCGCCCGCATCGCATCGATGCTCTCGGCCGGCGAGACATGAACCCCCGCTCCCCGCGCCGCGCGAAAGAAGCGATGCAGGTTCTCTCTCATGCCATTCAGCCGAACACGTTCTGGCGTGCAGCCGTCGCAACGAAGCTCGTCACATGCGGCAGCGCGGCCTCGACATCGGATTCATATTTCAGGAGCACGTTGAGCGTATCCCGGACCATGTCATGGCCGAGCTCGCTGGCCTCGAGCAGCACCAGGACGCGGGCCCAGTCGATGGTTTCGCTCACCGAGGGCTGCTTCTTCAGATCCAGGGTGCGGAGCTGGTGGATGAAGCCGACCAGTTGCCGGCGCAAGGTCTGCGAGATGCCGGGCACGCGGCTCTCGACGATGCGTTCCTCGAGCTTCTGCTCGGGGAAGCCGATGTGCAGATGCAGGCAACGGCGCTTGAGCGCATCACCGAGATTGCGCTCGCTGTTGGAGGTCAGGATCACGGTCGGCGGCACGGCGGCTGCGATGGTGCCGAGCTCGGGAATGGAGACCTGGAAGTCGGAGAGGATCTCGAGCAACAGCGACTCGAACTCCGCATCCGATTTGTCGATCTCGTCGATCAGGAGCACGCAGCCGCCAGGCTGCTCCAGCGCCTGCAACAGCGGCCGCGGCTCGACGAATTCCTTGGAGAAGAACACGTCGCCGAAATCATGCAGCTGATCGAGCGCCGCGTGCAGGGTTTGCGCGCCGCCCAGGACTTCGCCGAGCTTATCCTTGAGGATCTGGGTGTAGAGCAGCTGCTTGGCGTATTTCCATTCATAGAGCGCCTTGGCCTCGTCCAGCCCCTCATAGCACTGCAGGCGGATCATCTTCAGCCCGCGCCAGGCGGCGATCGCCTTGGCAAGCTCGGTCTTGCCGACGCCCGCGGGCCCCTCGACCAGGATCGGCTTGGCGATCTTGTCCGAGAGGTAGACAGCGGTCGCGATCTGCCGGCTCGCGATGTAACCCTGCGAGGCAAGCCCGCTTTCGACCGCTTCGATGGAGGCCAAGGGTGTAGCAGAGGGCTGGCTGTCAGCCACGGATCTCAACTCCTGGTATGACGCGTATCACCTGCGATAGGAGCATTGGCCAGCAAAGTCCATAGCTGGCCATCAGGTCGATTTCCGTGCCCCGGCAAATGCGGTTGCTCCTCGGCTCACCTGCCGCGTTCGTAGAGCAGCCGGGCGCGGATCGTGCCTTCCAGCGCGCGGATGTCGGCCAGCACCTTGCGGCTGTCGGCGGTCGACGCATCGGCGTCGAGCACCACATAGCCGATGTCGCCCTGCGCCTCGTAATATTGCGCGGCGATGTTGATCGAATTGCGCGCGAGCACCTCGTTCAACTGCCCGAGCATGCCCGGCAGGTTGCGCTGCACCTGGATGAAGCGCGTCCCCATCGGCCGCGCCGGCAGCTGCACCTGCGGGAAGTTCACCGCGCCCATGGTCGCGCCGACGTCACTGTAATCGACCAGCTTGCGTGCGACCTCCGAGCCGATGCGCTCCTGCGCCTCCTCGGTCGAGCCGCCGATATGCGGCGTGAGGATCACGTTCTCCAGGCCCTGCAGTGGCGAGGTGAAGCGCTCACCCACCGAGCCGGGCTCGACCGGAAACACGTCGACGGCCGCGCCCGCAAGCCTGTTCTCGCGCAGGGCCGCGGCCAGTGCGTCGAGATCGACGACGGTGCCACGGCTGTTGTTGATGAGATAGGCGCCTTGCTTCATGGCCGCGATTTCCGCGGCGCCAATCATGCCCTGCGTCGCCGGCGTCTCCGGCACATGCAGCGACACCACATCGCTTTGCGCGAGCAGCGCCGGGAGCGTATCGACCGGCTCGGTATTGCCGTGGCGGAGCTTGTCGGTGTGATCGTAGTAGATCACCTTCATGCCGAAGGCCTCGGCGAGATTGGAGAGCTGCGAGCCGATATTGCCATAACCGATGATGCCGAGCGTCTTGCCGCGCACCTCGAAGCTGCGGTCCGCCGACTTGTCCCAGCGCCCCTGATGCGCGCCGACCGAGCGCGCCGGAATCCGCCTCAGCAGCATGATGATCTCGCCGATCACGAGCTCGGCGACGCTGCGGGTGTTGGAGAACGGCGCGTTGAACACGGGAATGCCGGCGTGGCGCGCGGTCTCGGCATCGACCTGGTTGGTGCCGACGGAAAAGCAGCCGATCGCGATCAGCCGATCCGCCTCCTCCAGAATCTCCGCGGTGACCTGGGTGCGCGAGCGGATGCCGAGCAGATGCACGCCGCGAATGGCCTCCTTCAGCGCGGCGCCGTCGAGCGCCTTGGGCAGATGGCGGATATTGGTGTAGCCGGCCGAGCGCATGGCGGCGACCGCGGTCTCGCTGATGTTCTCGAGTAGCAGGACACGGATCTTGTCCTTTGCGAGCGACAGCTGGGAATCGAGCGAATTTCTGTTGATCATTTGGCCTCTTCAGAGCCGGTTAGCCTGCCTGCAGGTGATCGGCGCGCCCCGCAAAACCAAGGCTCGGAAACCCAAGACTCGCCTGGAGCGGAATCGCGACCGCGGCGGCTTCTCCGTGGCACAATCGGCGCGCCAATGCACGTCAAAATGCCCGGCCGCAAGCCTCAAATCATACCGCGCCGGTTCCGAACGATGCCAGGCGAACCCCCGCCTGCTCCAGCCGGGTGCGGATCAGCCGCGCGGTCTGCACCGCATGGACGGAATCGCCGTGCACGCAGATGGAATCGACCGCCGTCGCCAGAGGTGTACCGCGTGCGGTGACAATCGCGCCGGTCTTGATCATCTCGATCACCCGCGTGGCCGCCTGCTCCGGATCGAGGATCATCGCGCCCGGCTGCCCGCGCGGGATCAGTTGCCCGCTCTCGGTGTAGCCGCGATCGGCATAGATCTCCTGGAACGAAGCAATGCCGAGGGCCTCGCTTGCCGCGATCAGTTCGCTGAGCGCCGGCGCAAGACATGCAAGGTTGCGATCGACCGCGCGCGAGGCGCGGGCCACCGCATCGGCAATCTCGCGATTCTCGCAGGCGATGTTGCCGAGCGCCCCATGGGTCTTCACATAGGTGATGCGGTGGCCGGAATAGGCGGCGAGCGCAGCCGCCGCGCCGATCTGGTAGGCAACCAGCCGCTCGATCTCGGCCGCGGAGAACGGCAGGCGACGGCGACCAAATCCCCACAGGTCTGGAAAACCGGGATGCGCGCCGACATTGACGCCGCGCTTCTTCGCCGTGGCAAAGGTCTGCGCCATCACCTCCGGATCGCCGGCATGGAAGCCGCAGGCGACATTGGCCGAGGTGACGATCGAGAGCATCGCCTCGTCATCGCCGCAGGTGTAGGCGCCAAAACCTTCGCCAAGGTCGGAGTTCAGATCGACGGTCGGCATGCTGGGCTCCCGGTTCGACAGGGCGCATGGGTAAACCACGGTTGCGCGCGAAGCCATTCAAAAATGCCCCTAACGAGGGCGACGACCCGCTCTGGGCAAGCACCTTGTCGCCGAAGTGATTTGCCCAGCGAACCAAAATCGCATGAGGTCGGCCGGGACAAATTCGATCCGGCGCGACTGCTCGGGAACATCCGAGAGCGCACGCCCCGCTGAACTGGCGATCGTCGCAAGCACAGCGTGACTACTTTGAAGTCGCCTCCAGGAGCACGAGCCATGGCCACAGACGGACTGATCACCCTCCGCAGTGCCTTCGGGCCGGAAGAGACGATGAACCGGCTCGAGGCCGAGGTCCGGGCCAGGGGCATGATGGTGTTTGCTCATATTGACCATGCTGCAGGTGCCGCTGCGGTTGGCCTGCCGCTGCGGCCGACCGATCTGTTGATCTTCGGCAACGCCAAAGGCGGCACACCGCTGATGCAGGCGCTGCAGACGATCGGGATCGACCTGCCATTGAAGGCGTTGGTGTGGCAGGACGCAGCGGGCATCACCTGGGTCTCCTATAACGATCCGCATTGGACCGCGCAGCGCCACGGCCTGGATGATGCCACCAAGGCGACGATCGAAGCGATGTCGGGCGCATTGAAGGCCATCGCAGGCAAGGCAACCACCGCGCCGTGAGCATCGCCGCCGGCGCATCACGCTCGAGGAGCATGTGCCATGCATCAGCGCTGCGGCTTGCTCCCGTCGCACCACGCGCCTAACCTGCACAAAAACAACAAGCGGGTGGACGCGCAATGGCACGCATCGCATCGATCGAGACCGGGCACTACCGGATTCCCCTCTCCGTCACGCTGTCCGACAGCACGCATGGCGAGATCACCGCGTTCGAGCTGATCACGCTGCGGGTGCGCGATGCTGACGGCGCGGAAGGCACGGGCTACAGCTACACGGTCGGGCGCAATGGCGGTGCGATTGCCGACATCCTGCGGCGCGAGATGCCGTCCCTTGTCGAGGGCCGTGAGGCCGAGGACACCGAGGCGATCTGTCAGCATGTCTGGTGGGCGCTGCATTATGGCGGCCGCGGCGGACCGACCGTGCTCGCGCTCTCCGCACTCGACATCGCGCTATGGGACTTGAAGGCGCGCCGCGCGCGGCTCCCGCTGTTCCGCCTGCTCGGCGGCTTCGATCATCGCGTGCCCTGTTATGCCGGCGGCATCGATCTCGACCTCTCCGTCGAGGCGCTCTTGAGGCAGACCGACGACAATCTGCGCAAGGGTTTTCGCGCCATCAAGATGAAGGTGGGACGACCGGACCTCGCCTCCGATGTCGCCCGCGTGCGGGCGATGCGCGAGCATCTCGGCGAGGGCTTTCCGCTGATGGCCGATGCCAACATGAAATGGACGGTGGAAGAGGCCGTGCGCGCCGCCCGCGCGCTTCTCCCGTTCGATCTCGTCTGGCTGGAGGAGCCGATCATTCCCGACGATGTCGCAGGCCACACCCGCATTCTCACGGCAGGCGGCGTGCCGATCGCGGCCGGCGAAAACCTGCGCACGCTGTGGGAGTTCAAAAACTATATCGCGAGCGGCGCGGTGTCCTATCCCGAGCCTGATGTCACCAATTGCGGCGGCGTCACCGTTTTCATGAAGATCGCGCGGCTTGCCGAGGCCTTCAACCTGCCGGTCACCAGCCACGGCGCCCATGACATCACCGTGCACCTGCTCGCGGCCTGTCCGAACCGCTCCTATCTCGAGGCGCATGGCTTCGGGCTCGACCGCTATATCGCCCATCCCCTGATGCTGGACGACGGCATGGCGCTCGCGCCATCGCGGCCGGGCCATGGTGTCGAATTCGACTGGCAGGGGCTGGCGCGGCTGGCGGTGTGAGGGCAAAGCCAACCTGTCGCCGGTCTTGCATGCGCCCCGGGACCGTTCGAACCGTCATCCTGAGGCGCCGGAGCGAAGCGGAAACCTCGAAGGATGACGGATCGAAACACCGAATGCGGTGGGGGCCAGCCCACCCAGTTCGCATCAGCGCATTGCTGGCCCGACTGCGCCTGTCTGGACAACGCCGCGGCGTGACTGTTACGCAATCCAATCGCCTCAAGCACCGGTGCAGTAGACCATGTCCGACCATATCTCCAATCGCCAGCAGATCCGCAAGCCCGCCGTCGAGTCCAAGGGCGGCATTGTCGCTTCGCAATCGCGCCGCGCGGCCGAGATCGGCGCCGAGGTTTTGGCCGCGGGTGGCGACTGCGTCGATGCGGTGATCGCGACCGGCTTTGCGCTCGGCGTGCTGGAGCCATGGATGAGCGGTGTCGGCGGCGGCGGCGCGATGGTTCTCTACCGGGCCGACCACGACCGCTATGAGGTGATCGACTACGGCATGCGCGCGCCGCAAAGCCTGCGCGTCGAGGACTATCCGCTCACCGGCGATGGCGCGGCGTCCGACATCTTCCCCTGGCCGCGGGTGAAGGACGACCGCAATCTGCACGGGCCCTCCTCCATCGCGGTGCCCGGGGTGGTCGCGGGCCATGAGGAGGCGCACCGCCGTTACGCAAAGCTGCCGTGGCGCGAGCTGATCGCGCCGAGTGTTGCGTTGGCCGCGGAGGGGCTTTTGGTCGACTGGTGGACGACATTGTCGATCGGCAGCGCGGCTCCTGATCTGCGCCGCTATCCCTCGAGCGCCGCCGCCTATTTGCGCGACGGCCTGCCGCCGCAGCCGCAATGGGGCATCCGCTCGGTCACGCGCCTGCCGCAGGAGCGGCTGAAGGCGACGCTGTCGCATCTCGCCGAACAGGGCGCGCGCGATTTCTACCAGGGCGACCTCGCACGCAGCATGGCAGCCGACATCAAGGCGGCCGGCGGCTCGCTGTCATACGAAGACCTCGCCGCCTTCCACGCCCATTGGCGCGAGCCGTTGCGAATCCCCTATCGCGGCGGCACCGTCTACGCGACGCCGGAGCTCACCGCGGGCCCGACACTGGCGCAGACGCTGCGGCAGCTCGGTGATCTGCACACAGGCGCCACCGGGCCTGATGCGGCCGCCTACAAGGCCTACGCGCTGGCGCTGCAGGCCGCCTATCGCGAGCGGCTCAAGGACATGGGCGATGCCGACGGCCGCCGTGCGCTCGGTGCCGAGCATCTGGCGCCGAGCTGCACCACGCATTATGCGGTGGTCGACCGCCACGGCAACATGGCCGCGGTGACGCAGACCCTGCTGTCGACCTTCGGCTCCAAATTCGTCACGCCGCAAAGCGGGATCACCATGAACAATGGCATCATGTGGTTCGATCCGACGCCGGGCGGAGCCAATTCGCTGGCGCCGGGCAAGCGCTGCCTGTGCAACTACACGCCGGTCGTCGCGCATGCCGCCGACGGACGCCGCTTCGCGGTCGGCGCCTCGGGCGGCCGCCGCATCCTGCCCGCGGTATCGCAGCTGATCTCCTTCATCATGGATTTCGGCATGGACCTGGATGCTGCCATCCATCAGCCGCGCATCGATGCCAGCGAAGGCGCCATCGTGATCGGCGATGTGCGCCTGCCCGCGGATACACGCGAATTGCTGCGCCAGCAGTTCGACTATGAGGAAGCCCGCGTGCAGACCTGGCCCGGCAAGTTCGCCTTCCCGAGCATCGTGCTGCGCGACGGCGACACCAACAGCGGCGCGACCGAGGTGTTCCATGCCTGGGGCGATGCGGTGGCGGAGGCGTAGTAGCGGGCTATCCGCGCCTCATGCCGCGGGTTCAAGCACCATCAGCCCGGTCGCGGTGTTGGAAATCGGAAGGTGATAGTTGGCGTGCTGCTTCCTGACCCGCTCGGGCATGGTGCCGCGCGCGACCATCCAGTTCAACAATTCCACGCCTTGGGTGCCTGACAGCTCGACCAGTTCTGTGATCGAGTATTTCGTCGCCCAGTCCGGATCTTCGATCATGCTGTTCATGAACTTGAGATCGAAATCCTTGTTGATGAAGCCGGCGCGGGTGCCGTCGAGCTGATGCGACAGGCCACCGGTCCCCATCACGACCACCCGCTCATCACCGGGCCATGACGCAATCGCGCGCGCGATCGCCTGACCAAGCTTGTAGCAGCGCGCCGCCGAGGGCAGCGGCGCCTGCACGGTGTTGACCACGACAGGCACAGTGCGCACCGGCCACTTCTGATCCGGCCAGCACAGTGCCATCGGCAGGGTGAAGGCGTGGTCGACCACCATCTCCTGACACGTCGTGAGATCGAACTCCTCCGCCACCAGCTGCTCGATCAGATGCCAGGACAACTCGGGGTCGCCGCGGAACGGCGCGACGGTTGGAATCCCCCAGCCCTCATCGGCATTGCGGTATTCACTCGCCGCGCCGATCGCGAAGGTCGGCATCTTGTCCAGAAAGAAGTTCAGGCCGTGATCGTTGTAGGCCAGTACGACGACATCCGGCTTCACCCTGGCGAGCCAGTCGCGCACCGGCGGAAAGCCGTCGAAGAACGGCTTCCAGTAGGGATCGTTCTGCATGCCCTTGGCGATCGCGCCGCCGATCGCCGGCACATGCGAGGTGGTGATGCTTCCGACAATTTTTGCCATTGCCTACTCCCGCGCCGCCAGCAGCTTGGCCTTGAACTGATCCTTGGTGAGGCCGGTCTGCTGGGCGCCGATGTCCTGCATGTCGAGCCCGAAGATGCCGGCGAATTTGGCGAGGTAATAGGCGTTGCCGCCGGCCTCGATCAGCTCGAGCACATTGCGATGGCGGATCGCCTCGCGCTGCTGCGGGTTGAGGCCGAATTTGGCACAATAGGCGTCCTCGTCCGCGATGAAGGCCTTGCGGTTACTGGCCTCATTGAACGAGTAGCACATCTTGTTCAGGGCATAGCCCTTGCGGGCCTGCTCGCCGTCAAAGATGGTGGTACCGGGCACGGGTTGCCGCGGGTTGGACGTCATGGCGTTTCCCCTTCATGCGAAGCGCGGGAGCATCGCTCGGTGATTGGGCGGCATATTGCCCGCGGCCGGCCGTGGCGGAATTGATCTGGAGCAATTTGGGCCGCGAACATGCCGGCTTTCACCCTGCGAGCTGCCGCTCCAGCTCGTGGAGCACCTGGTAGCACGGCAGGACCTGGGCCACGCTGGCATTCGGCTCGCGGCCCTCGCGGATGGCGGCAAAGAACTCGCGGTCCTGCAGCTCGATCCCGTTCATGGAGACGTCCACCTTTGAGACGTCGATCTTTTCTTCCTTGCCGTTAAAGAGATCGTCGTAGCGCGCGATGTAGGTGCCGGTGTCGCCGATGTAGCGGAAGAAGGTGCCGAGCGGGCCGTCATTGTTGAAGGATAGGCTCAGCGTGCAGATCGCGCCATTGGCGGCCTTGAGCTGGATCGACATGTCCATGGCGATCCCGAGCGCCGGATGAACCGGTCCCTGGATGGCGTTGGCCTTCACGATCGGTGCGCCGGCCTGGTAGGCGAACAGATCGACCGTATGCGCGGCGTGGTGCCAGAGCAGATGGTCGGTCCAGCTGCGCGGCTGGCCCAGCGCGTTCATGTTGGTGCGGCGGAAGAAATAGGTCTGCACATCCATCTGCTGGATGTGAAACTCGCCGGCCTTGACCTTCTTGTGCACCCATTGATGGCTGGGGTTGAAGCGGCGCGTGTGGCCGCACATGGCGACCAGGCCGCTCCGCCGCTGCATGTCGAGCACGCCTTGCGCATCGGCAAGGGAGTCCGCGAGCGGAATCTCGACCTGCACATGCTTGCCGGCCTTCATGCAGGCGATCGCCTGCGCCGCATGCATCTGCGTCGGCGTGCAGAGGATCACCGCGTCGACCTCGGGGCGTGCCAGGCTGTCGGCAAGCTCGGTCGTGACATGCGCGATGCCGTATTTGGCGGCGACCTCCCTGGTCGGCTCCAGGCGCCGGCCGACCAGCGACACGACCTCGATTCCGTCAATGTTCCTGATACCGTCGAGATGCTTGATGCCAAAGGCGCCGGCGCCGGCAAGCGCGACCTTGATGGTCTTGACCATGTCAATTGTTCTCCACAACCCCGCGCGAACGCCGCCTCAGGGGCGACGGCCGGCGCGGGATCAAAACGTGCCGCAGCGCCGGCCCGCCGTCTTTGATATAGCTCATGCTTGCATCACTGGATGCGCGGCAGCGTCTCGAACTGGTGGAACGGCGGCGGCGACGACAAGGTCCATTCCAGCGTGGTGGCGCCCTCGCCCCACGGATTATCGCCGGCCTTTTCCCTGCGCGCGAAAGCCAGCGCCATGTTGACAAAGAACACGACGAGGCCGGCTGCCGAAATGTAGGAGCCGATCGAGGAGACGAAATTCCACCCCGCGAAGGCGTCGGGATAATCGACAATGCGGCGCGGCATGCCCTGCAACCCCAAAAAATGCTGCGGAAAGAAGATCAGATTGGCGCCGATGAAGACCAGCCAGAAATGCAGCTTGCCGAGCCGTTCGGAATAGAGATAGCCGGTCATTTTCGGGAACCAGTAGTACCAGGCGGCGAAGATGGCGAAGGTGGCGCCGATCGACATCGTGTAATGGAAATGCGCCACCACGTAGTAGGTGTCCTGCAGCACGCGGTCGACGCCGGCATTCGACAGCACGACGCCGGTGACGCCGCCGACCGTGAACAGGAAGATGAAGCCGATCGCCCACAGCATCGGGGTGCGGAACTCGATCGCGCCGCCCCACATGGTGGCGATCCAGGAGAACACCTTTACGCCCGTGGGCACCGCGATCACCATGGTGGCCGCCACGAAATAGGCCTGCGTCGCGGAGGACATGCCGACCGTGTACATGTGGTGAGCCCACACCACGAAGCCGATGCCGCCGATCGCGACCATCGCATAGGCCATGCCGAGATAGCCGAACACCGGCTTGCGGCTGAAAGTCGACACGATCTGGCTGATGGCGCCGAAGCCGGGCAGGATCAGGATGTAGACCTCGGGATGGCCGAAGAACCAGAACAGATGCTGGAACAGCACGGGATCGCCGCCCTGGTCGGCCGAGAAGAAGGTGGTGCCGAAATTGCGGTCGGTGAGCAGCATGGTGATGGCGCCGGCGAGCACCGGCAGCGACAGCAGCAACAGGAATGCCGTCACCAGGATCGACCACACGAACAGCGGCATCTTGTGCATGGTCATGCCGGGCGCGCGCATGTTGAAAATGGTGGTGATGAAGTTGATCGCGCCGAGGATCGAGGAGGCGCCGGCGAGATGCAGCGACAGGATCGCAAAGTCCATCGCGGGCCCGGGATGGCCGGAGGTCGACAGCGGCGCATAGACCGTCCAGCCCGCACCGACGCCGTTGGCGCCTGGCTCGCCTTCGACAAATAGCGAGATCACCAAGAGCGTGATCGAGGCCGGCAGCAGCCAGAACGAGATGTTGTTCATGCGCGGAAACGCCATGTCAGGCGCCCCGATCATGATCGGCACGAACCAGTTGCCAAAGCCGCCGATCAAGGCCGGCATGATCATGAAGAACACCATGATCAGGCCATGCGCGGTGACGAAGACGTTGAACTCGTGCCCGGTGGCAAAGATCTGCATTCCCGGATGCTGCAGCTCGAGACGCATGCCGATGGACAGCACGCCGCCGATCACTCCCGCCACCATGGAGAAGATCAGGTACATCGTGCCGATGTCCTTGTGGTTGGTGGCGAAGAGATAGCGGCGCCATCCGGTGGGGTGGCCGTCATGCACGAGGCGAAGCGCGTGGGCGTCCATGGCTGAGAAGCTCTCGTCAAATGAGTGGAATCGGCGGCGGCAGGGATCGGGTGGCGAACTCTGCCGTAGCTACGGCGTCGCGATCTTTGATCCGGATCAATTCGCTTTGCGCAAAAATGTGCTTATGGCCACGATGGCCGTGGTCCCGTCTCCGCACCGCCGGAGCGCGGGCGTTTTGGGCTGGCTGGACCTGGGTTGCTGAACCCCGCGGCCGCGGTCGCCGACTAAGGGGCGAGAGCAAACTCCGTTCGGTCCCTCTTCATGCCCCGCCTTCGCATTCCCGCTGCGCTCGCGCTTGTCCTCGTGCTGGCGACGCCACCGGCCGCAAATGCCGACGGCGACAACGCGCCGTTCTCGAGCGCGCCGATGCAGCCGGAGCTGTGCGGCGGCCCCACCGACAGCGCGCCGATCAAGGGGGGACTTTGCCAGCAGGGCGGCTACGATATTCTCGCCGGACAACTCGCGCACGCGATCCAGGCCGCAAGCGCCAAGGCGCCGGCGAATGTGCGGCCGCTGCTCCGGCGCGACCAGGCCCTGTTTTATGAAATGATCAGCATGGCCGGCGAGGAGATGCCATCGTCGGATGACGCCGCGACCCGCAAGGCCTTCGACGACATGCTGCGCAATCGCATTGCGACGCTGGCGCGGATCAGCGAGGGCTTCGGCCGCACCGGCGTTCAGGGCCCATGGGTCGACACCTTCGGCAGCATCACCGTAACACCGGCCGATGGCGGCAGCTATCGCGTGACAATCGCCACCAACTCGATCTACGGGCCGGACGACGAGCACCAGTGGCACTGCCAGGCGAGCGCCCTGGTTTGGCCAACCGTGGACGGCTGGCTTGCAGGCACGCTGCTGCCCGAAGCGGACGCCGTGGCCAAACATCCCGATGCCAGCGATTTGAAGGACACCGCGGGAAAGCCCTCGCTGCCGCCGAGCATCAAGCTGCGACGTCAGGGCGAGACGCTGCGCGTCGTCGCCGGCGTGCCCGATGACAGCGCCTATACGCTGACGCTGATTCCGCATTGTCCGCGCGCCGAGCAGATCACCGGCAGCTTCTTCGCGAGCGGCAGGGCGGAGGCAAGCGCTGCATCAGACAAGACCGATGCCGCCTTCACGACACCGAGCTTCGACTGCACGCACCCCGCCACCGCAAGCGACGAGGAGATCTGCTCCGACCCCGAGCTTGCCGACAACGACCAGCGGCTCAACCGCGCCTGGAAGGCGCTGTTGCCGCGGCTCGACGACGCCACGCGCCGCGCGCTCACCGATGACCAGCGGCATTGGGTGCAGGCGCAGGCCGACCAGTATCCGCTGTCGCTCAAGCCGGGGCAGGCCAAGATGACCTACGGCATGCATTACATGGCCTCGGCGCGCGATGGGATGGCGAGGCTGCAGCGCGCCCGGATTGCCTTGCTTGACGGGTTTGACGAAAACCGCAAGGGCCTTGCGGGCACCTGGCTCAGCTACACCGCGATCATCAAGGTGACCGTGGACGACAAGGGCGATCTCGAAGCCAAGGGATGGAAGTGGGACCAGGAGGACTGGAAGGGCGGCTGCGAATACGACATGAGCGGCACGGCCAAGGGCGGCACGTCGGGCAGCAGCTTCCGCGCCAGCGGCGACGACAAGAACCCCGACACGCTGGAGCGCGATCATGCCATGCTGATCGTCAACCGGCTCGACGACGAGGTCGCCGGCAAGCGCTCCGGCGACAAGGGCGTCGACGAGATGAAATGCCGGCGCTCGATGCACGCCTCCTCCACCGCGCGGCTGTTCCCGGCCAGGCCGTCGGCGGATATCGACGTGTTCGCGGACAGGATTTATTAGCTAGTGCCGCAGGCTCCCCCTCGCCCCGCTTGCGGGGAGAGGCCGGATCGCATCGAAAGATGCGATCCGGGTGAGGGGGAGTCTCCACAAGCTCAGCTGCGTCAGCCTTTATGCGGATAGAGCCCCTCACCCCGACCCTCTCCCCGTGAAGAACGGGGAGAGGGAGAAGATAGGGCGCCCACTCTACCCCGCCGTCACCAGGTCGCTGATGCGGATCGGGAAGCGGCGCGGGCGGTATCCGGTCGCGTGCCAGACGGCATTGGCGACGGCGCCGGCGCTGCCGGTGATGCCGATCTCGCCGACACCCTTGATGCCGAGCACGTTGACATGCGGATCGTGCTCGTCGACCGTCAGCGCCTCCATCGAGGGCACGTCGGCATTCACCGGCACGTGGTACTCCGCAAGGTTGGCATTCATGATGCGGCCCGAGCGGCGGTCCGTCACCGCCTCCTCATGCAGCGCGAAGGACACGCCCCAGATCATGCCGCCCAAAAGCTGGCTGCGCACCAGCCTGGGGTTGATGATGCGGCCGGCCGCGAAAGCGCCGACCATGCGGGTGACGCGGACCTGGCCGAGATCGGGATCGACCTTCACCTCCGCAAACACCGCGCCATGCGCATGCATCGCGTATTCGCCTTGCGCCGCCGGATCGGCGGCACCGGTGCCGGTGGCATCGATCTCGGCGAGCCCCGCACGCGTGAGGATGTCAGCGTAGGATTCGCTGCGCGTGTCATCATCGCGGCGATGCAGGCGGCCGTTGCGCGCGACGACACCGGCATTGCCGGCGCCGAACAGCGCCGAGCGCTGGTCGCGCGTGGCGAGATCGGCAAGCTTTGCGATCACCGCGGCGCCCGCATTGTGAATGGCCGAGCCCACGGTCGCCGTGTGCGCCGAGCCGCCGGCAATGCCGGCGTCGGGCAGATCCGAGCTGCCGGACCTGAAGTCGACGCGGTCGAGATCGAGCCCGAGCCCGTCGGCGGCGACCTGTGCCAGCGCGGTCCAGGCGCCCTGCCCCATGTCATGGGCCCCGGTCTGCATTGCACCCGTGCCATCGGCGCGCAGCACGGCGCGGGCATTGCCGGCGAACATCAGGGCGGGAAAAGTTGCGGTGCCCATGCCCCAGCCGACCAGGAAGCCCTGATCGTCGCGCATCTGGCGCGGCTTTAGCGGACGGCCGGCCCAGCCGAAGCGCGCGGCGCCTTGCGCATAGCATTCGCGCAGCGCCTTCGAGGAAAACGGCTTGCCCGTGACCGGCTCGACCGGCGCATCATTGTCGATGCGGAACTGCAGCGGATCGACGCCACAGGCGAACGCCATCTCGTCGATTGCGGCATCCAGCGCAATCGATCCGGTCGCCTCGCCCGGCGCGCGCATGAAGAGCGGCGTGCCGCTGTCGACGCGGACGGCCTCATGCGCGGTCCGGATCGCGGGGCTGGCAAACAGCGTGTGCGACGCATCCGCCGCGGGTTCGTAGAAATCGTCGAACGTGCTGGTGGCGACCCTGGCCTGGTGCTCGATCGCGGTCAGGCGTCCGGCCGCATCGGTGCCAAGGCGCAGCCGCTGCCGGCTCGGCGAGCGATGGCCGACCGGGCCGTACATCTGGTCGCGGCGAAGCACGAGCTTGACGGGCCTGCCGACCAGGCGCGCCGCCATGATGCCGAGCACCTGCGGCCCCGTGACAAACCCCTTGCAGCCAAAGCCGCCGCCGAGGAACGGGCTGCGGATGTGGATGTTCTCGGGCGGAATGCCGAACAGGCCGCCGAGGCGCATCTGTGCCATCGCCATGCCCTGGCTCGGCATGTCCAGGGAGAGCTTGTCGCCATCCCACACGGCGGTGACCGCATGCGGCTCCATCGGATTGTGATACTGCGCCGGCGTCTCGTAGGTCGCATCGATCGCGTAAGCGGCACCGGCGAGCCCCGCCTCCACGTCGCCATGCTCGACAACCGCGGGATTGCCGATGCCGACGACGGGCGGCACGAAAGTCTCGTTGCCATCAAGGCCGACGCGCGCGGGCAGCGTCTCATATTGCGGCGACAGCAGTACCGCGCCTTCGGTCGCCGCCTCCAGCGTCTCGGCGATCGCGACCGCAATCGCCTGGTTGGCGTAGCGGACCGTGTCGTCCTGCAGCAGCTCCATGCGGAACATGAAGGGATTGGTCTTGGCGTTCTGGTCTTCGGCGAGCTTCGGCCTGTTCGAGGGCGTCATCACCTCGACAACGCCCGGATGGCGTTTGGCCGCGGCGACATCGAGCGAAGTGACACGGCCGCGCGCGATCGTGCTCACGGCGATCACGGCGTAGAGCATGCCGTTCGGATGGTGATCGGCGGCATAGGGCGCCTTGCCCGTCACCTTCAGGATGCCATCGCGGCGGGTGAGCGGCTGGCCGATATTCGAGCCATGCCGCTGGTGGGCGGGAGCCGGATTGAGGCGGATGTCAGGCGTCATGCAACGCTCCGGGATGAATCGAGAAAGGGGAAGCGGGCAAAGCGGCGATGCGCTCGGGCGTGCCGGCAGCAGCCAGGTTGAGCGCGCGCACCAGGATGCGTTGCGCGAGCTCGATCTTGAACGCGTTGTCGCCGGACGGCGTTGCGGCGGCGAGCGCAGCCTCCGCGGCATGGCGGAAATTTTGCGGGGTCGCCTCGCGGCCTGCGAGAACAGCCTCGGCGTCACGCGCGCGCCAGGGCTTTGCGGCAACGCCGCCGAGCGCAATGCGTGCCTGCTCGATCCTGCCGCTCACGATCGCAAGATGCGCCGCCGCCGAGACGACGGCGAAGGCATAGGACGTGCGTTCGCGCACCTTCAGATAACGCGCATGAGCGGCGAAATTGCGCGCCGCGGCGGGCAGCTTGAGCGCGACGATGAGATCGCCCGGCTCGAGCACCGTCTCCTGCTCCGGCGTGGTGCCGGGAAGCCGATGCAGATCCTCCAGCCGCAGCTCGCGCCGGCCGCTGTTGCCCTCGATCTCGACGGTGGCATCGAGCGCCACCAGCGGCACGCAGAAGTCGGATGGATGGGTGGCGATGCAGCCATCGCTCCAGCCGAGCACCGCATGCATGTCGTTGTCGCCCTCGCGTGCGTCGCAGCCGGAGCCGGCCGCGCGCTTGTTGCAGCGGCCCGCCACATCGTAGAAATAGGCGCAGCGCGTGCGCTGCAGCAGATTGCCGCCGACGGTCGCGGCATTGCGCAGCTGCGCGGAGGCACCGGAGAGCAAGGCTTCCGCCACCGCGGGACAGGCTCGTGCGAAGGCGGCATCATGCGCGAGATCGGCATTGCTCACCAGCGCGCCGATGCGCAAGGAGCCGTCAGCAAGCTGCTCGATCGTATCGAGTCCCGGCAGATGCGTCACATCGACCAGTCGATCCGGCCGGCTCACGCCGCCCTTCATCAAATCCAGCAGATTAGTGCCGGCGGCAAGATAGGCGGCGCCCGGCGCCCGCGCGGCCGCGATCGCTTCAGTGATGCTGGCCGGCTTCACATAATCGAAGCTTTTCATGCCACCCGCCTTTCCTTGTCGGCCTCGAGCTTCTGCTGCACCTCGAGCACGGCTTCGGTGATCCCCGCATAGGCGCCGCAGCGGCAGAGATTGCCGCTCATGCCTTCGCGGATGCGCTCGGCATCGCAGCCGGCCTGCCCTTCATTGATGAGCCCCAGCGCGCTCATGATCTGGCCCGGCGTGCAAAAGCCGCATTGAAAGCCGTCATGGGCAATGAAGGCGGCCTGCAGCGGATGCAGCTCGTCGCCGCGCGCCACGCCTTCGATGGTGGTGATCTCGCAGCCGTCATGGCTGATGGCGAGCGCGAGACAGGAATTGATGCGCCGTCCGTCGACCAGGATGGTGCAGGCGCCGCATTGGCCGCGATCGCACCCTTTCTTGGTCCCGGTCAGGTCGAGTTGTTCGCGGAGGAGATCGAGAAGCGTCACGCGCGGGTCGGACAGCGCGATATCGCGCCGCACCCCGTTCACGGTGAGGCTGATGGAGTGGTTCATGCAAGGCTCCGATCAGTGCTATGGTCGGGCAGCAGCGCAGCCCCGCTCGCGGTGGAAGCTGACAGACTGCAGCCAAGTTCGCGTCGGCGATATACGGAGGGTTCCTCCGCTTTACAAGGGGATGGTCTCGCGCGTGATCAGAAGGGCTGATGGCCGTCGTTTCCGAAAAATTCGCGCGCCAACAAGACCATAGAAGCGAATGAGTATGTCTGAAGCATTTCAATCCGGAGCAGGACACAAAGAGTTGAGATGAGCATCGAGAGCGAAATCACCTCCCGGAAGCCGCGCGCGGACGCGGTGCGCAACCGCGAGCGCGTGCTGGAGGCGGCCAAGGCCGTGTTCAGCGCCGGGGGCGCGGAAGCGAGCCTGGAGGCGGTGGCACGGCAGGCCGGCGTCGGCATCGGCACGCTGTATCGGCATTTTCCGACCCGCGAGGCGCTCTATGAGGCTGTCTACCGCCGCGAGGTGGAGCAGCTCGGCGAACTCGCCGATACCCTGAAGGACGACGCCACACCGGTCGAGGCGCTGCGGCGCTGGATCGCCTCCAACATCGAGTTCGTCGCCACCAAGAAGGGCATGGCCACGGCGCTTGCGGTCGCCGCACACGGCCTGCCGCATTTGCAGAGCCTGTCCTTTGAGCGCCTGACGCAGGCAATCGGCGTGCTGCTCGAGCGCGCCGTGAAGGCCGGCGAGATCCGCGCCGATGTCAGCCCCGAGGACCTGCTGCGGACGCTGGTCGGCATGTGCTATCTGCACGACCAGCCGGGCTGGCAATCCACCGTGGTGCGGCTGATGGATGTGTTCGTCGATGGGCTGCGCGTGAGGCCGGAGACAGCCGGCAAAGCGCAGCGGCGGCGGAGCACGGCTGCGAAGAAGCCGGCCGGACGTGCCAAGAAAAAGCGCTAGTTGCGAGATATCGCGTCACACGCGTGATCGGCTCCGCAAGCGATCTCTTGCTGATACGGTGGGCCGAAAGCACAAGCGACTATCGGAGCGTCCCATGCGCATGGCCTTGCTTCTCTCCCTGCTGCTCATCTTCGCTACGCCTGCCTGCGCCGACGACGTGGCCGCCGCACAAAGCGTCATCAGCGCACAGGAGCAGGCCTTCGGCCGCGATGATGCCGATGCGGCCTATTCCTATGCCGCGCCCGCGATCAGGCAACGCTTCCAGGCCGCCGATATCTTCATGGGCATGGTGCGAAGCGCCTACACGCCGGTCTATCGCCACAAGAGTTTCGAATTCGGCGAGGGCCAGGTCGACGGCGACCGGATCGCGCAACGCGTGCACATCATCGACGCCAATGGCGAGATGTGGGAAGCGCTCTACACGCTGGAGCGCGAACCGGACGGCAGCCTGAAAATCACCGGCTGCACGCTGCTCAAGGCCGGAGACGTGGTGTAGTCGCCTAGCGGCATTGTCGAGTCACCGGAGGAGTTCACCTCAGCCCGCTCCCAGAATCGTGCATGACCCTCTCGAGTCACACGGCTTCCGATGTTCGGCCGTGGTCGCGGAGACTCTGTCCCCACAGCGGTTCAACTGACGGGAGAGCTACCATTGCCAAGCAACCGTCCGAGTGAAACAATTGCGGCTCCGGCCATATTGAAGCGCAGGAGGGTGCATGAAAGACCTGTCTGGAAAGACCGCGTTCGTCACGGGCGCTGCATCGGGTATCGGATTGGGCATCGCCACTGCGCTGTCGCAGGCTGGGGTGAAGGTCATGTTATGCGATGTTGAGGAAGAGGCGCTGGCCAAGGCGGTAGCGGCCTTGAAGCTCACGAACGCCGATGTTGATGGTGTAAGGGCCGACGTCTCGCTCAAGGCGGAGCTCAAGGCTGCAGCGGACGCCACCGTCGCGCGGTATGGCAGGGTCCACATTCTGGTCAACAATGCCGGTGTCGGCGGGGGCGCCGGCTACGGCCAATGGACCGATGCGAGTTGGAATTGGGCTCTCGGCGTCAATCTCATGTCGGTGATCTGGGGGATCGAGATTTTTGGCCCGCTCATTGAAGCCCATGGCGAGGGAGGACAGATCGTTTCCACGGCATCCATCGCCGGGCTGATTCCAGGATCAGGTCCTGCGTACAACGTGACCAAATATGGCGTGGTAGCGCTATCGGAGGGCTTGCGGGCAACCCTTGCACCTCGAGGCATCGGGGTATCCGTTCTGTGCCCGGGTTTTGTCCGCACGCAAATCATGAACTCGCGCCGCAATCTCCCTCGGCGGTTCGCCGGCGCTCTCGAAGCCTTGCCGACGGAAGGACCGATCGCCGAGTTCATCAAGGAAATTCAGGAGCGAGTATCGAACGGCATCGATCCGCGCTATGTCGGCGAACTGGTTCGAGAAGGCATCGAAAATGACTGGCCGTACATCTTCACTGACACTGAATTCGAGCCTTTGATCGACGAGCGTTTCGCCGCCATAAAGCAGGGCTTCGACCGTATCCGCGGGCGACAGCCGAGACACTGAGCGGAGCTGGTGTGAAGCGGCAATGATGATGCCCCGGCCGAATGCGCAGCAAAAACGTTGATCCCGCTCTACGGTTGCAAGCTTCGTTGAAGGAATGAAATGGTATCAGCGATGGATCGGGCGCGAATCGTAGCGTCAAATCCCATCGAGTAGCCGGGCGCTGCGGCTACGCAGGCACTAAAGGCGGTCGGGTCGAACGGCTTCGCCTCTCCGTCGATGAGCAAGGCTGGCCTCTTCGGCCCGAGCAGGATGAGCGGACATTTCTTCGTGCTGACGAGGTCCGGGTAGAAGCGGGCGGTGGTCAGATCCGGGACTGTCCATGCATGGTACGCGCCTGGGTAGATTACTGTTTGGATCGGGGCCGGCGCCCCGGCAGCACGCGCATAGGCAAGATAGCTCTCGATCTTTGTCACCGGCAGATTGTCGTCCTTGTCGCCGAGCAGCATCAGGACCGGGGAGCCGGTATAGGCGCCGGGTTCAGCAACGGCGCCAAAATTTCCGCCGGGATAAAACGCGACGTGGGCGGCGAATCGTTCTGGTCCGGGATTGAGCGCCGATCGCAGCACCTCCAACGCCGTAAGATGGGCCACTTCAGCGCCATACGAAAACCCGATGATCGCAATGTGCCTGGCGTCAATCCGAGCGTCGCTGGAAAGAAATCGCAGCGCAGCATATGCGTCCGCAACGCCGACCGGCAGATAGCCTGGTGATCTCTGCAAGACGATGCCCGTGGTTCCGCGCGCTGCAAAACTGTCATAAGTCAATGTGGCGAACCCTGCCTTGCGCAATTCGGCGGCGACATAGCCTTCGTTCGCATCGCGATAGCCGGCGAGCGTGTGAACGACGATGACGGCGGGATAGTGATCCTTCATCAGCTCGGGAAAGCGGAGAGTAGCCTTGACCGTCACCGCTTCGGTCGTAGGCTCTCGCGCCAACAGCTGGCGCATGTCGCCGTAGGTGGCAGATTGAAACGTGATTGTGGTCGTGCCTGTCTGCAACGGCCGACAATGTCCAGCCGCTGTTCCGCACACGATCGTGGCCATCAGTGCGCAAAAAATCCGGTGCATCGGAGTGCCTTCGCTTCGCTAGAGCGGACAAAACTATCTAGCCAATTCTGCAAAAGCTATGTCTCTTGTTGACCATAGCGGCGCTCAAGCATCTCCTCAGCGATGAGGGAGCGCACTAAGTTTGTTTAGCGACTGCGTTCAGATGACCGCTGCTGGCCCACACCGACGAACTCCGGCGATCATCCGAATTTCGGCTTTAAAGGGGTAGAGCGGAAATGCCGGCAGGGCGGCGCAACCGACGCTGATGACCTATTTGAGACATGGCGGGCGGTTCACGTTACAAGCGCGAAGCTAAGATGTTGGTCGTGATGATAGGTCCCTTTCCAATCCTTCAAGTCGTCGGTGGGCTGATTGGCGCAGTTGGCGGCTTCGCGGTCGGCCTCCGGCTGTTTTCGCCGCGAAGGCCTGGCATGAGCTGGCTCGCTGGCCAACTCCGCACCTTTGCTGCACTGACCATCATGGCCCTTGGCATGGCGCTCGGACAAATCATTGGCCATCTTTTGCACACGTTGATTGGGTGACGGCTAGGAACAGCGGCAGACGCTGTCCGATATTGGTCCATCGCTGCATTTCGCTGCAGCACAAGATTTGTACGCGATCGGGGGATAGCGGACTGTGCCAAGCCGTCCGCCCGGGAGATTGATGGGTTCACAGGCTACGCCAGCGCCAGCCGCGATCGCCCGCGCAGCAACAGCCCCAGCACGATCGCGATATTGAGCGCGTTCCAGGCAAGGCCGTTGGCGAAGGCTGCGGCGTAGGAGCCGGTGGCATCGAAGATCGCGCCGGACGCCCAGCCGCCGAAGGACATGCCAAACACCGAGGCGAAGATCACGATGCCGACGCGGGTGGCGGCCTCGCGCGCCGGCATCGCCTCGCGGACGATGATGGCATAGCTCGGCACGATGCCGCCCTGGAACAGGCCGAACATCGCGGAGATCAGATAGAGCGAGGTCAGGCTGTCGAAGAACAGGTAGAACAGCAGCGCAAAACCCTGTGCGAGCGATCCGATCAGGAGCGTGCGGATGCCGCCGATCCGGTCGGCGAGGAAGCCCGAGCCGATCCGGCTGATGATGCCGAAGCCCATCATCAGCGACAGCATCTCCGCGCCGCGCGCCACGCCATAGCCGAGATCGCCGCAATAGGCGACGATGTGGACCTGCGGCATCGACATGGCGACGCAGCAGCAGATGCTGGCGATGGCGAGCAGCACCGTCAGGGTGTTGGTCGAGAGATTGAGATCGAGCCGCGGCGGCGGCGCGTTCAAATGATCATGCACGGCGTGCTTGCCGATCTGCGCCCGCAGCAGGAGCAGCAGCAGCGCCATGGCGGCCGCACAGAACAGTCCGATGGCGACATGGGTGGCGCGCCAGCCGATGCTCGCGCTGCCCCAGCTGACGAGCGGCGGCCACACCGTGCCCGCGATATAATTGCCGCTTGCGACGATGGTCACCGCAAGACCACGATAGCGCTCGAACCAGTGCGACACCTCGGCCATCAGCGGCGCGAACATCGCGGAGGTGCCGAGCCCGATCAGGAGATAGGCCGCGACGAACTGCCAGAGCGAGACGGAGGCGGCTGCAAGACAATAGGCAATGCCGAGCAGGACGATGGTGATCGCAATCGCCCGCACAATGCCGAACCGGTCGGTGATCCGCCCGACGACCACGCCGCCTGCCCCGAAGCCGAGCATCATCATGGTGAAGGCCAGCGACGCTTCACCACGGCTGGCGGAAAACTCCGCCTGCACCAGCGGCAATACGACGACGACGGACCACATGCCGACGGAGCCGATGGAACCGATCAGAAGTGCGAGCGCAAGACGCAGCCACGCCTGACGGGAGTCAAGCGTAAAGGCGGGCGTTTCCTGATTCGTGTTGGCAGGTGCATGCATCGGCAGCGGCAACTTCTCCGCTGACAGCCCATCGGTCAAGCACCGCGGCGCGATATTAGGCATGCGCGTGCAATGCAATAGAGCGACTTGGCGCAAGGCACCTTTGGCTGTATTGGTTGGTCAGGACAGAGTGGATCCCAACCGCGCGACATGTTTCTGCGCATGACGAGATGTATTCGGACCTGGACCGGGTGGCTGATTGCGCTCGGCTATCTCGCCTGCGTGCTCGCACCGGGGGCAGCCTTGGCGCTGGGAACCGGTCCCGCGTCCTGTCTCGATGTCGATGTCGTCGCGGCCATGCCTATGCACATGCATGATGACGGCGCGATGCACATGCACCATCATGCCGGAGGCAGCGACCCATCCACAGCGCATCATCATGATGGCAAGGCCTCGCCGGGGCCCTGCTGTGCCATGATGTGCGTGAGCGCGCTGCCGGGCTCCCTGCCTGCCGTGGTCGAGCCCTCGCGTCCAGTCTCGACCTGCGCGGCTGAGACCGACCTCAGCCTGCCCGGCAAGGCGCCGCCCCTGCTCTACCGCCCTCCGATTCATCTGAGCTGACGAAAAGCAAGTTGGCGCTGGCCCGCGCGTTTCGCGCGCGCGCATGCGCCTGTGCTCAATCGACAGATCAGGGATTTCTCCATGTTTGCGCTATTTGTGGCGGAGTGCGCGACGGCTCGCGCACGCGGCCGTTGCTCGGTCCACGGCCGGATTGTGGCCGCGCTGACGGCCATCACATGCTTGTCGGCCTGCAGTCCCGTCACGCGGCCGCTTGCAGGCCGCGACCCGGCTGATCCCACCGCCAAGGTCGGCCCCGTCGACTACCGATCGACTGTTGCGCCCTATGCCCGCCTGCGGCCGGCAATGCCGGCGCCCTGGGGCGGGCGGAATGACGGCGACGCGCCGCAGCCCGGATCCGACCGATAGGAGCGCGCCGATGAGAAGCTCCTTCGCAAGCCATTGCGCTCGCGCGCTGCTGCCATTGGCCGCGCTCGGCCTTTCCGGCTGCGCCTCGTTCTCGCCGGACAGCGGCATGGGCGCGGTCTCTGCAATCACGGACCAGGCGATCCGCAAGGACACGGCCTTTATCCGTTCGGCGGACGATGCCGAAGCGGCCAGCGGCAAGGTCAAGAAGCTGCTGTCGCGCCCGCTGTCCGGAGACGCGGCCGTGCAGCTCGCACTGCTCGACAACAAGGGCCTGCAGGCGGCCTATGACGAGCTCGCGCTGGCTGAGACCGATCTGGTCGAGGCGAGCCTTCCGCCGAACCCGGTGTTCTCGGTCTCGCGCATCTCCGGCGACGGCGCGAGCGAGGTCGAACGGCAGATCGTCGGCGACATTCTCGCGCTCGCGACGCTCCCGGCCCGCTCGGACATCGCGCGCGATCGGTTCAGGGCGGCGCAATTGAAGGCTGCGCTGCAAACGCTGCAGCTGGCAGCCGAAGTTCGGCGCGCCTATGTTCGTGCGGTCGCGGCGAACGAGATGGTCGGCCTGCTCACCGAGGCCAAGTCGACCGCGCAAGCCACCGCGCAGCTGGCCGGCAAGCTTGGCGAGACCGGATCGCTCAACAAGCTGGACCAGGCCCGCGAGCAGGTGTTTTACGCCGAGACCACGGCCGAGCTTGCGACCGCCCGGGACGCTGCTGCGAGCGCGCGCGAAAAACTGGCCCGGCTGCTCGGTCTGTGGGACGGCGATCTCGCGTTTCGCATCCCCGATCACCTGCCGCCGCTGCCGCGCCGTCCGCAGACGCAGCCCTTCATCGAAGCGGATGCCGTCAGTCATCGCATCGACCTGCAGATGGCGCGCATCGAGCTTGCGGCATTGGCAAAATCGCTGCAGCTGACGGATGCCACGCGTTTCGTCACGCTGCTCGATGTCGCGGGCATCAACCGCCGCACGCATGATCCGGACACGGCACCGTTCCGCGAGCGCGGCTTTGATGTCGCCTTCCAGATCCCGATCTTCGACGGCGGCGAGGTCCGCGTCCGCCAGGCCGCGGAGACCTATGACCGCGCCTTCAACCGCCTGACCGAGCAGGCGATCAACATCCGCTCGCAGGCGCGCGAGGCCTATCGCAGCTATCGCTCGGCCTACGACATCGCCAGCCATTACCAGCGCGAGATCCTGCCCCTGCGCAAGATCATCACCGAGGAGACGCAGCTGCAATTCTCCAGCATGCAGGTCGATGTGTTCGCATTGTTGGTCGAGGCGCGCCAGCGGATCGGCTCGCAGCGCGCCGCGATCGAGGCGAACCGGGCGTTCTGGCTGGCGCAATCTGAGCTGCAGGCCGTCGTCAATGGCGGTGGCACCGGGGATGGCGGCGAGAGCGCCCGCGCGACGGTCACGTCGCTCGACGACGGCAGCCTTTGAGAGGAGACGCGCGATGTTCTCACGCCGAGGATTTCTGGGAAACGCAGCGCTGGTCGGCGCAAGCGCCGTCAGTGGACGCGTCCAGGCTGCCGCAATTCCGGAGGCGCCGAGCATGGACAAGGCGGCCATGCAGCCGCCGCTGCATCCCTCCAGTGGACCCGACTATCGCCCGGTGGTCACGCTCAATGGCTGGACCTTGCCGTGGCGGATGAATGGCGAGTGGAAGGAATTCCATCTCGTCGCGGAGCCGGTGGTGCGGGAGTTTGCGGAGGGCATGACAGCGAATCTCTGGGGCTATAACGGCCAGTCGCCGGGGCCGACCATCGAAGCGGTCGAGGGCGACAAGGTCCGCATCTTCGTCACCAACAGATTGCCCGAGCATACCACCGTGCACTGGCACGGCATGGCCGTGCCGAGCGGCATGGACGGCGTCGGCGGCCTCACGCAGCCGCACGTCAAGCCAGGCAAGACCTTCGTCTACGAGTTCGAGCTGAGGAAGAGCGGGACCTTCATGTACCATCCGCATTCCGACGAGATGGTGCAGATGGCCATGGGCATGATGGGAATGTTCATCGTGCATCCGCGCGATCAAGCATTCCGCGCGGTCGACCGCGACTTCGTCTTCATGATGAGCAGCTACCGCATCGATCCCGGCACGTATTTGCCGCGGGTCAATGAGATGACCGACTTCAACATGTGGACCTTCAATTCCCGCGTCTATCCCGGCATCGACCCCCTGGCCGTGCGATTGAACGACAGGGTGCGCATCCGCATCGCCAACCTCACCATGACCAACCATCCGATCCACCTGCACGGCCACAGCTTTGCGGTGAGCTGCACCGATGGCGGCTGGGTGCCGGAGAGCGCGCAATGGCCGGAGGTGACGGTGGATGTCCCGGTCGGCGCCATCAGGGCCATCGACTTCGTCGCCGACAATCCCGGCGACTGGGCGCTGCACTGTCACAAGGCGCACCACACCATGAATGCGATGGGCCATGACATGCGCAATTTCATCGGCGTGTCGCGCGCCGATCTCGCACATGCCGTGAACAGGCTCGCGCCCGACGCCATGGTGATGGGCTTAACCGGCATGGCCATGGGCGAGATGGAGATGCCCGCGCCCGACAACACGCTGCCGATGATGACGGGTCACGGCCCGTTCGGCGCGATCGAGATGGGCGGCATGTTCACGGTGATGAAGGTGCGCAAGGACCTCGCGCGCGACGATTACCGCGACCCCGGCCCCTATCAACACCCCGCCGGCACCGTCGCCTACGAAGTCGAAACACCGGCCGCGGAGCCGGTGCGGCAACCAAGCTCGAACCAGGCAAAACGGAGTAAGTCGTGAAGAGCATTACCGCTATCGGAATCGCCTGCCTTGTGATGTCGGCCTCAGCGCTGCCCGCGCGCAGCCACGAGCATCGCGACCACTTTTCGGCCGGCGAACCAGGCGATCCCACCAAACCTTCGCGCACCATCGAGATCGCGCTGAACGAGATGGACTTCACGCCCGCCAACATCGAGGTCAAACGCGGCGAGCAGATACGCTTCGTGCTGCGCAATGTCGGCACCGAGGATCACGAATTCCTGCTCGCCACCACCGAGGAGAATCTCAAGCATGCTGAGCTGATGAAGAAATTCCCGAAAATGGAGCACGACGACCCGAACGGTGCGCGCGTCGCGCCGAAGAAGTCGGCCGAGATCCTCTGGAAATTCACGAAGGCCGGCACCTTCGAATATTCCTGCCTCATCCCCACCCACCGCGACATGGGCATGATCGGCCACGTCACGGTGAAGTGAAACAGGCGCAACAGAACCAGACGGAGAATGCAATGAACAAGATCATCCGCACCGCTACGCTCGCCTTTGCGCTTCTCGCGACTGCGGCTGCCGCGCAAACCGCGACGATCACCGGCGAGGTCAGGAAGATCGACGCCGGCGCGGGCAAGATCACGCTCAAGCACGGTTCCGCGCCGAGCCTCGGCATGGATATGGGAATGACCATGGTCTACCGCGTCAGGGATCCATCGCTGCTCAAGCAGGTCAAGGTGGGCGACAAGGTGCAGTTCGAGGCCGAGAGCAGCGATGGCGGGTACACCGTGACCAGGCTGCAGAAGAGCAAGTGAGGCGAGCCCGCCGCGGCATTCCGCCGTCGCCGTCACGAGAACGTCATCGCGAACGGATCCGCCGGTTGAGCCAGATCAACCGGCGGAATCGCAAGTCCTGACACATACCCGGCAACGCTGGATCAGGCGCGGCTATGGCGCCTGATCTGCCGTTCGTCAACTGACCGGGGTCTCTCAAATGAAAGCTTACTTCATCGGCGGCGGCATCGGATCGCTCGCCGGCGCCGCCTTCCTGATCCGCGACGGCGGCCTCAAAGGCAATGACATCACGATCTACGAGCGGCTGACCCTGCTCGGCGGCAGCCTCGATGGTGCCCGGCTTGCGGACGGTTCGTACTCTTTGCGTGGCGGCCGCATGCTGACCACCGATCACTATGAATGCACCTGGGACCTGCTCTCGGGCATTCCCTCGCTCATCCACCCCGGCCTTTCGGTGCGGGACGAGACCATCACATTCAACATCGAGCACCAGGCCCATTCGCGCGCCCGCCTGGTCGATCGCAACCGCTTCAAGGTCGATGTCGGCACCATGGGCTTCACCATGCAGGATCGCATGGAGCTATTGCGCCTGATGGAGGCCTCCGAGGAGAAGCTCGGCAGCAGCCGCATCACGGACTGGCTCTCACCGCCATTCTTCGACACCAATTTCTGGTACATGTGGCAGACCACCTTTGCCTTCCAGCCCTGGCACAGTGCGGTCGAGCTCAAGCGCTACCTGCATCGCTTCATCAGCGAATTTCCGCGCATCGAGACGCTCGCAGGCGTGAAGCGCACCGTCTACAATCAATATGATGCAATCGTGCGTCCGCTGGCGAGCTGGCTCGACAAGCATGGTGTGCATTTCGACCGCAGCACCCGCGTCACCGACATGCAATTTGCAAACGCGGACGGCAAGCTCGCCGTCACGAGCCTCGCGATCGAAGCGAATAGTGCGAGCGATACGATCGTGCTCGCTGGCGACGATCTCGTGTTCTTCCAGAACGGCTCGATGACCGATGCTTCGAGCCTCGGCACGATGACGGCGCCGCCGCCGCGGCTGACCAAGGCGGATAGCCGGGGCTGGGAGCTTTGGGAGAAGATCGCGGCCGGCCGGCCCGAATTCGGCAATCCGGCCGCCTTCAATGCCTCGATTCCGGAATCCTACTGGGCCTCTTTCACCGTCACCTGCCACGACACGCGCTTCTTCGACCAGATGCAGGCCTTCACCGGCAACGAGGCGGGCACCGGCGGGCTCGTCACCTTCAAGGATTCCAACTGGCTGATGTCGGTCGTGCTCTATCATCAGCCGCATTTCGAGGGTCAAGCGGACAACGAGCAGATTTTCTGGGGTTATGCGCTGCATCCGGATCGGGTCGGCAACTTCGTTGCCAAACCGATGTCGGACTGCGGCGGCGCCGAGATCCTGCGCGAGTTGTGCGGACATCTGAACTTCGATACAAGCGTGTTCGGGACGGCAAGCTGCATTCCCTGCCGCATGCCGTACATCACGAGCATGTTCATGCCGCGCAACAAATCCGACCGGCCGCTGCCCGTGCCGGCGAACTCGAAGAATCTCGCCTTTGTCAGCCAGTTCGTGGAGATTGCAGACGACGTCGTGTTCACCGTGGAATATTCGGTGCGGGCGGCGCAGATGGCGGTTTATCAGCTCCTGAAGATCGCGCGCCCCATCCCCGCCATTACCCGGCATGACCGGTCGACCAAAGTTCGCATCGAGACGCTGGAAAAGGCGTTCGCCTGATCGCCGTTTCCTCCGTCATTCCAGGGCGGTCCGAAGAACCGAACTATTGCGCACCTGAGAATCTCGAGATTCCGGGTTCGATGCTGAGGCATCGCCCCGGAATGACGGCGCAAGCGGTTACAAAGCTCCCAAATCCCCATCGTTAACCCTTTCCTAACCATACACCGGGCAAAAATTGCCGGGTGAAGTCGAGTGTCGTCGGCCGCGTAAGACGGGGGGATCTCCGTGGACGCCAGTGCTGTGCCTCACTTTCGAAACGGTGGCCTGACAGCCGCCGCGCAGGGCTTTGGGGCACGCGAACGGCATTCGCGAGGGGAAGCGGCAAGCATGGTCGATGTCACCGCAGGCCAGGGCGCGCAGGCGCCGAGCGGGTTCTCACTGGCCGAAATCGGCAATATCCTGAGACGCGGCGACATCGCACTGGCGCTCGGCATCATGACCATCCTGGTGGTCCTGATCATGCCGCTGCCCTCGATGGTGCTCGACCTGTTCCTGGCGATCTCGATCACCTTCTCGATCCTGATCCTGATGACCTCGCTGTTCATCCAGGCGCCGCTGGAGTTCTCCTCCTTCCCGACCATCCTCTTGATCTCGACCATGCTGCGGCTGTCGCTGAGCCTGGCCTCGACCCGGCTGATCCTCGCCCATGGCCATGAGGGCACCGATGCTGCCGGCCACGTCATCCAGGCCTTCGGCAATTTCGTGATGGGCGGCAATTTCGTGATCGGGATCATCGTGTTCGCGATCCTGGTCACCGTCAACTTCGTCGTCATCACCAAGGGTTCGGGCCGCATCGCCGAAGTCGCGGCACGCTTCCACCTCGACGGCATGCCCGGCAAGCAGATGGCTATCGACGCCGACCTTTCTGCCGGACTAATCGACGAGAAGGTGGCGCGCGAGCGGCGCAAGGCACTGGAGGACGAAAGCGGCTTCTTCGGCGCCATGGACGGTGCCTCGAAATTCGTCCGAGGCGATGCCATCGCAGGCCTGCTTGTCGTCTTCATCAACATCATCGGCGGCATCATCATCGGCGTCGCCCAGCAGGGCATCTCGTTCAGCGAGGCCGCCCAGACCTATACGCTTCTGACCGTCGGCGACGGGCTGGTCACCCAGGTGCCGGCGCTGATCGTCTCGACCGCGGCGGGCCTGCTCGTCTCCAAGGCCGGCGTCTCGGGCGCGGCCGACAAGGCGCTGATCCGCCAGTTCTCCGGTTATCCGCAGGCGCTCGGCATGGCCTCGGCCGTGATGTTCGTGCTGGCCCTCCTGCCGGGCATTCCGGCCATCCCCTTCCTCGCGCTCTCGGGCGGCGCCGGCGCCTTGGCCTGGCAGGCCCGCAAGCAGAAGCGCTCCAAGGCCGCAGCCGACGCCAAGGCCGCAGCCGAGCCGGCCGCCAAGGCGGCAGCCGCTGCCGCGGAGGAGCCGATCTCGGCCGCGCTCAAGATCGACGACCTCAAGATCGAGCTCGGCTATGCGCTGTTGCCGCTGGTCAACGGCCCCGATGGCACCGACCGCCTGACCGAGCAGATCAAGGCGCTCCGCCGCTCGCTGGCGATCGAGATGGGCTTTGTGATGCCCTCGGTGCGCATCCTCGACAACGTCCAGCTCGAGGCCAACACCTATGTCATCAAGATCAAGGAGGTCGACGCCGGCACCGGCAAGATCTGGCCGAACCAGTTCATGGTCATGGATCCCGGCGGCAGCCAGGTCTCGATCCCTGGCATCCACACCATCGAGCCGACGTTTGGTCTACCGGCCACCTGGGTCGACGCCAGCCTGAAGGAAGAGGCCTCGCTCAAGGGCTACACCGTGGTCGATGCCGCGACCGTGCTGTCGACCCACCTGACCGAGCTGCTCAAGAGCAACATGAGCGACCTGCTCTCTTATGGCGAGGTGCAGAAGCTCTTGAAGGAGCTGCCCAAGGAACAGGCCGAGCTGGTCAAGGACATCTCGCCCTCGCAGATCACGGTGTCCGGCATCCAGCGCGTGCTGCAATTGTTGCTCGCCGAGCGCATCTCGATCCGCGACCTCTCGACCATCCTGGAGGGCATTGCCGACGCGCTGTCGGTCTCGCGCAACCCGACCACCATGGTCGAGCATGTTCGTGCCCGCCTCGCCCGCCAGATCTGCGCCCAGAATACCTCCCACAACGGCTACCTGCCGCTGATTGCGCTGTCGGCGAAGTGGGAGCAGGCCTTTGCGGAGTCGCTGATCGGCCAGGGCGAAGAGAAGACGCTGGCGATGCAGCCGAGCAAGCTCTCGGAGTTCATGACCGCGGTGCGCGACGCCTTCGAGCGCGCCGCCCGCGAGGGCGAAGCACCGGTGCTCGTGACGTCAGCCGGCATCCGGCCTTACGTCCGCTCCCTGGTCGAGCGCTTCCGGGCCCAGACCACGGTGCTGTCGCAGGCCGAGATCCATCCCCGCGCCCGGTTGAAGACGGTCGGCAGCGTGTAAACGGGGAAAGCGCAGCGTGGTCATCAGGCCGTAGCGACTTGATCGCGAAGCAGTTTTCCGGACTGTGCTTTTTGATCACAGGCAACTGTTTTCTGCCGTTTTGGCAGGCAGCGCTCCGGAACCGCCCCGTTCAGATGAACATTCGTTAATTATCTGAATAAACTAACCTTTTTGTCACGCTGCCCGCCCCTCCAGTCGCGACGCTTCACGTCTTATCACGGACTTGTGATCTGATATTGGGAACTTGAGCCTCATTTCCTACGTTTGTGACGTGCGAAGTGTCGAACCTTCTGATTGAAGTATTCGACGAAATACAGGGCAGAGAATCCCAGGAAGCCAGAGACGGGAAGGCGGCAGGTGACTTCCATGAACCATTCGATCTACAGCGCAGATCGGGCGACCCATTTGAAGATTGTGGTCGTGGCTCTGGTTGCCGCCGTCGTGGTCACGGGGCTCTCCATCTCCGCCCGCCTGTCCAATTCCGATGACGGCTATACGCAGACCGCGCGCGTCATCAAGGCCGGCAAGCCGATCGCGGTCACGAGTTCAAACACCTCGATGGTTCGCTAAGGAGCACTGAAAGAGGAGTTTAAAGGAATTCACGAGGCTCTTTACCAGCCCCCCAAAGTCGCCCCGTGGATATGTAGAAGACCCAACTACCCCCAAGTCGACTACGGAAAACGCCCGCTCCCCACGGGCGTTTTCTTTTTGGGGGTGCGGGACTTGGCCGCGGGCTCGGCACACCTCGCCCCCGCAAGCGGACTGCCTGCGGGGAGAGGCGGACCGGACTCGCTGCCGGCGCTATTCATACGATCCCGATTCAGTTTTCAAACAGCCCAAAATTCCGCTGCCATCGCCCGCGAAAGTGTTCAGCCCGGGGACATTGGTTACACCTGTTCGGAGACATAGTTGACACTTTTCGGGTTGCGCAAATTGATGGCGGCGATCTGATGAGCGGCAAAGAATATTCCGAACTTTCCGTCGGTGCTGAGCGGGCGAATGGTGAGCCGCTCTCCACGAAAAGCTTGCGGGACTTTCCAGAGCCGTCCCTTGAAGCTTGCGGCTGTCGGTGCAGCCGCGCCATCGCCACGGCGCAGCTTCCGTCAAAGCCTATTGAACGGCGACAACTTGGCGGACGACGGGCAGCCCGCATGGCCAAAGCGACATCAGGGAACGAGACGCGCGACCAGGTCCCGGGTGTCGCTTTCGCTTCATCCCTGCTCCGCTTGCTTGCCGGCCGACGGCTCTCACCCGACGTCAAAACAGATCCTTCGCCATTTTCGCGATCTTGCGATCGAGCGGGCGCGGCTCCAGTGACAGGTCCCTGCCGAGGATGTCGATCAAGATCTTGAACACGGCGATCCGTCCGTAGGGCTTGTCGTTGGCCGGAATCAGATACCAGGGAATTCGTTTCGGCGAGGTCTTTTCCATCATGTCTTCGATGGCTGTCTCGTAGTCGGCCCAGCGCGAGCGGTTGCGGAAATCCTCGTAGGAGAGCTTCCAGCGCTTGAGCGGGTTGGTGACGCGCTCCTTGAACCGGCGGGCCTGCTCGGCCGGCGTGATGTGCAGAAAGATCTTGGCGATGCGAATGCCGTCGGCCAGCATCATCTGCTCGAACTCGTTGATCTCCTCGTACCCCCGCTTCCACTCGCGCTCGTTTGCAAATCCCTCGACACGCTCGACCAGGACGCGTCCGTACCAGGAGCGGTCGAACACGACGATCTGCCCCGCGTCCGGCAGCTTTTGCCAGAAGCGCTGCAGATAATGCTGGCCGCGCTCGTGCGGCAATGGCGCGGCGACCGGATAGACCTTGAAGCTGCGCGGATCGAGCGCCCAGCCCAGCCTGCGGACGATGCCGCCCTTGCCCGCCGTGTCCCAGCCTTCAAGCACGATGACGGCGCGCTCCCTCGTGCCGAGATAGGCCTGCTGGATCGATTGCATGACGGACTGCATCGATTGCAGACGGCGCTCATAGTCGGCAAAGTCGATCGACGGATGGTTGACGATGTCCGTAAGCTTTGGGCGGCGGGCGACCAGGAAATCCTTTGGCTTCATGTCTCAATCAATGTCGCGGCGCCCCTGCTTGGCCTTGATCGAGATCAAAAGCCGCGAAGCAGGCCACAGCCTGCAAGCGACGAATCAAAACGGCGGCGGCGGTTGCGGATGCTTCGGCGCGAAGGCCCGCGCGGTGTCGCGTTGCGGCCGGGCGATCTTGGAGAGCGCGAGCTGCCGCGCATATTCCGCCTCGCCAAGCGCCTTGTATTGCGGGCTGGTCAGCGATGCGAGAAAGCCCACGAGGTCGTCGATCTCGGCTTCCGTCAGCGCCAGCGGCTGCATGTCCTGGTCGAGCCACGGATCGGTGATGCCGTCGCCCTTGTTGTAGTGATCGAGCATTTTTCAAGGCTATTTCTTGCCTCACCGGCGGCCTCGTCCTAGCATGTCACCTAATTGACATAGGGGGCTTCAACTGATGCAAGACACCAGCTTTGGCGTGCTGACCGGCAACAATGTAGAGACGCGATTCTTCAAGGCCGGCAGCATCATCTTTCATCAGGGCGATGCGGCAAACGAGATGTTCGTGATCAGGAGCGGAATGGTGCGGATCCAGCTCGGCAACCGCACCCTCTCCGAGCTTGCCCCTGAGGCTATCTTTGGCGAGATGGCGCTGATCGACAACGAGCCGCGCAGCGCCACCGCAATTGCCATCACCGATGTCGAGCTGGTGCCGGTGAGCGAGAAGCAGTTTCTGTTCATGGTGGGACAGACGCCCTATTTCGCGCTGAAAGTCATGCGCGTGCTGGCGCAGCGGCTGCGCGCGACCAGCAAGACGTTCGGATAGAATCAGCTGGTCGCGGCTCGCCTACTCCGATGCCATGTCGCCCGACCCGCCGAACTCCTTCGGGAAATCCTTGAACTTCGGCAGACCGTCCTTGATGGGAAGCACGGTCTCGGCATAGTTGACGTGCACGCCGGGCTTGAAGTCAAGGGTCGGGATGGTCGCCGAGAACACGTCGACCAGTCCCAATGGCGGATGGTTGGTCATGAGATGGCCGCCACACAGCTTGCAATATTGACGCTGACTGACCGGCGTCTTCTGGTACATCGCAACCTGCTCGGCGCCTTCGGTCACGCGGACCGCATCCGGCTTCCACAGCGAAAATGCATTCACCGGACCGCCGGACCAGGACCGGCATGAACGGCAGTGACAATAGCCCATGCCTTCCGGCTCGCCCGTGACCTCGATCTTCACCGTGCCGCAGAAACATTCCCCGCGATGCGTCGCCATCTGATCCTCCCAGCTTTCATTGTCATCCGCGCTGTTGCACTTTGCCGCGGTTCGCTAGACCTCGACTATAGACGTCTATTGACCGACTTCCATAGCCGGAATTAGGGGCGGCGACGTTGATCGGCTGCGCTGAACGCAGCAGCGGCTTGAGGCGACATACGCCATATGAGGATGGATTTTTCCAATGAGACTGGTCACGCTTAACCTTGTCCTGCTTGCCGCGCTTGTCCAAACGGCCGCCGCGACGGCGAAATCGATCGCCTGCTTCTATGCCAATGGGCAGCAGCTGAGCTTCGATGTGCCGAGGAAGCTCGGCGGCCTGCCGGCAATCGAGTTCGACTATCCATCCAAGGTCACCGAGTTCAGCTTCAGGGACGACAACCTTCTCTTGGTCGCCATCGACGGGACGCAGAAGTCGCGCGTTCGAATCGTGATCTCGGCGCAGCGCAGTAAGGGCAAGACGAGCTATGACGGACAGATCCTGACCGACAGCGGCGGCAACCAGATCATGCTCGACAATGGCCCGGTGAGCTGCAAGGCGAGCGGCTAGCTGCGTAGTTGTAGGGTGGGCAAAGCGAAGCGTGCCCACCGCGCGCCTCCGCATCGGGACAAAAGTGGTGGGCACGGCGCAAGCGCGCCTTTGCCCACCCTACGATTGATCCCGCGGATAGAGCCCCTCACCTCGCCCCGCTCCTCGCGAAGAGCGGGGCGACGTGACCTTCGTTCTTCGCTTGGCAGCTAGCCCTTCTGCTGCTGTTGCACGGCTGCCGGTGGCAGCACGGTTTCGATCAGCTTGCCGGTATAGACCGGCGCGGAATGCGGGTTGCCGTCGGGGGAGCCGCCGGCCTGCTCGATGGTGACGGCGTAGGTGGCGTTGTTGATGATGTCGGCGTCGTAGGCGGCAAGCGCCGGGCGCACCGTGAAGTCGGTGGCGCCGATCACGCCGAGCGAACGCGGCGGGCCGAGCTTGTCGGAGATCAGCCAGAGCTCGTACGACTTGCCGGGCTCGGGGGGCGCGGCGTCGACCTTGCGCACGCTGAAGGTCTTGCTGGCGCCGTCGACCGTGAGGATGAAGGCGGGACCGCCGTCCTGTCCCTGCAACAGCGCGACATATTGCGCGGCGGGCAGAGCGGGCGGCGCCGTCGGAGTCTTCACCTGGACCACTTTGGTCCGCGGCGCCGGACGCAGGACATCCGGCAAATAATCCGGCGCGAAGATCTGCAATCCGAGCAATGCGATCAGTGCGGCCGCAAGCGCCGAGGCCACGCGGGCCACGCCGCGCCAGCGCCGTGCCTCGCGGTCGAGGCGGATGACGTTTGACTGGTCGGCGGAGGTTGATTGCGCAGCCGGCACGATCGGGCCCGGCGAGAGCAGGCCGGACTCGAGCGACGGCTCCGCGGGTTCGACCAGCGGTGGCAGGGCTTGCACAGCGTCTTGCCCGGGCGTCGGCGCTGGCGGCGCATCAGGCACGATCTGCGGCGCTTGCGGCGTGGATTGGCCAATCGCTGCCTTGATGTTCTCCCACACGACCGGGCGCGGCTCGATCAAGCCGACCATCTGGTTCAACACCCCAAGCCGCAACTCCCAGGATTGCACCAGAGCGGCGAACGCGGCATCCGCTGCCATCATGCTCTCGGCGCGCGCGCGCTCGTCGGCCTCGAGCGTGCCTAGCGCATATTCCGCAGCGAGCGCGATATCGTCTTCGCTATGGGCCATCATCTCACAATCCAAGACACTCGCGGATGTCCAGCATGGCCCGGCGCAGCCAGGTCTTGATGGTGTTGACGGGGCTTGCGAACTTCTCGGCGAGCTGCTCGCGGCTCCAGCCGTTGTAATAGGCGAGAAGCACGAGCCTCTGCCGGTCGGGCTCGAGCCGGCCGACGCATTCGAGCAGACGCTTCAGCTCCTCCGACATTTCCCGGCGCGCGAGCGGGTCGGGACTGTCGGCGGCAACCTCCATGGCGTCAGGCTCGTCTTCGATCGAGGCTTCGCTCTTCTTGCGCACGACATCGATGGCGCGGTTGCGCGCAATCGACGTCATCCACGTGATCGGCGAAGCCAGCGCCGGGTTGAACTGGCCGGCGCTGTTCCAGATCTTGACATAGGTCTCCTGGATGACCTCCTCTGCGAGATCCTGCCGACGCAAGATACGCAGCACGACGCCATAGAGTTTCGCTCGCGTTGCAGCATAGAGGCGCTCAAATGCCGCCTCGTCCCGCGTCGCGACGGATGCGATCAGCGCGACCAGCTCAGCCGGCGTCATGACAGGCGCTCTCCAACCGCGATACCCCCATGCGCTCCCCTGACCCCGTCACCCCCGCGCAAACGGCCTTCGCCGTTTGTCGCTGGAGGTGCTCGCGAAAGCGAGCCTCGAAGGGCGACGGCCCCCCTGCAGCAGACGGGCCGTTCATCCTTCGAGGCTCGCTCCGCTCGCGCCTCAGGATGACGGTTCGAGACAAGCGCCTGCTCCAATCTCCGGTCGGGACTTTCTTAGCATATCTCCACCCCGTCGATGGCACCAAGCCACCTGAGGTTGCCTCGCAGCATCGCTTGTGGACGACCGAACGCGAAAGGCCCGGACCTTGCGGTCCGGGCCTTTCGCGCGTGCTGAATCTCTCTGCTTTTAAGCGATGACGCCGAGGCGGGCGCGCATCAGGCCGATGCTGTCGAGATCGGCCTGCTCGCGGGCGCTCTCCTCGGCGCGCTCGCGCGCCTGGTCGCGCTCGTCCAAGAGCTCGACCTTCTTCAATTCCTCGAAGGCTTCGGCGAGCAGGCCCTTAGCCTCCTCGAGCTGGGTGCGCAGCTCCTCGGCCGAACGCATCAGGTTTTCGCGGCGCTGGATCGCGGCCTTGGCGTAGGTCGGATAGGCGAAATGCGAGGGATCGTTGATGCCGGCGCGCTCCTGCTCGGTCAGGATCTCGCGCTCGAGATCGGCGGACATGCGCTGGAAATCCGCGATCATGCCTTCGATCTGGGTAACCCTCCGGCGCTTCTCGTCGACCTGAAACTTCTTCAGGCGGATCAGCGTTTCGCGTGACTTCATCGACTCATACTCCCCAGAAGTCCCAATTCACACGCGGGACAAAGCGGGCCCGGCCCACAAGGGAGCCCGCCGAAAACGGCTGGAGCGGATGATGGCGTGACAAAGTTAGCTTTCCGTTTCCAAACCCTTGAGGATTTGTTCAAGCCTTCGATATCCGTCCGTCAAACCAGAGGCCTCGTCCTTGCCCTGCCGCAGAAACGCCTCCAACGGCTCATGCAAGCGAATAGCGCGGTCGACCTCCCTGCTCGAGCCGGGACGATAGGCGCCGAGCCGGATCAGTTCCTCCATGTCGGCATAAGTCGCCATCACCTGGCGCGCCTTCATGATGATGGGTAGATATGCCGGGTCGGCCGATTTCGGCATGGTGCGCGAAACTGATTTGAGGATGTTGATGGCGGGATAGCGGCCGCGCTCGGCAATTGATCGCTCCATCACGATATGGCCGTCGAGAATGCCGCGCACGGCGTCCGCGATCGGCTCATTGTGGTCGTCGCCATCGACCAGCACGGTGAAGATCGCGGTGATGGAACCTGCGCCAGTGCCGGGCCCGGCGCGCTCCAGCAATTTCGGCAATTCCGTAAACACGGTCGGCGTGTAGCCCTTGGCGGTCGGCGGCTCGCCGGCGGACAGGCCGATCTCGCGCTGCGCCATGGCAAAGCGCGTCACGGAGTCCATCAGGCACAGCACGTCCTTGTTCTCGTCGCGAAAATATTCGGCGATGGCGAGTGTGAGATAGGCGGCCTGGCGGCGCATCAAGGCCGGCTCGTCGGAGGTTGCGACCACCACGACCGAGCGCTTCAGGCCTTCCTCGCCGAGATCGTCCTGCAGGAACTCCTGCACCTCGCGGCCGCGTTCGCCGACCAGGCCGATGACACTGACATCCGCATCCACATTGCGCGCGAGCATCGAGAGCAGCACCGACTTGCCGACGCCGGAGCCGGCGAAGATGCCGAGGCGCTGGCCGCGGCAGCAGGTGAGAAAGGTGTTGAGCGCACGCACGCCGAGATCGAGGGGGGCGCCGACCCGTTTCCTGGAATGTGCCGGCGGTGGGGTGTTGCGGAACGGCATGGGCGAGGCGCCCTGCTCCAACGGACCCTTGCCGTCGATCGGCTCGCCCATGGCATTGATGACGCGGCCGAGCCAGGAGGCGGTCGGCCGCACCTGGCCCGCGGCGTTGGCGATCACGGCCCGGCAGCCGCGCCGCACGCCTTCGAGTCCGGCGAACGGCATCACCACCGCATTGTTGCCGGAGAAGCCGATCACCTCGCAAGGGATGAAACGGTTGCCGCCCGTCTCGACCACGATGCGGGCGCCGACCGACATGGCATGGATGGGACCGGCGATCTCGACCATCAGGCCGCGCACACCCACGACGCGTCCATATATATTGACGCCGTCGATGTCGCCGATCTGCTCCGCAAGTGCCTTCATCGGAAAAACCTTAAGTTTCCGCGAATTTTACACCCCGGTTTAACTTCGTGTTTACCCGCGTCATTAATCATTGCGTCACTGTCTTTGGTGACTGAGGGCGCTCGTCTGCACCGGGAACGGGAACAGCGAGTCAGGAGAGTCGGTTAGGCCCGTCTCTTAATGCGGAACTTGAACGAGGGCGGGTACGAAAAGCTGGTTTCAGGCAACATCTTAGGGCGATTCGACAAAAATTGCACCGACGGACCTTGCGGATCAGAATCAGTTTTTGTTAACCATGAGTCGTCAGGATCCGAATCAGTTGTTCAAAGGCGTTTAGTTGAGTGCCGCGGATCGCGGCCGACCTGACGCCCGGAGCGGCGACTATGGGGAACTGGCATGCGCGTTTTGCTGATTGAAGATGACAGTGCCGTCGCGCAGTCGATCGAATTAATGCTCAAATCCGAGAGCTTTAACGTCTACACGACCGATCTGGGCGAGGAAGGCGTCGATCTCGGAAAGCTTTACGATTACGACATTATTCTGCTCGACCTGAATTTGCCCGACATGTCGGGCTACGACGTGCTGAAGCAATTGCGGGTGTCGAAGATCAAGACACCCATCCTGATCCTCTCCGGCCTTGCCGGCATCGAGGACAAGGTCAAGGGTCTCGGCGTCGGCGCCGACGACTACATGACAAAGCCCTTCCACAAGGACGAGCTGGTGGCCCGTATCCACGCCATCGTGCGCCGGTCCAAGGGCCACGCCCAGTCGGTCATCCAGACCGGCGACCTCGTGGTCAATCTCGACACCAAGACCGTGGAAGTCGGCGGCCAGCGCGTGCATCTGACCGGCAAGGAATACCAGATGCTGGAGCTGCTCAGCTTGCGCAAGGGCACCACGCTGACCAAGGAAATGTTCCTCAACCATCTCTATGGCGGGATGGACGAGCCGGAATTGAAGATCATCGACGTCTTCATCTGCAAGCTGCGCAAGAAGCTCGCCAACGCCTCCGAAGGCCGCAACTTCATCGAGACCGTCTGGGGCCGCGGCTATGTGCTGCGCGAGCCGCACGATATGGACGAGCGCATCCCCGCCTGATCCCGTTGTTCTGGTGAGCCGGAGCTTCGCTTCCGGCTCTTCCTCCCGGACTGGACCCCGCCGCGAATGGCGGGGTTTTTGTTTGGGATTGAACCATCCCCTCCCGTGCGGCGACCCAGCGATCGTGCCATTCTTCGCGCGAGAAGAGTCGGCATCAGGGGGGACGCCATCGCATGATCCTGCAATCGCTTGCCGGGCTGCCGGCTTTTCTGGTCTATTTCTGCACCGCGATCGTCGCTGTCGTGGCGTATCTGTTCGTCTACACCCGCATCACGCCACATAACGAGTTTCAGCTGATCCGCGACAATGATCCGGCAGCCGCAATTGCGCTGGGCTTGAGCCTGCTCGGCTTTACGCTGCCCGTGGTCAGCGCGATCGCGCACGCGGCCAATGTGGTGGACTGCCTGATCTGGAGCCTGATCGCGCTGATCGTGCAGGTCATTGTCTATTACCTGGTCAAGATCCCCGTGCCGAACCTGTCGGCGCGGATCGCCGGCGGCGAGCTCGCGCCGGCGATCTGGCTCGGTCTGTCCTCGCTGGCCGCTGGCGCATTGAACGCCGCCTGCATGATCACCTGATCATGGCCGAGCACCCGCGACAGGAGTTCGGCAGGCGCAGGCCGCAGCCGCGCGTGACACCGGAGCCGGCGCCCAAGCGCTCCTCGCATGTGGCGCTGCTCTTGATGGGCACGTTTGCCGTCGGCGGCGCCGCCTACACGCTGATGCCGCGCCAGTCCTGCACGCCCGCGTCGTCGTCGCCCGGCATGGCCGCGCCGCCCTCGCCCGGCGCGGCCCAGCCGGCGGCGGCGCCGGCCAACACCGGCAACTGCACCTCACGAGGATCATCGGGCGGTTACAGCCACAGCCGCTACGGCTTTTTCAGCGGCGGCGATGCCTCGAGCCGTTCATCCGCGGGCGGCTCGTCATCCGAATCCGAGTCCGGCAGCGTGAGCCGCGGCGGCTTCGGCTCGCTCGCGCGCGCCTTCGGCTTCTCCGGCCGCGGCTGAGGTGCCCCAAGCTTCCCCACACATTGCCGCGAAATCACCGGCTTTGCCTTGCATTTCCAGTTCCGGAGCAGCGAGGATGACAGCGGCTTCGATCAAGGGGGGATGCCGCCGATGAAACGTTCACGCCGGGTCGTGCTGACCATGATGGGAAGCGCCGCGGTCGGTGCCGTCTCGATGGGCTTCGTGCCGCAACCCGCCTGCGGTCCAGGCAACGAAGCCATACCGGGTCCGAACAATGAGCCCTGGTGCCGGCCCATCCACGGCGGCTTCGGCGGCACGCTGCATCATATGCACGGTTATGGCGGCCATGGGCATGGCGGCCATGGCGGCCACGGCGGCGGCTAGCGCGATGCAACGCATCGCCTGCCCCGAGCGTGCCGATTGGCGCGAGACCGCGGACGCCTGCGGCTTTGATTTCCACACCATGGACGGAATGCGGTACTGGGACGAGCGCGCCTATTACGCCTTCACTCTTGCCGAGATCGAGAACGACATCGAGACGGCGACCGCCGAGATCGATGCGATGTGTCTCGAGCTTGTCGGCCGAGCGATCGACGACGAGCAGTACCTGAGGCGCCTGAAGATCCCCGAGAGCTTCTGGTCCTTCATCGCCGACAGCTGGCATGACGATCAGAAAAGCCTCTATGGCCGGCTGGACCTCGCGTTCACCGGCAGCGGTCCGGCCAAGCTGCTCGAATACAATGCGGATACGCCGACCTCGATTTTCGAATCCGCGGTGTTTCAATGGACCTGGCTGGAGCAGGCGATCGAGCGGCGCATCGTTCCAAGCCATGCCGACCAGTTCAACTCCATCCATGAGCGGCTGATCGAGGCGTGGCAGAAGCTTGCGCCGGCTGCGCATCTGCATCTCACCGGCACGACCGAGAGCAGCGAGGATTACGGCACGCTTGTCTATCTGCAGGACACCGCAATGCAGGCGGGCCTTTCGACCACGCTGATCGACATCGAGGATATCGGCTGGCGCGCCTCCGGTGGCTTTGTCGATCTCGACAATCGCGACATGACGCTGGTCTTCAAGCTCTATCCTTGGGAATGGATGTTCAGGGACGAGTTCGGCGCGAAGCTCGGGGAAGCGTCGACGCGCTGGATCGAGCCGCCGTGGAAGGCGATCCTCTCCAACAAAGGCATCCTGCCGCTGTTATGGGAGATGTGTCCGGGCCATCCCAATCTGCTCGCCGCCTATTTCGAGGACGATCCGCGTGCCCGTGAGCTGGGCGCGTCCTTCGTGCGCAAGCCGCTCTATTCGCGCGAGGGCGCCAATGTGGTGCTGGTCAGCGAGGCCGTGCCGTTCGCCGAGCGCGAGGGACCGTATGGCAGCGAGGGCTATGTCCGCCAGGACCTCGCGCCGGTGCGACGATTTTCCGAGCAGTTCCCGGTGCTCGGCAGCTGGCTCGTCAATCATGTGCCCTGCGGCCTCTCCATCCGCGAGGACGAGACGCCGATCACCGGCAACACGTCACGCTTCCTGCCGCATGCGATCGTGTGACGTATGCTCTCGCGCTATCGAGTTTTCGTCCACCTCTCCCGAAGGGAGAGGTGAACTAGCGGCGACACCAATCTAACTCACCGCGCCGCGACGATCTTCAGCGCCGGCTGCACGCCGCCGAGCACCGGCCGCGCGCCGCGTGTGGGGTTCGGCTGGTACAGGCCGCGGCGATCGGGATAGGGCCTGAAGGCGTCGGTCACGCCGACCACGGTTTCGGCGGCGCCCAGCATCAGCATGCCGTCCGGCTCCATCACCTTCGCAAGCCGCTCGAAGATCGACAGCTTGGTCGCGAGGTCGAAATAGATCAGGACGTTGCGACAGAAGATGATGTCGAACTTGCCGAGGTGGGAGAAGTCCTGCAGCAGGTTCAACTGCCGGTGCTGGACCATGGCGCGGATGTCGGCGTTGATCTGCCAGAGCTCGCCCTTCTGGGTGAAGTATTTGACCAGAAGCTGGATCGGCAGGCCGCGCTGCACCTCGAACTGGCTGTAGATGCCGGCCTTGGATTTCTCCAGCACCTCCTGCGACAAATCCGTCGCGACGATCTCGATGCGCCAGCCGGCAAGCTCCGCGGCCTTCTCCTTGAGGCACATCGCGATCGAATACGGCTCCTGCCCAGTCGAGGAGGCCGCCGACCAGATGCGCAAGCTCCTGCGCGCGGCCCGCGCCGGCAACAGCGCCGGCAGGATCGTTCCAGTGAGATGGTCGAAGGGCACCTTGTCGCGGAAGAAGAACGTCTCGTTGGTGGTCATCGCTTCCACCACGTCCGTGATCAGCGCTGCAGCGCCGCCGCCCTTCATCTTCTGCACGAGATCGGAGATGCCGGACAGGCCGACCCGCCGCGCCAGCGGCACCAGGCGGCTCTCGACCAGATATTGCTTGTCCGCCGAGAGGTCGAGACCGGACCGTTCCTTCAGCAGGGCGCGCAGGAAATCATAATCCAGGGGCGTCACGAGCGATCCCCCGCGAACAGGCGCACGATCTTGGGCGCGATCTGGTTCAACGGCAGCACGGCCGAACAGATGCCGGCATTTGCCGCAGCACCCGGCATGCCCCAGACGACGCTGGTCGCCTCGTCCTGCGCGATCACGTTGCCGCCGGCAGCAATGATGTCCTTGCCGCCGCGCATGCCGTCGGAGCCCATGCCGGTCAGGATCGCGGCGAACGTGCCGGTCTGCCAGACCTCGGTCGCCGAGGTGAACAGGGGATCGACGGCCGGTTTGCAGAAGTTGACCGGCGGGCCGTCGTCGAGCGCGATGACGACATCGGCGCCGTGCCGTACCACGCGCATGTGGCGGCCGCCGGGCGCGAGATAGATGGTGCCCGGCTTGATGACCTCGCCGTCGACGGCCTCGTGTGCCGGCCGCTTCGAGGAGCGCGCCAGATGCTCGGCCAGAATGGTGGTGAAGGTCGGTGGCATGTGCTGGGTGATCAGCACGGGATAGCGGTCGATCACCGGGCCGAGCTCGGTGACGACGGACATCAGCGCCTGCGGACCGCCGGTCGACGAGCCGATCAGCAGCACGCGCGGCGCGTGCGGGCTGAACGGTCGCGTCTTCGGATTCGTGTGCGTCGCCGGTGCAAGCGGATGAGGCGCCGAGCGCGCCACCGGCTCATTTGTGTGCACCGGTGTCGGCTGCGCGGTGAAGGCGCGCACGGGCGCTTGCGAGCGGCGGCGCAATTTGGCGCCGAAGGTGCGGATCTTCTGAATCAGATCGTGGTGGAAAATGTCGGCGGCGGCCGGCTCGCGGGTGGTTTCAGGCTTCGGGATATAGTCGGAGGCGCCGAGCGACAGCGCCTTGAAGCTGATCTCCGCATTGCGGCGGGTCAGCGTGGAGGCCATGATGACGATCAGGTCGCGCTTCTTGGCAAGCAGCCTCGGCAGCGCCGAAATGCCGTCGAGCTCGGGCATCTCGATGTCGAGCACAGCGACGTCGGGCTTGATCCGCTCGAGCTGGTTGACCGCCTCGAGCCCGGTGCGCAGCGAGGCCGCGACCTCCATGTCCGGCTCGGCGCCGATCCAGCGCGAGATCAGCCCCCGGATGACCACGGAGTCATCGACCACCATCACCCGCAGGGGATCCTGCTTTATGGAGGTGGGGGCGTGCAAACCTGCCAACGCAACACTCATTCTTCACCAGCTTTGACTGACGGCTACTCACAAACTCAAGCCGAGGGCCATTCAGCCGCCGGGATTCCAAGAGATCAAATCAGCCCGACTTCCTGGAATTTCGCCGTGACGATATCCTTGTCGAAGGGCTTCATGATGTATTCGTTCGCGCCCGCATGCAGCGCGCGAGCGATATGCGCGACGTCGTTCTCGGTGGTGCAGAACACCACCTTCGGCGTGTCGCCGCCGGGCATGCGGCGCAAATTGCCGAGGAACTCGTAGCCGTCCATGATCGGCATGTTCCAGTCGAGCAGCACCGCGTCTGGCATGTTGCGCTTGCAGGCCTCTAACGCCTTCTCGCCGTCCTCAGCCTCGGTAATCTGGAAATCCAGACCTTCCAGGATGCGGCGCGCGACCTTTCGTATGACGCTCGAATCGTCAACCACGAGGCATGTTCTCATCTGAACCTCTTACTTCCGTAGTCCCTAAAGGAGCGTTTCCTTCGTACATGATGCGCTAACCGTGAGCGCGGATCAGGCACGTTCTTCGGCCGCCTTCTCACGCCGCCATCTCAAGCCGCCTTGGCATCCGGCGCCATTTCGAGCACGCGGTCGACGTCGAGCACGACCATGAGCTGGCCGTCGAGACGATGCACACCGCCGGCGAGCTTGGCCATGCGGGGATCGAGATTGACGGGATTGTCCTCGCGGCCG
>Ga0070741_10001299_pt1 | contig 77877 bp, 77 predicted proteins | sample Coa_R1_4_FD_66440 | JGI IMG/M metagenome (GOLD analysis project Ga0070741, IMG submission 66440) | Surface soil microbial communities from Centralia Pennsylvania, which are recovering from an underground coalmine fire - Coalmine... | ecosystem: Environmental > Terrestrial > Soil > Unclassified ...
AAATGAAAGAACGCATCCGCATCCGACTGAAGGCGTACGATCACCGCATCCTGGATCAATCGACGGGCGACATCGTCGATACGGCCAAGCGCACCGGCGCCACGGTCGCGGGACCCATTCCGCTGCCGACCTTGAAAAACCGCTACACCGTTCTACGGTCGCCGCATGTGGATAAGAAGTCGCGCGAGCAGTTTGAAATCCGTACGCACAAGCGGTTGCTCGATATTCTCGAGCCGACCCAGGACACCGTGGATGCGTTGATGAAGCTCGATCTCCCGGCTGGCGTCGATGTGGAGATCAAGGCCTTCGGCAAGAAGTAAGAGCAAAGGGTATCAGGCATGAGTCCAGGAATTCTCGGCAAGAAAATTGGCATGACGCAGGTGTTCACCGCGGACGGGCAGGTGGTTCCGGTCACGCTCGTGAAAGCGGGGCCTTGTGTTGTGACGCAGCGCAAGACTCCCGCCACGGACGGCTACGATGCGGTGCAGCTTGGGCTGGTCGAATACGCGAAGAAGCCGAACAAGCCGATGGCGAACCATCTTGCCAAGTCGGGGGCCGAGGGCGTGCGCTTTCTGCGCGAGTTTCATTTAGGCGATGGCGCCGGCGACCTGAAACAAGGCGATCGCGTGCTGGCCGAAGAGTTCAAGCCCAGAGATGTAGTCGATGTCATCGGGACCAGTAAGGGCCGGGGCTTCGCGGGTCTGGTAAAGCGGCATCACTTCCGCGGCGGTCCGGCGACGCACGGGTCGATGTTCCACCGCGCTCCGGGCTCGATTGGCGCATCGAGCTTTCCCTCGCGCGTGTTCCCGGGGATGAAGATGGCCGGCCGCATGGGGAATCAGCAGGTGACCGTGCGCAATCTCGAAATTGTGAGCGTGGATGCCGAAGACAGCGTGATTGCGGTGAAGGGCGCTGTTCCGGGTCCCAATGGCGGCTATGTGATGGTGCGGCGCGCCAAACGACGATAAGGATCAGGCAGGAAGAAGAGAATGCCGAGTGTAAATGTTGTGGATCTGAACAACGCGCAGGTGGGTTCGATTGAGCTCTCGGATGCGGTGTTCGGCGCCGAAGTGAACCAGGCGCTGCTCTACGAAGCCGTGCGCCACTATACGGCAGCGCAGCGGCGGGGAACTGCGGCTACCAAGACACGCCACGAAGTGTCCGGATCGGGCAAGAAGCTCTGGAAACAGAAAGGCACCGGACGCGCGCGCATGGGCTCCATTCGCTCGCCGCTATGGCGGCATGGCGGAACGGTGCACGGACCGCAGCCGCGCAGCTATGAGTACAAGCTTTCGCGCAAGATGCTGCTGGGCGCGTTGCGCTCGGCGCTTTCGGCGAAACTGCGCGATGGCGAGCTGCGTGTTGTGCGGGCTTTTGAACTCGCCGATCACAAGACGAAGAACATGGTGGGTGTGCTGGGCCGGCTGGAAGCGAAGAAAACGGTTCTGCTGGTCGAAGCCGGCGAGAACACGAATCTGGAGCGGGCGTCGCGCAATCTGCCCGGGGTGAAGCTGGTGCCGACAAAGGACGTAAACGTGTACGACTTGTTGAAATATCGAGAAGTGCTGCTCACGGAAAATGCGGCGCACAAGCTTTCGGAGGCGTTGGCGCAATGAACGTTTACGATGTGATCCGGCGGCCCCTGATTACGGAAAAGAGCCATTTGAAACGGGAAGCGGAGCGCACGCTGTGCTTCGAAGTGCACCCCGACGCGAACAAGATCCAGATCAAGCAGGCGGTCGAGACCGTGTTTCGCGTGAAAGTGGCGGAAGTGCGAACCAGCCTGTACACCGGCAAGTTGCGCCGGCGCGGGCGCTTTACAGGTTACGCATCGGAGTGGAAAAAGGCTTACGTCCGGCTGCAAGAGGGACAGAGAGTTCCCGAATACGCGGACATTTAGGAAAGGAAGCACGCTATGCCTATTAAAAGTTTTCGACCGGTAACGCCGACGCGGCGCTTCCAGACGTATCTCACGCGCGAGGAGATCACGAAGGATACTCCCGAGAAATCGCTCGTCGAACCCAAGAAGCGCACCGGCGGCCGCGATGCGCGCGGTTTTATTTCCAGCCGTTTTCGCGGCGGCGGCGCGAAGAAAGCCTATCGCCTGATTGATTTCAAACGCGACAAGTTTGGCGTCAACGCGAAGGTTGCAGCCATTGAGTACGATCCGAATCGCTCGGCCCGCATCGCGCTGTTGCACTATGTCGACGGCGAGAAGCGCTACATCATTTGTCCGGTAGGCCTTGAAATAGGTCGTACGGTCAGCTCGGGGCCGGATGCCGATATTCTGGTTGGCAACGCACTTCCGCTGAAAAACATTCCCGCGGGCACGGTGGTTCACAACATTGAACTGAAACCGGGCAAGGGTGGTCAGATGGCGCGTTCCGCCGGCGCGCAGGCGCAGTTGGTTTCCAAAGAAGGCGGTCTCGCGTTGTTGAAATTGCCTTCGGGCGAAGTGCGGCGCGTGCAGATCGAGTGCATGGCGACAGTCGGCCAGGTCGGCAATGTCGAGCATGAGAACGTGTCGCTCGGCAAAGCGGGCCGCAGCCGCTGGCTTGGGAAACGCCCGCACAATCGCGGCGTTTCGATGAACCCGGTCGATCACCCGCACGGCGGCGGTGAAGGCAAAACCTCCGGAGGCCGTCATCCGGTGACTCCATGGGGCCAGCCAACACGCGGTTTCAAGACTCGCAACAATAAACGGACGGACCGGTGGATTGTGACTAGGAAGGCCAAGAAACGGTAGAGAGTATAGGGATCTGAAATGGGTCGATCGCTTAAAAAGGGACCATTCACGGACGACCATCTGCTCAAGAAGGTGGCGGACCTGAACCAGAAGAATCAAAAGACGGTGGTGCGCACCTGGTCGCGCCGCTCGACGATTGTGCCTGATTTCGTCGGGCACACGCTCGCTGTGCACAACGGCAAGAAGTTCATCCCGGTCTACGTTACGGAAAACATGGTCGGTCACAAGCTCGGCGAATTCTCGCCCACGCGAACCTTCAAGGGACACGCAGCGAAGGCGACCGAAAAGGCGGCGAAATAGAGATGGCGGACGGAGTTGGAGTTCTGGCAAAAGCGGAAGCGCGTTATGTACGCGTGTCGCCGCAAAAGGCGCGTCTGGTGGTAGATATGATTCGCGGCCAGCAGGCAGGCGATGCCATCAATATTTTGAGCGCGACCAATAAGCGCATCGCGCCGGCTGTCGAGAAGGTCCTGCGGTCGGCCATTGCGAATGCCGAAAACAAATCGCAGGATATCGATGTCGACCGTTTGTTTGTCGCGGAAGCATACGTAAATGAAGGACCGCGCATGAAGCGGATTCGCCCGGCTCCGATGGGCCGCGCGTACCGTTATCAGCGGCGGATGGCGCACATTGTGGTGAAACTCGGCGAACGAGCCGCCGAAGCGGAGGAATAAAGGAAATGGGTCAGAAAGTACACCCTTACGGGTTCCGCTTAGGCGTGACCAAGACGTGGCGTTCGCGCTGGTTTGCCAAGCAGGATTATTCGAAACTATTGCACGAAGATATGGAATTGCGGGAGTCGCTGCAGAATCGGTTGAAAGCAGCGGGCGTGAGTTCGATCGAAGTCGACCGGCCCGGCAACAAGCTCCGGATCACGATTCGCACCTCGCGTCCCGGCATCATTATCGGCCGTAAAGGCGCCGAAATCGAGAAGCTGAAGAGCGATCTCGCGAAAAAGACGGGCCGCGAAGTTTTCATCGATATTCAGGAGGTACACCGGCCGGAACTCGATGCGCAGCTTGTGTCGGAATCGATCGCGCTGCAGCTTGAAAAGCGCGTGGCGTTCCGGCGCGCGATGCGAAAGGCCGTCGATTCGGCGCTGCGCTTCGGCTGCAAGGGAATCAAGGTGCGCGTTTCGGGCCGTTTGAATGGCGCTGAAATCGCCCGTAGCGAGTGGTATCTGCAAGGCCAGTTGCCGCTACACACGCTCCGCGCCGATGTGGATTTTGGGTTCAGCCAAGCCTACACGACTTACGGCGTCATTGGCATTAAGGTTTGGATTTATAAAGGCGAAGTGCTGGACGGCGCAAGCCGCCGCGGCTCGCTGCGGAACGAAGGGGAACCGCGCCGCCGCCGCCGGGATGACCGCGAGCGCGACCGCGATCGTGATCGGGAGCGCAGAGCACCGGCTGCTGCGCCAGCGCCCGAAGCTGGTGGTGGTCCTGTGATTCAGCCGCCTCCGCCGGAGCTGCCGAAGCCGGCCGCATCGCCTGTGATTCCGCCGCTCTCCATGCCGACCACGCCGTCGTGGAAGCAGGAACAGAACAGAAATCATGAACCGGCGACGGAACCCGAATCCGGCGCCCCTGAGCAATCAAAAGAGCCGAACAGCTAGGAGAATATCGCCATGTTGATGCCGAAAAAAGTCAAGTTCCGTAAACAGCAGCGCGGCCGCATGACCGGGAAGGCCTGGCGCGGCTCCGAGCTCTCGTTCGGCGATTTCGGATTGAAGGCGCTGAGCTGCGGCTGGGTGACGAATCGCCAGATCGAGGCGGCCCGTATCGCGATGACGCGCTTCATCAAGCGCGGCGGCAAAGTGTGGATCCGGGTGTTTCCGGATAAGCCGATTACGAAGAAGCCGCCGGAGACTCGTATGGGAAAAGGCAAAGGCGCGCCCGAAGCCTGGGTGGTGGTGATCAAGCCCGGCAAAGTGCTGTTTGAAATGGAAGGCGTTCCGATGGCCACGGCGGCGGAAGCCATGCGGCTTGCGGCGATGAAGCTATCCATCCCGACCAAGTTCGTCACGCGCGAGCAGCCGGGGGAGGCCACAAAGGTAGGTTAGGCAAACCATGAAGGCAGAAAAGATGCGCGGCATGGATGCCGCCGATTTGCAACGGCAGGTGCAGGATGCGCAGGAGCAGCTTTTCCGGCTGGGGTTCCAGATGGGAATGGGCCAGGCAGAAGGCTTAAAGAAGTATCGCAACCTGAAGAAGGACCGCGCGCGGATGCTCACCGTGCTCACCGAGAAAGCGGCGAGCGGGGAAGTAGCTCCCGCGGCTCAACCCGCCGCAAAGCCCGAGGAAAAGAAGAAGAGAAGGTTTTGGAACAGGTAAATGGCCGCGCCAAAAAGTAATCAACAGGCAGCAAAGTCCGCCGCAAAGCAACCGGCAATAGAGGTCACCAAGCCCATCGGCCACAAGAACGAGAAAGTCGGGCAGGTGGTTTCCACCAAGATGGCCAAGACCATTGTGGTCGAAGTGACCCGCCGTGTGGCGCATCCCGTTTACAAGCGAATCGTGAGTAAGCGGAAGAAGTTTTACGCCCACGACGAGCAGCAGGTGGCGCAGGTGGGCGATATGGTGCGTATCATCGAGTGCCGCCCGCTGAGCCGCCTGAAGCGCTGGCAACTGGGTGATGTGATCCGGCGCGCCGTACAGGTGGAAGTGGAGCATCCGGCGCTTCAAGAGCGTGCCGATACACGCGAGAAGAAGACGGTCAAAAGAAAGTAAACACCGGGCCAGAGTTCTGATCTGGGCCGGCAAATTAGGAGAAACGTCATGATTGGGATGCGAACAATTCTGGAGGTAGCCGACAATAGCGGCGCGCGCAAGCTGCAGTGCATCTTGCCCCGCGGCGGCGACCTCGGGCTTCGCGCGGGTTTAGGCGATGTCATTACCGCGAGCGTGAAGGAGGCCGCGCCCGATTCCAATATCAAGAAAGGGAAAGTGGTGCGCTGCGTGGTGGTGCGGATGCGGAAAGAGACCCGCCGGAAAGATGGTACCTATATCCGGTTCGATTCGAATGCAGCCGTGCTGATCAACGAAGTGGGCGAGCCGATCGGCACCCGCGTCTTCGGTCCGGTAGCGCGTGAGCTGCGTGATAAGCGCTTCATGAAAATCGTTTCCCTCGCGCCGGAGGTGATCTGACATGTCGAAAGTTGCATATGAGCGCAGACAGCAGAAGGGCGAGCGCAAACCGCTGCGCATCAAGATCAAGAAGGATGATCTGGTTCGCGTGATTGCCGGCCGCGACAAGGGCAAGACCGGCAAGGTGCTCGAAGTGGATCGCTTCGCGCGCAAGGTAACAGTGGAAGGCGTCATGGTGGTGAAGCGCCACACGCGTCCGAATCCTTCGAAGCAAATTAAGGGCGGTATCGCCGATAAGCCGATGCCGATTGATATTTCGAATGTCATGATCCTGACCGCGGGAGGCGTGCCGACGCGGGTTGGATACAAACTCGACAACGTGGGCGGCAAAGTACGCCGCGTCCGCATTGCGCGCAAAGGCGGCGAAACGCTCGACAAGAAGTAAACCATGGCGACGAAAAAGACAGACAGTAAACCGGCCGCCCAGCCGAAGGGCGGAGAGAAGAAGGGACGCGGCGCGGAGGCGCAGCCTGGTTTTGAGAAAGCTGCGGCGCCCAAGGCACAGAGCGGCGGGAAAGCGCGGCTGCGCGAGCATTATGCCAAGACTGTGATCCCGGCGCTGCGCAAAGAATTTGGTTATCAGAACCCGATGGCCGTGCCGAAGATCGAGAAGGTAGCCCTGAACATCGGTCTCGGCGAGGCTTCGGGAAACAGCAAGTTGATGGATAGCGCGATTAATGAACTCGCGGCCATCACCGGACAGAAGCCGGTGGTCACGAAGGCGAAGAAATCGATTGCGGCGTTCAAGCTCCGCGAGGGCATGTCGATCGGCTGCATGGTGACGCTGCGCGGCGACCGCATGTATGAGTTTCTGGACCGTCTGATGAACGTGGCGCTTCCGCGCGTTCGCGACTTTCGGGGCGTTTCGCCCAAGTCGTTCGATGGCCGCGGAAACTACACGCTCGGGCTGCGGGATCAATTGATTTTTCCGGAAATCGATTACAACAAAGTGGACAAGGTGAAGGGGATGAACGTCTCCATCACCACCACGGCGAAGACGGATGCTGAAGGCTTGGCGCTATTGCGCCACATGGGCATGCCGTTCCGCCAGTAAGAAAAGGAATTGAATGGCAACCACTGCAAAGATCGCCAAAGAAGAAAAGAAGCAGGCTGAGATCAACCGCGCCAAAGCGGCGGGCAAGCGGGCGAAATTCGCCGTGCGGCTGCGGCATCGCTGCAAGAACTGCGGACGTCCACGTGGATTTCTGCGTAAGTTTTCTCTATGCCGGATTTGCTTCCGGAAGTTCGCGCTGGCGGGCGAAATCCCCGGCGTGACGAAAGCAAGCTGGTAGGTGCATGCAACTTGCCACTTGCTTACGCGCGTGGTTCTGTCAGAACCGCGACCGTAAGGGAGCGGCCTTACTAACAATGAAAGGTGCTGAGAAGTAAATGACAGCAGACCCCATTGCCGACATGTTGACGCGTGTGCGTAACGCACTCATCGCGCGTCATCCGAAGGTGGACGTGCCTTCCTCCCGGCTGAAGAATGAACTGGCCCGCATCCTCAAAGAGGAAGGCTACATTCTCAACTACAAGCTCACGGAAGAAGGCTCGAAGAAGTTCATCCGTTTGTATTTGAAATACACGCCGGCCAACTTACCCGTCATCTCGCGGATTGAGCGGGTTTCGCGTCCGGGTTGCCGCGTCTATGTCGGAAGTAAGGAAATCCCGCGCGTTCTGGGCGGCCTGGGCATCAACATTCTGACGACGCCGAAAGGCGTGATGACCGGCACCGCCGCACGCAAGGAAGGCGTGGGCGGCGAAGTGCTGTGCCAGATCTGGTAAGGAATTTAAGGCCATGTCAAGAGTAGGAAAGAAACCGATTCCGCTGCCCAAGGGCGTGAAACTCACCATCGCTGAGCAACTCCAGGTGGAAGGCCCGAAGGGCAAACTCACCGTGCCGATTCCGGCCGGTATCCGGCTCGAACAGCGCGACGGCACGCTCGAATTGGTCCGGGACAACGACAAGCTCGCGGCGCTGCACGGCCTCACCCGAGCCCTCGCGGCGAACGCGGTGCAAGGCGTGTCTACCGGCTTCACCCGTGAACTCGATATCGTGGGCACTGGCTATCGCGCCGAAGTCAAGGGCAACGTCGCGACGTTTACGCTGGGATATTCGCATCCGATCGAGTTTCTGCTGCCGAAAGGCGTCGATCTCAAGGTCGATCGCCAGACGCACCTGGTTCTGAGCGGTTACGACCGCCAGGTGGTCGGCGAGACGGCCTCGCAAATTCGCGCCCTGCGTCCACCCGATCCGTACAAGAACAAAGGCGTCCGTTACACGGGCGAAGTGCTGCGCAAAAAGGCTGGCAAGACTGGAGCGGGAGGCAAGTAATGGCACAGGAATCGAAGAATGAAATCCGGCTTCGGATTCACAAGCGCATCCGCCGCCGTGTAGCTGGTACACCGGAACGTCCGCGGCTGGCTATTTTCCGCAGTTTGAATCATATTTACGCCCAGGTCATCGACGATCAAAAAGGGCACACGCTAGTCGCCGCAGCCTCCACGGAAAAGGATCTGCGAGGCAAAGGCGGCAATGTGGAGGGCGCGAAGCTGATCGGCAAAGCGGTCGCGGAGCGGGCAAAAGAGAAGGGTATTACGAAAGTCGTATTTGACCGGGGCGGCTATCTTTATCACGGCCGCGTGAAGGCGCTGGCGGATGCGGCCCGCCAGGCAGGACTGGAGTTTTAATCGAATGGCATTGAATGGAGCGGCCAAGCGCGTTGACGCGCAGAACCTGAACCTGAAAGAACAGGTGGTCAGCATCAACCGCGTCACGAAAGTGGTCAAGGGCGGTAAAAATATGAGTTTTTCGGCGCTGGTCGTGGTAGGTGACCCCGGCGCCAAAGTGGTCGGCTTCGGGACGGGCAAAGCGAAGGAAGTTCCCTCCGCCATCAAGAAAGGCATCGAAGCGGCGAAGAAGAATTTGCGTAAAGTCAACGTGCTCGAAACCACCATCCGGCACCCGGTTCTCGGGCGCTTCGGCAGCGGGCTCGTTCTGCTGAAACCGGCCCCGGAAGGGACCGGCGTAATTGCGGGCGGTCCGGTGCGCGCGGTCATTCAAGCAGTGGGGATTCCGAACGTACTGACCAAGTCGATCGGTTCGCACAACGCTCATAACGTGGTGAAGGCGACCATCGATGCGCTGGAGCAGCTCTGCGACAAAACCGCCATCGCCGATATGCGCGGGCTGCCGATCGAGAAGCTGTAGGAGAGGGCAATGGCCGAGGGAAAGATCAAAATCAAGCTGGTGCGCAGCCCGATCTGCACGCCGGAGAAGCACAAGAAAATCGTGAAGTCGCTTGGGCTTCACAAGATCAACCGGATCGTCGAGCGTCCCGATACACCCGGGTTCCGGGGCATGGTGGCCAAAGTGCCCCATTTGCTGGAAATCGTGAAGGAGGACTGAACCGAAAAGCACGCCGCTCCCTCACGGTCGCGGTTCTGTTAGGGTTACAGAACCACGCGCGTAAGCAAGTGGGCTCCGTTCAATATTATGAATCTTAGTAATCTGCGGCCTCCCAAGGGCCAAAAACACAAAAAGCAGCGGATCGGCCAGGGTATGGGGTCCGGCCGGGGAAAGTACTCCGGGCGCGGCGCGAAGGGCGCCAAATCCATTTCAGGGTATAGCAAAATGCGCGGCTTCGAGGGCGGCCAGATGCCGCTCCACCGGCGTTTGCCGAAACGCGGCTTTAAGAACATCTTTCGCAAAGAGTACGCCATCCTGAATGTCGGCGCTCTAGAGAAACTGGAAGGCGATAATTTCACGCCGGAATCGCTGGTCGCGAGCGGTGTGATCAAGAAGCTCAACGCCGGGCTAAAAATTTTGGGCAACGGCGAGCTGACCCGTAAAATTAACGTCCAAGCTCACGTATACTCAAAGTCAGCCCTCGACAAGATTCAGAAGCTGGGCGGCACGGCCGGCGTGCTTGCCAAGGCAGCTCCTGCAGCGAAACCAGAAAAAGAGTAGATTGGTTTTCATCGACTCTGCCTCTGGGGAGGCGGGGAAGTGTGAAACGTAGATGACAAAGTTTTTTGAAGCCCTAGCGAACATGTTCCGGATCCCGGATCTCAGGAAACGTGTTCTCTTCACGTTGGGTCTGCTCGCGGTCTACCGGATCGGCGCCTACATCCCGACCCCCGGTATCGACACCAACCGGTTTGCGGCGTTCTTCGCACGGAATGCGAGCGGCGGATTCCTCGGCTACTTCGACCTGTTCAGCGGCGGCATGCTCCGCCGCATGACCATTTTTGCGCTCGGTATCACGCCGTATATCACGGCATCCATTATTCTGCAACTGCTGACCGTCGTCATCCCGACCCTCGATAAGCTGCAAAAAGAAGGCGAACTCGGGCGCCGCAAGATCACCCAATGGACGCGCTATCTAACCATTGCGCTGGCGGTCATCCAATCGATCGGTATCGCCTTTGCGCTCCAGAACTCCGACGGCAATTTCGTGCTGAACCCTGGTTTCGGGTTCATCTTCATGACCACTCTGACCTTTACGGCGGGGTCGGCGTTCATCATGTGGCTCGGAGAGCAGATCACGGACCGGGGCATCGGCAATGGCATGTCGCTGATTATCTTCGTCGGCATCATTGTGGGCCTTCCGAACGCGGCGGTCAGCATCTATAACAACACCTTCGTGACGCACCAGTGGCCGGTCCCGCAGATGATTGCGATTCTGGCGGTGATGGTGGCGGTGGTGGCGTTTATTGTCCTGGTGGAACGCGGGGAACGCCGGATTCCGGTCCAGTATGCCAAGCGCGTGATCGGCCGGCGGATGATGGGCGGGCAATCCACGCACCTGCCGCTCAAGGTCAATGCGGGTGGCGTGATCCCCATTATCTTCGCTTCTTCTTTGCTGGCGCTGCCGCAGACGGCTCTGCAGTTTCCGGTAGTGAAGAACAGCCGGTGGTTGAACAGCATGTTCAGCTCGCTGGGCGGTGCCGATCCGCTATACTACGTGACCTTTATCATCCTGATCGTGTTCTTCTGCTTCTTCTACGTTTCGATTATCTTCAACCCGAACGAAGCAGCGGATAACATGCGCAAATACGGCGGCTTCATTCCCGGAATCCGGCCCGGCAAGAATACCGCCGAGTACATGGACAAGATCCTTTCGAAGATCACTGTGGTGGGCGGGCTCTACCTGGCGCTGCTGTCGATCATTCCGCAGATCATGATCCAGGGCATCAAGCTGCAGCGCCTGCCGTTCGTTGGGAACTTCATCGATGCGCATTTTCCGCGCTGGCTGCTCGATGGCCTCGGAGTGAACTTCTACTTTGGCGGCACCTCGCTGCTCATTGTGGTGGGTGTTGCGATGGATACCGTGAACCAGATTGAAGCGCAGTTGATTATGCGGCATTATGAAGGGTTCACTCCACGTTCGGGCCGTATCCGTGGCCGCCGGAGCACCACTGTCTAAGAACGCCGCCGCGCCCGCTCTGATCCTGTTCGGCTCGCCCGGTTCCGGCAAAGGGACCCAGGCGAAGCTGATCCAGCAGTGTCTGAAAGGGCCGCACATTTCCACCGGAGATATGCTGCGCACGCATATCGCCGCCCAGGATGAGATCGGCCGGAGGGCTGAGAGGCTGATCCACGCAGGTAAACTGGTTCCGGATGAACTGGTCAACGAACTGGTCAGGGAGCGTTTGGCAGCCCCGGATTGCTCCTCCGGGATCATTCTCGACGGCTACCCGCGAACTATTAATCAGGCCGCCGTGCTGCTGGAGATGACTGAGAAATACGGATTTCGACCCGCCGTGGTACACTTAATGGTTGACTACGATCGAATCGTAGCTCGTCTCAGCGGCCGCCGGCAGTGTCCCGTCTGTGGAACCCTTTACAGCTTGAAAACGAATCCTCCGAAAGTTCCGGGGATCTGTGATTTGGATGGGGCTACGCTGGTGACGCGCGAGGATGATCGCGAGTCTGTAATCCGGGAGCGGTTGCATGAGTACGACGTGCAGACGCGTCCGATTCTGAATTATTTCCGGGAATCGGGCGTTCCGATGTTTGAGATAGAAGGGGCAGGCGCTACGCCGGGCGAGATCATGCAGAAAATCTGCGACCTGTTGCTTTCGGAAGGCTTTATCCGGGCCGAGATGTCGAAGCCGGGCCGCTAACCGTGATTGCTCGCCGAAGTACAGTGGAACTCGAAAAACTGCGCCGGAGCGGTCTGCTGGTATACCGGATACTACAGGATCTGAAGGCGATGGCGGCCGAAGGAATCACTACGCAGGATCTGGAAGCGGCGGCGGAAAAAATGATCCGGGATGCGGGAGCGAAGCCGGCCTTTAAGGGCTACTATACGCAGGCTTCCGGAACGAAGTATCCGTATGTGCTGTGTACGTCCGTGAATGAAGAAGTGGTTCACGGGATGCCGTCGGGCAAACGAAAATTGAAGGCGGGCGATATCGTTTCGATCGATACCGGCGTGCTGCTCGACGGGTATTACGGCGATTCGGCCATCACGGTGCCGATCGGAGAAGTGAATGATTCGGTGAAGCGGCTACTAAAGGTCACCGAAGAGAGCCTGGAACTGGCGATTGACCGGGTCCGGGCAGGAAACCGATTGTTCGATATTTGCGGGACGGTCGAGAAGCACGTCATTTCGAGCGGCTTTTCGATTGTCCGGGAGTTTGTGGGACATGGAATCGGCACGTCGCTGCATGAGGAGCCGCAGATTCCCAACTATGTGGACCGGCGGGGCGAGAATCCGCGTTTAAAGCCGGGGATGGTGCTGGCAATCGAGCCGATGGTCAATGCCGGCAAGCCCGATACTAAGGTGCTGCCGGACCGGTGGACAGCGGTTTCGAAGGACGGATCGTACTCGGCCCACTTCGAGCATATGGTGGCCGTCACCGAGAACGGGCCGTGGGTTTTGTCCCGCCCCTGAGTAGGCGAGTTTAGACTAGAGGAGATCATGAAAGTACGGGCTTCCGTAAAGAAACTGTGCGACAAGTGCAAGGTGATCCACCGCCACGGCGTGGTAAGGGTCATTTGCACCAATCCGAAGCACAAGCAGCGGCAGGGATAAACGAGGAATCAGTATGGCGCGTATTGCAGGTGTTGATTTACCAGCGAGGAAGCGGGCAGCCATCGGGCTGACGTATATTTACGGCATCGGGCGCACTCGTGCGCTTTCGCTGCTCCACCGGGCGCAGGTGGATCCGGATAAGAAGATTAGCGATCTGTCCGAGGAAGAAGTAAACCACCTTCGCAATCTGATCGAAGGGGAAGGTGCGATTGAAGGCGACCTCCGTAAGGAAGTCTCCATGAACGTCAAGCGCCTGATGGAAATGGGTTCGTATCGCGGATTGCGGCACCGGCGCGGTTTGCCGGTGCGCGGCCAGCGGACACACACCAATGCCCGCACGCGCAAGGGTCCACGCAAGGGTACCATCGCGAACAAGAAGAAGGCGACAGCCAAGACGTAATTTTCGGAGATCTGACGCAAGATGGCGAAAGCACCCGCTAAAACAGCGGCTAAGAAGAAGTCCTTCAAGAAGAAGGAAAAGAAGAACGTCCCTTATGGGACCGTGCATATTCAGGCATCTTTTAACAACACGATCGTGACGTTTACCGATCCGATGGGGAACGTGCTGGCGTGGTCGAGCTCCGGGTCTCTCGGGTTCCGCGGCTCGCGGAAGGGAACGCCGTTCGCCGCGCAGCAGGCTTCTTTGACGGCTGCAAACAAGGCCAAGGAATCCGGTGTGCGCACGGTGGAAGTGCGGGTAGCTGGTCCGGGATCGGGCCGAGAGTCGGCCGTGCGCGCTCTCGCGACAGCAGGGATCGAAGTGCGGGCGATTCGGGACGTTACGCCGATTCCGCACAATGGGTGCCGGCCGCCGAAAAAGCGCAGAGTGTGATTTTGCCGCTTCCTTACGGTCGCGGTTCTGAAGCGGGAGGAAGGCCATTTGCCGGCCGTAAACCGCACCTTTACTGGAGGTCATTGATTGGCACGTTATAACGGCCCGGTTTGCCGGCTCTGCCGGCGCGAGGGCATGAAATTATTTCTGAAAGGCGAGCGCTGCCACACCGAGAAGTGCGCGATCGAGAAGCGCAATTTCGCGCCCGGCCAGCACGGCAAGGACAAGAAGGCCAAGGTGGTCGGCTATGGACTGCAGCTCCGGGAAAAGCAGAAAGCCCGCCGCTACTATCGCATTCTCGAAGGACAATTCCGGAATCTTTACGAGAAGGCGGTGAATCAAAAAGGTATCACCGGCGAGCTCATGCTTGCCATGCTGGAGCGGCGTTTGGACAATGTCGTGTACCGCATGGGGCTGGCCACCAGCCGAGCGCAGGGCCGCCAACTTGTACGTCATGGCCATCTCACCGTGAATGGCCGTAAAGTGAACATTCCTTCCTATACTGTGAAACCCGGCGATCTGGTGGAAGTGCGCGAAAGCAGCCGCAACAACCCAATGATTCTCTCCGCCCGGGATGCCACAGCTCATACTCCAAGTCCAGCCTGGCTGGAAGTAGACCGGGATGCGCTGCGCGCTCGGATCCTACAGCAGCCCAAGCGCGACGAACTCGTACAAATTCAGTTGAATGAACAGCTCATCGTCGAGCTGTACTCGAAGTAAAGCCTTCGACAATCGACGAAGAGGATTGAGATAACCAGATATGTTTAAAGGATTCCAGAAGCCCAAGCGTTTAGTCGCGAATACCGAATCGCTTACCGAGCGGTTCGGACAATTCACGGCACAGCCGTTCGAGCGTGGATTCGGATCCACCATCGGTACCGGTCTGCGCCGCGTGCTGTTGAGCTCGATCGAGGGCGCCGCCATCACCGGCGTGCGCATCGAGGGCGTTTCGCACGAGTTCAGCCCGATTCCCGGCGTTGTGGAGGACGCGACCGACATCATCCTGAACCTGAAGCAGGTTCCGTTCAAGATGATGGGCGAGGGCGTGCATATCGCACGCCTGAACGTCGAGACTCCGGGCGAAGTGATGTCCAGCCAGATCGAGACCGACAACGACGTCGAAGTGCTTGATCGCAACCTCCACATCGCGACCGTGGGCGAAGGCGGCCGGTTGAACATCGAAATGCGAATCAAGAGCGGCCGCGGCTACGTTTCGGCCGACCGCAACTACGACGAGGACCTGCCGATCGGCTACATCCCGATTGACTCGGTTCACTCGCCGGTGCGCAAGGTCAACTACAGCGTGGAAGCGGCGCGTCTCGGTCAGAACACCGATTACGACAAGTTGACGCTGGAAGTGTGGACGAACGGCGCGATTTCTCCGCAGGATGCTGTGGGGCAGGCTGCCAAGCTGCTCAAGGACCACATGACGATCTTCATCAACTTCGAAGAGACGCCAGAGGTCTCCGAAGTGCCGGAAGAGCGCGCGATCAACCAGATGAACGAGGTGCTGAACCGCTCGGTCGAGGAGCTGGAGCTTTCGGTTCGTTCCTACAACTGCCTGAAGAACGCGAATATTCAGACCATCGGCGATCTGGTGCAGAAGTCTGAATCCGAGATGCTGCGGACCAAGAATTTCGGCCGCAAGTCGCTGAATGAGATCAAGGAGATTCTCTCCGGTTTGGGCCTCTCGTTTGGCATGAAGTTCGATTCGCAGGGCCGTCTGGTGGGCGGAGCGCCTCCTGCACCTCCTTCCGAGTACGGTTCCGAGCAGGATAACTACGCCGGAGTAGGAGAATAAGCATGCGGCACCGCAAAACGGGAGTTAAACTGAAGCGCGACATCGGCGCCCGCCGCGCCCTGCTGCGCGGTCTCGTGACTAACGTGATTGAAGAGGAGCGGATCACGACAACCGTTCCGAAAGCCAAGGCCGCCCGGCCACTGGTCGAGAGGCTGATTACGCTGGCGAAGGAAGACAATCTGCACGCGCGGCGTCAGGCTGCTGCTTTTCTACTGAAGCCGGAAGCGGTGGAGAAACTGTTCGATAAGCTCGGACCACGCTTCAATCAGCGCAACGGCGGTTATACGCGAATTGTGAAACTCGGCTGGCGCAAAGGCGACGGAGCGGAAACGGCGAAGTTAGAGCTGGTCGGTTCGGAACTCGTGAAGCGCGCAGCGGAACGTGCTGCCCGGCGTGAAGAGCGCTTGAAGCAGATCCGCGAGAGCGGCGGCGAAGGCGAAGCCGGGGAAGAGAAGAAGTAAGAACGCGTAGCTTTCGGCAGCCCTGCATCGATCATTCGCTGTTTTTGAAAGAGCAGTGTGAATGGACGTTGGATTCCCGTTCTTCTAAGCACTCTTGGAGCGTTGGCCCTTGCTGTGTTTTGTGCAGTATGCGCTCTAAACCCCGATGGAGTGGCCGGCTATCTTCGGACGCGGTATTTTAAAAGTGGCAAACTTGCGCAGTGGTGGCCATTTTCCAAAATGGTTTCGAAATCCTGGTATCCTGCATACCTACGCGCTGTGGGTGTAGTTGGTTTGCCGCTTGTCTTCCTCTGGCTGTATGCTGTCGTGGTTCAGCTCTTGAAGTAGCGAACTGAGGACGGACGCCGCAGACTACGGCCCAAGTAACAACGCAGCCTAGCGAAAAAGTGCCAGGACCGCCCTGAAAGAGCGGTCCCGGCACTTTTTGCTTATTCTGAATCAATGCGATAAACCGAGGACCTCGATCCGGCCGTACTGAAGGAAATGGCGATCGAAGGTGAAGCGAGCGGATTCCCCGGATATCGAGAACTGCAAAGGAAATCGCGTCACAAAGAGTCCAGTCTTTGTCCGAATGCCGCAGAATGATCTCTCGGGCGCGATTCTCCTCTTCTGGAAGTGCGCGGATCACCGGCAGACTGCCCGCGAGAAGCCATTCCCGGGCGAGCCTGGATCGCCTCGTCAACCGTTAAGAGGGTCTTAGGCATCGCTTCGAGAGCATCACAGCAGTTTCACTGTCTCACTTGTCTCAATTTGGCATGGAGCCGAGGCGAGGCCGATTGGTTTACTGGCCACTTACCATTTCGCTTCACGCGATAGAATTCAGTTGAAGGATCTAGATCCCGTGGATGCACTTGCTGAGAAACTGGATGCTCGTTTGCGCGAGTGGCGGCCAGAAACGGCTGCCGAGGCACGGGAGCGCATCGCTGAGATTATTGAACTGGCGGACGCGGATTTGCTTGATGTAGCCAGATCTCGCGCTGTCGAGCAAGAAGTCCTCGATTTGCTAGATGAGCCCCGGACCCGGTGAAATCTGGCTTGCTGACCTTGGAATGGCAGCCAAGACCCGGCCTGTCGTAATCGTCTCCCGCCGGGATCCAGATTCGCCGCGAGCGCTAGTGTTATACGTGCCGCTCACTACACAGAGCCGCCCCAGTAGCTATGAAGTCCGAATCCCCCGGTTGCCCTTTTTGGGTCGAGAGTCATTTGCAAATGTGCAGGGGTTAGGCTCAATTCCGATTGCGCGGTTAGAACGGCAACTCGGGCGCATTCCGGAGCAGACTATGGCGAAGATCCGTGGGGCACTTGCGTACGCACTTGATTTGGCTCCATCGCCCTGACCGCAGAGGAACACGCTGGCGAAATCGCTTACGCCTACAACACGCGCAACACAGCGAAGGCCGATTGCCTATCGGCTTCGCAGTGCGCGCTGCAGCCATGAGAAAAGATATTCGGTTTTCAAGGATCTCCGCGGGCTGAAGCCCACGGCGGCACGTTGAAACGTGCGCCACACACGACCTGAGGGTTGCATGAGGGCGTACGGCGGGGCTGCGGAATTGGCTGTATCCGGTTGAGCGGATTGAAGCAATTATTTTGCGCGTTTGTGAACGTTGCGGCGGTGGAGTACGGGCTGCATGGCTGGCCCGGTAGCCGTGGCAGTCTCTTTGCCGATCTTGCTCAGGATGCGGTCGTGAATCCAGTGCTCGTCCCACCACTCTTTCGGATCAACCTGCGTACCAGCAACGAGCATGCTGAAGTGTACGTGATCGCCGAAAGCCATTCCCGTTGCGCCGCTCACTCCGATTTGCTGCTCTTTCTGCACCATGTCCCCGACTTTCACATCGATTTTGCTTAAGTGGCCGTACAGGCTTTCGAGAGAATAGCCGTGATCGAGAATGATGCAGTTGCCGTAAATGCCGAGGCGATCGGCGTAGATTACCTTGCCTGAGTTCGCGGCGCGGACCGGCATGTTGGTGGTCTGGGCGAGATCGTAGCCGAGGTGGACCTGTTCGTCCACTTTTTTGCCCTGATAATAGTAACTGCGGCGATCGGCAAAGTAAGATTCGCGCGCGCCCTTCACGGGAATGAATGGGCCAGACCAGAGAATGCGGTTCTCCGTGTTCTTACGAAGCTCGTAGATGGTTTGGGCGTTGGCTCGGCGCATCTCGCGATTGATCTTGACGAAGCGCTCGACCAAGCTGCCCGAGCCGTTGGGATCGAGCTCGCCAACGACTTTCTGCAGTTCCCGATCATTCAGCTCAATTTTGCTTTCGCGGAATTTCTTCGGGAATACACGGGTCCAGAACGTGGTGGTCACTTCCGTGCCGGCCCCATTGCGGGCGAAAGCCAACGGAACGGTATCGGGCGAGACATCCCAGGGGAAGGGAAACAGCGAGAAGCGGTGGCTGCTGTTATCCGGCTCGCCGGGCATGGGGAAACTTCCCGCGGTGTAGTTGGCGACGTGTACGCCCGCTTCGGTCCAGTTGCCGCCGGCATCGAGCACGACGAGTTCGGCGCCACCCTGGTTGATGTAATGCTGGCGCCCGTCCGCGACAATCGTGGGCGGGCGCAGGACGACCGGGAATTCCTGCTCAAACGTTGTGGTGTGGCCGCGGAAATCATTGGAAGTGGCTTCGACGACCAGTTTGGCCGTGCCTTCGGTCAGAAATCCGGCTTGCTGCTTGCCGGCGGTGAAGGTATAGATGCGGCTCTTCTGCTTCGATTTGGTCTTGTCGTGATAAATGGTTTGAGAATGGCCGTTCTGCTCGAGCGACGCGGAGAACGACTTGATCCCGTCGGGGTCGTCCGTCTCGATTTTGATCGAGGTGGCGGTGCCGAGGGCCGGAACCGGGGTGGCGAGCTTTACGGTCGCGTGTTCCCCGGAAAACCAAACGAACCCAAAGGCGATGAGCGCCAGGGCAACAACGATTACGAGAAAACGGTTCAACATCTGTTAATTGAAGTGTTACGTGGAGACAACTCGTCTGCCCTCGATGCGGTAATTTCCGCGAAGAACCCAGGCGAGGGCTTCGGAATAGATGCGGTGCTCTTCGGCGAGGATGCGCGCCGAGAGGGTTTCGACCGTGTCATTATCTAAGACCGGAACGGGCGATTGCAGAAGGATGGGGCCGGCATCGAGATTTTCATCCACGAAGTGGACCGTGCAGCCCGTGACCTTCACGCCGTGGATGAGGGCCTGATGCTGGGCGTCGAGACCGGGGAAGGCGGGGAGGAGTGACGGGTGGATATTGAGGATGCGCTCGGGAAATTGCGAAACGAACCCACCGCTCAGGAGGCGCATATAACCTGCTAAACAAACCCAATCGACCCGATGTTGCTTCAAGAGCTCAACGACTTGTGCATCGAAGGCGGCACGTTCCATTCCGGCGGAAGGAATGGAGCCGCAGGGGAGGCCCAGTTCTCGGGCGCGGGCGAGTCCGGCGGCATCGGGCCGGTTTGAAAAAACGAACCCAATCTCGCACGGAAGCCGGCCACTCAGGACGTTGCGGGCGATGGCTTCAAAATTCGAACCGCGGCCGGAGAGAAGAATTCCCAGGCGCTTCACAGGTAGGCGACTCGGGGCTGGCGGTTCGAGGCGTGTGCGACGACACTCCCGATCCGATGGAAGGGTTCGCGCAGCTTCTTTAAAGTTTGCGAAACGAACCCAAGCTTGCCGGCGCTGACCACGAGCACCATGCCGATCCCCAGATTAAAAGTACGGCGAAAATCCGGTTCCGGGATATTGCCTAGCTTGCGGAGCAGCCCGAAGATGGGCTGGGCCGGCCAGGAGCGCGGGTCGATTTCGACGGCGCAATTGCGGGGGAGGATACGCGGGATGTTGTCGGTGAGGCCGCCTCCGGTGATGTGGGCAGCGCCTTTCAGCAATTTGGCATCATGCAGGGCGCGGATGGGGGCGAGATACGAGCGATGAATCTTCAGCAGTTCATCGGCGAGCGTGGCGGGGAACTCCGGAAGCTGTGAATCCGGCGTGTGCCCAGCGGTTTCGAAGAGCAATTTGCGGGCAAGCGAATAACCGTTGGTATGCAGGCCCTGCGAAGGCAGGCCGAGCAGCACGTCGCCGGGCTCGATGTCGGAGCCGGTTAACATACGTTTGCGCTCGACGGCTCCGACAATAAAGCCGGCCAGATCATATTCGCCGGACGCGTACATGCCGGGCATTTCGGCTGTCTCTCCGCCGATGAGGGCGCAGCCATTCTTCTTACAGGCGCGGGCGATGCCGCCCACTACGGAGCCGGAGACCTTCGCGTCGAGCTTGCCAACGGCGAAGTAATCGAGAAAGAAGAGCGGCGTGGCTCCCTGAACGGCGATATCGTTTACGCAGTGATTGACCAGGTCCTCGCCGACCGTATCGTGGCGGCCCGTCATGAACGCAATCTTGAGTTTGGTGCCGACGCCATCGGCGGAGCTGACGAGGACCGGGTCGCGCCAGCCCTTTAGCGAGAATCCGGCGCCGAAGCTGCCAATGGACGTGAGGACTTGCGGAGTGAGGGTTTTCGAAGCGTGGCGTTTAATCAGCGATACGGCGCGGTCGGCTTCATCGATGTTGACTCCCGCGTCGCGATAAGTGGTTGGCTGGCTCACGGCTGAAGGAATCAGTTTAGCGAATCAACAAAAGAGGGCAGGTTGGAAGCCTGCCCCCGGAGTTACTCCTGCGGGAACGTGAAGTTGGTGTTGTAACCGCCGCCTGGATCCTGATAGAGATCCGAAGGCTTCAAAGGTGTCGAACCCACAGAAGGTTGCATGATGATTTTCAAATCGGCCTTTTGGCGATCCGCCAGCTCTTTTAGCAAAGGCTTGGTAACGGATCCCTTCCGGCTTTCATTGGAGTTCATGCCGGGAAAGTAACATGAGCGCCAAGCGGACGAAGAGGCCCGGGGCGGGCGCCGAAATAATTCTGTGCGCCTTAAGTAACTGGGAAACCAGGGATTTCGCCTATTTGTGACACAATGAGGGAATTCTTTCGAGGACTTGTGACTGGAAATCGAACTGCTTTCGCATTGCTGTTTTGCATGGCGGCGGTTGTACAGGCCGAGGTCCCCATGGCCGTGGCGATCAAAGATGCGCACGTGGTCACGGTGAGCGGGGAGGATCTGCCCAAAGGCACGGTGCTGCTGCGCGATGGTCTGATTCAGGAGGTCGGCGGGAACGTGGCGGTTCCGGCAGATGCCTGGGTGATCGACGGCGCCGGGCTGACGGTGTATCCGGGATTCATCAATGCTCTGAGCGATTGGGGCATTCCCAACAATCCGCCGCCGCAGGGTTCGGCAGGGCAGCAAGGCCAACAGGCCGCGCCGCCGAAACGAAGCCATGGCCCGGAAGACCGCCCGCAGACCTACTCGTTCGAACGGGCGGCGGATCTGGTGGATCCGGCGGATAAGCGGCTGGAGGCAGCGCGAGCGGCGGGATTCACCACTTCAGCGACGTTTCCTAACCGGGGAATCGTGGAGGGGTTGGGAGCGCTGGTCGATTTGGCCGGGGAGCGCGGGCGCGACATGGTGGTGGCGCAGCCGGTCGGCCAGCAGATTCTGTTTCGCGTGGGCGGCGGGATGGGCCGCACGGGATATCCATCGTCGTTGATGGGGAACATTGCATACGTCCGGCAGCTTTATCTCGACTTGAACCAATACAAGGAAGCGCAGCGGATCTATGCCGCGCATCCGGCGGGGAATCGCCGGCCGGAGTACGATCACGATCTGGAAGGCTTGGCCGAATCGCCGCGCATATTGCTGCCGGCGAGTGAAGCACAGCAGATTGACCGGATGCTGAGCTTCGGGCAGGAATTGAAAGTGCCATTCGTGTTGTATGGATTGCACGAAGCGTACCGGCGGGTGGACGAGTTAAAACAAGCGAACGTGCCAGTGCTGGTGAGCTTGAAATGGCCGGAAAAGCCGAGGGATGCTGACCCGAGCGAGCAGCCGGACTATCGGGAGCTTCAGATGAGGGAGCAGGCTCCGGCTGTTCCGCGAATGCTGGCGAAAGCGGGCGTGCCGTTTGCGTTTTATTCGGATGGCGTGGATACCGCGTCCGATTTGAAGAAGGCGGTGAAGAAAGCGATGGATGCGGGTCTTTCGCGCGCAGATGCGGTCCGGGCTTTGACGCTGAATGCCGCCCGTATTTACGGCGTAGCGGACCGCACCGGCAGCATTGAAAAGGGCAAGATCGCCAACCTGGTGGTGACGAAAGGCGAGGCATTCGATGACAAGACGAGCATTCAGTATGTGTTTATCGATGGAAAGATGTTTCGGCCATCGCCAGAGGCCCAGCAGGGAACACCGCGCGGGCCTGGGTCCGGCGGGAGGCCAACCTCAGAGGGAGGTTCGAACTGATGCGGCGGATCTTGTGTGTAGTAAGCGCGCTAGCGGCGGCAGCGGCGCTGAGTAGCGCCGAGACGATTCTGATCCGGAATGCGACGGTGCTCACGGTGACGAAGGGCACCGTTCCGAATGGCAGCGTGTTGATTGAGGACGGAAAGATTGCGGCGATTGGGAAAAACGTAAGCGCTCCGGCGGATGCCACGGTCGTAGATGCGACCGGCAAATACCTGATGCCCGGCATCATCGATTGCCATTCGCATACGGCCATCGAAGGCGGCGTCAACGAGGGCACGGTTTCGGATTCTTCGATGGTGAACATCAAGGACGTGCTGAATCCGACGGACGTCAATATCTATCGCGCGCTTGCGGGAGGGTTGACGGTCTCGAATGTGTTACACGGGAGCGCGAACGCGATCGGCGGGCAAACTGTAGTCATCAAACTGCGCTGGGGAAAGAGCGCGCAGGAGATGTTATTCGAAGGCGCGAAACCGGGCATTAAATTCGCGCTGGGCGAAAATCCGAAACGCCAGGGTGAGCCGCCGCAGAGCTTGTTTTCGCAAGGACCCGCAGTGGAACGCCGGTATCCCGGAACGAGGATGGGTGTGGAAGAGGTGATTCGCGAGAGCTTCACGGAAGCGAAGAACTATCAGGCGGCGTGGAAGGAGTACAACGAACGCGTCGCGCGCGGAGAGCACCCCATTCCGCCGCGGAAGGATCTGCGGCTGGAGCCCCTTGTGGAAGTGCTGGAAGGGAAGCGCTATGTGCATGCGCATTGCTACCGGTCGGATGAAATTCTGATGCTAATTCGCGTGGCCGATGAGATGGGCTTCAAGATTCGCACATTCCAGCATGTGCTGGAGGGTTACAGAGTAGCGAAGGAGATTGCGGCGCATGGCGCGGGCGCTTCGACGTTCAGCGATTGGTGGGCTTACAAGGCGGAGGCCTATGACGCGACACCATACAATGCCGCGATTATGACGCGCAAGGGCGTGGTGGTTTCGCTCAATTCGGATTCCGATGAGCTGCAGCGGCATTTGAATTTGGAAGCGGCGAAAGTGATGCGCTACGGCGGGCTGAGCGAGACCGAAGCACTGGCCATGGTGACCATCAATCCGGCGAAACAGCTCGGAATCGATGACAAGGTGGGGTCGATTGAAGTGGGGAAATCGGCGGATTTGGTGTTATTCGATCAACATCCGCTTTCGAATTTTTCGAAACCGTTGAAGGTGTGGATCGACGGGCACGAATATTTCGACAGAGACAAGGATCTGGAGACGCGGCCGGAGTTTCAGCAGAGAAAGAAAGCGCTCGAAGAAAAACTGGATCGCGAGCAGAAATCGAATGAAGGGGCGCGGCGTGGGAAGCCGACGGAGGAGGAGCAATGAGACGGGCGCGCGCGATCGGTTGGAGTCTTGCGGCGCTGCCGGTTTTCGCGGCGGCCGCGAGCAATTCGATTCTGATTCGGAATGTGACGGTGCATCCGGTCACGGCTCCCGATATACGCAACGGCTCGGTGCTGGTGGTGAACGGCAAAATCGCGGAAGTTGGCACGCGCGTAAGCGGCAAGGGCGCGCGTGTCATTGACGGACACGGCCTGCAGCTTTATCCCGGCTTGATCAATGCCGCGACGAACGTCGGTCTTTCCGAAATTTCGGCCGAACGGGACACGGTGGATCTGGATGAGATCGGGTTGTTTAATCCGGAGCTACGGGCCGAGATCGCGTTCAATCCATCGAGCGAGCATATCGCCGTGACACGCGCGGCGGGCATCACGACCGTAGTGAGTCTTCCGGGAAGCGGCGCGCGCAGTTTTCGCAGCGGCGGGACGCTGATTGCCGGGCAGGGCGCGTTGATGCACCTGGAGGGCTGGACCTGGGAAGAGATGGCCGTGAAACCGAGCGCCGTAATGGACCTGGTGTTTCCCGAGATACAAACGATTCCGCAACGGTATGCCGCGTTTCTGGGGAATCAGGCACGGACGACGTATCAGGACCAGGAGCGCGCCTATCGCGACCGCTTGCGGGAGCTGGGCGAATTTTTGCAAGATGCGCGGCGTTACGAAAAGGCAAAGGCGGCAGGCGGCCCGGATTTCCGGCGCGATATTCGCCTGGAGGCGATGATTCCTGTGATCGACGGCAAGCTGCCGCTCTTTGTGCGCGCGGAGAAAGAGCGCGCGATCAAGGATGCAATCGCGTTCGCAGACAAAGAGAAGGTAAAGATCATCATTGCGAATCCGCGTGAGATTGGCAGCACGGGGCCGCTGCTGAAATCGCATAATATTCCCGTAGTGTTGGGGAAAACGTTCGAACTGCCGCTACACGATGACGATCCCTACGATGCTCCGTATACTTTACCGAACGACTTTTACAAGGCTGGTGTGAAGATCTGCTTTGGAACATTCGATGTGGAGTTTGCGCGCAACGTGCCGTTCGAAGCAGCGCAAGCCGTAGCCTTCGGGCTGCCGCACGATGAGGCGCTGAAGGCGTTAACGATCAACAGCGCGGAGATTCTGGGCGCGGGCGATCGATTGGGATCCATCGAAGAAGGCAAGCTGGCGGATTTGATTCTCACAGACGGTGACCCGATGGAGGCGAAGACGAATATCAAGCAGATGTTCATCGCGGGCAGGGAAGTGAGCTTGGAGTCACGTCACACGCGGGAATATGAGGAGTGGATGAAACGGCCGTAGACGGTGATGTACGCTCCGGCGGGGGAGGCAGTGTAATAGTCTATACTATGTATAGACACATATCCTGATGCCAGCCAAAATTGCACGGTTGTTTAATAATGGCGGAAGCCAAGCTGTTCGTTTACCAGCCGAATTCCGGTTCGATGGCAGCGAGGTGTTCGTCCGGCGCGACAAGCGCACCGGGGACGTGATTTTGTCCAAGAAAGCCGGATGGAGCACCTGGAGGGAATATCTGGAGCAACGAGATGCTGCTGCAGGCGCGGTGCCTGAAGATTTTATGGCGGAACGCCCCTTGAACACTCAGTTGCCCAAGAGTACCGTGTTTGGTGAAGAGGCGTGAGTGACTTCTTCATGCTTGACACCAACACCGCGAGCTATGTAATCAAAGGCGCCATTCCAGCCGTGGATGCCCATCTTCGCAAGTTGGATGTGACGCAAGTCTCCATTTCAGCTGTCACACGCGCGGAGCTACGCTGCGGGGTCCGCCGTCTCCACCAGGCTACTCGTCTAACCGCGGAGGTGGAACGGTTCTTGAGCGGGATTCACACTCTGCCGTGGGATGAAGCTGCAGCCGACGAATTTGCGAATGTGCGGGCCGACCTTGAACGAACGGCACTCCCCATTGGCATCATGGATACGATGATCGCCGCACATGCAAAGGCGGTCAATGCAGTCCTTGTCACGAACAATGTAAAGCATTTCCGTCGTGTCAAAGGGCTGTTTGTGCAAAGCTGGAGTTACTAAGATCATCGAGAGAACAAGTCAATGAAAGCGAAGACGAACATCAAGCAGATGATCATTGCGGGCAGCGAAGTGAGCTTGGATCCCGGCCACGCGCTAGTTTGAGCCATGGATGAAGCGGCCGTAAATCCGCTCTAAACTGGCAGAATGCCAGAGCAGTCCCCAAAAAACAGCGGCGAACCTATTTTTGCCCAGCCGCAGCCCTCACCGGACCCAACTGGATTCAAGGACCCGGTCACGGACCAGAAATTAAAGGAGATCAAGAATCTGGAACCGGTGCCGCCGGCAGCGAATGCGGCCGTTGAGCCGGTTCTCACGCTCGCGCAGGTCTATGGCAGCGCGGGAGCAGCCAAAGTACAGGCGATCCAGCGGGCGGGCCAGATTGTGTTCCATTCGGTGGGTGATACGGGCAGCGCAGCCGGTCCGAAAACGCAATCACTGGTGGCCGATAAGATGGTGAGCGACTTCAATGAAGCAAACGCCGCGGATGTACCTTCGTTCCTGTTCCATTTGGGCGATGTCGTCTATTATTTCGGCGAGGCCACTTACTACTACGACCAATTCTACGAACCATACCGCAACTATCCGGCGCCGATTGTGGCCATTCCCGGCAATCACGATGGTGTGGTTTATGCAAACGATCCCGAACCGACGCTCGATGCATTTTTGCGCAACTTTTGTACGCGAGTTCCCGCTCAATCGCCTGACGCCGGAGGACTGCTGCGCACGACGATGATTCAGCCGGCAGTGTATTTCACTTTCGACGCTCCCTTTGTTCGCATTCTGGGCTTGTATAGCAATGTTCTGGAAGATCCGGGCGTGATCTCGAGCGAGGGCGGTCAGAACGCTGTTCTCGATGACAGGCAAGTGAATTTTCTGAAGGCTGGGCTGGCGCGCGCAAAAAACGAGAACTACACTGGCGCCGTGATTATTGCCGTGCATCACCCGCCATTCTCGGGTGGATCGGATCATGGAGGCAGTCCGCGCATGTTACAAGATATCGATGGCGCTTGCCAAGCCGCTGGCATGTGGCCTCACGCAGTTTTCGCGGGCCACGCGCATAATTATCAACGGTACACGCGGACAGTCGCTGGGTACCAGATTCCGTATGTGGTCGCCGGGTGCGGAGGACACAGTCCACTCGCGCGCATGCGTACGACCTATCGCACTCCTTACAAAATCGACGACACACTTACACTCGAAAGCTACGACGATACCGATTACGGCTATTTACGCGTGGTGGTAAGCGCGGAGACCATGCGGATTGAATTTCACCCACAAAGCGATGGCGGAACGACCAAAACGCCGGATGATGACGTCACAATCAAACTCGCGACACGCACGCTTGCTTGAATCTACTCATTTCTGAGTGCGTTCATCGGCGAGATGGATGCAGCGCGGTTAGCCGGAATGAACGCCGCAAGTACAGCGCAGACGGTGAGCGAAACTGCGGCCGCTATTAGAGCGAATGGATCCCAAAAGGAAACGCCGTACAATTGCGCCGAGATCAGGCGTCCGGCCGCGACGGCCAGCGGCAATCCGAGCGCCAGGCCGATGAGCACGCGCTGAAAGGCTCCGCGCAGCACAAGCGCCACCACCTTGTTGCGATCAGCTCCGAGAGCCATCCGGATGCCGATTTCATTCGTCCGCTGCGCAACGGTATAGGCCGTGACGCCGTATAAGCCGACGGCAGCTAAGAGCAGAGCGACGATTCCGAACAACCCGGCGAGCCAAGCCACTGCGCGCTCCTGGTCAAAAGTGCGAGCCACCTGCTGTTGCATGGTTCTCACGCTGTTGATGGTCAGATTCGGATCTACGGATGCCAACACTCGTGTGAGCTGCGGTTCTAGAACGCCGGGCGAGAGACTCGTAACCAGCATGATGCCGCCGATTAAATGAGATTGCAGCTCCACTCGCTGCATTAGCGAGTTCTTGTAATTCACATTTTGGGCGAGTGGCACGTAGAACATGGGCCGCGCCGGTCTGCGCAGGCCGAAGCCCGCGAACTTGGCATCGCGGACGATCCCGACAATCTGAAATGTATTCGCGTTTTCCGGCAGATCGAGGCCGAAGTGTTGATTCAGCGGATCCTCGCCATGCTTGAAGAAACGCTTCACAAAGGCCTCGTTCACGATGGCGACCGGCGCGGTGTTTTCGTTGTCGGCCGCAGTGAAGTTGCGGCCGCGAAGCAGGGCAATGCCAAAGTTCTGAAGATAGTTGGCGCTTACGCGATCCCAGGAAGAGCCGGCCTCCTCGCTCATCTTGGGAGCGGGATGGCCCGCTAGTAGAACCAACTCACCCCAATTGTCGGTGAGCGGGTTGTACAACGCCAGGCCCGATCCTTGAACTCCGGGCAGGTTATCGAGGCGCTGCTCGATTTGACGGTAAAGAGAAGCTAGTTGCGGTTGTGTATAGGTCGCCGGAGGCCGGTTTATAGAAACCACGACGCGATTGGCAAGCCGATATCCGAAATCCTGATGTTCCAGTTTGTTCAGGCTTCGTCCCAGCATGGTCGCGCCGGCGACCAACACAATCGAGAGCGTAGCCTGCAAAATGAGCAGGGCCTTGCGGGCAAACGAAGATTGATCGCTTGTGCTGCGGCCGGCGCCACGCAGGGCTTCGACAGGATCGGTTCGGGTGGCGAACCAGGCGGGGGCCGCGCCAAAGATAATCCCGGTCAGCAGTGCGAGTGCAAAAGCGAACGCCAGCACAACGAGGGAAGGCTCTGTATTCACGGGAAGAAAATGCACGCTTCGGAAAGCGAGCGCGAGCAGCAACCGCGCGGCTCCCGCGGCAACCAGAAGCCCGGCAAAACCGCCCGCGATGGCCAGCAGAACGCTCTCAATTAGTGCCTGCGCAATAATCTGCCGTCTGGTAGCGCCGACCGCGAGCCGGACTGCCGTCTGCGCGCGGCGGGCGACCGCGCGAGCCAATAGCAGGTTGGCGACATTGGCGCATGCGATGAGCAGCACCAAACCGCAAACGGCGAGCAGGATCTGCAGACTCCGGCCGTACTCTTCCTTCATCACAGCGACTCCAGCGCCGGCGGGAACCACGTTGAGCACCTGTTTGGGAAGCGTGCGGATCACGTCCGGCATCCAGACCGAAGGATAGCCGGAGTCGTAACGCATCCATTGGCGCAAGACACCGGTCAGGCGCGGAGCCAAGCCTGTGACCGAGGCTCCCGGACGCAAGCGGCCGATCACACGGAGCCAGGCGCTGATCGACTGATGGAGCAGCGCGCTGCCGCCTGCGATCAGTGGCTCCTGGTGCACGGGAATCCAAAGATCAGGCGGATCGCCGCGAAGAGTTTCGCCGAAAAATGCAGGCGGCGCCACTCCGATCACGGTGAAAGGGTGCCCTTCAATCACGAAGCTGGAGCCCAATACCGAAGGATTGGCGCCGTAGATGGTCTCCCAAGCCTGATGGCTGAGCACCGCAACAGGCGGGGAAGAAAGTTTATCGTCCTCCGGGGTAAATAGCCGTCCGGCAAATGGCCGCACCCCGAGTGTGGAAAAGTAGTTCCCAGTGACATACTCGGAGCGTAACGGCCGGGCGGCGATATCGATACCTTGACGGCGGACGCTCATCCGGCCGCCGCCAGCTTGAAAGGCGGCCAACTCTTCGAATTCCGGCGTTTCCGCTTTCAGCCGCTCATAGAGCGGAAAAGAAAACATTCCCCAGCGGTCTTGCGGGACCCCTTCTACGCAGCAGTCGTCGCCATCTCCGATCCGGTACAAACGCGCCGGATCGGAGACCGGTAAGGAGCGCAGCATGACCGCTTGGATCAGCGTGAAAATCGCCGTGGTCCCGCCGATTCCCAAGGCGAGCGTAAGTACGGCGGCGGCTGTAAACACAGGGGAGAGCCGGAACTGCCGTAACGTGTAGCGAAAGATGCCGGGGAGGTTCTGCATACGTAGCCTTTAACCTTCTACGATGTTTCGAGTACGCCAGGTTCCTGAAAAGTGATCGTTCGGGTACTGCGAAAGATGTTATAAAGGATCTACTGCGCAACTTCCGTTCTTATCGAAGTTGTGCGTGCTCTCCGAGGTGGCTTCCCCTTACCCGTTGAGCCGTCGCGCTCCTCTTCATCACCGAATCTCCGGCTTGCAGCGTTCGCGCGATGCAGCGAACGAAGTCTCGCGCAGGGTGAAGCTTTTCATAATTGCGGCGTTTGTTTGGACCATGCTGGTATGGCCACCGGCATGTGCGTTCGCTGCCGGTGGTTCAGCAGTATCGCCTCAGCCTGTCCCCGCCGCGGGGACCGGCCAAAAAACGCACGAACTCATATTTAGAGTCAACGGCCGGACCGTTCGCGTCGTACTGACTACGGGCGCTTTGGGACTCGTGGTCATCCTGCTGCTTTGTTCCCTGCTCGCCGTTGCCGTTTTCTCAGCAATGCTGGCGCTTCGCAAAGCGAGGCATCTGCAAACCGCCAACCGGCGTCTTCAGACTGAGATCAGCGAACGAAGACGCTCGGAAGAGGCGTTGCGCAAAGCGACGGAGATGGTACACGCCGTGGCGGAGACAGCACCGCTGTCTATCTCGGCCATCGACATGGATGGACATGTGACCTTTTGGAATCCCGCTTCCGAGCATCTGTTCGGGTGGGCAGCAGCCGAGGTCATCGGCCAGCCTCTGCCCGCCATACCTCCCGGCGAGGAGCAGCATTTCCATGAACGTCTGCAGTTGTATAGGCAAAGACGCGCCGTGAGGAGTCTGGAAGTGAGGTACCTTCGCAAGGATGGTACCCCGTTCGATGCGCATCTGTGGACCGCGCCTCTGACCAGCTCGGACGGTCGGGTCATCGGTATGCTCGGCATCACTGCCGATATCACGGAGCGGAAGCAAGCCATGGAACAGCTCCGGGTAAGCGAATTGCGGTTCCGGCAACTTGCCGACTCAATGCCTCAGATCGTGTGGACCGCCGGCCAGGACGGATCGATCGAATACCTGAATCAGCGCTGGTATGAATTTACCGGCTACACTCGTTCGAACCATCTCACTGAGGATGTGCATTCCCTCATTCACGGCGAGGATTTGCGCGCTTTTGTGACCGGCTGGGAATCAGCAGTAAAGGCCGAGACAGCGTACGAAGCGGAATGCCGCTTCGCTGACCACCACACGGGCGGATACCGTTGGTTTCTTTGCCGGGCCATTCCGGCGCGCGACAGTGTGACGAGCACTACCCGCTGGTTTGGCACATTCACCGATATCCATGAGCAGAAGCGGATTGAAGCAGCCTTCCGCCGCGCGAACGAGGATCTGAACCGGTTTGCCTACTCCACCAATCACGATCTGCAGGAGCCGCTGCGGAACGTCTCGAGCTATTCACAACTGCTGGAAAAAAGGTACAGCGGCCATTTAGATACTGAGGCCGCGAGCTTTGTCCGGTTTATTGCGCAAGATGCCCAGCGCATGTGCGCCCTCATCACAAACCTGGCCGTGTATACAAGCGCGGGAAACCCATCCGAGCTGATTTGCACGTCTTGCGACACTAACATCGCAGTCGACAAGTCGCTCATCACTTTGCAGGCCATGATCTCCGAAACTCAAGCGGTTGTTGTCCATACAGATCTACCACGAGTTCGAGCGGCCGAACGGGATTTGCAACAGGTATTTGAAAATCTAATTCGGAATGCTATTCAGTACCGCAGGAAAGATGTTCGCCCGAGGATCGACATTAGCGCTCAACGTAACGGAGTTGAGTGGATCTTTTCCGTGCAGGATAACGGGATTGGCATTCCGGCCAAATACACGCAGGAAATTTTCGGCATTTTCAAACGTCTGCATGGCGCAGGCCGGTACGGCAGCATCGGTATGGGATTAGCGATCTGTCAGAAGATCATCGAGCACCACGGCGGGCGCATTTGGGTGGAATCGCAATTAGACGCGGGATCTATTTTTCACTTTTCCCTGCCTGCCGCCATTGTGATCGACCGGGTTCTCGAGCAAGAAGGAAGCAAAGCTCTGCCATTCTGAAGAGATGGCCCTTGGGCTCGATTTCGGGACTACGAACAGCTCCGTTGCTATTGCTACAGAGTCAGGCGACATTGCGCTGGCCCAATTCCCCTTCGGTGCTGGTTCCACAGAGTCATTCCGGTCCTTACTCTATCTGCAGCGGCTCCGGGAAAATGGCCGCAGCGTTATCAAGTCCTGGAGCGGCCCGGCCGGAATCGAGCAGTATCTGAGCGCGGACGAAAAAGGCCGCCTGGTTCAATCGCTGAAATCCTTTCTCACCAGCCGCAGCCTGCAAACTACCGAGGTCTTCGGACAGCGCTTCAAGCTGGAGGAGCTGATTGCACGCATTCTGCGAGATATTCACAACGCTGTCGAAGCGCAGTTCGGGCGTATGCGGCGCAGAGTGGTCGTCGGGAGGCCGGTGCGTTTTGTGGGCGCGGAGTCCGAACAGGACAACGCCTTTGCGCTGTCTCGTTTAGAAGAGGCGCTTCACAGCGCGGGTTTTACGAGCGTTGCGTTCGAGTACGAACCGGTGGGCGCTGCCTATCATTACGAATCGAGACTCAATCGCGATGAGCTGCTGTTGATCGGCGATTTCGGCGGCGGCACGAGTGACTTCTCGCTCCTCCGCGTAGGGCCGAGTTTTCGTGGAGGACGTGCTCAGCGTGAAGTTATCGGCAACGAGGGTCTGGGCCTGGCCGGTGATTCTTTCGACGCCAAGATTATTCGGCATCTGGTGTCTCCCGCTTTGGGAGCTGGGAGTAGTTTGCGATCGGGCGACAAGCTCCTTCCGGTGCCGAACTGGGTCTATTTTAAACTGGAGCGCTGGCATCATCTCTCGTTCCTGAAGGCTCCGGATACGTTAAACATGTTGCAGAACGTGAGTGCGCAGGCCGTGGAGCCAGAGAAGTTGCGCGCGTTGCTGTATCTGATCAAGCACGATCTCGGCTATCAATTGCACCGGGCGGTGCAGCGGACCAAGACTGCGCTTTCGCATTCGCCGGACGCACTATTCCGCTTTTTCGATGGCGATACAGAAATCCAGGGTGTGCTGACGCGCGAACAATTCGAAGATTGGATCGCAGACGAGCTCGATCAAATCGCGGATCGAGTCGATGCTTTGTTGGGTAAGGCCGGAGTCCAGGCCCGCGAAGTAGATATGGTGTTTCTGACCGGAGGATCGTCCTTTGTGCCGGCGGTCCGGCGAATCTTCGAAACCCGCTTCGGCCCTGCGAAGATTCGCACGGGCGATGAGTTTACGTCCGTTGCTCGCGGCCTTGCGCTCAGAGCACTCGAATTGTCCTAGACATACACCGTTCGGAACAATCCTATCTATTGCTCGGCGAGCCATCGCTGGATGTTCTGACGGGCTCTCGTTTCGAACCGGGGCGCTTGTGCCGCTTTGAAACGCCAAGCCACCCGGGTGCGTTTCGCAATGAACCGCAGCGCCCTGGATAGCATTTCCTCTGGATCGCTCACCTTATTCGCAACTCTATGTAGCTGTTGATCTTACACGCCGCCTAACAGGTCCGTTTCGCGCTTCCTTTGGCTGGTTTAGCGGGTGCTTTTTTTCTTGGCGAAGCAGGAGAAAAAACACAATGAACGCCGCCGCCCCCAAACTCGCACCGGTCAACAACCCCACAGAGATCGCTCGTTGCCGCCGCGATGAATTGATTACCGAACATTTGCATCTGGTGACCGCGATTGCCGCTCACGTGCAGAGATCGCTTCCGGTTCATGTGGAGCTGGGCGACCTGGTTCATGCGGGTATGATGGGTCTGTTCGACGCCGCGACAAAATATCAGGACGGCAAGGAAGTCGCTTTCCCGGTGTACGCCAAGCATCGCATTCGTGGCGCTATTCTGGACAGCCTGCGGCAGATCGACTGGGCCTCACGGGACCTGCGCAAGCGGTATAAGCAGATGGAAGCGGTCAGGGCGAAACTGGAGGCAGAGTTGGGGCGCAAGCCGACCGACGCCGAAGTGGCGGGCGCCATGGGTCTTTCGGAACGCCGCTGGCAGATGTTGATGGTGGATTTTCGGACGTTGTCCGCCGCCGCTGCGCAAGCCATCACAGCGGAGCGCGAGGACGAACCGGCGCACGAAGCCCCCGCGAAACCGAATCATTGCCCGGATCAGATGTTTGCCCGGTCGCAGATGCGCGCAAAGCTGGCGTCGGTGATGCAGGATCTCCCGGAGCGTTATCAGCAGGTTGTTCAGCTCTACTACGAACGGGAAATGACTATGAAAGAAATTGGCAGCGTTCTCGGCGTGAACGAAAGCCGCGTGTCGCAGATCCACAAATCGGCTCTGGCACGCATGCAGTCCTTGCTGGGCGCAACCGGAATCCACTCGGCCGCCGCGTTCTGCTGCTAGGAAATCGCTCCCTCGGGGTCGCGGCCCGGCAAATTATTGGCAAGCCGACGCGTTTTCTGAGCCACGACCGCCAGGGAGTGGTTGGTTCGTCACACGCGATCTCACAGCTTGTCAGATCTAAGTTCCGTTGTATTTCCCGCAGCCCACTCCTTACGGGTCTCAGCGGCGACTTTGCCTAAAGCACCTTGAGTTTCAGAAAATTGCTTGTCCCAAAGCTCTTCATCCGGGAGTTCCTGAGGAAACCACTTAGCAATCCGATCCTATTCCTCAGCAGGCAAAGCCGCAAGTCTCGCGACGGCCTCGTCTAACATCTCCGTCACCCAATCCTCACTCCACCACAAACCGGTACGGCAGAATCCGCAGCACGCCGCCCTTCAGAAACGCGCTGTCTGGCAAATCCGGAAGCATGTTCCGGAATTTGCGTTCCGCCAAGGACGTCTGGAATGCATCCGGAGAGGAGCCAGTCAAAATCTCCAGCAAACTTCTGCGCGGAGGATACAGCACCAGGTTCGTGTCACCCGTCGCCGATAAATGTGCTCGTTTGCGTATGTACGCTACGGCGTCGTCCAATCCGCCTAACTGATCAACGAGCCCGATTTGACGTGCCTGCGCGCCCATCCAAACGCGCCCTTGTGCAATCGGATCGATTTGCGCATACGTCTTCCGCCGGGCCGCCGCCACTTTCGTCACAAAGGTTTCGTAGGTCGTTTGAATCTGCGTATGGAGCTTCTGGCGCGCCGCGTCCGAGAGCGGCTGATAAAGCGAGTCCATATTGGCCAAGCGCCCGCGAGACAGAGTATCTTCCTGAATTCCTAATTTGTCAAAGAGGCCGTGCAGGGCCGGCCGGACATACAGCACGCCAATGGAGCCCGTGATTGTATCTGGGTACGAGAACACCGGATCGCCGGTCATGGACATGTAATATCCGCCGGACGCCGCCACGTCAGACATCGAAACGAGCAGCGGCTTCGCACCGCTGAGCAGTTTCAATTCGTGCAGCAGTTCGTCGGAAGCGACGGCGTCTCCTCCGGGCGAGTCGATGCGTAAAATGACGCCCTTAATGCTGCCGTCATTTCGAACCCGGCGGATCAGCTTCGTGAACGCCTGCGATGCAATCACCGACTCTCCGCCGATCGAGTTATCGCCATCTCCGCGAATAATATCGCCCTGTCCCGCAAGAAAAGCAATCCGGTCGCCGCGTCCGGGCACTGCGCGGAAATAGCTCCGGATACTGAGCCTGTTCAATCCTTGAATCCCGGTCTTCTTTTTCAAATCGGCGAACACCTGGTCTTCATATCCAATCTCGTCGATCAGCCCGTTCGATTTTGCCTGGTTGGACGTAAATGGGCCGGCGTCGATCAGAGTGCGAACCGCATTTGCTGTCTTATGCCGGCCGGCTGCCACGGTGGAGCAGAAATCGCCATAGATCTGGTCTAAAACCTGATTCAGCACTTCGCGCGTTTCCGGAGACATATTGGTTCGCGTGAAAATGTCGCCGGCATCCTTGAACCGGCCGATGTGATCCACCTGGACCTGAATGCCAAGCTTGTCGAGCGCGTTTTTGAAATACATCTCCCCGACACGAAATCCCTTTACGTCGAGGTCGTCGTCGGTGGATAGAAAAATCTTGTCGGCCACGGACGCAAGATAATACTCGTGTGAGCCCGGCCCTTGCAAGAAGGCGTAAACAGGCTTTCCGGATTTCTTGAAATCCAAAATCTCCTGCCGGAATTCCTCAAGTTTCCCCCACCCGCTGCTCAACCCGTGCGGCTCGAGCAAAACCGCTTTGATGCGGTTATCCCTGGCGGCTTCCCGGAGAGAAGTCCAGATATCGCGTACTGTCGGCACGGCCTGCCCTTCGATAAACGGGATTGGAATCTCCACCGGTGCGGCTTCCGGAACATCTCCGCTCAGATCGAGAACCAAAACCGAGTTGGCAGCGACCGTCGGTTCCTTGGTAGCGAAGATGCGTCCGATCGCGAAGAGCACGATGAAAAATCCTACGATCGTCACCACGACTCCGACCACCACGCCTACGATGAATTTCCACATTACCGGCGAATCTCTCTCAATGGCAGCGTAGCAGGCCCGCAAAATCCTGCCACAATCAATTCCATGAATAGGCCCAGAGTTCCGGAGTTGATCTGGCAGGATAGCGTGTACGCCGTTCGGACGATGCGCGCAAAGCCGGCCTTCGTGGTTACCGCGATTCTGACCCTGGCGCTTGCGATTGGCGGGAACACCGCCATGTTCACCATCATCCACGCTGTGCTGCTGGAGCCGCTCCCGTATCCTGATTCCAGCCGCCTGGTGAGCATCACAGGTGGCGCAACACCCACCCGGTTTGAAGAGATGAAGACGGCCGCGCAGTCTTTTAGCGGAATCGGGGCATTCACAATTGAGGAAACTCCCACAATAACGGGCGGCGGCGAACCGGAGGTATTGAAGGCTGTTCGCGTATCAGCAAACTTTCTGCGCATTCTGGAAGCGCAGCCGTTGCTTGGGCGCGCCTTTCGCGCAGAAGAAGACTCGCCGGGCGGCCCGCCGGTGGCAATGATCAGCTTCGACTTGTGGCAACGACGATTTGCCGCCGACCGGGAGATTCTTGGCAAAACGGCGACGCTGGGCGGGATTTCTCAAACTATCATCGGCGTTCTTCCGCCGCATTTCGCATTCCCGTACCAGGACCTGGACGTTTGGTTGGCAGCACCCGCTGGATGGTCGCTGATGCCGTCTAAGAGCAGAGCCCTCAGCCCCTTTTTGAGCATTTTCGGACGGCTCAAACCCGGCGTGAGCCTGGAGCAGGCGACCGCCGAGGCCAAGGTAATTCATCGCCGCTATGCAACAGCGCATCCCGCAATGCTCGATGCCAAGCCGAAGAGACCCGAAACGGTCATGCCGATGAAGGATGGCTTGGTGGCCAGCGTGCGCTCTATGCTCTGGCTATTGCTGGGCGCTGTCGGATTTGTGCTCTTGGCTTCATGCGCGAATGTGGCCAGCTTATTACTGGCGCGGGCCGCCTCGCGTTCGCGCGAAATCGCCGTGCGTTCGGCGGTCGGAGCCGGCCGCATCCGCCTGGTCGGACAGCTTCTTTGTGAAAGTCTGTTGCTGTCGCTCCCCGCCGGAATTCTCGGCGTGCTGCTAGCCGGTTGGAGTCTGCACGTGATTCCCCGGATCACGGCTTTCCAACTGCCAAGAACCCGGGAGATCCATTTGGATTGGACGGTGCTTGGATTTGCCGCAGCTCTCTCGATCGCAACCGGACTGCTCTTTGGACTCGCTCCGGCGCTGCATGCCGGGCGTCTGGATCTCGCTCACGCACTGCGGGCGAGCGGCGAGGCTGTCTATCAGGGCGTCCCGAAAGGGAGTCTGGCCGGGCTGAACTTGCGCGGATTGTTGCTGATTGCGCAAGTCGCGCTTTCCATTTTGCTGCTGGTCGGAGCCGCGCTGTTGATCCAGACTGTAAGCCGGCTGCGCGGGGTCACGCTTGGCTTCAATCCGGCACACGTATTGACTGCGAAAATTTCGCGCAACGCTACGAACGGGAAGACGGCTCTATTTTTCCAGGAGCTGGTTCAGGGAGTGGAATCCTTGCCGGGCGTTCGCAGCGCCACCGCTTCGATGTTTCTCCCCATGGTGAGCTTTGTAGGAACTCCGGTACAGGATGCCGCAAAGCCGCTGCTTAAGTTGAACGAGCGACCCATCGTCACCATCTCGGTCGTCGCGCCGGGATATTTCCGTACCCTTCAGATTCCGTTCCGGCGCGGGAGAGATTTCACCGCACGCGATAAAGACGGCTCGCAGCGCGTAGCCATTATCGATGAAGCACTCGCGCGGCGTCTTTGGCCGGCCTATCCGCGCGGTCAGGACCCTGTTGGCCAGTACCTTTGGGTGGGCGGCGCGAACCCGAAGCCTGCGCAAATCGTCGGCATTGTCGCGGATATCCGTCAAAATCTCGAAAACAGCGCGTGGCCCGAAACGGTGTACGTCGCCTTTGCCCAAAACCCGCAATCCTTCGCGATGTTGGCGGTAAGAACCGAAGGCAACCCGCTCAGTTTCACGAATGCGGTCCGTAAGCAAGTCGAACTGTTGGACAAGAACCAGCCCCTTTCGGATGTGAAGACGATGGATGGCCTGGTGGATGCGCAAGTCGGCCAGCCGCGTTTGCTGGCGATCTTATTGGGATCGTTTGCCGCCATGGCGCTCCTGTTGGCGCTGATGGGTATCTATGGCCTCTTTGCCTACTGGGTAGCGCAGCGGACGCAGGAAATGGGTATCCGGCGCGCTCTGGGCGCTCAGCAGAGCGATATTCTGCGGCTCGTGATCGGACAAAGCCTACGCCTGACGTTGCTGGGAACCGCGGCCGGTATCGCTGGAGCATTCGGCTTGATGCGGGTGATGCAAAGCCTGCTCTTTCACATCAGCACGACCGATCCTGCGACATTCGTTGCGGTTGTATTGTTGTTCCTGTGTGTCGCGCTGGCAGCGAGCTACTTTCCCGCGCGTCGCGCGGCGCGAATTGATCCGATGGCAGCGCTCAGGATGTGAGCCGAGCTTCTCTTAAGTCCCGCTTGACAAATCATCCCTGGTCCTGTAATTTACCATTAGGCTAATTAGCCAGATGGTAAATGACCCCCGATCGCCTCAGCTCAACCTTTGCGGCACTTTCGGATCCAACGCGCCGCGCCATCCTCGCGCGGCTCGCCGATGGAGAAGCATCCGTGAAAGAACTTGCTCGTCCTTTTTCGCTCAGCGCACCCTCCATTACAAAGCATCTGAAGGTTCTCGAACGTGCTGGGTTGATCAGCCGGAGCCGCGAGGCACAATGGCGGCCCTGCCGGCTGGAAGCAGCCCCGCTCCAAGACGTTGCCGAATGGGTGGAGCGTTACCGCCGCTTCTGGGAGCAGAGGATGAACCGTTTGGACGATTATCTTTCGAAACTAAATCCCAAGGACACGAAGAAACATGCTCATAAAAAGCAAGGCTGAAGTAACTGTGACTCTTCCCTCGGACCTGGAGATTGCCTTCACCCGGCTCTTTGAACACCCACGCCATCTCCTGTTCGAAGCTTGGACAAAGCCCGAACATGTCCGCCACTGGTGGGGCTGCGAGGGCTCGGTCCTTACCGTCTGCGAAATCGATTTACGCGTGGGTGGTGCCTGGCGTTTCGTGATGCGGATGGCAGACAGCAGCGAACACCCGTTCAAAGGCGTGTATCGCAAGATCATACCGAACGAGCGCCTCGTCTATACGGAGTGCTACGACATGCCGCAAATCGGGAGCCCCGAATGGCTGACGAGGATCAGCTTTGAAGAATTCGGCGACAAAACAGAGTTGACGCACTCGATCCTGCACCGCTCCCGCGAAGCTCGCGATGGACATCTCCAGGCCGGAATGGAAGCGGGAACAGTACAGACGCTGCACCGTCTTGACGAGCATGTTACACGTATGGCCGGAGCCGGGATATAGACGGGTGAAAGACAATGAAAGCCAACTCTCTTCCGTGTTTCACTGGGCGTGCCATTGTCGCGGCACTGGTTACGATTTTCGGACAGGCATGTGCGGCAGCGGATTCCGGGTATGCCCCGGTCGACGGCTTGAAGATGTATTACGAGCTTCACGGCACGGGGCAGCCGCTAATCTTGATCCACGGAGGCTTGGGATCGAGCGATATGTTCAGAGCGATCATACCGGACCTCTCGCGGAAGAGGCAGGTGATCGCTGTGGATTTGCAGGCCCACGGACGGACTGCGGATATTGCCCGCGCCCTTACCTACCGAAGTATGGCCGACGATATAGCGGCCCTGATTCACTATCTCAAGATCACGAAGGCCGACGTAATGGGTTATTCTGCCGGCGGCGAGGTTGCGCTACGCACCGCCATTCAACATCCCGAAGTAGTACGAAAGCTAGTCATCGTTTCTGCCGCTTTCCGCCGCGACGGATGGTATCCCGAGATCGTGGCGGGGATGTCCCAACTAAACGCGAACAGCGCACAACATATGCAACAGACGCCGATGTATCAAAATTATGCTCGGGTGGCCCCACGGCCGGAAGACTGGCCGGTTCTGTGTACCAAGCTGGGTGTGATGTTCGGGCAGGATTACGACTGGTCGAGCGACGTATCGAAAATTCAAGCACCTGTCCTGCTTGCGTTTGGCGATGCCGATGCGGTCCGCACCGCCCATGCCGTGCGGTTTTTCGAACTGCTGGGCGGGGGAAAAAGAGACGGAGGCTGGGATGGGTCCGGAATATCCAACGCCCGTCTGGCAATTCTCCCCGGTGTGACGCACTACATAATATTTTCGTCCCCGTTACTCGCGTCGATTGTCAACCAGTTCTTGGATGCAGCGACGCCGCACATTAAGTGAACGCGTGGGGACCGGGCGGTCCGGCTTCGAAGAAACCTGCCAACCGCCCCGTTCAGTATGCCCTCATTGCCGCAACAGTAGGCTGAACTCGCCGTTCCGGGCATCCAGGATCACCGTGCTGCCCGGTGGAATCTGGCCCTGCGCCACCAGCGCGGCGACCGGCTGTATAAAGTTCCGCTGCACGGTCCGCTTCAATTCGCGAGCTCCGAATTCCTGGCTGATACCTAAATCGAGCAGCGTATTACGACCGGCAGCGGTGCACTGGAGCTTGAAGGCCCGCACACCCAAGCGATTATGAATAAGGCGGGCGAAACCGGTAAAGATGTGATCGAGAATCAGCTCGCACTCCGGCCGCTCCAGCGGCTTATACGTGATCACTGAATCGATCCGGTTCACAAACTCCGGCGAAAACTTCTGCCGGACCGCCGTCATGCCGATGCTTTGCAGTTTGGCCGTTTCGACCGGAGCCTTCGGCACCATCGCTTCGAAACCGAAATCGGCCTTGCTGGCGCGTTGAATCGATTTTGCGCCGAGATTGCTGGTGAGAAAGATCAAGGTGCGCTCGAAATTGACATTGGTGTTATCGCCGAGACGAAGAGTGGCTTTGTCCAAAATGCCGAGAAGCAGGCGCGTCATCGAGGGAGCAGCTTTTTCAATCTCATCGAAAAGGACCAGGGAGATATCGCTTTGCTCGCTTGCAACGCTGTTCAGCTTCGCCTGTGTCAGCATTGGCTGCGTTTCCCGATGACCAAGGTAGCCAGGGGGAGCTCCGATGAGCTTGGCGACCTCGTGTTCCATCTGGAACTCGCCGCAATCGATTCTGAGCAGATTCTTGGAACTGCCATGCAGAACCTCGGCAAGAGCCTCCACAGTACGCGTCTTGCCGGTCCCCGTTGGACCGAGCAGCAAGACTACTCCGACGGGCCGCCCCTCTGGAGCCAAGCCTGCCTGGTGCATTTGAATGTACGGAATAATGGTTTCAATTGCCTCAGGTTGGCCGACGAGCAATTCGCCTAGCCGATCGGCCAAGCCATCGTGATCGTCCGGCAGGATGGGACGCCTGGTGCGCCCCGACACAATGTAAGATCGCATCTGCCCTCTTAATGGAGTTCCCTTTGCCGCCACGGTCCGAAGCACCGCGTGCGAGTGATCCCCCCGAATTCCTTTCGCTCAGAAGTGTAGCGGTGGTTATGGGGGAACAGGAGGGAAACGACGCTGGCGGGCTGCAATTCCAGCCGGCGGAAAGGCGGATAAGTCTCGGCGCGTTAACAGGATACGAGACAAAGCGCGGAGCCAAAAATTTCTATGTAAGAGTTGTGATCGCCTAATGCCCTACCGAAAAGCACTGCTTCCGATGCGGCGGATTCTCCATCTCATCCACCCCTGGCAATCGCGTAGCCTTCTATGGAAATTCGGCTCTGTCCCTTGTCGTCCACAATCAGATTGCCGGTGCCCAGCCGGAAATTGGCCGTCCGTTGGCCTCGGTCGAAGTACGCCGCCGGTGCCAGCATCGTCCAATCGTGTTAAAGGAACAACTTCATTCCGACTCCTGAGTCCACGAACTCCCTTCGGTTGCGGCGGTCACCGTAGCCCACCGTTCGGCAATCTGGTCGCCCTCGAAACGCCAGAGGACAAAGCCCTGAAATTGCAGCTTCTTGCCGGTATTCGGCTCTGTCCAGCGCCAAACATTGCGGCAAACTACTTTGTCACCCTCGGCAATCATGTCCAGGACCGTAACGCGCAAGTCCGGCATCGCTTTGTACATTCCGAGCATCATCTGTTCGTCTTCGTGCACGCCGGCCGGTTTGTCTCCGGGGCCGTTATGATCGTAGAAATCGGAAGTCATATTCTTTCGAATGACCTTGGCGTTCCTTTTGTTTACAAATTCTTCGAAGTGATCTAAGACAAACTTTTTCATTCGGGTTGGAGTAAGTTGAGTAGGCATAGCTCAGGTTGTGCGAAAAATGTCGATTAACCAGATCGAACATACATCAGTTTCGCTGTCCTGGGAAGTACGCACAATTTTGTAAGCCCACGTTTGCGGTGGGTTGAGAGTTGCCGATGAAAAAACATTTCGGATGCCCGGTTCAAGCGACTGCGAACGCAATCACCGGCAAATGGAAGGTGTTGATTGTCTGGCATCTATCGTTTTCACCTCTGCGTTTCGGCAAATTAAGAGACCTACTGCCCGGAGTGAGCGAAAAGATCCTGACTGCGCAACTGCGCCAATTGCAGCAGGATGGAATCGTGGATCGAATGAGTGTCGGTACTGTTCCTCCGAGTGTCACCTATCGGCTAACGAGTGCTGGAGAAGAACTGGTCTCTGTAATGGAGGCTATGTGTGAGTGGGGCACCAAACACTTGGGCGTTCCGCCCAACTTGCCGCGAAAACGAACATGTCCGATCCAGCGAGTTACAGAGCCGCGCACGTAAGCAAGCGGCAGGATTGTTCGTGCTTTACATCATCCCTACGGGCGGCGCCGGTTCATCCGGACTGCCCGCACTCGAAAGCGGCGAGTAAATCATCACAAACGTCAGAAGTGCGAGCACCCCGAGTCCAATTAAATACGAAGGATGCGCGAACAACTGAAGATGCTCGCGAACGTTCGGCGGCGTGAACTGCAGCCCCGCCCAGACCAGCCCCAGAATCGCTTCGCCGGCAATCAAACCGGAGGCTGTCAGCACTCCCGCGTTGTCGACGCGCGCCGTCTGCGCTTCGTTGTATCCGCGCCGCCGCGCGAACCAGTCCCCCAGAGACCGGACAATCCCGCCTACGAAAATCGCAAAAGTCGTTTCAAACGGAAGATACATTCCAACTGCGACCAGCATCGGACTCTTCACGTTCATGATGATCAGTGCAATACCAAAAAATATTCCGATCAGAACCAGCGGCCACGGCATGTCGTGGGCCACAATGCCTTGCGCCAGAAGCGCCATCAATCCCGCTTGCGGCGCCGGAAGCTGCCGGTCGCCGAATCCTGTCCCGCCCGCGCGTATATTTCCTTCGTGCAGCAGAACCAGCGGGAAGTACATCACCAGGCTCGCCACCACCACCGCGATCAGTTCCGCAATCTGAATGTTGCGCGGTGTACCGCCGAGGATGTACCCGACTTTGAAATCCTGTAGCAGTTCGCCGGCGACCGAGGACGAAACGCAGACCACGGCAGCGACCCCCAGCACCGCAGCCACGCCGCCCAGCCCGGAGACGCCCAGCGACACCATGAGCAGTGCGGCCACAATCAAGGTCGAGAGCGTTAAACCTGAGACAGGATTATTGGAGGAGCCGATGAGGCCGCAAAGACTACCGGAAACGGTAGCAAAAAAGAAGCCCAGAATCAGCATGACAATAGCGGCGGTCAAACCTCCCGCAAGCTGTCCCGAGAGATAGATATAAAGGACAATCATGGCTGCAAAGAACACTGCGATGAGCGCGAAGACAACCTTGAAGCTCATGTAGCGCTCCGTGCGGCTGAGCGAGGCGGATTCGGTGGCGGACTGACGCGTATCTCGGATCGTGCGCTTTAGCCCGGCTGCCAGGCTCGCTCTCATCCGAAACAGCGTGTGGGCTGCCCCCACCAGCATGCCGCCCACGGCGATCGGTCGAACAATATAGCGCCAGACCCCGCCAGCCAAGTTACTCCAGGAAGGCGCCGCAGCGGAGTGCGGCAGAAACGCTTGCAGTTGCGGCCCTAAAAAATAGATCAGCAGTGGAACCATGAAGCCCCAGGCGAGCACTCCGCCGGAAAATTGCAGCCCGGCGAGCCGCGGGCCGATGATGTAGCCGACCCCCAAATAGGCGGGACTAATGCTCGGCGCGGCAAACGTCGTCACGCCTCCGGTATGCAGAATGTTGTTGGAATCTGCGCCTCCCAGCCGCACGCGGCTACTGCCAAGCTGACCTATGGCGAGTGCGAATTCCGAGTCAGCGGCAAAGAACCCAAACCGCCCGAGAAGGAAAATCAAACCACCCAGACCGATGTTCCAGAAGAGATACTTGGCGGCTTGCGCGCCCCGCTGCCCCGCTTTATGGATTTCGGACGCGGCGACCGACTCCGGGAAGGGAAGCTCCGGATCTTCCACCATGATCCGCCGCACCAATGAAATGAATAACACGCCCAAGACACTGCCTACCAGGATGAGAACCGTGGATTTCCAATAGGCATCGTGAAAGCCGAAGGATGGCCAGGCATGGGAAATCAGGAAAGCGGGGATGGTGAAGATGGCGCCGGCCGCGACGCCTTCGCCGATGGAGCCGCTGGTCCGCGCGATGTTTTCTTCGAGCAGGGAGCCCTTCCAGCCTCGTAACACAGCCATGCCGATGACGGCGGCCGGATACGTGGCAGCGATGGTTATGCCGGCGCGCAGGCCAAGATAAGCATTGGCGGCGCCCAGAACCACCGTCATGCAGAGCCCCAACAAAACGGCTCGCAGAGTAAGTTCCCGCATCTGGACATGTTCGGGAACAAAGGGTTTGAAGGGGCGGGTTTGTGTGCTCATGCGAAAGATTTAGAGGATTCCGTGCGCGCCGGTGCGCGAACCTGTTTTGCAAGCGTGTCCTCCTGGGCGAAGGCCATCAGGTCTGTCGTGCCTGAGCCAATACGAAGCAAGCCCAACGTCATATGGGGAGCCGTTTCCCGAAGAAGCTCGCCCACATTCTGGCTGATCTCGTAGAGGAACGGCAGCATGCCCGTGCGAACCGAATGGAGATTCATCTCCGGCGCGTAGGATTCCCCCCACGCTGTGCTCACAAGCCTGCGCAGCTCCTGCGCAGCGGCGCAAATGTTTCTCAGCCGAGCCGGGATCTCGCTCACGTCCCCGGGTTCAAACCCACCGAGCAGCATTTCGCTGTACTCAACGATATGGTCCAAAGGAGTAAGCAGGCGGCGTCGTGACTCATCGAGCCTGTACTGCGTCGAATCCTGTCCAATACTGCTCATCCCGGCAGTGTCCCATTTTTGGCGTTCGCCGGCGCATGGAGGGCATCAGATGCATTCGCCGCGATCTTGCCGTACAGGCTACCAGACTGCTTCACTGATGGCTATTGTAAACGCGCTACACTTAGCATCGCGTGTGAACATAGCGAACTTCATCCAGGCCGTTCAGGCTGGCAATATCGCCCAGGTTCGAACCATGCTGTCCGCCCGGCCCGAGCTGGTCAACATGGACGTCAGTGGAAGCAATGAGCATCGCGGTATTCACTATGCGGTGCTGCGCCGCGACGCGGATATGGTTCGCTTGCTAATGGAAGCTGGCGCGGACGCGCGCAAAGGCATTTTTCCGCATCGCGATGCAACTTCCGCCTGGATTCTTGCTCGCGACCGTGAATACACCGACATCGTTGCCGTCATTGAGGAACAGGAACGGCTCCGCCGCAAAGAGAACAACTGGGCCACGGCCACCGACTCACCGGTTGGGGCCGCGGTCGCATCAGGTGATGCGCCGCGCGTCCGTGAACTGGTGAATGCCGATCCCGCCATCCTGCGCCAGATTGAACCAAACGGTGGATTACTCACGCTGGCTGTGAAACACGGGCAAGTTGAAATCGTCAGGCTGCTGCTGGACCTCGGAGCCGACGCCGACGAACGCATCCTGCTCCAGGAATTGGAAGAGCCCACGCCAAGCTGGGGTATGCCGCTGTGGCATGCAGCACTCGCGGGGAACTTCGAGATCACGAAACTGCTTCTCGATCGCGGCGCCGATCCGAATGCCAACGTCTACGCGTCGGGATGGCCGCTCCGCAATGCCTGGAACCACAAAGACGATTCGGTAAAACGATTATTGCTAGCGCGTGGCGCGAAGCCTCAGCCCTACATGATCGCCGAGGCGCACGATATCGAAGAAGCGCGGCGCCTGTTGGCAACAGATCCAACCGAGGAACTGGCGCACGAGTTGGCTTGGTCCGCCGCCGATCATGGGTGTCCGGCGATTGTGGAACTCGCACTCCCGCATCTCCCGTGGTCCCTAAGCGATCCCAAGTGGCATTGGGTGCTCATTCAACCTATTCGCGGAGCCTCTAACAATTCGTCGGACAACGAAGGTCACTTCAACGCCCTCGCGGTTCTCTTGGAGCACGGAATCGATCCCAATGTCACGCGCTTCGGTCAGACCGTCTTGCATTTCCTGGCCGGGCGCCACGGCGATCTGAACGAAAAGGACCGCGTACGCTTCGCCATTCTGCTGCTCGACCATGGAGCCAGACTGGATTTGCGCGATGACTTGCTCAGATCTACGCCCCTCGGATGGGCCTTCCGCTGGGGTCGCACGGCCTTGGTACGCTGTTTAATCGAACGCGGCGCTCCGGTCGACGAACTGGATGCCGAATCGTGGGCCACCCCTAAAGCCTGGGCACGTAAGATGGGACACAATGCCGTTTTTCAGGAACTCTCTTTCCAGAACAACTCCGCATCCGACCGCCGCACGTAATTCGCATCCAGCGCCGCCGGGTCCCACCATTGGGTTCGTTCCGCACATAGCGCCACAGCGGCTGCCAGACCATGGCTTCGTTCCGCATTTGTGATCAGTTCATAGTCACCCGGCGGAATACCGGATAGCCAATCGGAAAACTTCAGAACCGCTTCCCCCGTCTCGGCTTCGAGCGCATCGTTATAAACCGCTGCATAAACTTCGCCGCGCCTCGCATCTAGAACCACCGCCCGGCGTGGCTTCGTTCCGTAAACACTCACGGCTCGCAGATTCGAAATGCCGGCCACCTTCCGGCCCGTCGACTCGGCCAGACCCTTGACCGTCGATAGCCCCACTCGCACCCCGGTGAACGAGCCAGGCCCGTTGGCGGCCGCAAAACAGTCAATTTCAGACAAATCGACCCTGGCCTCATCTAAAAGCCGCTCCAAAGCAGGAAAGATTAACGGCGAAAATCCCTCCTGGGAATGTATTCGCAGCTCCGCAAGCGTTTGCCCGTCTCTCCGCAGAGCCACGCTGCCGTACTCCGACGTCGTGTCGAGCGCCAGAATTGTCACGGTGTCAGACGGTACACCTTATCCACTTCGTAGGCTTTCCCGAGGGCATTAAGGGCCAATAGGCGCAAAGTCAGACTGGAGCCGGGGCCTTTGATCAAATCTCTGGGAATTGTGAAATTGCCGGAAGGGCCTACTGCCAGCACGCGCGCCCCTTCGCCGCCCGCCACCACTTCTCCCCACCAGACGTATTGCATCGTGCGGGTGGCCCGGTTCGCGCGGGTCAGTTTCACGCCATAGGGCGTCGGAACCAGCATATTGATCGTGTCGCCGGAGGGCTCGGCAATCTCAAACGGCGTTTTGGCGCTGTCCAATTCGATCTCTTGCACCGGAGGATCCTGCGACTCGAAGTAGTAGGATTTCAACATCGATTCTTTGTGGCCTTCGCGAGGAACCTGCAGCACCCAATCATGGGCATTGTCCGGAGTCTGCCGGCTGAACACCTCGCCGCGGTAGTCCTTAAGAGGAATTTCTTCCCCCGAAGTCGGATTCACCCACACGGGATTGTATTTGTGCTTGGGTAGCGTAATTTCGACAATGCCGGGCTTTTCGGCGTATGCCAGATATTCCACCTCTTGCAGGCCTACTGCCCGGGCACCGTCGACGCCGAAATATGGTTCCAGCTCCCAATGCCGTGTATCGGAGATCACCTTGAACCATACGGCAACCGCTTTGGCATTGGCTTCGTTCCGCAAACTCTGGTACGAGATGCTCGGGTACTCCCCATTCGTAGTACTGGTCCAGAGTTCGTGCCGGAACGCGTCCGGGTCCGTTGCCGTGATTACGTGGATTTCCGGCTGTTGTGTGAACTGATGCTCCACCGCCCCGACTTCCGGATGCGGCGACGCTTCGATCAGATAATTTTCCCAACCATCCGCAAGCAGTGGAGACGAACTCACACGCGCATCGGTCGAGCGCGGATGTTGAAAGCTATCGTATTTAAGCAACATTATTCCGAGCTCTTTCAACATGGCGCGCGCTCCCGGGACATCTTCAAAGTGTTCGATGCCTTGCCAGGTCACGTCCAAGGCGCCATACCGGGCAACTAAATATCGGATGAGCGGATCGCGTTGATCCCAGTTCTCCAGCGCTCCGGAGCGGACAAAATCACAGCTCGCCAGAATCAGATCCATCGTGAAGCCGCGCTGGTTCGCTGCGAGCAGGCGTGTATCGAGCGTATTGAAGTAAGAAAAATCCGGCGTCCCCTCCGGCAATAGCGGTTTCCGCCCCGCATCGAGCGTCAACAAAGTGCCCCGAATATGAGTAAATCCATCGTGTTTTCGCGCGTCGAGCCATTGCTCGAACGCGGTTTGATCTCCGGCCAGGAAGGGAACTGCGGCGCTCATCCAGAGATGCGGCTTCTTGTTGGTGGTCCACCAGTGCCGCAGATTCGCCACGCCGACAAAACCCGGCCGGCCGCTATCCCCAACGTTGAAGCTCGATTCGTGATCGTCATAACGCTTAATCGAGCTGCTGATGCGGTATTTCCACGCGCCCGGCTCGGTTGGTGAAAAGCGCACGCGCAGGGTATGTCCGCCGTCCCAGAACGCCCGCATTAGATACGTAGTCGCGTCCGGCGAGCGGAATTCAATATTCAGAAGCTCATCTTTGTACGGAGATACGTTTTGTGGAAGCTCGCCGTTCTGCCAGTCAAATGTGAGCTCGCAAGGCTCGAACGTGCGCGCGCCTTCGGAACAGGAGGGAAGGCCGGCGGCGCTTGCCGCAAGGCTCGAAAGAAATACACCAAGGGCCAGTAGCGAACAGCCCATCACACCCATATAAGCCAGAATACCGTTCGTGCTTCGAGCCTCACCTGCGTTAGCACTCCAGCAAAATCGCTGCTAAATTTGGGCTCGAGGTGAAATTTTTCTCATGGTCCTGTTACTACTCTACTAGGATGGCTGTCGTGCAACTTGTGCTGCCATGACAGCGTCTTTAAGTTAGGAATTAAAATTGCTGTCGTTCACGATGAGCAAAGATTTCATTGTGCTCGATTCAAGTCGACCGGGTCGTCGATGACCAGAAAGGCGGCTTATGGACATCATTGGTGATCGAAAGTTTGTAGAAGTGCCGGGCGGGAAGACTCATGAATTGCCCCCGCTGCTTGTCAAGACGGTTCCCGGAGTGACGCGGCTGGACAAGATGATGGAGATCGCAAACAACATCATCGAGCAGGAAGACATGATTCCGCCGGTTGCCGCTGATTCGATTGCCTCTGAGGATCTGGTAGAACGCCGCAAGATGGATCTGGCGCTGAATCTGATCGATCAATACCTGGGATTGCTCACCCACTGGCATTGGGGCGATGCAGTCGTCGAATGGATCCGGCAGTGCGAAATCACCTTCGGCGCGCGCCCGGAATTACGAACTCTGCTTCGGAGCGACATCTGGCCGCACGCGGGACGTAGCAGCTTCGTCACGCTGCTCGAAGACAAAGACGTGAATACCGAAGGCGTTCAACTGGAAAAAGCGGTAGGTCTGCGGCTGGCGTTCCGGCAGATGCCTCCCATTCGCTGCTGCTCCGACCAATTCTTGTTCTATTTGAACAACTCTGTTGCGCAGACCGCATTCCGGACCTGGCTGAATATGACCCCGAGTCCGATCTCGTCATTCCCGCCCGAGCGCTTCGAGTTCGAAGTTGTGAACATGTCGCTCGACGTCCACTGACCAGCACTCACGCTTTTTCTTTCCTCTCCTCGCTTTTCACGAACTCGAGAATATCGAAGTGTTGCACCTCGCGACCTGGGAAGAAGCTGTTCACCGCAGCCTGCTCATCGTCGTACATTTCAAACACGGTCGTGAGCTTTGTCAGAATCAGCAGCTCGGCGCTGCGTTTCGATAGGTTCAGAAGCTTCAGCGCTCCGCCCGCTTTTTCAAAGGCTGAATGCGTAGCTACTAGATTTCCTAGCCCCGTGCTGTCGATGTAATCCACCGCGCGCAAATCCAGAATTGCCTTATTGTTCCCCTGTTCGATTTGCTCTGTCAGCAATCGCCGGAACTCAATGGCCTCATCGCCGGCCACGAGGCGGCCGCGCAGGCGAAGAATGACGATTCCTTCCGTTTGCTGCCGCTCCAGGTCGAGAGACATGACAACAATGCTCCTACTATAGCGTGCCATGGCGCGAAATAACTGCCCGAAAATCGGCATCTTACCTCGTTACCCGGCGAGGTAAATTAAAAAATGCGATGCAAACGGGGGTTCGGTTCGTGCACGGTGTAATTGCCTTTTTGCAAGTACAAGTGCCGGGGGTTCCGGAACGCCGCATCGCCAACGCGTTCAAGCCGCTCGCGACTCCTGCGCAGTCGGAGTACCATATCGCGCTGATGACGATTGCGATCACCGGGGCGATCTTCGTTGTCGTCGCCACTTTGCTGATCTATACGCTCATCCGATTCCGGCGGAGCTCCACCGAAGACTCGCTGGAAGAACCGGCTCAGGTCTATGGCAGTAATCAGATCGAAGTAGCGTGGACGGTCATCCCGATACTCATCGTATTTGTTCTGATAGGCGTCTCCGCTCGCGTGATTGCGGGCGTGGAGAACGCCAGTCCTCCACCCTCTACGCTGAAAGTGACATTGATCGGGCATCAATGGTGGTGGGAAGTGCATTATCCCGATTTCGGTGTGGTCACTGCAAACGAGATTCACGTCCCCTACACCCCGGATGGCAAAACAGCAACTTATCTGAAGCTCCAGAGTGTGGATGTGATCCACAGCTTCTGGGTACCGCAGCTCGCCGGGAAGACAGATTTGATTCCAAACCGCGATAACTACACCTGGATCGACCCGCGCGCGCCGGGGATTTACCTGGGGAACTGCGCCGAATACTGCGGAACTCAGCACGCCAATATGCTGCTGCGTGTGAGCGCGGATAGTCCGGAGCAGTTTAAACAGTGGATTGCAGAGCAGCAGCATCCGGCGCTGAACGATCCGGCAACAGCGCAGGGAAAGGCGATGTACGAATCGCTCGCCTGCGTCAATTGCCACACCATCAGGGGCACTCCTTCGGTCGGCAAATTCGGTCCCGACCTCACGCATTTGATGAGCCGCCAAACCATCGGGGCGGGCGTCATGCTCAATAGTGCTCAAAACCTACGCACGTGGGTCGATGATCCGCAAGGGCCGAAACCTGGTTGCCTCATGCCCAGCATGAAACTGAACAAGCAGGAATTGGACCAGGTGGTCTCGTACTTACAGACTTTGAAATAGGTACAAACAACAGGTATCACGCTTCATGGCATCCATTGATTACCCGCTAGAGCGGCCCCAGACACAAGAAAGCCAGTTCTCCTTCTCGGTGACTTTCTTCAAATGGGTCGCTACCGTCGATCACAAGCGGTTGGGGCTGATGTACATCATCTCCGCCCTCATCTTCCTTGTGATTGCCGGCATCATGGCTGAGGTAATGCGAATGCAGTTGATGTTTCCAAACAACCATCTGGTTGAACCGGATACATTCAACCGCCTCTTTACCATGCACGGCACAACCATGGTTTTTCTGGTCGGCATGCCAATGGTGGCGGGATTTTCGAATTATTTTGTTCCCCTGATGATCGGGGCGCGCGACATGGCATTCCCCCGCTTGAATGCCTTCGGGTTCTGGATCTTTCTGTTTGGCGGTTTGTTGCTGTACTTCAGCTATCTGGGCGGCGGGGGCTTGTCCGGCGCGGGTTCTGCTCCCGATGTTGGATGGTTCGCTTATGCGCCGCTCACGGAAAAGGCATTCTCGCGTGGCGGAGCTACCGACTATTGGGCGCTGGGAATCCTCGTTTCCGGTGTCGGCAGTATTGCGAGCGCGATTAACGTGATTGCGACCACGCTGAGCTTGCGATGCCCCGGAATGACGTTGAGCCGGATGCCGGTTTTTGTGTGGGTGATGTTGGTCGATTCGTGGCTGATTATTATCGCGCTGCCGCCCTTGTCTGCCGGACAAATCATGCTGGAGTTCGATCGCCACTTAGGGGCTAATTTCTTCGATACTCAGGCGGGCGGTTCGGCCGTACTCTGGCAGCACATCTTCTGGATCTTCGGGCATCCTGAGGTCTACATACTGATTTTTCCGGCCTTCGCCATTCTCTCCGAAGTTATTCCCATCTTCTCCAGAAAGCCGCTGTTTGGCAGACCCGCGATGGTGGGCGCCGTCGTGGCGATCGGATTCATCAGCCTGGGTGTCTGGGCCCATCACATGTTCGCAGTGGGCATGACTTCCTGGTCCAACACGTTCTTCGCTGCCTCCAGCATGCTGGTAGGCGTCCCCACCGGGATCAAAATCTTCAACTGGACAGCAACCATGTACGGCGGAAAGATTCGCTTTGCCACTCCGATGTTGTTCTGTCTGGCTTTTCTCTTCCAATTCCTGACGGCCGGTCTTACCGGAATTATGCTGGCGGTTGCCCCTTTCGACTGGCAACTGCACGATTCTTATTTCGTAGTGGGGCACTTCCATTTCACGCTGGTGGCCGGATTGGTAACCGGTCTCTTTGCCGGAATGTATTACTGGTACCCGAAAATCACCGGCCGGATGCTCAGCGAAAAATTGGGTAAATGGCACTTCTGGTTGTTCGTCATCGGGCTCAATATGACCTTCATACCCATGCACTTCCTCGGGTTGTTAGGGATGCCGCGCCGCATCTACACATATTGGCCCGGTCGCGGATGGGAATTCTGGAACTTCTTTGAAAGTATCGGCGCCATCGTCCAGGCAATCGCAGTCGCCATATTCATATACAACGTGATCTACTCCTATTTTCGCGGTGAAGTGGCTGGCGATGACCCTTGGGATGCCTGGACTCTGGAGTGGGGCACCAGTTCACCGCCGCCGGAATACAACTTCGAGAAGTTGCCCGTTGTTCGCAGCGCGCGGCCCCTTTGGGATCTGAAGCATCCGCAAGATCCGGATTGGAAGTTCGAGTAAGTCATGGCGGCACCCGGCATCACAGCACCCGGAGCTCTCGAACTGGAGCGCACTTGGAAAACGCCCGATCGCGGAGCGGTGGGGGTCATTTTCCTAATCATCACCGAAACATCGCTCTTCACCATTTTCGTCGCGACGTATCTCATCTATATCGGAAAGAGCCTGAACGGTCCGTACCCGAAAGATGTACTCGAAGTCCCCATTCTTGCCACGGTGTGTTTGCTTTCCAGCAGTTTGACCATTTATTTTGCGGAGCACGCACTGAAGCACAGGCGCCTGGGCCTTTTCAAAATTTGGTGGATTGTCACCATGTGCCTAGGGCTCGAGTTCCTGTATATGACGGGTTCCGAATGGTACAAACTGATCTATCACGACCACCTGACCATTTCGACAAACCTGTTCGGATCCACCTTCTACTCGCTCGTGGGTCTGCACGCTAGTCACGTCGTAGTTGGGTTGAGCTTCCAATTGCTTGTATTGATCGTGACGTTGCTCGGATTTCCGATTCATACCCAATTGCGCCGCGTTCTCTTTCTCTCCTGGTACTGGCATTTCGTGGATGCCGTGTGGGTGGTTGTGTTCACAGTGGTTTACATAATTGGCCGATAAGGAATCAAGCGTATGTCAGTTGAAACCCATCACGGAGAGGCGGGCGAGAGAACTCAAGAGACTCACATTGAGCTTCCGGCGCACACCTTCTGGCCGATTGTGTTCGCTTTTGGAGTCACGCTCCTAATCGCGGGCATCGTTACTCACTGGGTAGTCACCTTGGTGGGCTTGCTCTTGACTATTCGCTCGGGCGTGGGCTGGTGGTTCGATGTTATTCCGCATGAACAGCACGAAGAGGTCCCCATCAATCCCGCCCTTCGTCCAGCGCCCATCGAAGTGGAAACGCGCTCCGTCGTGCGGCTGCAGGCAGGCGAGCGGCATCACCGCGCTCGCATACCGGAAGAAATTCATCCGTATTCGGCTGGTTTCTGGGGCGGCTTGGCTGGAGGCGCCGCCATGGCGATTCTGGCAGTTATCTATGGCCTAATCGCGCAACACAGCCTGTGGTATCCAGTCAACCTGCTGGCCGGAATGGTGGTTCCGTACATCGGCAACGAGAGCGTGGAGCAGTTGCGGCAGTTTCAAGCTCTACCCTTTGTCGCGGCCTTTTTCGGACACGGCATTATTTCGATGTTAGTGGGAATTGTTTACGCAGTTATCTTGCCTATGTTCCCCAAGCATGCGCCAATTTGGGCTGGCATTTTGATGCCCCTGTTCTGGAGCGGGCTGGTGGCAACTATCTTAAGCATGCTCAATCCCGTTTTGAACGATCGCATAAGCTGGCCGTGGTTCGTGGCCTGCCAGCTCGCGTACGGACTGGTCGGCGGCTACGTCATCGCTCACAGCACGAGCATTAAAACAATGCAATCGTGGACGCTGGCGGAGCGCGCCTTTTTGGAAACGCCCGGCCTCACGCCTCCGCGCGAGGAAGATCACAAATGAAGCTGGCCGCAGCATGTGTAATGCTCTTGCTCTGCGCGGCATGCGAGCCCCCCGGCAAACCGGGCCCCGAACCGGTGTCGCAGGAAGACATCACGGATTTCACCGTGCTCTTCACGCAGAACTGTTCAGGATGTCATGGCCTGGAAGGGCGCAACGGTCCGGCGAGAATTCTAAATGATCCGCTCTATCTTGCCGTGATGCCGCGCGATGAATTGCGAAAAACGATCGAGAATGGCCGGCCCGGCACGGCCATGCCCGCATGGGCCAAGAAGAATGGCGGTCCCCTGACCGACAAACAAGTGACCGCGCTCGTCGACGGCATCGAGAAGCATTGGGCCCGTCCGGCGAGCTTTAAGAATACAAAACTCCCGTCTTATAGCGCGGGAGACGATCATGGTAACCCGGCAAACGGGAAAAAGGTTTTTGCGAAGGACTGCTTCATGTGTCACGGGCCGGGCATGCGCATCGGGCCCGTTACCGATCCAACGCTCTTAACGCTGGTCTCGGACCAAGCTCTGCGGACTTCGGTAATTGTCGGCCGTCCGGACCTGGGCATGCCGAGTTACCGCAACCTTGCCATGGGACGCGCGATGAGCGATCGGGACATTACCGACGTAGTTGCCTATCTGTCGTCACTGCGTCCGGTGCCGCCCAACGTGCAACCGGAACACACCGTTGAAAACGGTCCGGGGCAGGGAAGCGGCAACGGACCGGGAAGTCCGCAGCAGAAAAACAATGAAAGCAAAACTGGTAGCAGTGTTCGTGGAGGAAATAAGTGAGTATTGCTGAACGCGAGCGAGACGCGATTACCGATGCGGAGCGTCCAACACGGCGCGATTGGCTATTTCATGTCGGAGTCGCCGCGAATGTGGTTGCGGGGCTCGCGATGGCGGTTCCGCTCCTGGCGTTTGTGTGTTCCAGCTTCATTACTCGAAAAGATCCGCGGGCCTGGATTTCCCTCGGCTCGATTGACGATTTCCCGGAGCACTCCACCCGGCTTGCGACTTACCGGAATCCGTATACGCGGCCGTGGGACGGCCAAACGGCCGATCTTCCCTGTTGGGTCCGGCGTCTCAAAGGGAATCAGTTTCAGGTCTTCGCAATCAACTGCACGCATCTCGGGTGTCCGGTGCGGTGGTTTTCGCAATCCGGTCTTTTCCTGTGTCCATGTCACGGAGGAGCGTATTACGAAGATGGATCGCGCGCAGCCGGACCGCCGCCGCGCGGACTCTTCCAATACACGTACAAAGTGGAGAACGGCGAATTGTGGGTGAAGGGAGGCGAAATGCCTACGCTTTCCAACCAGGTGTAGATGGTTATGAACGCGCTCAGGAAATTGGCAGTTTGGCTGGATGAGCGGCTGCATCTTACGGCGCTCTATGCGTCCACCGCCGGCCACGAGGTACCCGCCAGTTCGGGAAGCTGGTTTTATGTGTTCGGCAGCGCCACGCTGCTGTGCTTCATCATCCAGATCATCAGCGGAGCCTGCCTCGCCTTCGTCTACATTCCGTCCACGAACGAAGCCTGGACCAGTCTTCAATATTTGAACCACGCCCAGTTCTGGGGTTGGTACATCCGGGCGATCCATTACTGGGGCTCGAACTTCATGGTGGCGCTGATGACGGCGCACATGATTCAGGTGTTTCTGTTCGGCGCTTACAAATACCCTCGCGAACTCACTTGGGTCAGCGGCGTGTTCCTTCTTTTCTTCACGCTCGCGATGGCCTTTACCGGTCAGGTGATGCGCTTCGATCAGGATGCCTATTGGGGTCTGGGAATTGGCGCTTCCATCACCGGACGTGTGCCGCTCATAGGCGGCGGATTGGTGCATCTGCTGCTCGCCGGACCTATAATCGCCGGCGAAACTCTCTCCCGTTTCTTCACGCTACATGTGTTTGTTATTCCGGGGCTGCTGATCGCCATAATCAGCATGCATCTGCGGCTGGTCTTGACCAAGGGCATCAACGAGTATCCGCGTCCCGGTCACCCGGTTCGCAAATCCACCTACGATGCCGAGTATGCAGACATTCTTCGCAAAGAAGGCGTGCCGTTTGTGCCCTACGCGATTGGTAAGGACCTCATCTTTGCGGCGCTCGTGGTTGCGGGAATTCTGCTGGCCGCACTGATCGCCGGTCCCAAAGGTCCCATGGGCCGTCCCGATCCGACCATCGTCGATGCCGACCCGCGCCCGGACTTCTACTTCCTCTCCATCTTTGCGGCGTTCGCGCTCCTGCCGGACTGGATGGAGGTCTTGGTCCTGTTTGGCGCTCCGGCGCTCATTTTTCTGGTCTTGTTCCTCCTCCCGTTCATCGCGGGTACCGGAGAAAAAAGCATCAAGAAAAGGCCTGTCGCCGCACTCCTGGTCATCTTTATCTTATTGGTGGTCTGCGTGTTGGCCTATGAGGGAGCAGTCTCTCCCTGGTCGCCCAGGATGTCGGCCTGGAGTGCTGATCCAATACCCGTCAAGTATGTTCGCGGCCGAACTCCGTTGGAATTGCACGGCGCCGCTCTTTTGCAGAACAAGCAGTGCCGCGATTGCCATTCTCTCGGCGGTCAAGGCGGGCAGCGCGGGCCCGCGCTCGACTACGTTGCGGATCGCCTCACGAAGGTCGAACTGATCCGGCAGGTGGTACAAGGCGGCGGCAACATGCCCGCTTACGGGAAGAAGTTGAGTCCGGCGGAAGTGGAAGCGCTGGTCGATTTCATGCTGACGCTGCACCGCCAGAGCAAGCCGCCGGCGCGCAATTCGAACGGTCCTCAGAATCCGCTCCCGCGCGACTTTGCCGTGCTCGCGCCGCCTCGTCCGCATTTGAAGCAGTAACACGTGGATCCTGTTGCAAACTCCATTCTGCTTTCGTGGCGTCTCGATCCGCGCGTCATCGCTGCACTCTGCCTGATTGCCGTAGTTTATGTCCGCGGCTGGATACGCAGCCGCCGGCTTATTCGCACGGATAAAGACTTTGCGCGTCTGGCCGCGTTTCTTGGCGGTCTGCTGCTGCTGTTCGTCGCGCTCGAATCGCCGCTCGACGCGTTCGACACATTGTTTCTCTCGGCGCACATGACGCAGCATCTGCTGCTGATGATGTTCGCTCCGCCGCTCGTCCTGCTAGGGCATCCGTTACTGCCGGTGCTGCGCGGCTTGCCCAAGCGTTTTGTCAAGGAATGCCTCGGTCCATTTTTAACTTGGCCCGCCTTACGGCGCATCTTTTCCGCGCTGAGCTTCCCTGCGGTCACATGGCTGCTCTTTGCGTGCAGCACAATATTCTGGCACTTGCGCGGTCCCTATCAGCTTGCGGTCGTCTCGCCCTTTTGGCACGGCCTGCAACACGCTTCCTTCTTCTGGACGGGCATTCTCTTCTGGTGGCCGGTAATTCAGCCGGGACCGGGCCGGCCGCGTTGGCCTCGCTGGGTGGCCATTCCCTATTTGCTCTTTGCCGATCTGGTTAACACGGCCATTTCGGCTTGTTTCGTATTCGGCAGCCAGTTGCTGTACCCCTACTACGGTACGATTCGAGCCAGCCATGTAAGCCCGCTGGACGATCAAGTGCTGGCCGGGCTCATCATGTGGGTGCCCGGTTCGATTGTCTATTTGGTTCCGGCGTTTGTGATGACCATGTCGGTTATCGCAGGGCCGCAGTGGACACGTGATCGCGTGGAGGTCCGGCGCATGCGCGCATCGGCGCGGCAGCCTGGTCGGAGTCTTAAGCCGGCCGCTAAGTGGCGGCGCTTAGCGCAATCAGCCATGCTGTTGCTCGCGATTGCAATCATGGCAGATGGATTTTTCGGCACGCAGATCGCGCCTCTCAATTTGGCTGGGGTCCTGCCCTGGATTCACTGGCGCGCATTTTCCATTCTGGCTTTGTTAGTTGTCGGCAATTTGTTCTGCATGGCGTGCCCCTTTACGCTGGTCAGTGATTGGGGGCGGCGCGCCTTACCGGCACGTCTGCGCTGGCCGCGTCAGTTGAGGAGCAAATGGCTCGCAGCGGTCCTGTTCGTGCTCTATTTGTGGGCTTACGAAGCGTTTGGGTTATGGGACAGCCCGTGGCTTACGGCTTGGGTGGTTGCCGGCTACTTCATAGCCGCTTTGGTGATCGATGGCCTCTTCCGCGGAGCAAGCTTTTGTAAGTACGTTTGCCCCATCGGCCAGTTTCATTTTGTGAGTTCGCTAGTGTCGCCGCGCGAGATTGCCGTGAAGCGTCCGGAAGTTTGCAAAAGCTGCCGGACGCACGATTGCATTCGCGGAAATACGCAGCATCGCGGCTGCGAGCTGTATTTATTTCAGCCGAAAAAGGCGGGCAACTTGGATTGCACATTCTGCCTCGATTGTGTGCAGGCTTGCCCACAGGACAATGTTGGACTCATCGGAATCACTCCGGCAAAGAGTCTGACGACTGACCCGTATCGATCTTCCATCGGGCGGCTCTCGAAACGAACGGATCTTGCCGCGCTCGCACTGCTGGTTACTTTCGGAGCGTTTGTAAACGCGGCCGGAATGATTCAACCGGTCATGCGGTGGGAGCATGCCTGGCACGCGAGGCTTGGCCCCCACGCAATGCCGCTGGTTGTGGGCGCATTTGTGTCGATCGGCACGGTGCTGTTGCCGCTTGTTGCCGTGACGATCTGCCGGCTTCTGAATCGGAGCTCAGCGGATGTGGCCCGCAGATTTGTATTCGCGCTGATTCCCATCGGCGTCAGCATGTGGGCCGCGCATTTGCTTTACCATCTCGTTACGGGTTGGGCCGGACCCTGGGGCGTTCCGGTTGCCCCTGACTGGTTGAGCTCAGCGCAGATTTTACTATTGGATGCCGGGCTGTTGACAACGCTTTACGTCGCATGGCGAATTGCATCTCAATACGCGCGGTGTGTGCTGGTGGCGCCTTGGGCTGTGCTCGCTTGCGCGCTCTATGCCGCCGGAATCTGGATACTGCTCCAGCCAATGCAAATGCGCGGGATGATGCATTGAGACCGCTCATTCTTGCATTGCTCGTTACTGGAGTGCTGTGGGCGGATGGCGGCGCGGTGCTGCTGCGCAACCAAGCCGGATCGCTCCGCATCACGGTCTTCGGCTCGCCCGCTCCGCTGCGCGCCGCGAAGAACGATATAAGCGCGATGGTGCAGAAGACCTCCGACCAATCTTCCGTATTGAACGCGAAAGTGAGCGTGCACCTGACGAACGCGTCACCGGAGAAGGTCGTCGCGATCAGCGCGCCCGCCACGCACGACAAAGCCACGAACAAGCTGCTCTACGCCGCAGAATTGACTGTGCCGTCTCCGGGCGACTGGCAGCTTTCAGTGCACGTGGAAGCAAACGGCGAGACAGCCGATGTTGCCGGGAAAGTCACCGTGCTCGCGCCCCGGCCGCCACTGATGGCGTATTGGCCGTACTTTGTTCTAGTACCGTTGATTGTTTTCCTCTTCTTTGTCAACCGCTGGCTCCGCGGCAGACGGCGTTTTTACCGTCTATAAAAAAAAGAGCATAGGGGTTGACGGGAATAACAAAAATCAGCCATACTTCCATCGATAGGCGATGGGAGAGCGACCGAAAGCGCCGGACCTGCTGCCCGGCACACTAGACCTGCTGATTCTGCGCGCGCTGGTCAGCGGCCCGCGGCATGGTTACGGAATTGCACAACGGCTCAAGCAGATTTCCGACGATGTGCTGCAAGTGGGCGAAAGCTCGCTCTATCCCGCTTTACAGCGCTTGCTCCTGAACGGCTGGGTGAAAGCCGAATGGGGCGCTTCGGAAAACAATCGCCGCGCCCGCTATTACACTCTCACCGCTGCTGGACGCAAACAGCTTGAGGCTGAGCGCGAAGAGTTTGAGCGCGTCATTCTCGCCATTCAAAAGGTTTTGAAACTGGCATGATGCGGTTTTGGAGAAAGTTAATCTTTCTATCCCAGCGCGCCCGGCTTGAGCGGGAGCTTGCCGAAGAAATCGAATTTCATCGCGCTCAGGGAGTCCGCGAAATGGGAAATATAACTCTCGCGCGCGAGGAAGCTCGCGACATGTGGAGCTTCTTATGGCTGGAACGCTTGCTGCGGGATATCCGCTATGCCGCGCGGATGTTCCGGCGCGCGCCGGGGTTCACGGCCATCGCGGTGATCTCGCTGGCGCTGGGCATCGGCGGGAACGTGGCGATGTTTACCCTTGTGGACACGCTGCTGATTCGGCCTCTGCCATTCGCGGAGCCCAACCGGCTGGTGCGGATTACAGGTATCTACCCGAGAGCGGCGCTTCCGGTTTTTGAACAGGACAGCCGCGCTTTGGACATCGCTTTGGCCGGTCCCGAATCCGAACTGAACCTTACCGGAGTGGGAGAAGCGATCCGCGTCATCGGGAGTAGCGTATCTCCCAACCTGTTCTCTGTGATCGGGGTTCCGGTCGAGCGAGGCAGCGCATTTCAACCGGGAGAGGACACGCGCGGGCGCGACGGCGTGGTCATCTTGAGCGACGGGCTCTGGAGGTCGAAGTTCGGACGCGATGCCGGGATTATCGGACGCACCATCACTCTGAATGGCGTCAACCGGCAGATCGTCGGAGTCATGCCGACAAGTTTCGGCTATCCATCTGCGAGAGTGCAGCTTTGGATTCCGGCGCGGCTCGATCCAACCAACATGGAAGAGTACTGGGGTGGCGATTTTGTCACGCTCATCGCCAGGCTCCGGCCCGGCGCTACTTTATTGCAGGCGCGCAGCGAAGTCCCGGCCTTGGTAACGCGGATCCGAGGCATGTTTCCTTTCCCGATGGCGCGCGATTGGAATGCAAACGCGACCGTGATTTCGTTGCAGCAGGATTTGACCGGAGACGTGCGGGCGCGGCTGATTATTCTGCTCTCTTCGGTCGGCATTGTTCTTCTGATTGCGTGCGCGAATGTAGCGAACCTGCTTCTGTCTCGCTCCACCACGAGGCGCAAAGAGATTGCGTTGCGCGCGGCTCTAGGGGCCGGACGCCCGAGAATCGTGCGCCAGCTCCTGACCGAGAGCATCCTGCTGGCAGCTGCCGGCAGCGGGCTCGGCGTACTTCTCGGAACTGCTACGCTCTCGCTATTCAAAGCGCTGCTCCCGCCCGGAGTTCCGGGATTGATGCAAGCCGGGTTCGACGGGCGCATTGCCGTATTCACGGTGGCATTGGCCGTAATCACGGGCCTGGCGTTTGGAATTGCACCCGCGCTCAGCGTCTCTCAAATCGATTTGGCCGGTGCAATGAAAAGCGGCACTCAGCGCTCCGTAACCGGCGCCTGGAGTTCGTTTCGGAGCGTGTTGATCGGCGGAGAAGTTGCCCTCACGGTATTGCTGCTGGTGAGTGCAGGACTGCTCTTGAAGAGTTTGTACCTGCTTTCCGATCAGTACCCCGGCTTCGATGCGAATGGCGTGTTGACCGTGAGAGTCAGTCCGAATCAGTCCATTTGTGCGCAGCGATCCGCTTGCATCGCGCTCTACGACCGAATGCTGGACGAGGCGCTCAGACTGACCGGAGTTTCCGATGCCGCGTTCGCCAATACCGTTCCACTCGCAAGCGAGCTACCTCTGATTCCGGTGGACGTCGAGGGCCATCCGAAGTCCGTCGACTTTCCCGCGCCAATGATGTGGGCAGGCGCCATCAGTCCCGGCTATCTGCGGCTCATGAAAATTCCACTGCTTGCCGGGCGAACGTTCACGGAGGCGGACAGCGCGCAAGCTCCGCCCGTCATATTGATTACGCCCTCGACGGCCCGCCGCTATTGGTCCGGACAGAATCCCATTGGCAAGCACATCAAAGCGACTTCGGATACGCAATGGAGAACCGTAATCGGCGTGGTGAGCGACATCCGGCAGTACAGCCTGGCGGAGGATCTGCCGGGCTGGGTGGGCGGCGCGATGTACATGCCGTATGCGCAGGCGGTCCAGGGAGATCATGAGATTCCGGCTGCGATGGATCTGCTGGTCAGAACGCGAAACGATTCCGGGTATCTTCGAAGCGCGTTGCGAAGGCTGGTTCACGACCAAGCTCCGAATGCTCCGGCCGGTTCCGTAGAATCGCTGAGCGATATTCTCTCTGCTTCGATTGGCGACTTCCGCGCCACGATTCGCGTCTTCGCCGGGTTCGTGGCCGTCGCGATTGTGCTGGCGATCGTCGGAATTTACGGGCTTGTTTCGTATTGGGTCGCGCAGAGGACGTACGAGATCGGTTTGCGCCTGGCTATCGGGGCCACGAGACAGCAGATCCTTGCCATGGTGCTGAGGCACGGTTTGCGCGTGGCACTTTATGGGATGGGTGTGGGGGTGATTGCCGCGCTTCTGTTGACCCGGTTTCTGGCAAGCCTGCTGTATGGAGTGGGGACAGCGGATCCGGGGACGTTTGTGGCGGTCAGCGGATTGCTGCTGGGAGTAGTTGTTCTGGCTATGATCTTGCCGGCGTGGAGGGCGGCGCGGATCGATCCGGTTGTGTCGTTGAGGGTGGAATGAGCAAATAACATCTTGCCGTGGTCATCGCGACGAGCCTCCCCGCGGCACGCATGAGAGCATGCGCCACAGATTCTTAACGCAAAGGTTGCTGGAATTGTTCAATTAAATCGCGGATTCGTATTGCGTCCCGCTTGCGATGTCCGTGGCTCACGATTGGATCCGTTCCGCCCGTGGAATCGATTTGAATGGTGGACCAGATGAGGCCCGTCCGAATTGTCACCGAGGCCACTTGGGAAATCGAAATGCTTTCTTCGTTGGAGCCAATGAGCCGTGGCTTAATGCGGGATACGCGCTGCGGCGTGACTTCGATTCTAAGTGGAAACCAAAGGTTTCCGGCAGTCCAGCGGCTCGCCTTGAAAACAAATTTTTCTTCGGACATGATGCAAAGGTTACATCATTGGACAATTCACGCGCTATGTTGGAAATGGATTCACCACACGCAGCTTGGCAAGACCGCGCCGGATTGAGGATCTTCGCTGTAGAGCAAAGCGGCGCCGGCACGGCGGCGCGCTGCCTGAACGATTATCGCCGCTCGTGCAGCTCTTCGCGGTTGAACTTCCATCCATGCGAGTCGCCCAGGGACATACGCGAGAGCCGTTCGAACTGCTCGGCGGCGGCGTTGGGGTCGCGCTTGCCCGCGAGCTGTTCCAGATACTCGCGGATGAGCTGGTTTACGCTCGTGCCCAGCGCTTCAGCGCGATATCTCGCTTTCCGCAGGACGTCGTCGTCGACCGATAGCGTGACGTTCATAGCCAAATTGTACGTGTGCAGGGGTTATGTGTGTCAACCGTCGCCGGATAACACCGCCATGGCGGCGTTGCGGCCGTTGATCGCAATCACGCTGCCGCCGGGATGCGTGCAGGCGCCGCAGAGATACACCCCGGGCATGGGCGTTTTTGCGCGAAGCCGGTTGCTCCACATGTACGGCGGCAAGCATTCGCCCTGAAAAATGTGGCCGCCCGTGAGCCCGACCTTTTTTTCGATATCGGGTGGGCCGAGCGCTTCCGCATCGATGATGGCATCCGGGATGTTGCTGCAAAAGCGCGCCAGTGCGTCGAGCGCGAGCGCTTTGGCTTTTTCGCGATGTTCGTCCCAGCTTCCGTTTGCAAATCGGTACGGCACGTATTGCGAAAAGATGCTCATCGTGTGCGTGCCTTCTGGTGCGACAGAACGGTCGTGGACGCTCTGGAAATAGATTTCGGTCCACAGGCGTTCGGGCAACTCGCCGCGACGCGCCGCCGCGTAGCCGTCTGTCCATTCCTGCTTGTTCAGCGGAGTGTTCAGCTGGCCGAAATGGTGCGGCTGGCAGAGGCCCGGACGCGCGCGGAAATTCGGCAATTCGCGCAGCCACACGTTGAGCTTCAGCGTGCAACCTTCGATCGGAATCGATTCGACTTGCGCGCGCCATTCGGGATCTGCCGCATCGCCGAGCAAGCGCAGCGTCGTTCGGGGATCGGCATTCGAGATCACGACGGGCGCAATGATGCGCTCGCCGGCTTCAAGTACAACGCCTTCGCCGGGCAAAATCTGCGCCACCGGCACACCGCACGCAATCACGGCTCCGGCTTCCCGGGCCGCATCGGCGAGCAAAAATGACACCATGCCCATGCCGCCGTGTACGTAGCCCCAGGAACCCGGTAGGCCGCCCAGACGGCCGGATGAATGATGAAAGCGAATGGAGGATGTGCCCGGATCGAACGGGCTGGCGTTCGTGCCGATGACGCCTTGTCCGAGATACGCAATTTGCAACCGTTCGTCGGAGAGATAGCGTTCGACGAACTCGGCCATAGACCAATCGAACAGCAGGCCGCGCGCTTCTTCATCATCGCCGAGGCGAGCTTCCAGTTCTTCGCGCGTGGGCGGCTCGCCGATCCACACGTCGTTTTCGTTGGGCGGCCGCAGGGCATCGCGCGTGCGGCGAATTACGTCCGACATGGCGCGCCAGCCGGTTACGTCCTTGGGCGACACTCGCGCAATTTCGGCTTCGCATTGCGAGTCGTCATCGTAGAGTTGAACGCTGGCGCCGTCTTCGAACGGAACAAAGAGACCGTTGCTGGCGGGCGTCCAGCGAAACCCGCGCCGGACCAGATCGAGCTCTTCAATAACGAGCGGATGGAGCAGCCCGGCGAGATACGCACACGGCGATACCCGAACGCCGGGCCAGGGTTCTTCGATGGTGCAGGCGCCGCCGATGCGGCCGCGGCTCTCCAAGACGAGAACGCGCTTTCCGGCGCGAGCGAGATAGGCCGCACACGTCAGCCCGTTATGTCCGGCGCCCACAATCAGAGCGTCCCAGCGCTCGCGCGCGAATTCGGAAATTGCGGTCAAGCGGTGCGCTGCTGCTCGGCCTTGCTTTGGTCAGCGAGAGCGGCTTGCGCGGCAGCAAGACGTGCGATCGGTACGCGGTATGGCGAGCAGGAGACGTAGTTCATGCCGGTGCGGTAGCAGAATTCGACCGAGCTCGGCTCGCCGCCATGCTCGCCGCAGATTCCCACTTCCAGATCTGGACGGGTCCTGCGTCCCAACTTTACCGCTAACTCAATCACCTTGCCGACGCCGTGCTGGTCGAGTACCGCGAACGGATCGGCCTTGAAGATTTTCAGGTTCTCGTACTGCTTTGAGAACTTCGTGTAGTCATCGCGCGACAGACCCATAGTGGTCTGGGTGAGGTCGTTCGTGCCGAAGCTAAAGAACTCGGCTTCTTTGGCGATTTCATCCGCCGTCATGGCGGCGCGCGGAATTTCGATCATAGTACCGACGTAATACTTCAGATCCTGCATTCCGGCTTCACTCAGGACTTCATTGGCGACCCGAACCGTAATGGCCTTCTGATTCTGGAGCTCTTTCACGTCTCCCACTAGCGGAATCATCACTTCGGGGATGACCTTCTTGCCCTTCTTGGCGACTTGTACGGCCGCTTCAAAGATGGCACGAACTTGCATTTCGGTGACTTCCGGATAGGTGATTCCAAGACGGCAGCCGCGATGTCCCAGCATCGGATTGAATTCGTGGAGCTCTTCGACACGGGCCAGCAGCTCGGGAAGATGCTTTTTCAATTCGCCGACGGACACGCCGTAGGTCGCCGCCATTTCCTTCTTCTCTTTGAGGCCGGCGCTGGGGAGCTTCGCGATATCCACCATCAGGTTCTCACGCTTCGGCAGGAATTCATGGAGCGGAGGATCGAGCGTGCGGATCACAACGGGGAGCCCGTCCATCGCTTCAAACAGCCCGGCGAAATCTTTGCGCTGCATGGGCAGCAGCTTCTGGAGCGCTTTCTTACGGGTCTTTTCGTTGCGGGCCAGAATCATGGCCTGCATGTGCGGAATACGGTCTTCGGCAAAGAACATGTGCTCCGTGCGGCACAGTCCGATGCCTTCAGCGCCGAACAGCCGGGCCTGTTTCGCATCGCGCGGAATATCGGCATTGGCGCGCACGCCGAAATTGCCGCGGAACTCATCGGCCCATTCCATGAAGGTGGCGAAATAGTGCGACTTCGGATCGGGCTCGTTGGTTTTGCACTGGCCCTGATAGACTTCGCCGAGCGTGCCGTCGAGCGAGATCCAGTCGCCCTCTTTTACGGTGAGCTTCCGGCCTTCGAAGAGGATGTTAGCAACCTTTTTCGCTTCGTCTACCGCCACGGAAGATGCACCCACTACGCAAGGCCGGCCCATACCGCGGGCAACGACAGCGGCGTGGCTAGTGAGGCCGCCGACCGCGGTCAGAATGCCCTTCGAAACGTCCATGCCGTGAATGTCGTCGGGTGTGGTTTCTTTGCGGACTAGGATGACCGGCCCTTTTTTCGCGAGCTCGACAGCATCCTCGGAGGAAAATGCCGCACGTCCGACGGCCGCGCCGGGCGAGGCCGGCAAACCGGTTGCGATCTTCTGCAAGCCTTTGCGCATGGCCGGGTCGAGAACCGGGTGCAGCAGTTGATCCAACTGATTCGGAGCAACGCGCTGCACGGCCTCTCGCTTCGAGATCAAGCCCTCTTCCACCATGTCAACGGCGATGCGGACTGCTGCCGGGCCGGTCCGCTTGCCGTTGCGGGTTTGCAGCATGTAGAGCTTGCCGTCTTCGATGGTGAATTCGAAATCCTGAACGTCGCGATAGTGCTTTTCGAGATTGGTGGTGATTTCGCGAAGCTGGTTGTAGGCTTGCGGCATCACCTGCTCGAGCTCGGCGATGGGTTGCGGCGTACGGATGCCAGCGACCACGTCTTCGCCCTGAGCGTTGACCAGGAACTCGCCGTAAAACACGCGCTCGCCTGTGGACGGATTGCGCGTGAAACCCACGCCCGTTCCGGAGTTGTCGCCCATGTTGCCGAACACCATGGCTTGCACGTTGGCGGCGGTGCCGATGGAATCGGGGATCTTCTCCATGCGGCGGTAGTAAATCGCCTTGGGCGTGTTCCAGGAATTGAAAACGGCGTTGCGCGCGAGCGTCAACTGTTCGCGCGGGTCTTGCGGAAAGTCGTTGCCGGTCTCTTTCTTAACGATCTTTTTGTATTCACCGATGATGAACTGCAGGTCCTCGGCGGTGAGATCGGTATCGAGCTTGGCTTTCACCTTGGCCTTGCGCGCATCGAAGACATGATCGAATTTGGCCATGTCGATGTGCAGCGCGACTTCGCCGAACATTTGGATGAAGCGGCGGTAGCAGTCATAGGCAAAGCGCGGATTGCCCGTCTTGCGCGCCAGGGCCTCGGTGCTTTCATCGTTCAAGCCGAGATTGAGAATGGTATTCATCATTCCCGGCATAGAGAACTTGGCTCCCGAGCGTACGCTTACCAGCAGCGGATCGTCGCCTCGGCCGAGTTGTTTCCCGATCTGCCTTTCGAGTTTTTCGAGCGCCTCGTTGGTCTGGCGGTCGACTTCTTCCGGCACCTGCTGATTGTTTTCAAAGTACAGGTTGCACACTTCGGTCGAGATGGTGAAGCCCGGCGGAACAGGCACTCCCGCTTTGCTCATCTCGGCGAGGCCCGCGCCTTTGCCGCCGAGCACATCGCGCATCGTGCCGTCTCCGTCGGCTGTGCCTCCGCCGAACGAATATACGTATTTCTTGGTATCCGGTTTAGTTTCTTGCTCTGTTGATTCAGCTATGAGCGTTGTTTCCATTTAGACGCTTGCTCCTTGCGTGACGATTTCGGAAAAGTCAGCGATGGTGGAGAACTCCGCAAGCAGGCTATAGAGCAGCGCCAGGCGGTTCTGCCGGATCACTGAATTTGGGTCGTTCACGAGAATTTTATCGAAGAAGGTGTCCACCTGAGGACGAAGCGAAGCCATGAAGGCCAGCTTCTCCCGGTAGCTCTGGTTGTGGTTTACCGCTTCGCGAACCCCGTTGAAGGCGCGGTAGAGCGCCTCTTCCGGGCCCGGCGAGAGCAGTTTGGCATCAGGCTCCGGGCAGTGTTCCACTTGAGCCTGTTTCAAGATGTTCTTAATTCGTTTGAAGCTGGCGGCGACGGGTTCGAAGTCTTCGGTTGGACGTACGTAATGAATGGCTTCGACGCGATCGGCCACGTCGGCGAGTGTTGTTGCCGGCACAGCCAACACTGCGTTGACTTCATCGTAAGCGTAGCCGAGCACGTCGCGCAAGTAGTATTCGACACGCTCCCGCAGGAAGGCCGGCAGATCGGGAACGTCTTCGGCCAGCTTCAGGATTTCGACTGGCAGGCGCGCTTCAAACAGGATTTTCACGATTCCCTGCGCCGCACGGCGTAACGCAAATGGATCTTTGGAACCGGTGGGAACCATGCCGATGCGGAAACACTCGCCGAGTGTGTCCAGCTTATCGGCGATGGAGACTACTTGCCCTTCGAGCGTGCGCGGGATGTCATCATCCATGCTCGTGGGCTTGTAATGGTCATAGATTGCCGTTGCGACCGCGTCTCCTTCGCCCTGAACGCGCGCATACAGGCCGCCGACCACGCCTTGCAGCTCGGTGAACTCCTTGACCATGTCGGTGGTGAGGTCGCATTTGCACAAGGTTGCGGCTTTGCGAACCGTCTCTTGATTCGCACCGGTCTGCGCGGCCAGTTCGAGCGCGAGTTTCACGACGCGATCGGTTTTGTCTTTATAGCTACCGAGCTTGGCCTGGAACGTGACTTTCGCCAGATCCTGCACGCGATCGGACAGCTTCTTCTGCTGGTCGAGTTTCCAGAAAAAGCGGGCATCGTTGAAGCGCGCGCGCAAGACGCGTTCGTTGCCATGGCGGATGAGGCTCTCGGGATCTCCCTGTGTATTGGTTACGGCCACGAAGGCGGGCGCGAGCGAGCCATCTTCGTTCACCACGGAGAAGTAGCGCTGGTGATGACGCATGACGGTAATTAGAATCTCTTCGGGGAGCTCCAAATAAGATGGATCGAAACTGCCGCGGATATTGGACGGAAATTCGGTGAGGTAGACGAGAGTTTGCAGCAGGTCCTGATCTTTGCGGACATCAGGGCCTAGACTCTGCTCGATGCGCTGGCGGCGTTCCTCGGCGCGGACCATGACGAAGTTCTTGCGCAGGGTTTCGGTGTAATTTTCGATTGTGACTTCGAGCGGCTGCTGGCTGCCCAGAATGCGATGGCCCCGCGTGGTGTTGCCGCTCTGGAGTTCGCCAACCTGGAAGGGGACCACGCGGTCGTCGAGCAACGCGACGATCCAGCGCAAGGGACGGATGAAGCGCACGCCGTTCTTGCCGGTCCAGTACATGGTTTTGGGGAAGTGGACCCCTTCGGCGATGATGGCGGGCAGCTTTTCGCTCAGGGCATCCGAGAGCAATTGCCCTTTCGTGAGCTGGTGAAAGATATAGCGCTCGCCTTTGGCGTCTGTGATCTTGTCGAGTTGATCAATGCTCGTGGACCACTTGCGGGCGAATCCTTCGGCGGCCTTCGCTCCTGTGGAGAGGTAGGGACCGGGTACGACGGTCTGGACGTCGGGCGCTTGTTCCAGCAGATCTTCGATGAGGAGCACGAGGCGGCGCGGTGTGGCGTCGAGCATCAGCGCTTCGCCGCCGAATGCGCCGAAAGCCGTTTCGAAACCGCGTTTCAGGTGCTGGAGAGCGGCTTCGATCATCCAGTCGGGGATTTCTTCAGTGCCGATTTCGAGGAGGAAGGTGGGCATCAGGCGAGCACCTCAGTGGAAACCGCTCCCTCGCGGTCGCGGCTCGGTTCCCCCTGCTGTTGTTGTTGTTCGACCCAGGCTTGGGCGACTCCAACGGCTAGTTTCCGGACACGTGCAATGATTCCCACGCGTTCTGTCACGCTGATTGCGCCGCGCGCATCGAGCAGGTTAAAAATGTGCGAGCACTTGAGTGCGCGATCGTAGGCCGGCAGAACCGGGAAGCGATCTTTGGGCTTGGCTGCCCGAAATAGTTCGAGCAGCCGCTGGCATTCCCGCTCGTGCAGGTCGAATTCTTTCCAGAGCGTGTCGATATCGGCGAGCTCGAAGTTGTAAACCGAAAACTGCTCCTCATCGGCGAGCCGCACATCGGCGTACTTGAAGCCGGGCGCCCATTCGATGTCGTAAACGCTATCGACGTTTTGCAGGAAGGCGACGATGCGCTCCAGTCCGTAGGTGATTTCGGCGGGCACCAGCTCCAGGTCCATGCCGCCGCACTGCTGAAAGTACGTGAACTGCGTGATCTCCAGACCATCCAGCATCACTTGCCAACCGATGCCCCAGGCCCCGAGCGTTGGCGCCTCCCAGTTGTCCTCTTCGAACTTGATATCGTGCTTGCGCAGATCGATGCCGATCGCTTCGAGACTTCCCAGATATTGCTCTAGAACGTCGTCCGGAGTGGGCTTCAAAATCACCTGGAGTTGCTGGTGCTTGTAGAGCCGGTTTGGATTCTCACCATAGCGGCCATCGGCAGGACGCCGGCTGGGCTGCACATACGCGACCCGGTAGGGCTTTGGTCCCAGGACGCGCAGGAACGTCTCGGGGGCCATAGTCCCGGCTCCGACTTCCAGATCGTATGGTTCCTGAATGATCACGCGGCGGTCGGCCCAGTAGCGCTTCAGTTTGAAGATGGTGTCTTGAAAAGAATCCATTGCGGAGACTAAAGTCCTTCGAGGAGAGCGGGAGTGTGGAAGCGGCGTTCCACGTGTTCTTCCATCCGTCGAATCAGGAAACGGCGAAGATCGAGGGCCGTATCTTTATTCCAGGATCGCGCCGGAAGCGCGGCGATGTGAGTGCGCAGCATGGTTCCGGCGAGCTCGCGGGACGCATCGGAGAGATTGCGGTCCGGGTGCGTTGCGAGGTCCGGCAGGAAGCCGGAGAGGCGCGTGGCCCACAGGGAAAAGTAGGTAATCGCGGTCCAGGGGGCGCCGGGAAGCCGCTCGTGCATGTAATCGAGAACGGTGGCTAACAGCCGGAAAAAGCGCTCGTTCGGCTCATGCGGGGGCAGCAGATGGTCCGACACTTCCGTTACGTAATCGAGCGCGACGCTCGTATCGAAATCGCTCAGCAGATCGAACTGCGATTGCAACAGATCGCAGGAGTTTAGATTGACCAGTTCCCGAGTTTCCTTTTGCGAATAGGACAGATTCACCAACGACAGCCGTTCCAGCCCCGATCCGAAGCTGCTCTTGGGCTTGCGCGCCCGCCTGGCCACACCGCGGAGTTTTCCCTGATCGCGTGTAAAGAAGACCACGATCAGGTCCGATTCGCGAAACGGATAGGTACGCAGGACGTAGCTTTCACTCACCCGAGCCGGCATGGCTTGTCCGGGCCGGTGCGCAGCAAGTTTGCAGCCGGTTGAATTTTCAGGTTAGCAGAGGCTATGAAAAGCGCAGGCCAAAGGCCTACTCCACATCAGGCGGGCACAAAGTCACTTGGCTGGACCTCGACTGCAGTCTCTTCGGCACTGAGCGGCAGTGCGAAGCGAGCTGTGAAATGGAAGCGGCTGCCCGATCCCAGCGCACTTTCGACCCACATCTTCCCGTGCATGCGCTCCACCAACTGCTGGCAGATGGAGAGACCAAGTCCGGTCCCGCCATAGCGGCGGCTGCTGGATCCATCCGCCTGCACGAAAGGATCGAAGATGGATTGCTGTTGATCCGGGGCGATTCCGATGCCGGTATCGGAGACGCAGAAATGCAGCTCGACTGCTGAAAGCGTGAGATTTTCCAATGCGGCCGAAATCCACACTTGTCCTTCCGGCGTGAACTTAAGCGCGTTGTGGGCCAGATTTAAAAGGATTTGGCGGAGCCGCCCAGGATCGCCCAGGATCTGCGTTGGGATTCCGGCACCGATTTCCGCTCCGAATGTCAGGCCCTTTTCCTCGGCCTTCAGAGAGAGCGATCGCGTCACGTCGGTAACAATCCGCGCGACCTCAAACTTTTCCGTTTCGAGAACAAGTTTGTTTGCCTCGATCTTGGAGAAATCGAGGATATCGTTCACGATGGTAACCAGCGATTTGGCGCTGAGGCTTACGATCTCGATAAATTCGCGCTGCTCCGCGTCCAGGTTGGTCGAAAGCGCAAGATCCGTCATCCCGAGAATGCCATTGATAGGCGTACGGATCTCATGGCTCATGTTGGCGAGGAATTGACTTTTCGCCCGATTGGCGCTCTGCGCGGCATCGCGCGCGGCGATCAATTCCGCTTCGGTTTCACGCCGGACCTTGTTCTCCGCATGCAAAGCACGGTTCATCTCCTGCAAAGCCTGGTTCGCTAGTTTTAGTTCGTGAGTGCGTTCTTGGACCCGAATTTCCAGTTCATCTCGCGAGCGGCGCAGGTTCCGCTCACTCACCACGAGTGCGCGAGTCTGCTCGTCGACCAAAGCGCGAAGCCGTTGCTCCTGGGCTCTCAAATGCCTGAGCCTCCACTGGTGTCCACCCACACATAAGCCAACAAAGAGGGCTGCAACAAACAGATAGAACGGAATGGTCTGATAAATGTGCGGCTGAAGAACAATTCCGAGAGTTGCTTCCTGATCAGTCCAAGACTGGTTCTGACGCGAAGCGCTCACGCGAAAACGATAAGATCCGGGGGGAATATTTGTGTAATATGCGACGCGGCGGGTCCCGGCAAGGGTCCAGTCATGGTCGAATCCTTCGAGCATGTAGCGAAACTGTGTTCTTTCCGGATCTGAGAGATTCAGCGCGGTGAAATGGACTTCCAGCGTGCCGGGTCCGGGAGGTATGGTGATGGCGCGATCCGCTGAGTATTCGCGATCTCCGGCGCGAACCGTTTCGATGACAACTGGAAGAAGACGAGCCAACATGTTTGAACGAGCGGGGTCGATGATGGCAACTCCCTTGATCGTGGGGAAGTACAGGCGTCCATCTCTCGCTCGCCATCCGGCCGGTTGAAAACCGCCGTCGCATTCGGCACTCTTCATTCCGTCCTGCTTGCCCAATAGCGTGGGATGGATTGCCGGAATCCGATGTTCGGCGAACGCGTCGAGGTCGGCTTTGGCGATCCGGATGATGCCCTTATTGGAACTGAGCCAAAGGGAGCCATTGCGGTCGTCTACAACTCGATAGATGGTGTCATCCGGCAGACCATTCCCGCTGCTGTAGCTGGTGAACCGTCCGCCATGAAAGCGCACAAGACCCGCGCCGTTCGTTCCAAGCCAGATAGCACCGCTGCCGTCCTCTGTGATGGACCATACAACGTCGTTGGGTAGCCCGCTATTCGCGGTGAATGCGGTAAAGCGACCGGCTTTTAGGCGATTCAGCCCTCCACCGCCAGTCCCAATCCAAAAGGTGCGTTCAGAATCCTCGTAAAGAGAAACAACGTTGTTGTTTGAGAGCCCTTGGCGCACGGTGTACGTTGTAAATTGCTTGCCATCGAAATGGGTTAGTCCGGAACGGGTTCCGATCCAAAGGGAACCGTCCTTCGCCCGCAGCATGCATTGAATCCACTCATTGGGCAAGCCTTGCTTTTTCCCAAACCGGGTGATGTGGCCGTCGACGAGGTGATTCAAACCATGCCGAGTTCCGATCCAGATCGAACCGGGCCGATCCGGCGCGAGCGAAAAGATAAATGAATCCGAGAGGCCCTGTTTGACGGTAAATCGCTCCACTTTTCCGTTCCTGATCCGATTCAATCCGTCCGCCGTGCCCACCCAGATATTGCCGGAATCGTCCTCAATGACAGGCAAAACGGTATCGTTTGAAAGACTCTCCTGCTTGGAAATCGTCTGTACGATGCCATTTGAGAACCGATTGAGACCGCCGATGATGGTTCCGACCCAGAGATTGCCTTCCTGGTCCTCGAAGATGGATTGCACCCCTTCTCCGAGGAGACCATCTTTCGACGTAAACGCGGTGAAGCGGCCGTTCGCATAGCGGTTCAGTCCGGACGTACTGGTCCCCAGCCAGATAGTTCCAGCATGATCCTCGAAGGCTGAAACGATTGCATTCGCGGAAAGGCCATCCGCAGTAGTAAACCGGCGCATACCGTCCGGCCCCATCCTGATCAATCCGCCGCCATTCGTTCCCATCCACAGCGAACCCGTGTGATCAGCGAGAACGGCACGGATATCAATGCTCGCCGTGCGATCGAGCCGGACGGCGCTAATTTTTTCACCAGTCATCCTGCTGAGGCCGGCATGCGTGCCGACCCAGAGATTGCCCTTATGGTCGCCTGTGATGGCGAACACAGCGTCATCCGCCAGCCCTTGCTGTTTTGTGTACGTTCTGAATCGGTTCTTGCGAAACGCCACGAGTCCGCGGCCATCCGTGCCGATCCAGAGCGTGCCGGTTTCATCCTGATAGAGACAGAGAATGGAGTCGCTCGGCAGACCGTCCCGCGACGTGTAGAGCGAGAACCTGCCATGTTTGTACCGCCCCAACCCACCGCCGTTCAAGCCGAACCAGATGCTGCCGTCGGCGGCCGAGAGTACCGCCATAACCTCCGAACTGCGTAAACCGGGGATTGCCCGCTTGTCAAACACCGTAAAGCGAACGCCGTCAAAGCGAACCAGGCCGCTTTGTGTGCCGAACCAGAGATACCCGTCGGGAGATTGTGTGATGGAGAGAGCAGAGTTTTGAGGTAGTCCCGAGCTGGAATCCCACGTATCGTGCACGTACTGAGTAATCGCGAGAGAGGGATCAAGCGCTGCCTGAGCATGCGGCAGCAATAACACCGGGAAAAGATACAGGACCACGGATGCAAGCCACATAGCCTGCCGGTTGAGTATGTTCTGGAAACTCGTGGTCATAACGCTTGCAGTGATCTCTCAAGAGAGCATCGACAAAATCTTTTTCAAGATTTAGTGGAACATCAAGAATTTTGCCGGGGACAAAGCCTAAACTTTCCAGCAAATCAACTCGATATGCGCTAGAGTACGCCAGTTTTGCCGAACGTCGAAGACAGTCGCTCAGGCAATTCCGACGGCGTACCGAATTGTCCTAAAGAAAGGATGGAAGGATTTTTGAAAAGAAAACTTGCCGGCGTTTTGCTCAGCCTGACATTTACCGCCTTTGGCGCTTCGCCGAGGGCGAGTAAGTTCGCAACGGACCTCAGCACGATCTCGCCGGATTCGATGGTTAATGTTATCGTTCAATGGACTGCTCGGCCCTCCGAAGCTCAGCACCGGGCAGTGATCGCGAAAGGTGGGATCCTGAGGGCGCGCTTAAATCGCATTCACGCGAGCGCATACCTGCTTCCAGCCCGCGTAGCACGCGAATTAGCAGCTCGCGGCGACGTGGTCTATGTGACACCCGACCGGAAGGTTCAAGGGAGGCTGGATAACAGCGCGGCAGCCATTAACGCTCCGTCGGTTTGGGCAGCCGGCTGGACCGGCACGGGCATTGGAGTTGCGGTCATCGACAGTGGGGTTACGTCGACCAATAACCTTGCCACAGGTCAGGGAATTGTGTACACACAGGACTTCACTGGCGGCGACGGAACCGACGCGGCTGGACATGGCACTCACGTCGCGGGCATTATCGCGGCGAGCGGTGTGACGACAAGTTGCAGCCAGTGCACGAGAAGTCTGAAAGGCATCGCGCCTGGCGCTTCGATTATTAACCTCCGTGTTCTGGATGCAAACGGCGCCGGGACTGACAGCGCCGTGATCGCCGCCATAGATCAGGCAATTGCGCTAAAAGACGTTTACAACATTCGGGTGATCAATCTCTCACTGGGACGCCCGGTTTATGAGAGCTATACCCTAGATCCGCTCTGTCAAGAAGTAGAAGCAGCGTGGAAGGCGGGAATTGTCGTGGTGGTAGCGGCAGGCAATGACGGACGCGACAATTCGTTTGGCTCAAGCGGATACGGAACCATCACAGCGCCCGGTAACGATCCCTACGTGATTACGGTGGGAGCGATGAAGACCGAGCAGAGCTACGAACGGTCAGACGATCTGATTGCCAGTTACAGTTCGAAAGGGCCGACGCAAGTCGATCATATCCTCAAGCCCGATCTGGTTGCGCCTGGCAATATGGTGGTCTCCTTGCTCGCTCCGGGATCGGCGCTGGACGTCGCCTATCCGCAAAACGAGGTTCCGGCTCAATATTACGATCCGGCGGCTCCGGTGGGTGGCCCGAACTACTTCTTTACGTTGAGCGGAACCAGCATGGCAGCGCCGGTTGTGAGCGGCGCAGTAGCCGATCTGCTGCAGATGGATCCAGCGCTTACCCCAGATCAGATCAAGGCGCGGCTTATGAAAACGGCATACAAGACTTTTCCAACGTCTAGTGTCGCCGTTGACTTGACGACGGGCGATGTATACACAAGCTACTACGATCCGTTCACTGTGGGCGCCGGTTACCTGGACCTGGCTGCAGCGATGGCAGATACGACGGTTGCGTCCGGCACCGCGATTTCGCCAACCATGACTTTTGATCCAAGTACGGGCATTCTGACGATGCTTTCCGATCAAAATGCCGTTTGGAATTCAAATGCGGTGTGGAATTCCACCGCGGTTTGGTCGACCAGCAGTTTGTGGGGAACCAATTCCGTGTGGAACAGCAACGCGGTGTGGAACAGCAACGCTGTCTGGAATAGTAACTCGGTTTGGAACAGCAATGCAGTCTGGAATAGCAATTCTGTATGGAACAGTAACTCGGTGTGGAATAGCAATTCCGTCTGGAATTCAGCGGTTGTGATTCTCGGAGAGAAGTAAGCGAAAGGCGATGAGGGCAGGCGTCACGACAAAAGTCGCGACGCCTACCTGAGAGGTTGCACCGCGTAAACAAGTGTACGCTTCAATGTTTCTCCGCGAGAGGCTACCAGGCCGTAACTAATCCTTGTAGGGACTGCACAGATCGCCAATAAACGGTCCGCAAACGACGAGTTAACCCCAGCTTGACACCCGCATTCCGCCTGCGATGACCGACGCCGCAGCGAAAACCAACCCACAATCCAGCCATCGTTCATCCAATTTCACAATTTGTGAGAGATCACGGGTAGAGATACTTTGCTGAGCTCTGCACAGCCGTGTATCCAATTCCAGAAAGCTACGGCGATCCGCGGGATTTGTATACTATTTCAGCCTTTCCAGTTTTCCTGATCGCCACTGCGCTTGCGCTAGCGGAAGCCGGTAAATGTTCACGCTGATCGGCGCAACCGGAATTGTTCCCGGAACGCTGCCCATCTGAGTTTCCTTTATCTCCAC
>Ga0070741_10001300_pt1 | contig 77852 bp, 74 predicted proteins | sample Coa_R1_4_FD_66440 | JGI IMG/M metagenome (GOLD analysis project Ga0070741, IMG submission 66440) | Surface soil microbial communities from Centralia Pennsylvania, which are recovering from an underground coalmine fire - Coalmine... | ecosystem: Environmental > Terrestrial > Soil > Unclassified ...
GCCCCACTTCTGCCCGATTTTGGCAGAAGTGGGATAGAGATTGCCTGAACTCAACCTTGGTCTCGACCTAAGCCTGTGCAATACCCACTTCTCGCAACAACGGCGAGAAGTGGGGCACCCTCTAATTGAATTCAATCTTAGTTACATTCCTCCTGGAGAAGTGGGCCACCCGTCAAGCTGCGATAATGGAGGGCCTAGTAAGAATTCTTCATGCGATTTCCATGAACCCGAGAGTATGAAAGAGGACGAGTTTGGACGAATCTTCGATCATGGATGCGACGAAGAATGTCAGTATGCGAGTCAATTCGGCTGGAGATTCAAGGGCAATCTGTACGGCAAACCCTACAGTGAATTTTTTTCCAGCCTTAGCGACTATGCTGATTGGCGAACCGGGATCGCCGCACTGCCCGAGAGTCAGGTGTATTCCGCCTTCCTCCTGATAGCGAAGAACCAAGGGTTAGATCCGAACAAGACTGTTCAAATCATGTCCCAATATTACGCTATGGTATACAGCGTTTGGATACCGGGTCTCGCCGATCAGTCATTAAATCCCGCCAGTGCAAAGGCGGATGGTGGGTGGTCGGACCCCCTCACGAATCTTCATGCAGGGGCGGGCTCATACTACTTTGGCTTTGTCTTCGACGCTGGTCACTTGGTAGATAGCATCGTAAAGAGTGATGGCAGCGAAGATCCGATTAACGCCCACATTGACGGTGCCGGACCACTAAATCCATTTCACTACCTGCTCCAGCTTCCTTCGATGATAATTCCACCCAGCCCTTCGCAACAGGCAAGCTGTAGCATAAATGGAGGGTGTACATTCTAGAGCTAATTGACGTCAGTCCTCGCAGCGCTACCAGTAAAGTAGCAACTGAAAACACGCGACCAGCATTGAAGTCACCTGCTTGGTTGGTGGTTTTTGTGGTGGTCCTTGCGGCTACTACAATTAGTCTCCCCTGCATCGCCTCAGATCAGGCGGAAACCACCCTAACTGTGCGAGTGATCGATAACAAGGATGGAAAAGCATTAAAGGGAGTCTCGCTTGGACTTGTGACCTGGGATGAGAAGGGCCAGCATTTTTTGTTGAGTGCAATTACAGATGCCGAAGGTGCTGCGATTTTTCATCTGTCGATACCGATTCCCGAGCGCATTGGAATCACCTACTCTCCTAATGAAGTTTGGGCGTGCTCTGATATTGCCTTCCCTACTATCCCGATTCTGAAGAGTGGAATTGTCGCGCAATATAAGTGCAATGATCGTAGGAGGCTGAAGTGGACAGCGCCGCCAAAAGCGGGAGAACTGGTTGTATTTGCCAAGCGGGTCTCACTTTGGGAACGGATGAGGCGTGAGCTCCCATAGCACCGGCGGGTGGCCCACCTTTACTGTGGGTGGCTGTGATCTTTCAACACGTTGTTCCCGAGAAGTGAATAGTCCATCCGTGCGAGACCGGAGAAGCTGATGGTGCCTAACCGGACGAATTTCCTCAGGATCGACGTGCGACGGGTGTTGGCGCAAATGAAGATAACCGCGCCCTTCTTTGCTGGCATCGCATACACGTTGGGCGCTCAGTTCGCGAGGCTGCACCACTCTTCGCGGTTTCTGAAGGGTGGGAACGACAGAATCTGAAGCCAGTACATTTGTTAAGAGGGGTTTTCCAAATCAGGCGAAGATCATTCGCGCCGCGAACGATCTTCGCCAAAAAACCTCGCCTTCCCACTTTGGGACGGAAGCTCCGTCACTGTGGAAAATTGTTGTCAATAGCCCTTTTCACTCGAATTTTTGGGCGGGTGGCCCAGGCTTACCGCGGGGTGCCCTATCCTTCGCCGTTTTTGCGAAGGGTGGGAACTACTGACCTCTGTGCGATCGTCATTCGTCACGGCCAAAATCCAGAAATTAAAAATCCCCACCCTCTCGCAAGAGAAGCGAGAAGGGTGGGCCAACCGCTTTTTCATTACATCGAACAGCGTGCCTAAGGCTTCGCCGCGGGCTTTTCTTGGTGCTTCATAGGCATGGCGGCTGCGGGTTTGGGCTTCCAGAAATCGGGGTCGGCTTTTACCCATTCATCCCTGGGATAGCTCATGCTCGGACTGAACTGGAATAAATTCCTCTGGTTGGATTCAATAGCAGCCGACTCCAGTTCGGCTAGGCGCTTCATGCCATCTTCGCCCAGCGCAGATACAAACTGCTTGTCTTTGGCGAAACCGTCATCGACTTCTTTCAAAGACTTCATGGGAAAAAACACAATGTGGACCGATCCTTCCTGGCCATACATTGCGTCAAACTCAGCCCAGTGCATGTCAGGGATTTTCTCGTAGGCAGACTTCACGAGCTTGACCAGTTCCTCCCATTCCTGCCTGTGCCCGGCGCGCACACGATAGGCCGAAATTTCGAAGTAACGCATGTGAGCGATGTCGACCGCGGAGTTGAAACTTTGATCGTCGTTATAGACGAGCGCGGTCTGGTCCTGCTCGCTGAGCAGATCGCCGTCAGTGTTGATGGCGCGGTCTAACGCGGAGGACAGCGCTTTGTTTTTCGCGATTGCCATGGTGTCTTTTTCCCATGCTTCAAACGAGTCGTAGCCCACCAAAAATAAGACGCGCGGTTTCCCGGTCAGGGCGCTTACCGCAAAATAGTGCGTGGGCCACTTGGCGCGGGTGAAAGCCTGCACAAATGCGCTTTCACTCTTTTCGTGCACGTTTCCAGCTCTTCCAGGTTTGACGAATTCCCGTTGCAAGACGAGCACCTTCGGCGGCGGCGTGGTGGCATCGGAGCTTTCCTGCGCGACCGCCATGATTCCCGCACACAAAAATATCGCTCCTGAAACAAGACAGCTTGTAATCCTGTTCATATGATTGGCCTCCTTGGCCAACGAGCGGATGGGTACACTTTCCCGCTCACGGGGACGCGCAGAGTTCAGATTTATTGGGATACTTGGGACCCCATCCCGAAGTAGGGCGGAGACTACGCCCAACCGAGTGTGAAGTCAAGGCGGCGTCAGTGAAAGGCGGTTTGAAGTCGATGTAACGTTTGGTGGTGGCGGCTCACTATGATGGTGCACGGGCTAAGTGAGGCCATGGGGGAAATATGTACGAGCTCTGCGTTAACATCGGTGGGACCAGACACTGCTTTCCGCTTCCTTCTCTGATCGATACCGCTCATATCCGCATTCCAAAACCTACCAACTACCCACCGTTCGAGTTGGCGATTGCAGTGCTTCAACTAGTCGACGCAGTGCCGGATTCAGAACTCTCCAGGGAATTGTCGAAGGTGGCAAACGGATTTATTGAGCAAGTGAAAAGGGAATTGCCGTCGGGGACCGAGCTGATGATGGAAGAAAAAGCCGCAATGGAGGCCGCGTAAACGTTAGTTGTTTCATAGGCGCGCCCTGAAAGCCTCACCGAAAGGCGGGGCTTTTTTGGCTTACAGAATCCCACTTTGCCAGCACGGATCCGAATGGCGCGGGCACCTTTTGTGCGGCAGAAGTATCGGACCACACGCTCAGCGGTGTTCCACAATGTACTCGCGCTGATTTCGCGATTTGGAGCGCAACACCGCGAAGAGGATCAACTGTGCCGCGAGCGCGGCAGCGGTGTCGAGAAGCACGTCGCGGAAGGCGCCGGTCCGAGATGGCAGAAAGCTTTGATGCCATTCGTCCAAACTCGCGACCAATGCCGTGCTGAGTACAGCAATCGTCGACCATTGCAGGCACCACTGAGTGCTGAGGCGTGGAAAAGTCCCACGCCACGAGCGAAAAAATAGGGCGCTCATTATGGCGTAACCGATCACGTGCCCCGTCTTACGGAGCAAGTTATTCCAGAAGCTCAATCTCGCGATTTTGATCCCGAAAAGAAAATGAAAAATCCAATTCAGAAGCCGGGCGGTATGAGCGCCTGAGCCCAAGTTTGTAGATTCAAGCGTGATGATTGCAATCCAGATAACAGAGGGCAGCCATACCTTGAGGATTCGTTTGCTGGAGGAAGTCAATTTTCACATTTTAGCAATGGGAAGATCGCGTCGACTTTCGTGAGGTTCGTAGTGAACCATGCGAAGTCAACAGCCCCACCCTTGTCGCTCCAAATTCAAGAGCGACAAGGATGGGCACCCTCGTTCAACTCTGTGCCAACTCTAGCGATTGCAGGCGTTTCAGGAGATATTTGCGTTCCGTCTCATTGCTGACGAGTTCCAACGCGCGGCGGTAGCTAGCGGCGGCTTCGCTGTTCGATCCCAGGCGACGCAACAGATCAGCGTGAGCCGCGTGCAACAAATGATAGTCGCCGAGATGATCTTCGCGCGAGAGTGTTTCGATTTGCGACAAACCAACCCGAGGTCCTTCAGCCATGGCAACTGCAACCGCACGATTCAAAGAAACAATCGGCGATGGTTGTATCTGTTCGAGCAAGTCGTATAAGCGCACGATCTCCCGCCAATCAGTTTCTTGGGGACGCGCGGCCCGGCAATGCACGGCTGAAATGGCTGCCTGGATTGCGTATGGACCTGGCTTCGAGGATATGACTCCCTGAACCAGTGGGAGGGCGCGCTCGATTTGTTCGTGGTTCCACAGGCTTCGGTCTTGATCTTCAAGCACGACTAAGTCCCCTGCGGAGTCGAGGCGGGCATTTCGCCGCGCGTCGTGCAAGAGCATGAGCGCGAGCAGGCCGGTGGCTTCGGCGGGAACTCGCGGCTGCATCAGTGTCCTGAGCAGTCCGGCGAGACGGATGGCTTCGGCGCAGAGATCCTTGCGCACAAGAAACATGCCGCGCGTGGCAACGTAACCTTCGTTGAAAACCAGATAGATCGTTTGCAGCACAGCGTCGAGGCGCGCGGGCATTTCTTTCAATTCAGGAACGACGTAGGGAATGCCAGCGTCGCGGATTTTGCGCTTGGCACGGACCAGCCGCTGGGCCAGGGTTTCTTTCGGAACCAGGAAGGCGCGGGCTATTTCATCGGTTTCAAGACCGCATAGAGTTCGAAGCGTGAGAGCAACTTGCGCATCGAGACTGAGCGCGGGATGGCAGCAGGTAAAAATCAGACGAAGACGTTCGTCTGGAATTTCTTCGCCGATAACTTCGGGCTGGTGGACGCTGGAGGGAGTTTCGCGCGCGAGTTGCGGCTCGATCTTCTCATTGAACAAGCTCTGCCGCCGGATGCGGTCGATGGCTTTGTGCTTTGCGGTTGAGACAATCCAGGCGCGCGGAGATTCAGGGACTCCGGCGACAGGCCATTGATCGAGAGCGGCGGCAAACGCCTCCTGCGCGTATTCTTCCGCGAGTTCGAAGTCGCCGAGCAGGGAAATCAAGGTAGCGACGATCCGGCCCCAATCAGAGCGATAAACGGATTCGACGGCTGCTGCGGCATCCATATTGAAATATTAGATTTTTGCTAAGTGGGTGTCGATTCGAAGATGGGTTGTTCGATTAGCCTTTTGAAGCGGTTGAGCTTCTTGTTTGGCGGAGTCATATAATTCCGGTCGTTCCGTATATGAGATCGTGGACGAACGAAATGGTGGGGAGCCCCGATGCAATACATGATGCTGATCTATCTGGATGAGAATTCGCTGACTGAAGCGCAACGGGTGAAATGTTATGGCGAATCGGCGGCATATGCGCGCGAACTGCAGGCGGCGGGAAAGTACATCGCCACGAGCCCCTTGCAACCGACGTTTACGGCGACGAGCATTCGCCATGAGCAAGGGAAGCGTGTGATCACCGACGGGCCTTTTGCCGAGACAAGAGAGCAGCTCGGCGGATTTTTCATGGTGAATGCGGAGAATCTGGATGAGGCGATTGACATCGCAGCTAAGATTCCCGCAGGACAATTCGGAACGGTCGAAATACGTCCTCTGCTGCCGGTCAGTGGTGTTCCTATCTTTCAAACCAGCTAGTGTCGATTGAAGCCTGGCTCGTTCGATAAACCTGTGAAGGCGGATCGAACTGGAAAGATCGAACGCTTAACTAACCGATAGGAGAACAGCGATGAAAGTCATGGTGGTTGTAAAGGCGAACGAGCAATCGGAAGCGGGCATTCTGCCGGACACAGAACTTTTGACGAAAATGATGAAGTACAACGAGCAGTTGGTGAAGGCCGGGGTCATGCTGTCTGGCGACGGGCTTCAGCCGAGTTCGAAGGGCAAGCGGGTGAGTTTCTCGGGAAAACAGCCCACGGTTACGGACGGTCCTTTTGCAGAGACGAAAGAACTGATTGCCGGCTTCTGGATATGGAACGTGAAGTCGGTGGATGAAGCGGTGGAGTGGCTTAAGCGCGCTCCGTTCGATCGCGGTGAGGTTGTCGAGATTCGGCCGTTTCACACGCTGGAAGATTTCGGAGAGAATCTGACTCCGGAGCTCAGAGCAGAAAATGAGCGGCTCTACGAAACGCTCGGGTCGAAGAAATAGCCGTGCGTTCGTGTTGGTCGTTTCGTTTGCGGGAGTGATATAAAGCGTAGTTCATGAATCCTGAATAGGAGAGAACCACAATGCAAAACGCCGCTCAGAGTTCCGTCGTGACAACGGCCAAGCCTAAATCGAAATCAGCGATCTGGGCTGGCCGTATCATCAGCACAATTGTCGTGCTGTTCATGGCGTTCGATGGCGTGACAAAAGTGATCAAGGATCCGCATGTTCTCGCCGCCAGCGCTGACCTGGCTTTCACGGCGAATGCCATCCAGGTGATCGGCGTGATTGTGCTGTTCTGCACCTTGCTTTATGCGATCCCGCGCACTGCAATCCTCGGCGCCATTCTGCTTACAGGTCACCTTGGCGGCGCGGTGGCGGTGCAGCTCCGTGTTGCCCACCCTGCGTTCGAGACTATCTTCCCGGTGATCTTCGGCGTGTTGGTGTGGGCGGGAATCTTCTTGCGTGAACCCCGCCTGCGCGAGCTGGTACCGCTAAGGAAATAGGCGCAATGATAAAATCAAAAGCAAACGTAGGCGCGTAGCTCAGCTGGTTAGAGCGCTACCTTGACACGGTAGAGGTCTGGGGTTCGAGTCCCCACGTGCCTACCATACGTCTGAACGGCTTACGCTGACCTCCCAAAAACAATCTGGGTCTGTTCGGGTCCAATAAGCTTCCTTTCCACTATTGCACCAGATTGGTCTTGCTGGCCGACAAAAAGCCAGAGGGCAGAATTGCCCCCACGAGTTTGTTCTGGGCCAGACGCTTGGTCTCTGCCGTGGCCTGCAGATATTTGTTGGTCACGTGCAGATTGGCGTGGCGCAGGTAGTCGCGAATCGTGAGCTGGTGTTCGCCCATTTCGGCCAGCATCGTTCCCACCGTATGGCGAAATGTATGCCAGCCAACACCGACGATGCCTACTTTGGCAAATGCCGGCTTGATCTGTCGTTTGAGCACTGCGGCTAGATCCAGAGGCTTTCGTCCCTTGAAACGGTGCGACGGAAATACAAAGTCCTCCGGTCGGGAGTAATAACCCTGCGATTTCCATTCGAGCAAAGCCTGCTTCAGCGCCGAGTGCATGGGAAGCAGCCTGGCTGAGGCTTCGGTTTTGGTGGCTTTCAAATGTCCGCCCCGCCGCCAGTAATACGAGTGCTGGACATTGAAGACCAGGTTCTCGAAATCGCAGTCCATCCAGCGAAGTGCGCCGAGTTCGCCGCGCCGCGCCCCCAGCGCCCCGTCTAGAAATACGAGAAGCTGGTCTCGAAATTCCAAGTGGCTCAGACCCGCCGCCACTTGCTCCGGAGACAACACCAGAGGAGACCTTCGCCGTTTGGCGCTTACGCGGACCCCGACACTCGGTCCTCTTTTGCCCCCATTTCCCACCGGAATTCCGGAAGAAATTGGATTGTGCGAACAAAACTCCCATCGCACGGCGTGAGAGAAAACGGCTGACATGACGCATTTGATTTTGGCTTTGCTTCCATCGGCTATTTCGGCCGCTCGAAGCCAGCGCTCCACCTCGACGGTTTTCACTTCTTCGAGGAGAAGAGATCCCCATCGTGGCAGAATCCAATTCTTGGCGAACTGGGTATATACATCCTGGGTAGATATCTCCTTGAGAGGCAGCTCTTCGCGACAGTAGTGCTCCCAAAGAATGTTGATTGTGGTTTTGTTTAGGGTGTTGCGACTGGAATGATTGTTGATGGTAAGCCGGAGGGCGTCCGCCGCTGCCTGAGCGGCAGACTCGGTGGGGTATTTCTCGACCGTACCGATCTGCAACTTGCGACGGATTGGTTTGCCGTTGATATCTTTTTCCCACCATCGGTATACCCATACAGCAGGTCCCCTCTTACGCTTTTCCGGCGTGAGACTTCCTTGTTGATAGCGTGCTCGTCTAAGCAAAATTCCTCCTCTGCTTAAACGGCACTGACAGCCGTTCCAAGCATAGCGGAATGGCCCGAGAGGTTCGAGAAATTTTCACGCCCGATCGGTCCCGAATCAGCTTGCTATTCGATCAAACCAGTCATTGAGCACTGAGACCCGAAATCGCCACAGCCTGCCGATGCGGGTGGCAGGTATCTCGCCGAGACGTGCACTTCGGCGCAATGTCTTCGGATGAATTCTTAAGAGTTTTGCCGCTTCTTCTGTATCGAGCAACGGCTCAAATTTTTCAGGCGTTTTAGATGAATGTTTTTCACCATTTTGAAATTCTTGATGAATTGGGTGGTCATCGGCTGGCATCGAATTAATACCTCACGAAAATACATTCTTGGGGGACACGATCCGCCTTATTGTCCCCACAGATGCCATTGTGTAGCCCAACTTCCAGTTTCTGTAAAAAAAGCACAGGAAGACGGCTTACACGCAGTCTATGTTTCAAAACAAAATTCCGCACAATTCCACAGAATTTGACCGAAAACCGATTTGGCCTTACCTTCGCAAACGCTGGTACAGAATCTGGCCAAGAGAGGAGGAAAGAGGTGTTTTCATGTCCCAAAGCGCTTGCAGAAGGACTGCGAAGCACGGGTTACATCGTTGATGCGGTTATGACCACAGTTTTGTACCTTGCCAGCAAACTACATAAACCTGTGATCGTGGAGGGCCCCGCGGGGAGCGGGAAAACCCAATTGGCGTACGCGGTTGCAGCCGCTGCAAATACCACGGTGGAACGCCTGCAATGCTACGAAGGGATCAACGAAGAGAAGGCCATCGGCAAATTCGACGAAGCCCTGCAAAGGCTTTGCGTAGAGCTAAAGGCGAAATCAGGAAGTGTTGACTGGGCTTCGGTGCGAACCGAACTGCACAGCCAGGAGTTCTTCAGGGCCGGTCCGCTCATGCGTGCACTTCTGAGCGAAAAACCTTGTGTTTTGCTGGTTGATGAGATTGACAAGGTTGACCAGGAATTTGAGGCCCTGCTATTAGAGCTCCTGAGCGTGTGGCAGCTCAGCATTCCAAAGTTGGGGACCGTCAAAGCCCGCAGCATCCCCTTCGTTGTGCTCACTTCAAACGAGGAACGGCGAATCGGCGATCCCTTGCGCCGCCGCAGTTTCTATTTGCGCGTAGAGCACCCGACGGCCGAACGCGAGGCAAAAATCGTTGCCTTGCGAACCCCTGATTCCAGTGCGGAGTTTCATGCTGGAATGGCAGGACTGGCCAAGGCCTTGAGAGGTTGGAGCATGGAGAAGCCGCCGTCGGTATCGGAAATTCTGGACCTTGCGGACGCGCTCAGAACGCTCGGGCACGACCACGTAACCGCCGACATGCGGGACATCCTCTTGCCGCTACTGGCAAAGACCGAAGGCGACAGAAAAAAACTTCTGTTGCGGGATGGATTCGCCAGCTTGATCTATGACGCCGAGCAGTACCGGACGTTAACGCTCGAAGGAAAGGCGGCATGAAGCTCGTTGTTCTCTTCGCCTTAATTTTTGCTGCACTCGGCACTGCGGGGCAGAACCGAAATTCGGATGAGCGTTCCGAGGCCGAGTATTACGCTGCCGCCTATTCGCAACATTACCAGGTCCCGGTATCCCTGGTACGCGCTGTCATAGAGCGCGAATCGAACTGGCGGTCATGCGCTATTTCTCCGAAGGGTGCCGCCGGACTGATGCAGTTAATGCCGCTGACTGCGCAGCGGCTTGGGGTTCGGGACCGTTGCAACATCGAGGAGAACATTTCTGGTAGCGTTCGCTATCTGGCCTGGCTGATGCAGCAATTTCAGGGAGATTTGCGACTCGTCTTGGCGGCTTACTACGCCGGCGACGGAATTATCAGAAAAAGAGGCCTGGCCTTCCGTAACCCCGAAGTTGTTGCCTATGTGTCGAGGGTTCGAGCCACCTACATGCGTTTTAACCAGCTTCCGAACATCGATCCCCAACTCAGTTCGAAGAAAGATATGCCATGAAAATATGCCGGAATTTGACTCAGGTAATAACGTTGCTTCTTCTGCTTTCTCGAAGCTATGCACAAACTGAACCCACCGCGGGAAGAATTCTCAATCTCAATTTAGATCCGCAGGCGGTCACGTCTGTGGAATTACGCCCCGGTTTTGTGACAGCTGTCCGGTTACCAGAGGCCGTAAGTTCTGTGGTGATTGGTGACCCAGTCGCATTCAAGGCGGAACACTCGGATGCCGAACCCGAGCTAGTGTTCTTCAAACCAATTACCGCGGCCGCGTCGCACACGAATGCCTTGATAACGACCCGTCTTGGGCGCGCAGTATCGCTGTCGCTGGTGAGCTACGGCTCGTCAGACCATAAAACTTTTGTCGATTACGTTCTGAAATATGACGCTTCGCCGAAAAGTTTTCTGATCGAGGCGAGCAATCTGAGTTTCCTGGTTGCCCAGACGATAGGCATTGATAGCAAGGAACCTGATACTGATCTAAAACCACTTATTGCGAGGGAAGACAAACTTCTTGCGGAACAACGGAAGTCGGCGCCTCGTTGGCAGGGTAAAGATTTGCGCGCGAGTGTTGGGCAGTCGAGTCGGAGCGGCGACGAAATGACGGTCTCGTTTTCCGTGCTGAATTCGTCGGCTCGACCAATTGAATTGCTTCCACCTCAAATCGAACTTACTGATGCCGAAAAAAATGGTAAGCATAAGCCTCACAAAGACGAGCCGGTCGCAATCAAAAATTACCAAATGACATCGCGCCGTCTAGAACCGGGACAAAGGGGGGACGGGTACGTGGTCTTTGAAAGGCCGGCATTTAAGACGTCCACCGAACATCTGGCACTTGAGATTGCACAAGCGGAACAGGTAGACCGCCCCATCAATTTACCGATCCCCTTTGTACCTGCGACTTCAACAGGACAATCACAATGACTCAGAACAACGGTGACGGAAATACGTCTGCCTCCCTTATCGAGGAAGCAGTGCCGGAGCGAGTGATTGGGCTGCCCAAAGCTCCCCAACAGAGTTCTGTGGGAGAATTGCCCACCAGGACGAAACTCCGCGCTAGACGAATCATTCGTCAGAATCGCGTTGTCATAATGGCGGCTGGGGCAGTGGTTTTTGCTTTGTTGATTTTTGCCATCGTCTCCGCTCCGAGTGGCCGAAAGACCCAAAAGCCGTCACTAACGACGACATCGGCCCAGGATGAGAATGTCGCACCAGTCGAAAAGAGCACCCTGCCAATCATCGATTCCGGTCGCAGTTTCCCCGGGTTCGATCACAACGGAGTGATCGGCGAGCAAGACGTAGCCCGCACGGCGACTCGAAAAACACTGGCTCCTGCTGCGCCAACCGAAGTTGGCCTTGGTTCACTTGCCTCAATCCCGCCATTCGGGGACCGACCATGGCAAGCTCCGCCCTATCAGCCTGCCGTCGCTACGACCGTTACGCTTCGACCGCAAGAACAACAGAGAAATGAGCGGAACACGCTCGAAAAATCCTCGATAGTTTTCGTGAGAAACGGTACTGATTCGGAAGGGCAGAGCAGGCGCGAAGAAGCAGCGAGTGTTTTCGTTCCTGTGGGCCTTGGCCTCCCAGTAGGCACACGGCTGCGTGCTCGATTGGAATCGTCGGCAACTACCGCTTTGCGTACCCCTGTGCTCGCGGTAATCGAATACAACTACGAGCGCGATGGTCGAATCGTCGTTCCCGCCGGATCGAAAGTTGTGGGCCAGATTCAGGAAGCAGATCGTTCGGGCTACATGCGAATCCAATTCGATTCGCTGCTGCTGCCGGATGGGGCAAACGTTCCCATTCAGGCCGGAGCCACGGATCTAGAAATGCACCCGATCAAAGGCAAGGTCGAGGGCAAGAACACAGGAAAGAACATCTTGGTTCGCTCATTATCGGGAATCGGTGAAGCCAGTGCGTTGCTGGTCGGGCGAGGGAGTTTGAATGAGCCACTCAGCGAATCGGACCTAATTCGAGAGCGGGTAAGCAACAATGTTGGGCAGGCTTCAGATGAGGAAATTTCCGGGCTCTCGATAACCTCGAGGGTTGTTGTAACAATCGGAGCTGGGGCGGAGGTTTACGTGGTGCTTGAGCAATCTTCCAAGCCAGTTCCGGACATAAATGCCACCACTGTCGGCAAGATGCAGCAAGACGCACACGGCGTTGATCAGCTCCGCCAATTACTGCAACTGCAACAGGAGTTGAACCAAAACGGCGCGAAAACGCAGTGATATCTAAGCGATCAAATCTGCGTGTCAGACCTGCCAGCAGTAATCGAGCTTCTTATGCAATAAGTCAATATTCAGCAAATTTTCATCCTATAAATATTCCTCAGAGCTCTCCGAAGTAAATTTTCTTTCCCACCTCGGTTGAAATCGCATCGCTTGTGAGATGAGGCACGTTTCGGCAACTTTTCATCGCACATCTCGCACCCAAATTCTCCGTAATGGAGTCGGTCTCCAATGGTTTCTGCGCAAAACGAGGACAACGGCGTTCAATAGCCAACGCGTGTTCTGATTCCCTCGAAGTCTAGCGGGCTGAAAACGAGTCCAGCTATTTGATCGAGATCACAAGCGGACATATCTTCTCGCTTGCGAACAGGACGATTCCCCAGAATCGCAGGAGAGAACGACATGAAAATAGAAATTTGGAAAGGCGTGCGTCCGCGCTTCGCCTTTTACTACCTGATCTGCCTTCTTTCGCTTCAGCTCGCGCCGCTACTTTCATATTCCCAAAATCTTGGGCAAGCGCCGGCAACGGGACAAGCCGTGCAGGGGCAAACTGCTGCCCAGCCGGAAGGCGCGGTACTGAACTTGGTGAACTGGGTTGGCAATGTCATTGCGCCCATTGGCGCGGCCCTTGCTGTGGTCATGGCGGTCGTTTCCTATTCCCAGGGACGGGGTGTGATGCGTTGGTCGGTGACTGCGGGTGGCCTGCTCGTGGTTTCAGGTCTCACGCGATTGATCGAGTTCTGGATTGCTCAAGGCACAGCCGGGGTCCAGTGAGGACGCAGCGGAGCAGAGTTATGACAATGCCTCAGATTCTGGACGACACGATGAGATTGCTGTTTGACCTCGCTGTGCCGGTTGCAATCTGCATGATGGTACTCGCAGGAATGGCGCTGCGGCAGGAAGGCGGCGTCAATTTTCAGATGGGAGGAAGGTTTCAGCGCTGGGCATTGTGGTCGGTCATCATGCTGACGCTCCCGCAGTTTTTATCGTGGTTTGCCGCACAGGGAATTTCGATGCCAGGTCAGGACGGAAACATAAGCAGCGCGTGGGTAAACGGCCTCGAGTCGAGCCTCACGAGCTTTGTCACGAACGTGGTCTTGGGACGCCTGGTTCCGATTCTCGCTGCGTTCTCGATCCTTAAAGCTGCGCTCGACGCGGCTGAAGGCCAAAGTCCTTTGGGATCGATCATCGCGGGAATCTTTCTTCTCGGTGTGTCGGGCATAGTCCATCTGATGCAAACCTGGAATAGCGGTTCGGAGTTTGCGACCACAGACATGCTCACTTCGGTATGGAACTACTTGGCGGGAACGATTCTTCCTGAGGCGGCAGGATTGGCAGTCGCTGGGTCGATCTTTAATTATGCCCGCCATCGGCCATTCATGCCGCTGGTTGCGTCGGGGCTGGCATTTCTAAGTGTGTCAGGGATCTGGAAATTAGTTCAGGCGATGGCCAGCTGATTGGAAAGGAGACTGAGGTGAATTTCGCGAATGGGCTGCTCAATCTGACCAATTGGATGGGCAACGTCATAATGCCGACCATCGCCGGCCTGTTCGCCGCAGCGGGAGTTTATCACTTCAGTAAAGGGCGAAATTATCAACATCTCGCATATGCGGCACTTGCGTCACTAATGTGCTCGGGATTGCTGCGCGTTCTTGAGTCATTCAGCAATCACATGGCCTGGAGTGACCCAGATCGCTACTGGATGTCGCTGCTGGCGCTAGTGAATTGGGTGGGCAATGTGCTGCTGCCCCTCTATGGAGCGCTGCAGGTCGTGCTGGCCGTCGTTCATTACGCCGGATTACTCGAACGAATGACGGTTGGAGAGGCGTGGGTGCGAAACCTGGTAGCGGCAATGTGCTCGTTTGCATTGTCAGGCCTTTTGAGGCTTAGCGAATTTTGGATTCAGCGGGGTACGGCAGGCGTGCAGTAAAGCAAGAAGGAGCTGAAGTGGCATTACATGTTACGTCAGTGAACCGGAATCTACAGACGCGAGTCACTTTCATGTTTTTGGAATTTGAAGATCTCTTTATTGTCCTCGGAGCAGCCGCAGCGATGAACGTGATCGGTCACTTTGTAGGCGGACACATTGCCGGAATGCCCACAAACCTAGTGCTCCAGTATGGCGTGCCCCTGCTAGTGGTACCGGTCCTCATGGCATTTAAGTATGGAAAGCCGCGTGGCTATGTGCGGGATCTGGCCTTTTGGTATTTACGACCACGCGAATATTGCGCGCTAGCTCGCGACCGACAGCTTCGTACTCCATATCTCAGGGAGGAATAGCACTGTGCCGGTTACGCTCGAAGAGCACCAAAAATCGATGGAGAATCCACCAGTCTGCGAGTTGTTGCCGATTCGGGACTATTTGGACAACGTCATGGTCCGTACTGATGGCAACTTCGTGGCGGGATACGAGCTGCGTGGTTTAACCACGTACTTTACGAACGACGAAGGACGAGACAGAGGAAAAATGATGCTCGAGGCATTGCTTCGCTCAATGCCGGAGCAAAGTATGCGAGTCCAGCTGCGGTATGAAGTTGCCGAAGATACGGGCGACCTGCTCGAACGCTACCTGGCCAACCAACGCTCTGAGACTCGGCACGTAATCGATCTCGATGCCATCCGCGTCGAACGCTGGCGGGAGAAGGAACGGGCCGGAGCATTTATGCGCCCGATGCTGCACGCCTATTTCATCTGGGATGCATTGCTGCATCATCGCCTGATTGGCAAACCCCTCAAGCCGAAAGGCGAGAGCTTCAGTCTTTCAGCAAAGAAATGTATTCAACGATCGCGGCAGGAACACAGGGACTTGCTCGCTGAATTCGAGAGTTTGCTCCACGGGATCGAGGCCGCATTGCTGGCAGCAGAGCTAGGCGCAAAGCGTCTTCATGATGACGACCTGTTCATTGAAACGAAACGCGCTGTGAATCCGCTTTCTCCAGACAGACGGCAGCTTCGGCCACCGGACGAACAGCTCCGGTATATAAGTGCACGCGAGCAGCTTACCGACGTCAGCATCGTCGATGAAACCGACCAGTATTTGAATCTCAATGGGATCTTGTATTCGTTTGTGAGTCTAAAAGAGCTTCCTGACGCCACATTCCCGGGCGTATTAAGGGAACTCATCGGGCTTGACTTTCCCATCATCGTAAACGCACAGGTCACGATTCCCGATCAAGCCAAAATTCTCAAAGGTTACAAGAGCCGGTTACGGAAGATGCAGGCGGCACAGCGCGACGCAAATGGCGGCTACAGAATCAACGTGGAAGCACGTGTCGCCGAAGAGCAACTTGTACGCGTACAGCAAGATATCATTTCGAGTTCGGTCAAGGCGGCGAAACTAAGCCTCACGATCGGAACACGCACATCATTTCGAGCCATCACAACTTCTGATTTGGAGCAGGCTGAGCGTGTCATTGATAGCCGACGGCAACAACTTCTTTACGCCATTGCACGTATGAATGGTGCCAAGGGTGTCGCTGAGACGTTGGCCAAACGTCGATTATTTTTCAGCTCTCTCCCAGGGACCGCTGAAGCGGACAAACGCGATCAGGACTTGCTAACTTCGAACGCGGCCGATCTTCTTCCAATTGAGATGCCCTGGCAAGGAACGCCGCGGTCACCGTTGTTTCTGTTTGAAACCCCGTACCGTCAGCTCATTCCGTTCTCACTGTTCGATCCTGGATTGAGTGACGCGAACATGCTGGTGATGGCGAAGTCAGGTGGCGGAAAAACATTCATGGTTCAGCAGTTCTTGCTCATGGCGGCACGCGAGAACCCATTGATTTCTATCATCGAACGCGGTGACTCGTATCGGCCTTTAATGGAGTTGATGGACGGTCGAATGATCACCATGTCACTCGATTCAGACCAGACCATTAATCCTTGGGATCTTCCACATGGTGAAAAAGAGCCCACGAAGGACCAAGCTGCATTTCTAAAAAATTTTACGCGGCACATGCTGGGTGAAGGTCACGCCGAAGATACCGAATTGCTGGATAACTTGCTCACTGAATCCATTCTCAGGACATACAAACGCGCTGCCATTCGTCCATCAAACCCGATTCCGACTTTTTCGGATCTACGCGACGAACTCGCGCAATGGCAAGATGAGGACAAGAATGAGCGGGTGATGGACGAAGCTCATCTCGCGGCAATTAAGCTCCGTAATTGGAGCGGGGAAAAAGGCATCTACGCAAAATTGTTTGACCGGCACACGACGATCTCGCTCGACAATCCATGGTTGTTTTTCAATGTCGAGCAGTTGAGCGACGACCCACGGCTTGAAACCGCAATGAGCCTGCTGATTGCCCATGCTACTGCGAAACGTGCGTCCGGGGTACAAGGGCGGCGCAGCATCACGGTACTCGATGAATGCTGGTTTCTGCTCGATTCTGTCGTGCTCGCTCCAGAAGTTGTTCAGCTGTTTCGAACGGCGCGCAAACGCAATGCTAGCGTGTGGGGAATCAGCCAGACGGCTGAGGATTTTGTTGGCACTGAGTCAAACCCGCGAGTACACGGTGCTGGAATCGTCAAGAACTCGGCAACGAAGATTATTGGCCAGCAACCCGGTGATATTCGGGCGCTCCGTGACCAGCTGCACTTGAACGAAACAGCGTTAAACAGGATCAAACAGTTCAGCGCACCAAGCAAAGGTAGGAGTGCAGACGCGTTGATCGTCGTTGGAGAAAAGGCCGACACCACGCACGCGATTCGAATGTCCCCCACGCCGGTCGACTACTGGATATCAACCACTTACTCCCGTGAGCGGCTGTATCGAGCATGGTGGCTCAACCAACACCGAGAAAAGCCACTCCTTGATCGTTATCAGGAATTGGCGGCTCGATTCCCGGTCGGACTAGCCGAGGTGCAACTCTTGCCTGAGGAAGTGTCGGGACAAGTACAAAAAGGAGTTTAGCTCGATGAAACAAATACTTTCGAATCTTCACTGGCCCGAATTGAAATTCGGACGTACTGGCAAGCTCTTCGCAGTGTCTTTTCTGGCCATTCTTTCACTTCCAGGAACGGCAAGGGCCATTGGGCTAACGGACATTCTTACTTTGTTGAACACGATAACCGGCACGATCAAGAACGTGATCGGCGGAGCGCTAGGTGAGATTCAGATGGTGAAGGCCGATCTCAATACATTCGAGGAGACAGTCCTCTGGCCAGTGGCTGCCCTTAACCAGACCCGTGGATTCATCAATTCCACGCGAAATCAGTACCAGAGTTTGATGAATCAAATCCATGCAATTTCCAACAACAGTGCGACGCTGGCGACTCCGATTCAGTTAGAGAATTTGTTTCGAAGCTCAAACAGCGCCAACCTCGGGCAACTGTCGCCCGTGTATACGACCGTGTATGCCTCGGTGCCGGGAGCAAATAACGCCAGCCAAATTCAGCGCGACCTCATGGATATGGACGACGCCCTAGCGGTTGGCTCGTTAAAGACTGCTGTCGTTTCCGACCAGACGACTTCCGAAATGCTAAGTCTCGCGGACTCGATTGAGCAGCAGAGTTCAACGGCGGCTCCAGGCTCTGGGCCAATGCTGGCAACGGAAGGGCAAATTGCAAGTCTTGAAAGTCAGGCATACCTGACTAAAATCCTTGCCGCTGACCTGCGTCAGGAGGCGGCCAAACTCGCGAACCAGAACATGCTCATGAAACAAAGCGCCGCGAACACTCGCAATTTGCAGAACCAGATACAGCAGGTTCTTGCGCATCCGTAGGAGTCGATATGTTGATCCCATCCTTGAAAAGAGTGTGGAATCGGACAAGAAATGTAACTACAGGCGTCCTGGCTTTGGTCATTGTGGTTGCTCTGTTACCGACGAGAGCAAGAAGCCAGTTGGGGCCTCGACCCCTGCTGCGCGATCATTTCTGTGGGATTAAGTTCGATCTCCAGCCTTTTAAGCAGCGCCGTGGGAGCGCCACTCGGCTCAATCCAGCAGCTTGACCAGCAGTCATCGAACTTCGAGCAACAAGTTGTGTTTCCGGTCAGCGCAATCAACCAGGCGCACGGATTGGCGTCGCAGTTTCAAGGCCGGCTTACGCAAATGCAACAGATTTTTCAGCTTTCAGTCGCCAGCGCAACTCTGCCCACCCCGCAACAGTTGGAAAAAACGCTTCTCTCGCGTAATCCAAGCTCTGTTCCTCAAATCAGCAGCAACTATAACGCGCTTTATGGCGCGGTAATGCCGGCCACAGATGCTCCTCAGCGAGTGCGAGATTTGGTCGACATCGCGGACGCCGAAGCCCAAGCTGCGATGAAAAAAGCAATAGAAATCGATGCGCTCGCTGATCTTGAACTACAGGCTGCCCAGCAGATGAACCAGCAATTACAGACTGCGGCTCCCGGGAGCGCCGCAATCCTTGACGCGCAGGCATCAGCATGGCTGGTGCGGGCTAACGCGTATACGCAGTCCGCCATCGCCGAGCTTGTGCGGGTACGCTCGATTGACTTAGCCGGCCGCGGCGCGCAACTGAAGTTCTCGACCGCACATACCACGACTCTGCAATCAACAGGCAGCGAAATGTTACAGGGAGCGCACTGATCGTGTTCTATTTCGAACATCTGCTTAATTCAGCTCTGAGCGGGATCGATGGTACAAGCATCCTCGGAACTGTGACTAATATCGCATTTGCGATCTTGCTGATCAGCTTTCTTGTGGGCTTGTATCAATCAGCATTACGAGGTGGTGATCTTCAGGCATTGGCTGTAACCGCGATCAAGTACCTCGTCGTCGCGATCATTATCTCGAATTGGACTACCGTCTTTCGTGATGTAAATGGATCATTTACCACGGTCGCAGATTTTGTCTCGAACAGCTCCGGCGCGGGTGACATGTTTGCGAGTTGGATGACTCAGTTACAGCAGCAGTCAACGACGAATCCCAACCTTACTTTCTGGGACATGATCACGGGCGATCTCCCAGGAACCATTCGCGTGGGCCTGCTGCTCGTGGCATACGTCATTTATGCACTTGCGATCATAATTTTTTGTTTCTTTTACACGCTCTACGGCACCGTGTTGTATGTCATTGGTCCGCTAGTCCTAACCCTGATTCCCATCTCCGGAATTGGTCAACTCGGCCGGACATACGCGATCAACATGATGATTTGGAACGCGTGGGCCATCCTTTATTCGGTTTTCGGAGCATTGATCACGGCGATCCACTTCAATCAGGTGAATCAAATTTTGGGAAATGGGTTTCTCGGTTTTCTCGAGGGAGTTCCCGATTCCACGATGCTGGGCTTGGTAACAATTTTCTACGCTCTTGCCATCGCCGTCGTTCCGTTTGTCGCTAAAGGAATCATCGCCGGCGACGTTGGGTCAACCGCAATGGCTCTTGTACGAGCTTCTGCTTCGGCAGCAGGTGCAACGTTGGCTGCTGTTTCAGGTTTTGGTGCGGGAGCAGCTGTACCTGCCGCCGCTGGTCCCGGAGCAAGTACAGGTGGAGGCGCGTCCGCAGCGGTCCTCAGCTCTTCGATGGCACCACCAATTTCCGCAACTTCGGTTTCCGAGTTCATGCAGTCCGGGTTCGCCAGCATGAGTAGCGACGCGAGTCCGACGACTCCAACATCGAGCATGCCGAGCAGTAGAAGTTCTGAGAAACAGAATAGCCCCAGGCGTAGCGAAGGTTCAGAGTCGAAACCGAGCTACGCATATACCCCAAAGAATGTGACCCAAGCTGTCACATTCAATGTTGCGCGCGTCATGGGACGCGCTGCCGGCAGAAGCAATCATGACGAGAACTAAGGCAATCGGAGCGTCATATGTGGAGACAACCACCAATCTGGGAACCGGAAAGCACGAGGTTCCGACCGTACAGCATTTTAACCTCGAGTTTTTTTACATCGGGAAGTTCTTAGGCCGGCTGTTCGGCAATCGTGAGCAGGCCAGATAGGAGAAATATGTGGTTAAGAAAAACCAGAAGCGAGAAAGAGGAGGGTCCCGAAAAGCTGGATTACAGCCATTACTACGAACACGACGGAGAACTGCGCGCATACGCGAATCGGGCCATGCTGCTGGCCTTTCTTTGTGTGCCCACAACCCTGGTTGCGCTTGCTTTCGCGGTTTACGTTCGCGTGCAGCCTCCCACGGTGATTCGGGTCGATGCGAATGGACAGGCGGACACAATAACTGCACCGCACCGGGCATTCGCGGTAACGGAGGGAGTTGCGGCTGAACCCAATGAATTTGAAAAACGCGCATTTGTTCGCCTGTTCCTAGAACGCTATCTGAATTTCTCTCCCTCAAGCGTCAGCCGTAATTGGGCTGAGAGCTTGAACATGATGACAGCAAACCTGCGCCGAACCGCATTTACCGGCATCGAGAAAGAAAATCTGGTCGGAAAAATTCAAGACGACCAGACCAGTTCGGAATTTCAAATTCGTTCGCTCGAAGCAGAAAAAGATGACCTATTGACGTATACCGCCTTCGGCGTAAAAGAGGTCCATCGTATGCGCGACCATAACGAAACGGTTGACAAGGTCGTGAGCGAATTTCATGTGCGATTGGCTGAGGAGAAGCGCTCGGAACAGAACCCGAGCGGGCTGCTGGTTGCCGAATATTGGGAACGTGCCATTGAGGGCGAGAAGCGGGATTGGGTCCTGCAACAAACAGCTTTCGGTAAACAGAAATAGGGGAGTAGAACAATGGAAAACAAATCACTGATTACGTCCTCGGCTCCGGGCACACCTGTGAGGCAGGAGGTCTTGAGACGGAAACGACGGAATGATCTGGAAATTACCATTCGCTATTTCTTGCCAAAACCCGGATCATCGCCTGCCTCTCCCGAACTCGGTGAAGAGGTCGCGAGCGAAGGTGAAGCGTTGATCCAGTCCTTCAAAAGTGGTCAAACGTTCTTCACAGTTGCCGTTTGGAAAGCAATACCGGAGGTGGATAGCGGCGGCAGGCCCATGATCGTGAAGCAAGTAGCTACTCAGAAATAGATGTTTCGAACAGCACTTGAATTTTCAGAAGACCAAAGCGAAATGGTTTGGTCCTTTGAGCACCCCGCGGCTGATGTGGGGACATGTGCTGACCCGGCTCTGTAATCGAGACCTGGCCGAGCTAACCCTAAAAAAAGGGAGGCCAGACAGATGCGATGAGCTTGCGGTCACGCGAACTCCTTAGCTCTATCCGGCATTCCCGGAACAAATAGTTGAGGAGAACAATAATGACGAAGAATACGAAGACGAACAATTACAGAATTCCGGCTGACCAGATTCAAAATCTTGAGATCGACCGCAATGGCAGAGTCGCGCCAAGGCTACACGATCTTGAGCCTTTGAAGAACACGCTGCTAAGTGTGCTCTATCCCGGAATTAAGGTGGCCAGTGTCAATGTACCGACCGAGATCCTCGATGACTACGAGGAATCACAGGTTGAAAATCGCATGGCAAAACTTGTCTGGGACGGAATTCACTACAAATTAGTCGGCGCCAGTGGTTCGGCAAAGAAAGGAAAGTTTTACTTTGTCGACCAGGAACACAGCCGTGCCATTGCTGAACGGTTCCAGCATTGGCCGCAGGCTGCGATTGTCTACTTCGGGATCCTCGTATCTTCCTGCAAGGTAATGATGGGGCAGCCTGACGCGAGTGTACTGGTAGTTGCCGACGGGAAGCTAGGAACGAATGACTGCCGGGGATGGATCAGACATTCATCGTTCTTAAAACTACAGGAAACGCACGAGCAACAACTGATCGTAGAGGAAATTGACCGCCTGCTTCAGGAACGCTATGAGAGAGTCCCGAATCAGGAGCTTATGAGTGAGCACGAACTGCACGAGCTCACCACCATCGCGAAACAGCAGGTCCGCCACAAAGTTCTTCCTGACGGACGCTTTTACCAGTTTCGTATGGCCTTTTCCAATACGCAGGCCAAGGGCTCATTCAAGGTAATGGAGGATGATGTGGCCGATGCGCTTCAGGCGGACGTCATTCTGCCGGAGAGTGCGGTCAAACCAGGCTTAAAGGTTCCGGCCATGACGTACTCGATGTTCGGGCCGGGCAGAAGATTTCGCGGGATATCCTGGTTAGGAATCCGCGAATTTTCCCGCCAGCTCGAATTTGAGTCCAGTTATACATTGCTAGAACATGCACCCGAAGACTCAATTCAGCTTGAAGTCTTGCCGCAGGCAATGGAACAGGTGAGAAAGCTGAGTGGAGCAGTTAGCGAAGGCCGTTACGAAGAGTTGCTGTCGATGCTTGGGCGAGGTTCGGAAAAGTGGCCGGAGTCGGGCCAAGACGGCGGCGACGAATTCAGAATCGTCGAAGGCTTGTTGTTAGCTGACGCGAGCGGCGAAATCGTTCGTCATCCTTATGTGAATAACCAGCTCAATAAGTTGCTAGCGAGGTGGGCTTACAAGGTAACGACAGGCGGAGGATTCCGTCTTCCTGCTTTTGCTTTGATGGATGATGGGTATCTTTTCTTGAAAGATAACAAGGTGCTGTGTGGCTGCGACTGGATCCCCCACCACACCGCCATCGTCGCAATGGAATCGAGCCGTGGACTTTGCGTTCGTTACCCAATACGTATGGTGGATGATCTTCTGCCTTTCGAGAACCTCCCAGAGGAGAAAATCGCTGAGAGGCTCATCCGGCACATTCGTACTCAGGGCTATATTGTGTCGCAGGAAGACATTTCCAACCTCATAGCCAACCAATTGCGAATGGAGGGTACGTATGTCCTCCATTCCGAAACAGCGAAGAAAAACGGCGGCGACTACGACTTCGACTGGATCTGTGTTGTCGATGGGAACCGGTTTCCGCAGTTCGTGAAACACCGGTTTTCGCGTGGACTAGGAGCGCAACAGGGAAAAAACAAGAAAGATAAAGCTCGCGATCCCTGGTTCAACCTGGAGCATGTGGCTATGAAGGCCAGAGGCAATCACATCGGATCAATTACCGATCTGATGACTTCATGCCGTGCGTCGGGCAAGGAGGATCTTGCTCAGCAGCTTGCGGAACAGCTCCAAAACGCACTCGATAGTTTGAAGTGGCAGGTCCAGCCGGATCTGAAACTCGTGTCCGAAATAAGGCAGCAGGTGCGTCAAGCTCCATGGCTCCGGCATAAGAACGAGCGCCGGATCTCTGACTTGCCCTTGCACCTCGATGTGGAAGAAAGCGACCGTATCGGGAAACTCTATAACCATGTCCGCAAAGAGATTGAGGATCTCTTGGCCAATCGGGCTCCGATTGAGGCATTCAAATCACTTGTCATCGGCGAGCAAGTTACTCGCGAGATGTTGAAAGAGTGCCGGTTCTTCAATCAGGCCTACGCGGCAATGATTGCCACAATCGCTGCGCGGCGGGATCAACTCAAAGAGCAACTGGAGGCAGCCAAGGCCGAATGGGAGAAAGTGCGGCAGAGTCCTGACAAGGAATTGCGGAGACAGAAGCTGTTTGCCATGAATCAGTCCTATGGTGCCTGCCATTTCGACGAGGAGCGTGGCAAATACGAGATGAATTCCGTGTTGGCCTTCATCCGCATCTGGGCCCAAAACAAGACCGAGAACCGATTTGGCTGGTCGCAGGCTCTTAACCGTGTTGTCTCGCGGGGAGAGCGCTCAACCGGTTCAATTCTTTTTTTGGCGTTCCCGCAGGAATTGATCGTGAAGCTGGCGGAACGTACCGGAGGGAAGTCTGTCCGCGTATACGTTCCCAAGTTTTATGAGGGATCCGTTCACACCGACTCTTGTGGCCGGGTTTTTCTGGTTGACGCAATTGACGGCGGAGGACAGAAGCGCACATTCCTGTTCAAACTGAAGAAGGGGAAAATCCTCCTTGATGACAAGTCCGAACAGGCACAGCAACAAATATCAGAAACTCCCCAGATGGAACCATCTGCCGCGACAGCAGCAGATGAGGACGGTGAATTTCCCCCAGTCCTGCCCGCTGGGGAGGTGAATGACGTTGGCTGGGTCATGTAAGGACAACCGCTTTGGACGGGATTCGTCACGAATTCCGTCCAGGGCGCGAAAAGGCAATATGAAGCAGATTCTTTCCATCCTTCTATGCGTGTTCTCGATCGCGTTTCTGCAGGCACAAGATGCCCAACCAGCGACCCAAAAGGTCCTTCGGGTTGCAACTGCGCTGAACCATCTGACCGTCCTCGAATTCCATGAGCCAGTGACGATGGCGGCGGCCGGCAGTTCCGATTTTCAAATCGAACGGCAAGGCGACAAAGTTTTCGTCAAGCCTACCAAACCCGATGTGTCCACCGATCTTCTCGTCTGGACGCAATCGAAGCGCTTCGCTTACGAACTTGAAACAACAGCCGAGGTAACAAACATGAACTTCACAATTGACGCGGCCGTTCCGGTTCGCGAACCAACCACTACGAGCGCAGACGAACTAGCGGACACAATTCTCACCCGTGCACTTCTCGGAACAGCCGAGATCAAGAACAGACAGCGTCAGATGCAAAATCGGCCCGCTATTCAAATTGAGGAGGTTTTTCGGACGCGTAGCACCATCTACATTCGGTATTGCATTCAGAACAACACGGAAACCATTTATCGCCCTGGGTTGCCAACGCTCTTTGAGTTACGGCCAGAAAACTCCCCCACCACTCTGGGCAGTTTGGTGCATACACAGCTCGATAAACGTGACATTAAGAAATTCGGCACGGCTGAAGTCATGCCCTTAGTCACGGCGCGCGCGGAGAGCGATTCGCAAGATATAGAGCCAGGTGCGTTTCTTCATGGGGTGATAGCGCTGAGACAGGACTTCATCACGCCTACAGTTCTGCAGCTTGAATTCAAAGGCAATTTGACAGCGACATTTGTTTTGTAACCGGATTATGAAACATTTGCCTCAAGTTGAAGCCGTACACGAAAAGCTCTACTGCTATTTGGCGCAGTGCATCGACGGCTCGCTCCTTTGCGTAGTACGAAGGTCGATCGCAGATCCCCTTCGACCTAGGAGTAAGAATGGGCACCTTCGCCCGAGCACAATTGTTTTGTTGGCAGCGCTCCTCACAACCCTTTCGGCCCTAACATTTGTTTGCTTTAGCGTAGTGCGCCCATGATGCCGGAAAACGAATATCGTCTCGGCTGGGGACGTTATCACCGCAATCAGCAAGAGAATGTCGGATTTATTTTGATTTTCGTTCTAATGCCGGTCGTGATCGCCGGATCCTACATCTTCATTGCTCGTTTTCACGTCCGCCCTTTGCAACTGGTCGAGGCGGGTTTGTACCTGTTGTTTGCAACAACCGGAGGTACAGCACTGATCTGGCATGTGACAACACTTCCGCGTCGGCGAGAGCAAGATTGGCCACACCCTCCTTTATATATAGCGCCAGAAAGAGACCGGAAAGCCGTTCAAACCGCTTACCAGCAGGATGCAATTGTTCTTGGGTATGACGTACACGGCAAACCGTGGTTTTGGTCTGACGCGACGCGCGTCATGCAAACAGTAGTGTTAGGTGCCACCGGCTCGGGTAAGACGACTCTACTCAAGAACATCATTAGCCAGGATCTGTTTAGGACGATCGGACCCGCAGGAGATCGTCACCGTATTCCGATGATCATCTTCGACGGCAAAGGCGATCAAGAGTTCTTATCTGATCTGCTGCCGACCATTGAAACCGCCGGCCGTATGCACCATTTGCGCGTATTGAATCCCTCTCGCCCCAACATCTCCGTTCGTTATAACCCGTTCTATAGCGAACATGGGCTTTACCAGGAGCACGCAAACTTTGTCTTCGAATCGTTCGATTTGAAGCAAGATTTCTTTCACGGACACCAAGCAATATATCTAAGCGATCTTGTGCGCGTATTGGCTCACACAGGGAAACGCTTCAACATACACGATGTCCTGGTCCTCGCGCTCGACGAAAAAGTCTTGAAGGACCAGATCGATATTGCACGCCAAATGCTTGCACAGACTTCCGCCGCAACAGAGCAGCAGAAACTCAATCTGGAGATGTCGATTCGTAACCTGCAGCAGTCCTTCGAAGACCGGGACCGTGTTCCGAAAATTCAAGGTCTCTTGAACGAACTGATGACGTTTATTGAGGATGATTTGTCCGCCATAACCGGGGCTTATGACGAGGTGCTTTCACTCGATGAAGTAATCGAGAAGGAGCTGATCCTATTCGTCTCACTCAACAGCAATAAGAACTCCAAGGCCGTGACTGCCCTGGGGCGAATGCTGTTACAGAACATGCAATTGATCATTGGCAAACGTTATGAAGATGAACAGCACCGCCGCTGTCAAAATCGTCCTATGGTGAGCGTCATACTCGATGAGTTTGCTCCCTTCGCCTATTCGAATTTTGCACAGATTCTGCAAACGGCTCGAGGTACGAACACCGCTTTTCTTTTCGCCTTGCAATCACTTCCGCAACTACTTACCGTAGGCCGCGGTTTTCGTGATGATGTTTCTTCCGCTCCCAACACGACGATTCTGCTACGCACGCGCGATGAGGAAACGACGCAGTATTTTCTAAAAGCCTCGGCTCGCGTACGTCAAAAACGCCGCACTTTGACAGTGCAGCGCACCGGACTTTTCGAGGAAAAATATGAGCCGATTGGCTTCGGCAGTGAGACTGATATCAAGGACACGCGGTCGCAAGATGAGCACATCAAGAATCTGCCAGTTGGACAAATGGAAATTCTGATGAGCGATAACCGCCGCGGCACTCTGCACTCCCATCTTCATGTGCGAATTCCGCACAATTATCGCTTTCCGGGACTCGAACCTACGATCTATCCAACGCTTCACTCCGTTTCTCACATTCAAGGTGCAAACCTGCGATTCAAAGATGCAGATTTAATTCGACAACATCGAAAGCTTTCGATGCGGACGGGAAGGCTGACGTGGATGTAAGAAGGAGCATTCACGCTTTTGTTCTGCTCGCCTACTTTGGCGCCGGACAGCTCCTGTGGTCTCAATCGGGGCACTCGGGTTATGACCCAGCTCCACGGCAAGCCTCGCATTCGCGTATTGGCTTTCTTGACTTCACTCTCAAGCGAATCAACCCATCCGAATATGACTATGGCCAAGCCATCGCGACTGCTAGGGATCGCTTACGCAGAGAGACGATAGAGAACAGCTATTTCTGGTCAAACCTAGTGGCACTCGGTTTGTTAGGCGCAATGTTTTTCGTCGTGTCGTACCAGCACAGGCGATTAACTCGCGCGACATGGAATTCTGCCGAAGTGGTGGCGCAGTATGAACATGCCTTGGAGCGCGCCAATGCCGAAATTGAAAACCGATCACGCAGAAACCAAGATCTTGCGAATGCCCTGACCAAGCTGAAGGAAGCAGTCGTCTCACCGGCTTCGGACCGCACAGACTTCGTCGAAGCGACTGTAAGGAGGGAGTTGCGGAAACCGCAGGCCGACACTGGTCCACTTGCCCCGGGCACCCCAAGGAATAAATCGGGAAATTCCGCAAAAAACAACGCATGTGGAATCGCTGATGTGACCGCCGTTCCAGCCAGTCAAATTGGTTTATTCAAGTCGGAAGTCGATTTAATAATGAAGATCAATTCGCTCGAACAGCAACTTGCACGATCACGAGACGTAGAGAGCGAATTGCGTCGGCAGCTCAACCAATCCGGACGCAAAATTCAGCTCGAGCAGGAGAAAAATCGAACTGTTAAGGGTGCATAAGCCTTGCTCAAGATGTCGAAGAGAGTTGGACCAACATGACAGATAGACCAAAATCCAGAGACAGGCGCCAACGGCTGGGCAGATTTGAAGCCCGGGGGGACCTTGGGACGCTCGATCTGAAGGAACGAGAAGTGCGAATCAATTCCTTGCCGGCTGTCGAAAAAGAAATGGCAAAAGAGAGCGCGCGGTTCGCTGATCTCTCCCAATTCTTCGAAAAGAAACAAATAGATATTCCCCCCGAAGTCGTTGAGCAATTGAACCGCGCAGCAACACTGGCAGTAGCAGAACGCATTAATGTCATGAAGAGATTGAACCACTCGCTGATGGAGCGCTTGCACGATGTTGATCCAGGTACTGGGATTCGGCAGTAGTTGGTGGGCACGTTTTGGTCGCGATCCTGAAGATCATTACCGCTTTTCCAAGCACGCTGCATACTTCAATTCGACCGGCTTGCATTGCGGCAGCAAGCTCCGGCGGTACTGGGTTATCCCAGGATTGCTGCGATTCAATGGTAATGGTTCGTTCGATCCGGCGTGCCCCGCCCAGAGCATAGGAAAGATATTTGAATGCGAGGGCCCGAGCTCTTCTTTCGCATGTCACCGAAGCAGGCTGTTGTTCATCCGTAGAGTTTCGGAAAGGCTAAAGCCTGATTACTACCTGGTCGTGGTTTCTTCTGGCCGACATGGGCGGATTGATTTTGCGCAGCCTGAATGGAAGTCGACGATGGTTGTGGGACTCGCTCTTAGTTGTTATGGCGATAGAAGTGAAGCGATGTTGTTAATGAAAATAGGTGATTGCATAAGATCTTCATGTGGCATTTGGCACGTGGAAAGAGTCTCTGAAGGCGCGCAGTTGAGTCTTCGCAACTAAATCGGCACATCTTATGCGCTATTCACGAAACAGCTTGATCGTGAGCCCTGAGCGGGATGTGCCATTGCTCTTGCAGGTTCGTAATTCACGGTTCGTGACTCATCAACAACTATTTGAGTTGCTCAAATACGCTGATGCCACGCACTCGCGCAGCAGCTTCAACTGGCGTACTCGGAGGCTGCTGAAGGCTGGTCACATCTCTATTTGCGGCGACCATTCAGGGGCAGGATCGTTTGTATATCGCATAACAAAAGACGGCCTTGCTTTGCTTGAATATCACGGACATTTCACAACGGTTCTTCATTCCAGAACAGGACATCTCCCGCACGCTTCTCAGATATTCCATGCGCTTGAATTGAACAACATCCAATTGGCACTGAGAAGACGCAGCTTGCTTGCCGGGTGGCATTCTGAAGTGGAGGTCGCCTCTTTTAATACAATCTCGCATTCGGCTTATCAAAAGGACTACGACGCTGTGGTCGACGTGTGGTTAGGAGAAAGGCGGGCCTGTTTTGCTCTCGAATATGAGCGAAGTCTCAAGAGCTCTCGGCAATATGAGCGACTTCGGGCCGCGTTGGAGTCAGAGCACCAGGTGGATTGTGTTCTTTATCTGACCTCGGGAATCGAAATTCTGGTTCACCTGGTACATCAACTGAGCCCACTTAATATCACAGTGGCTTTCGCGAATGCGCGCGACTTTCTTGAATTGCTCCTCGATACGAGAGTCATCACCCATAACAATTTGTCGGGAATGAAATTCAGCGAGATCTTCGAATGAAAGCTTTGCACGCCAAAGCTGGAGTTGAATTGAGATTGACCATTCTTTGGCCAGTTGTTGCCTTTCTAGTGGCGGAATATTGGCCATTTTGGACCTCTACTAAACTGTTCCAGTTCTATAGGTTGCGTCCTTACTCCCCTCTTCACTCCATCCTCTTTATATCTGTGATGGGATGTTGGTGTGTGTGCCTCGGCAAAAGCTGCTCTCGGTGGAAGCTTGTTTGCGGATTTAGGGTGAAGGGTGCTGCTTTGGCGTGTAAATATCGAGTTCGCGTACAGGAAAAGCCCCAGCCCAGAAGCTCCTTTCCTGCCACAAAGGCCGTGCTCCTTTCTCAGTTGGTTTTTTCATAACAAGATTCGTCAACAATCGCTCCACGATTGTTTACTCGAACCTACGGTGCTGCGACAGAGACGTAATTCTTATGCAAGGAGTTTAGTCATGCCATATAGCAAAGGGGCTTTACATTTCGAACCGCTCTTCACCGCCGAGCAACTTGGTCTGCCACAACCGGCTCACGTCGAGCACGTCGTCAAGACATTCCTCACCGTCGCCGAAGGCGTCGCATTACGGCGAATTGAACTGCCAAAATGCATAGTACTGTTGCAATCTGTTCCGGGCGATCCACGCTCTGGCGCGATCTATTTCTTTGATCGTCAAAGTCAGATTTTCTACATGGCGGTGTTCGAAGATGCCGCAGATGATGCGTTGAGCACGGCGGAATTTGACCAGCTTGCCGCCGAATATAACCTGCTCGGATATGCAGAGAATCCGCATCGGCTTATCGCGTTCAGCGCTTCAGGCAGAGCCTGACAATATGTTCACCGCACTCAAGAACCAACCACCATACCCGCGCATAGCCGGAACTGAGCTGGCACGTTGCTATAGCGCGTTGTTCGTAAATCGCCTGGCCTATACGATGCAATCTTTCAAGCCCGCTGAAAACGGAAAGCACTACTATTTCCGTCCGAAAAATGAACGCCGTCTGACGTTATCAACCTTGGCTGGCCATTTAAACGGCCAGGTGACGATCGGGTTGTATGCGCTTAATCCAAAAACGCAACGTTCCAAGTGGGTAGCAATAGACGCCGACTACGAAAACGCCATACAAGACTTGCTCAAGCTGCAATGGGAACTGCGTCAAGACGGTGTGCAGGCTGCACTCGAAAAATCGCGGCGCGGGGCACATCTATGGATCTTTGCACAAACTCCGCTGTTGGCTCGGGATTGTCGAGTTTACATCTACAACTTAGCCCGTCGCCTTCGGGTTCCTGTAAAAGGCAGTGGTCTTGCTGAAGGCATTGAAGTGTTTCCACGACAGGATGAACTAGGACCAGACGAATTCGGCAATGCGATTCGAGGCCCGCTTGGTATTCATCGCGGCGTGGGCAAGCGCTTCTGGTTTTACGGAGCAGACTACAGAATCGATTCCCAAATCGAGTATCTCAGCCAGCTCAAGAAAATAACGGAAGCTGAAATGAAAACATTCGTTTCGGGCCTTGAGATGCCGGAACAATTCCAGCCGAAACCAAGAATCACTCTGCCACCATATGATCCGGCACGGCGTGAATTTCATATCCTCGACCACGTCACAGGTGCGAAACAGCGCTCTGGCAACTATTGGACGAGGTGTCCATCGTGTGCCCAACAGGGTCGAGATCTCAGCGGCGACAACCTTTCCATTTCTGCCGCGGACCCGCGCAAATACAAATGCTGGGCTGGTTGCACGAAGGAGATGATCCGAACTGCAGTAGGCTGTCCCGTCCGCGACCGAATTCGGAGTTCACCATGATTACCGAGAAAGAATCGCCACCAACGAAGATAGCTGAGCGTGATGTTCTTGCGACACGTGGTCTTCGGTTACCACAAATTACCCTGCGAAGTCTGCGATCTTGTGGCATCTATTGCCAACCATCCATCTCGCTCGAGCACCAGCACCTAGCAGACCGTTACGTATTGCGAGGGGTGGAATCGGGCGGTGCTGTATCTGACCTTGGTTCTTATTGCAGCTTTGTCGGTGCAGAAGGGCAAGCACTGTGCTGGCTGCAACGCGTGGACAGCATCGCGGTTAATGGCGTTCATGCGATTGTGATCGAGCCCAAGATGGTGCGCCTGCAGATGCTTCGAGTTCGGCACACCTACGATCTATTAATCACCCAACATTTTCTAGAGCAGACCCCGGCTCCTAGGCGGCCTGCATTGAGAAGCTCAATTCTCTTTTACGGCCGGCGCGGAACATTGGAAATGGATCTCTGCCGGAAGGATTCAGGCTACATAGGCACGGTCCTTCCAGTATTCTTCAGTCGTTGCGGTGAGCCCGTAGAAGTTCCTCCAATGTTGGGAGAGTCTGTTCTGAAAATCACGGCTGCGGTCAGTTGTGTGGGTTGTCGTCATTCCCATTTGCTTCAGCCTGGAACGAGTAAGATCGCAGATACGGTAGCGCCCGAAATTGCAGAGGTCTCGTGATGGGCGCCTCATTCTCGACTGAGAGAATCGGTCAGTCGCTATAATCGAAAGGGCAGCCGACCAGCGCAGAATTCCCAATGGGTTCTGTCGATCAGGTGAGTCGCACATAATGAGTGCAGATAAGACAATTCGCCGGGTTACCGACCCGAAGCAGCAGGAAAAGGAAACCTATCAGTACTGGCAAAGTCTGCCCGTCGGCGTCCGACTATCGGCGGTTTGGGATGTGAGCATAGCTGCCTATACTTTCGCCGCCGCTTACAAAGGAACTCCATCCAATGATGCCAGAAGACCTCAAAGAACTATTACGCGCATTCAACGAACAAGGAGTTAAATATCTCATCGTAGGCGGCTATGCTTTCGGCGTACATGCAGAGCCACGAGCCACCAAGGATTTAGATATTTTCATCAGATCGGACGAAGAAAACAGTAAGAAAGTATTTCGAGCCCTTACTCAATACGGAGCGCCACTCGCGGATCTAACCCCGTCAGACTTCGCGGATGGCGCGACATTTCAGATTGGCCAACCCCCCTCAAGGATCGATATTTTGCAGCAGATTGATGGCGTATCTTTCGACGAAGCTTGGGAGAACCGAATCGAGGGAGTCGTCGACGCAGAGATCAAAGCCGCGGTGATATCGAGAGTAGATCTCATAAGAAATAAACTTGCGACCGGGCGTGAACAAGACAGCCTTGATGTCAAGAAGTTGCGCGCAGCTGATTAAGAGCATTACGATTGACTTCCAAGCTGTTGAGCCAGGGAATCGGTTCGCTCAGCGTCATTTCGGGATCCGGTGAAACCACCGACACTGAGATAGATCACTCTATTCAACCTATTTTGCGATCCCTTCTCAGCCTCATCCCAAATAACCTCTTTTTCGAACTAGTCTTCCGGAGAAATACCATGAATGGCATAAATGGACATGCCTACGTCTATTCGAATTCCTCCGCTAATGATTCAGGTGGACCGTTAGACTTATTTGCGGTTCCGGCAGCAGAAAGGTTTTCGACTGAGAAGGCCAAACAGCTCGTCGCTGAACTCGAGGTTCCGTTCGAGAGCTCTGTCATCGAATGGCGTGTCACCAACACGGCGCAAGATGGTAAGAGAGGGCAGATCCTTCCATACGCTGACCCAAGAGCCTATACAGACCGGTTGAATTGTTCGTTCACACCTTGCGGTTGGACGCGGAGATATACAGTCAATACGAGCGCTAGCTTCGAACGAGCCAAGGACAAGAAAATTGCTGCGAAGATACTGGTCACCTGTGAGCTCACGATCTTTGGCTTGGGATCACATTCCGCAACTGGCGAAGAGTTTGCCGATAGCCAGTTCGCTTTGACGGCAGCGGAGGCTCAGTCTTTTAAGCGAGCTGCGAGTTGTTTTGGGCTAGGCCGCTATCTCTATTACTTCACGGGAATGTGGGTTGACCTGGATGAGAGAAAACGACCGATGAGCGTTCCCCAACTATTCGGTTGGGCCACACCGCAGGGCTGGCGGGAAGGTCTCCGACCGAATTCGATTCAAGCGGATTCAAATGGGAAAAACGGTCAGCCTAGGGCCAATAGTTCACAAATTCAATCGTTGATTCCTGATATTGAAGCGATGGCGAAGCCTTTGGGGCGTGGACTCTATCGCGGCATACTGCGCGATCTAGCGAGGGTTTGGAATCCACGAGAAATTCACGAGATTGCCATTCAGCAAAAGGTATTGGAACACATGCGCGCCGCGGAGCGGGGGCTGCATCGGCTGGAGGCTGCCTTGGAGCAGACCGAACCGGACACGCTATCCGGAGTCCTCAGAAATTTCGGATTCCGTTCTCTGGAACGTGTAAACACGCTCGAAATGCTGAAACGAGTTGTCCTCGCAGTGGAAGGCCATGCTCCGAAATCTGAGATTTAACAATTCAAAGCCCGACCTCAATTAGGCCTCATTCATATCTTGTTTCCGCCCAGAAACGACACCTCATTGCTAGGAGATGCCATGGTCGTTGATTACCCGAAGCTGTTTCACGAAGCGGCTCAAGAACTGAGTCGCCATGCTGCACACAGAATTTCTGTGTTGGCTTATGGCGGAGATTTTGACCGTGATGGAATTACTTTGAAGTGTGAAGATTGCCGTCGAGTTCTGGTCGAGTTTATGCCCACCGTCAAATCTCTCGGCGACGAGGAGAGGGCCCACGCATCAAGTGGTGAGGAAAAGCCTTCCGTCGGTAGCGCTATCGCAGACTCGCACGGGTATTAGGAGATAGTTCGTTTATGGCTACGACAATTGCGCAAAACACATGCACTTCATGCATAGACCGGCCGATCGATAATGATGGGCATCTCAATTTGCTCGTCATTCACGACGATAGAGTGGTTCGCGAGGCGTGTCGGGAAGCCGGTATTTCCCTCGGGTATCACACGCGAGCCACTGAATCCGTGGAAAAGGGACTGTGGTTTGCCGAATCCGATAACGTCGACATTGTTCTATTTGACTGGAACCTTTCGAAGAATGCTGCACTGAAGGGCTTCAAAGAGCTAAAGGCACGGACACCAGGGTGCGAGGTGGTCGCGATCATCCAGAGTGGACAGTCGCAGTCTGTGGTCGAAGCAATGAAGGCCGGCGCGTTCGACTGCCTTCTGAAACCTTTCACTTTGCAAGAGCTGAAGCTCACTCTGGAAAAGGCCGGCGAGCGAATGAAACAAACTGCCGAAAAGCGGGCATTCCTAGAACAAAACAAATCTGCGCGTGGCTTCGGCAACATTGTCGGCCGCGCGCCAGAAATGGAAAGGCTGTATCGCGTTATTGCCAAGGCTGCCCAGATCAGCCATCCTGTGCTCATTTTGGGAGAGAGCGGGACCGGGAAGGAATTAGTGGCGCGGTCGATTCATTTTTCCGGTCCATTAGGTCACGAGCCATTCATCCCGGTCGACTGTGGCTCTCTAGTTCCCGGCCTAATCGAGAGTGAGCTGTTTGGACATGTGAAGGGCGCGTTTACTGGAGCCTTGCAGTCCAAACCAGGACTGCTAACGATTGCGGATGGCGGTACAGTTTTTCTCGACGAAGTAGGTGAACTGCCTCTCGATCTGCAATCGAAGCTGCTACGGGCCATTCAAGAGAAAGAAGTGCGTCCGGTTGGCAGCACGAAGAACGTTCCCATTAACGTGAGAATTCTGGCGGCCACGAACCGTGATCTGGAACAAGCAGTCGGCCAAGGTGCGTTCCGCCGCGATCTCTATTTCCGAATTAATGTGCTGACGCTGCGAATTCCACCATTGCGCGAGCGTAGGCAAGACATCCGTCTTCTCATTTCCTGCTTCTTGGAACGAGAGATGAAGCGGTCTAAATGCTTGTACCAAGTCAGCGACGAGGCTTTGGATTCCATGATGGCCTACGATTGGCCGGGAAATGTGCGTGAACTGGAAAACTGTCTAGAACGATGTTGCGCACTAAGTTCTGGTCCAATAATCCACATCACTGATCTGCCGGATTCGATCGGCAGAAGGGAAGAGGGGTCGAACCTTGTGTCCGCCGGGGCAGGAATTACGCCGATTGCCGATCTTGAGCGGCGCGCAATTCTTGCGGCAATCGGAAAACTTAAGGGAGACAAATCGAAGGCGGCCAAAGTGCTCGGTATAGGCAAAACAACTCTATATCGCAAGCTTAAGCAGTACAGTCATTTAGCGCCACCGTAGTATAACAATACATGTTATAATACCATTGAAGGACAGGGTATGGATGGCATGACATTGAAAGAGGCTCGCTTGGGCAGAAAATGGAGCCAGCAGCAAGCCGCGCGGAGGCTTGGCGTCACGCAGGCATACTTGTCAATGATGGAGAAGGGCCGGCGGGCGGTTCCGCAGCCTTTCGTACGCAAGGCGCTGAAAGCCTTGAAGCTTCCCGCTACCGCGTTGCCCTTGCCGTCGGAAGATCGGTTACTGCGAGTTGAACAAGCAAAACACGATTTCAGCGCGGAACTGGGCTCATTAGGGTATCCAGGATTTGCATACCTTGCTAAGAAGACCAAAGTGAATCCGGCCCTGCTGCTGTTCGATGCGCTCAACGAAGCAGACCTTGACTCTCGTGTGGCCGAAGGTCTGCCGTGGCTGGCATTGAAGTATGCAGATATGGATTGGAACTGGCTAGTCCGGAATGCGAGGGTTTCGAACCGGCAGAACCGACTCGGATTTGCTGTTGCGCTCGCCGTTGAACTTGCAAACCCCGATTCTCCGAGCGATGGTAGCCGCCTTCAAAAGCTGCGTGACTGTCTGCTAAGTCTGGAAGCATCGCGTCTCGCGGGCGAAGATACTTTCTGCCATGAATCCATGACTGATACTGAACGAGCTTGGCTTCGCGAGACTCGCTCGTCAGTTGCGGCACACTGGAACCTTCTTACTGATTTGAGGAAAGAACACCTTGCCTACGCGTCTAAGTGAAACCCTTCCCGAGCCCTGGCTGTCCTTTTTACGAGAGTTGGATTCGGCAGTAAAAGAGGAAGTTCGGTTGGACTGCATAGGTGGATTTGTCATCACTGTGGTATATGGATTTTCGAGAACAACTGGAGACCTGGATACTCTCGAAATCATGCCCAAAACTGCGGGTCTATCGATTCTGAAATTAGGGATGGAAGGTGGGCTGCTGCACAAAAAGTACAAGATTTATCTTGATCGAGTCGGCGTTGCGAAGGTGCCCGAGGACTACGAGAGCAGGGTTAGCGAAATATTCCCCAAGACATTCAAGCATCTTCGGCTGCTCGCTCTTGATCCATACGATCTTGCATTGTCAAAGTTGGAACGAAACATCCAGCGCGACCGAGATGATGTACTGCACTTGGCTCGCAGCGTACCATTCGACTTAGAAATCCTCAAACAACGATACCAAAAGGAGCTGCGCTACCAGATGAGCAACCCGGAGCGCGAGGACCTCACCTTGCGATTATGGATTAAGGCCATAGAGGAGAAGCGATCCAAATAAGCTCTCATTGGAATTCATCGTCAGTTGTGGAATGCGTGATTATCAATAGGAGTGTCTAGTAAACCTCGACCTGCAGGTTCCACTCCTTGAGCAGCCATTCAGGCACATAGCAGCGATTGCGGTTGGACTCGCACCAGCGTTTCAATTCGAGCGAAGACGTGTACCTATCTTGGGTGAGGTGCAGACGCTTGACGATGAGTTCAAACTCGGTTGGTCCGGAAGGGGCCGAGATTGTTCCACGACACCAATTAGGATTCCCGCGTTGATTCATGATGTTTTGTAGAGGTCTGAGCCACCGATTGCTTAAGCGGCATCTGCTAATTAATTGAGCTGTTGTTAGGTACCAGGTCCGATGGCAGTCGATTCAGTGCGAGCTCCTGCTTTTGGCCTATTACTTAATGTGGCGCACGGAGAAACAGGTTTTGCATGTGCCCTCAGACCGATGCAGCGTACGCATTGACACAGGAAGTTGTTGTTCTCCGGGGCTGTGACATGCCAACAACCGGAACAAGCATAACGGTTCTCTGCGACCGCGATCATGGGTCGGAAATCGTTATCCAACACGCAGAACGGGCAGCGCACGATTGATGGATGCATTAAGGAAATAACCGTCTAAAGTGTGACGAAGAGAGCGCCGTAATCAGGGCGATTTTCTCGATTGCGTCCAAAATCGCGTTGGGTTTGGCCAAGTACACCAACGTTTAGGAGAATTTCGCACGACGATTGCCTGCAATCGTATCTAGTGAAACTGCGCGGAGGAATGGCCCGGTCGTGCTAAGTCGCGCAGCACGTGGCGGTTGTAAGCAATGATTTCTGGCGTCAAGGCGTACGATCAGGATTTATCAACAGTGATCCGGACTGTGAGATCTTGCTATTTGCAGTTCGCGATGAAGCCGTGATCTCCGGCGCTATCACTCTCTCTGCCAGTGATTAAACCATTGGGAGACATGCCGTCATATTCGGTTGAGGAAGAATTGGGCACAGACGGGAGATCTTCAAACTTTCCACTCTTGTACAAAAACGGACCAGAGCCATCCGGGCTACCAATGCCAAGCACAACGTTCGTGTTACTGATTCCAAGAAGCTCGCTTCCTAGAGTTGCCCATTGCCCGTTGTTCCAGATGAACCCATGTTCGTTGTAGTCGTCGTCGTAGTACAGGCCAACAACGGTGCCTGAATCGTTGATGGCGTTGGGATATGTCGGTCTCGGGCCCGGATAAACAAGCGCAACGACCGAGCCATTGCTGTAGCGTTTGAAGCCTTCCCAGAATCCCCCATACTTTTTGGATACGTACTGGCCGACGATGGTATTCATTTATTGATCCCACTGGGCCGCGTGCTTGTGGGAGCAGGATCTGCGTCGGGGTCGGTGATCGGAGTCATGTCCGAGCCCTGCAACAAGAATCCGTGATCGGTCTTTGTCGAATCGAAATACCAGCCCACAGTCAGGCCGGCGTCGTTACGCGCATTCAACCAGGTTCCGATCGAACCCTCAGGCGAAAAATAGCTGATTGTTCCGTCGGAATACCGTATGAAGCCATCGCCGTAAGGAGGTATTTGCGGCGAGGTGGAAACTTGTCCCACGACCGTGCCCCACTTGTTCACGCTGTTCACTGAATTCGGCGATTTCAAGGGAAAGAGTTTGAAGCTGCATGTAGCAGTGGTTTGGGCATGGATAGTCAACGAAAAGACAAAGAAGAGGACAAGAACGCCCAGGCAAAAGGCGTAACGATTGGAATATCGGGAGGAGTACGACATGGGAGGGGCCCTCCGGGGCCTGAGTCGCTCGATCAGATGGTCTGAAGAAGGGGCAAGTTGCTCCGCGGCATGTGTGGTCGTAGGGACCTTTGCTAGTAGCTCATTCGCCGGCGAGTGCTCCCCTGTATGCGGGATGAACTGCCCCTCTCAACACTTATAGCGCAGACACTCAGGGTCGAATCAAGAACGGTCTTCATTGTTTTCCCTATTCTTTTTCCCATCTCTCGAAACTTTAAACAGGAGGTGCTCGTGTCTTTCTGCATCTCCGCAATCCAACATCTTCGCCGGCTGCGGGGCGGAGCTCAGTCCCATTTACTGCTCGCCAATGACGGCCACTGCTACGTCACGAAATTTCAAAACAATCCACAACACGTAAAAGTTCTTGCCAATGAAATGTTCGTTAGTCGTCTGGGCTCATTGCTTGGTTTACCGATGCCACGGGTCGAAGTGATTGAGGTTTCTGATTGGCTGATCGGGAACACCCAAGAGTTGCGAATCCAACTTGCCGGGCAGACAATCCCGTGTCGAAGCGGTAAGCAACTGGGGTCACTCTACGTCGGAGGCGGCGGTTTAGTGACGGATTATCTGCCGCCGGAACTTCTCAGAGCAGTCAAGAATGTTGGCGACTTTGCTCGGGCGCTCGTTCTCGACAAATGGACCTGCAATGCAGATGGGCGCCAAGCAGTCTTTTCAAAACAGTCTCAGCGACAGCAGAGGTATGAAGCGACGTTTATCGACCAAGGATACTGCTTCAATGCCGGGGAGTGGACTTTCCCTGATTATCCATTGCGCGGAGTGTTCGCGCAGAACTACGTGTATGAAGGAGTGAACGGGTGGGACCAGTTTGAGCCGGGATTGACGCGAGCGGAGGAGATGACTCCCGCCCTGATCTGGCAATGTGCGGTGAGCATTCCAGAAGAATGGTATGAAGGAAATCGCGAGGAACTAGAACGACTGGTCGAAACACTGTGCGAGCGCCGGCGCATGATTCGGCGGTTGATTACCTTTGTTTCGGGAAAGCGTCCGAAATCCGTTTCCAAACTGGCGTGAGCTTCCCTGCGGTGCAGGAATCTCCATCTTGCAAAGCCACCACGAAATTACGCAATAAGGAGAAAGGACTATGCGCCCCCATGGACAAACCAAGCTTGGTTTCTTTCCGCTTCCCATTGCGGAAGCCAAGAGACTCAGAAAATGGCTGAAGTTTCAAGACCGATTTTCCGCGGTTGATCCATGTATTGGCAATGGGGTGGCGTTCAGAGCCTTACTCGGCGACGCTAGCACAAGTTGCTATGGGATTGAGATTGACGTGAACCGTTCGCAACAAGCACGAAGTTTGGGAATCGATGTTTTACATGCGAATGCCATGGATGTGCGCTGTGCGGCTGAAAGCGTTTCGCTGCTCTATCTGAATCCGCCTTATAACTGGGAGTGTGGGGAAGGCAACAATCAAAGACTCGAATATCTATTCCTTGAGCACACTTTTCGTTGGCTTAAGCCGGCCGGTGTCCTCATCTTTGTTATTCCACAGATTCGATTGGCGAAATGCGCGAGGTTGCTGGCAGAACAATTTAGTGAGGTTCGGATCTTCCGGCTCACGGAAGCGGAATGCGTGCAATACAAACAGATTGTGATTTTGGCGACTAGGCGTAAACGGCACGCGCGACTCTCGGACGCCGCCTTAGTCGCGGAGACACGTTTTCTGGAGGCGGTTGCGATCCAAAATCAAATTGCATCACTGGCGGAAAGGTCAGAAGTTAGGTACGAAGTTCCGAAGTCAGGGCCACTATTGCTAACGAATACCGGGATTCCGCTGGACGAAGTGGAAGATCTCCTGTTGGAATCGTCCGCATACCGGCAGGCCGCCCGCGTCCTTCTACCCAACCTCGGACACGCCAGAGGCCGACCGCTTACGCCCTTACATGGCGGACACGTTGGATTACTCTGCACTGCGGGAATGCTCAATGGTGTTTTCGGAGACGGCGAAGAGCGTCACATCGCCCACTGGCGATCCATCAAGTTTACTGATCACTGGGAAGAAGAGGAAGAAGACGGGACCAAGATACTGCACGACCGGGAACGGTTTTCCCACGAGCTAACTTTGGTGTTTGCCGACGGAAAGACACAGATCCTCACTCACGAAAAGAAGGAGGGCGTATGAAAAATGCTCATTTTCGATTCGGGTGGCTCACTTATGTAAAGGTCACAGAGAAGACGACGACACACATCAAGTTGCGCCTGGACCGATTCATCGGAGAATTGTTGCCAGACCCGCCGCGTCAGGCCAAAGCCCATCTCATCTCGGTGATCGGCGGAGATACACAGATTGCTGCAATTAGTGCCGCGATCTCTCTAGGAGACCGATTCATGATCGAAGGACCAGGGGTTCCATCGGTCCGCGTGTGTCTGGAACGCAATGCGCAGGTCTACAAAGGAGCAATTCAACTTGCTGGACGCAAGAAACCGCTGCGCCACCTGATTGGTATGTCCGAAGAACTTGCATCTACGAACTCCGTGGCAACTTCAGGAAAAACCCTGCTGGTGTCCTCAGAGGCTCAGTTTGTTTGGTCTGCAACGGCTCACATTTACGGGATTCCGGGAATGCCGGAGTGGGCGAGTTGGTTCGCCGATGAATTAGAAGCTCATCGTGCCATCGTCCCAGCGATTGGTGTAGGGTGCAGTCCGGCTGTAATCAAGGCTACCAAGGAGCAATTGTTAGATTGGCTTAGCTGGGGCGTAGAGAGTGAAGCCGTAGGAGTTCCACAAGAACTTGGTCCTGTTCACTGGCCGATCTTCAAACTCCGAGACATCTTTCTTCCTCCTGCATAGTCCTCCCACTTTTCCTTTTCACCCATTTCTTTCTTTTTGACCCAATCTGCACGCGCGAGGATTCTTATGTCCGAAATCTGCACGATTTATGACTACATGCGCTCTTATGCGGCGATTTTGGGAGAACGTATTCTCCACGAATATCCGGCACTCCATCGATTTGAAGATCCAGTTTCATGGCGATTGCACGAGCTGTTGCGAAAACCCTTTCCAGCCCAATCCATTGCGATCATGGGTGTCGCAAAACGATGGCAACAAGCACGCACAGCGATGGTCGTTGCCGAATGTGGCACAGGCAAGACACTGATCTCGCTGGGAGCAATTCACGTCCACAGCAATGGGGAGCCTTTTACTGCTCTGGCAATGGTCCCGCCGCATTTGGTGGAGAAGTGGGCGAGAGAGGCATTTCTCACGTTGCCAGGTATTCGAGTGTTCATGATCGACGACTTTCGCAACGGAGGAGACGAGAACAAAGCGCATGGGGTGAACGAAGCCCGACTTAGAAGGGGTGCCATTCTCCGAGAGGGACTTCATACCACACTGAGTGAACTGCGTCTGCACGTTGATGCCACGAACTCTCGCAAGCGATGGATGTCGTTATGCGGAGGATCGTCCTTGTTCATCGTCGGACGGGAACGGGCGAAGCTCGGCTATTTCTGGCGGCATGCGTACCGGCTTCCTCGCTCAGGGCCCTATATGGGCTGCGTGGTCAATGCTGATACGGGAATCCCGATCGTTGTGGAGTCCGGGCGACTCACCGCAGCAGACTTCGAAAACGTCAAGTTGGCGGAAACCATTGAAAAGCGTGGCGACAAATCGTGCCGTACGTTCCACAGCCCTCTTTGGCAAGCCGACTCGGAAAAAATTCGGCGAATGGCGCCGATTGAATTCATCGGGCGTTACATGCCGGGGTGGTTCGATTACGCGATCTGCGATGAGGTACATCAATTGGCGGGCGATACCGCTCAAGGCAACGCTCTTGGCACCTTGGCCGCGTGTGCGAATCGCATAGTTGGTTTGACCGGAACACTTCTCGGTGGCTTCGCCGACGATTTATTCAATACACTATTCCGGCTCGAAGCCAGAAGAATGATTGAACACGGCTACGAGTGGGGTACCACGGGACGAAGCTCTTTCAGCCAAGACTACGGCGTTCTTGAAACCATCACCAAAATCGAGCCGGCGAATAACAGATGTTCTAAAGCCAAGACAACCAGCGTGGTTCGGCGAAAGCCAGGAGCGTCGCCACTACTGTTCGGTGAGTTCCTTATGCAGCTGTGCGCATTTGTGTTTCTCGAGGACATTTCGGACGAACTGCCGCCGTATGACGAGAGTTACATCAGCGTCCCCATGGACGAAGACATGAGGGAAGCGTATCGGGAACTTGAGGATGTCATTCGAGAGGCCTTGAAGAAACATCGAGGTAATCGGTCTGTATTGAGCACGATGTTGAATACCCTCATGGTATATCCAGATCACCCTTATGGGCTTGGCACCCTATATGGATCAGAGTTTGACGGAGAATTGAAACGCAAAATCAGGTTCGTCATTGCTCAGACGCGCGACTTGCCGCAGGACAGACTCTACTCAAAAGAACGTCGGCTCATCCAAGAAATTAAAGCCGAGCTTGGCGAAGGACGGCGTTGCCAGGTATTCGCGGTCTATACGCACAAGCACGATGTCACCTCGAGGTTGCAACACATTTTGAACAACGAGCGCATCGAAAACGCTGTCCTGCGAGCCAGCGTTGATACGTCAAAACGGGAAGCCTGGTATGCGAGACAAGTCAAGAATGGAGTGCAGGTAGTAATCTGCCACCCCAAGCTGGTCGAAACCGGACTCGATTTGCTCGATTTTCCAACCATCATCTTCTATGAGTCCGGTTATTCCTTGCATACATTGCGACAGGCTAGTCGCCGGTCGTGGAGGATCGGGCAAAAGCGGCCGGTGCGAGTCAAATTCCTGTGCCAGGAAGGAACCATGCAGACGGCGTGCTTGCGGCACATGGGGAAGAAGCTTCTTGTTGCTCTTACCATGGAGGGCAAGTTTGCCGGGGAGGGCCTGCAAACTATCGATGAAGACGATGACATGCTATCGGCGATGGCCCGAGAACTGGTAAAGAGAAACGGAATCGGAGAGAGCGCAGATGCAGTATGGAGGGCGCTCAACGCAGAACACCAGAAATTGTTTCCGGCTCCACCAAGTAGACGCGACCATTCTTCGATCATCGATGAATCCGGGCTGATAGAACCAGACGAGTTGGGCGATCATGCGTCATCTGTTATCGTTTTCGGCCAGCAGACTGGTCCATCCGGACGCAAACTGCGGCGGATACGTCCTGCTGTTCCGGAACAAGGTTCCCTGTTCGGACTGTCCTAGCTGAGAGTCCTTAATCACACTCTCCAGCGTAACCACTCACAACACAAACCTAAAGATATAAGGAGGAATCCATGAGTACTGGAACTCTTATCGCTGATCCTTTGTCCAAGCTTGGGCGGAGGGAGTTGGCGGGAATTCCCGTTCCCGAAGCAACATCAACCCACAAGCCAGTGCCCCATCATGTCATCGTTGAGGCGCTGGTTGAGACCCTCAGTTTTCGCCACATCGGAGTCGTGAACGAGGAATTCGCAGCGTCGCCGGATGGCATGAAGATGTTTGGCGTGCTCGATCTCGAGACCGAGATGGAAGGATGCCGATTCTCAATTGGCATTCGCAATTCGCACGACAAGTCAATTCGGCTGGGCTTGACTGCTGGATTACGAGTATTTGTCTGCTCGAATATGGCGTTCAGTGGTGACTTCACACCCGTACTTGCCAAGCACACAAAGAGTTTCAACCTGATTGACACTCTGGCTGTCGGTGTTGACAGGATTCAGCGAAGCTTTGAACCGATGCGGAGGCAGGTAGAAGCGTGGAGGCAGACCCAGATCAGCGATGATCGAGCAAAGCTGGTCCTTTATAAGGCATTTGTGGACGGAGAACTCGAGGCACCGAAGAGCCTTCTTCAACAGGTGCATCGACATTACTTCGAGCCACGATACGAGGAGTTCTCGGCGCGCACGATGTGGAGCCTCTCGAATGCGTTTACGAGTGCTTTCAAAGAACTCGATCCAATCCCGCAGTTCAAGGCCACGGCCAAGCTGGGCGCATTCTTGGACTTGCAGTTCTCGCGGGCAGCATTAGCCTCAAAAAATTGATTTTAATACTCCCGGAACAGTCGTTTTGTTGCGTGGGATTGCCAATACTGAGTCTATGTCGACCGGCTCAAGCAAATGGTCGAGCCGACTATGGCGCGTATAGCAATCCTGCGCCGGGGCGCAGTTAAGATCTGCAAGCGTAATTGCTCTGAATGCTGACCATGCGGCGTTGCTCCTTATACGGAGTTCCGTCGCAGAAATTTATTGGAATTCTGGAATTAAACAAGAAGATTATTTTCCGCAGCCAGAGATGCTTCTTTATTTTCCTGCCATATATAAGTAAGAGGTAGTTCTGACGTGCCAGCCGATAATGCTTTTACAACAGGAGAAAAGCACAGTCGCAGGAAGAGGCGCACCTTTCGCTGGCCTAATCAGGCCCGAGAATTGGTCCAGCACCATCTCATTCGTCAGCGGTCAAATCGCGGCTGGCAAGATGACGGCGACACGATTCCTGCGCTTATCACGAAGATATCGGCAGCATCCGGTAATCCGCGGGATGCGTGCTGGCGCTTTGCACGGCAGGCAGGAATTGTCGGTAAGCGTAGCTATCGCCCCTGGCCTGAGCGTACGCAACAGAGATTGCTGGATCTTGCCGCCATGCAGCCGTTGCCGGAAGTTGCCGCCACCATGCACCGATCGCTTCGCTCCATACGTTCCATGCTGTATCGCCTGGGGGCGAGTGCCAACATGGGTAAAGACTGGTTTACGAAATACACGCTTGCAGAGGCACTGCATATTCGACCAGAGGAAGTGCAGCGATGGATCGATCAAGGCTTGCTCATCTCTCGCATCGTTCAAACGGATCAGCTCCGGCGACACGTCATCGAGGCGGATGATTTCGCAGCTTTTTGTAAGGCCCACAGCAAGGAGATCGTTGGAAGGCGTCTCAACCTCGACCGGTTGAATTTCGTAAAGGATTTCGTCTTTCCACCGAGTCATACGGTGTTGCTACCGGTGAGAGAAAGCAAGAAAGAGCGGGCCGCTTATGAAGAGCAAATTGGAAGGTCAGCAAAGGCCCATCCTGACGATGAGTATGAAGACGATCTGGAAATCAGCGCGTGACTAGCGGTCCAGACATATTGCGAGACACGATGAGGCGATCACTCGACCGATGGGATCAACATGTCCGACCCGCAAGTAAGGCACTTCAAGCTGCTCATACTGCACCAGAGGTGCCGCTTTCCTGCAAGCAGTGAAAGCGGCTGGGGACAATATCATCTTTGTTCATCCCGATTTCGTCCAGAAATCGGCTAGGAGATTTGCCAGGTCGGGAGGTAGGTGCACATTGTGGCAGATTTATTTAAATGGATGCTTGTTGCCGGCACGGAGGAAGGCTACTCCACGTTTCAACTCTGCGGTTAGATCAGCCTCGGGAGTTACGACGTGGACGGGTCTTCCCGATTCCCGGTGTAGCCATGCATTCAGCTGCGCGGGCGAACTCGTAACAAATCGGCCCTGCTTCGTCACAGGCATCCCCTGGTCTGCCCACCGCTGAATTACAGAAGTTGGTTCGCCGAGAAACTCGGCGATTGCTTCCAGCCTTTTAAATTCTGAGACTCAGTCTTTTGTTGACCTTCGGTTTAGACTGCTTAGGCATAAGATAAGCCGATAGCACGAAATCGCTGCTGGTTGTCTGCTCAATCTTAGGTCATTCACATTCTCAAGCGCCGAGCACAAGACCGCCCCCAAAGGGAATTCCGCCAGCGTTCGTGACACGAAAGGGTTTGCTTCTCATTTCAATTGCTTCGCGTTTTATTTCCGAGAACGTTGCATAGCAGGAAAGTGGATGCCCCAGAAGTCCTTCAAATCTTCTGTTTCGATAAATTCCACACCGTATGCGCAGTGCCCGTGTTCCGCTCTCGTCTGTGCGACTACCCGGGCTGAGCCTCGCACGCCGCGATGTCTTAGCAGGAGCGTGGAACCAATCGACAGATCACGGTCTAACCGAAGCATCGCTCCGTTCCGGTTTAGATTGGTTGCCGTGGCAATTAGTTTGAAGGCCCCTCTCGGGTCTTCGCCTGAAACTTCTAGCGAAACAGACAACGCCATTCGTCTTGTCCGCCGCCGCCCTAAATCTGGGGGGCTAACACTAGGCAAAAGTGGGGCTTTGGTAGGTATGTTTGTCAAGGAGGGCCTTTCGATTATCTCGTGCGATGACTCACAAGAATATGTCGGACAGAGGGCAGGCGCAATTCGCTTCAGTTATCACCCACGAGGTTACCTTTGGCCACTACCACTGCGATGCGTGTTCCGGATCAGGAGTTGAAGCCCCACGCGTATCGAGATGTGATAACCGCGAGGTGAGAAGTCCTGCGGCGGCGGACCATGCTGAAAACGAATAAGTGCGTTCTGCCCGTCTCGAAGGTCAGCTGTGCGCCATTACAATTCAATACCAAACGATTTTGGCGAACTCGTGGAGATCGCGAATTCTGAATTGCAGCTGCCGCTGAAATGGCGAGTGATCGAGCTGAATACTACCCGTCATCTCGGCTGAGTAGAGGCAATGCTAATCCGTCTATCGATCCCCAGCAGGCGACCAGTAGGGCACATGCCATCCCAATCGTACTCATACGCAGCTCCACAAATCGCGCAGATCTGATAATGTTGGCCGTTCTCGTTGAGCCGTGGCCACGTGAAACGATGAGCACAACCCCGTCCGAAAACCCGCTTCAGAAAACTCATTGGTTACTCCTTAACTGGGCAATCTGCCGAACGAATGGAATACTTCGGGGCGGACAGCTCATGACTCGAATATCGGTCAGACTAGCTTTGCTCAGAAGAAGACTTTCTGTCCCTAAAAGGACCAAAGGGAGATTGGATGTGGCGTAATGAGATTTGATCATGGTGTGTAGGTGCTTTCCAATTACGAACGTCCACTGAATGGCAGGGTTGTCCAAACCATTCCTAGCGATCGGGCGATTTGAACGATTCCCGTGTCACTGGTGATCAGGTCTTTTGAAACTATCAACGTGCTTAAGGAGTCCACTACGAGGCTAGTTGAAGAATTATTCTAAGAATTGCGTCAGGTCCATGCTCGCCGGCGGCGCCTGACATGGTATACGAGCGCTCGAATCCGTTTGGCCCCTGCAGTTTCAATTCCCAATTATCAGTTTCTCGCGAGCCGGTGATGGATACGTGCCATGCTCCCGGTTTGTCAGCAAACGCGTGCTCAATGCGAGCAACGATCTCGCGGGACAGGTTAGTGTCACCAATGTTGTGGAGCTCGGTGGTCACTCCCATGGCATTGAACTTTTATCAAATAAAACTTCTGCCCAGCTATCAGTGCAAACAGGTAAAACCCGCGCCCTCCTTGCCCTGACATCATCTTTAAACAGGTTATCCACAGTCCTGGTGGAAAATCATGAATTGCTACTTTTACACTTCCAAGATCCAACTGTTGGCAAACTGCGGCCGCGAAACGAAAAATATCTGTGATGGAATTCTGAAAAAAAGCCGCGAAGGGAATATGGTTACTTTTTCTTCCTGGCTCGTACCCGCGCCCATCTTGCTCTGGCAGCCGCTCGGATTCGCGCGAGACCCTCGGGGGAAATTTGGCGTTTTGAGCCAACACTTACAGATTTAGCTTTTGGCTGCGTGCTCCCATTAAGGGAAGTCAAGATCGCAATGGCTTTGTCCAAACGATCACGTTCTTGTGTGAGTTGCTGGATAGCTGAGTCTAAATTTGCCATTCGCGAATTCTAACACTGTACACTCTCGGTTGGCCTGGTTATTGCGCCGCCTATTCCGCCATCTGTTCGCAAAAACTCAAGCCTTCATTTCGCTCCGACACATGGTGCGATTTAAGCTATGAAAGCCATGGGTCTTCGTTCGATCTACCTTTTTCCGGCGCTTAGAAGTGCTGTACCTGGGGGTGCTCCGAACAAGCTGAGGCTGTGGGCGCACAGCGCGAACCATTCTTTTAGTAACATCGCCATACAGCATGTACCGTATCGCACTTGGGATTGCACCTCCTTACTATGGCAGCATTTACTGGGCACTTCGAGTGGTGAGCCGCAATGACTCGAAACGTCTTCTGTTTGTCGATGACGAACACGCCATCCGGGAAACGCTCTCTTTAATTTTGCCTCGCTACGGCTTCACTGTGACGCTTGCCGCGACCGTCGCAGAAGCCTTGAAAAAAATCCCGGCAACAGGAATTCGACATTCTGCTTTCCGATTTGAACATCGAAAGCAAAAGCGATGGTTATGATGTTGTTCGGGCGATGCAGACCTTCAACCCCTCTTGTGTGACGGTAATTCTGACTGGTTACGGAGAGGTCGAAAGCGCATTGGAATCCAGCTGTCTCGGTATCGACGATTACATCTGCAAGCCGGTAGCGCCGAACGAGCTCGTCGCTTTACTAGCCGAAAAGTTAGCGGGGAAAAGTCCTCAGCTCCACCGGATTGCGCATGATGGATAGCAAGACTACCGATGCAGGAGAATATACTTCATTGAGTAGTCTTCGAAATGCGGTAGCTGGTGGACATCTTTGTAAAAGGGCCGTACCTATCGCTACTTCTCAGGCGAACCGCTCTGGCCTTTCGGCTACAGATTGAGTTACACAAGCTTCAGCTATAGCGATCTCAGACTTCCTGGTGCCCCAATCAGTGCAGGCGATCCGCTGGATGTTTCTGTGATCGTAAGCAATACCGGAAAGCTCGCTGGAGATGAAGTGGTGCAGCTTTACCTGAAATTTCCTGATGTCGCCTGCGCGCCAATCCGTGCTCTGCGGGGATTTCAGCGTGTACATCTCGATGCCGGAGCCAGCCAGAAAGTTGAATTCCACCTGAATCCACGCGACCTCAGCATGGTAACCGATGTCGGCGATATCATCGTACCGGAGGGGAAGTACACAGTTTCCATCGGAGGTGGCCAGCCCAACACGGGAGCGCCTACGACGAGTGGCCCCCTCGATGTAAAAGGCCAGTTGGTGCTGCCGGAATAACGCGTTGATTACCGAGTTTCAATGGGAATTCCCGTCCTCGGGAGACGCTGCCTTCGATGCTATCGGAAAGCCAGCTAAGTCGTTGAAATTTGGTGAGCGCGGAAGGAATCGAATCCGCAAGGAATCGTAAATTCAAGCACTTGCAGAGCATCGGATGGCGCTAGAAGTACTGCTTGGAAACTCTTAGTTACCGTTAAGTGATCGCAAATTGATCGCAAAGCTAGCCATTGTTTGGCTAAAGTTAGCTGCCGCGAGGTCAGCGCATCGCCTCACCAACGACAATCTACAGATAATAGCAGAAGAATTGGTCGACTTTTAGCGAGGTTTTCGTCTTCTGTTTCGCTGCTTAAAGAATGCTTTGTCTGTTCGCTCGATGTGAGTTGGAGAGGATAGCGCCTATGAGCCAACCGAGAGGCCATCGCGTGCCTCGCCGCGATACCTGCTGTATTCCGCGCGGAAGTACAACTTCGTGAAATGCAATTCGCAGCTGACCGTTTCGTCCGAAGCGCCGCGCCGGCTTTACCTGCAGTACCGTGCCCTTGAGTCGGTTCCCTTCAGGCAGATAAAGCCTATTAGCAATTACCAGCGGCTCACTAACAATTGCCTCTACGGGTCGCCTTTCTTGCTGGTCGCCGAATCGAGAGGTGTTGTCAACCACGCATGCACCACTCCTCCCGAGGGAGGAATCGTTCCGATGTCTGAAACCATCCCCGGCTTCAATTGTTCTGAGCCGAAGGGAAGCATCTGTTGCACGTCCGCGGTAAAACTGGTTCCTGAATCCAAGTACTGCGGCCTGTAAGGGGACTGGGATAGCGCCAACCGCTCCAAGCGGTGCACTTTGTCGGGACCCATGACTTGTTTCTTTAGAGTCGCAATCTGCTGCTTGATCTGTTCTTTCGCTTCACTAACCTTGCCCTTCGCTGCTGCTTTTCCTTGACTGAGCTTGCTCTCGTTGATTTGCTTCGCCGGTACGAATTGCAATACACCCGCTCCCGGCGAAATCACAGTATGAATCGGTAGCCGCATTCCACCGGGCAGCAGCAGCTGATCAAACACGACATGGACGATATGCTGAGGTAAAAAATCGGCATCCATGGCGGAAAGCGTTGGCACCTTGGTTGAGACATTTTCGATCGCGGATATCTCTCCCGTAACCTGGGTCCGGCGGGTATTACCAACTTGTCAAAGGCATAGATCGGCTCGGTAATTTTGCCCTGGACCGGCTCTCCCGCTTTGCGTATCCTGACTTCTCGATCCAGCGATATCTTCAGCGGGGTACCGCTAGGCACCGTGAGGGCGATAGTAGGAACTGGCACATCTTGCGCGGGAATCGGCGGACCAGTTTGCGTTTCGGGGCGGTGTTTCAAAGTTTGACCACTCAGCGGGAGCGATGCAGCTAAAATAAGCAAAGGAGCAGAACTAAACAGAGCTCGATACATATAACAGATCTGGGACCCTGTTGAGCGGTGTGCTGGTTCTTGAGTTTACCCAAAATTGTGAGATGCCGTGAAAGTGTAGCTCAATCGCCAGCACCTCAGTAGATTGAGCGCGCCACGACGCCAAATGGTCGTTCGCCAGTCTTCGGACTAGCTTATGAAACTGCATCTCTTCGTTCTGAGTCGCAGAATGTTTCCGAGACTCATCCGCTATGGCCGTGTCGACCGTCAACTCCGTCGTATCCGCCCGCGGATGGCCTTTGGTCAGCCGCGCAATCTCGTAAAGGTATTCCATCCGGAACTGGTGCTAATATTTCAGGCATGAAAGAGCGATTTTCTTTCCTCCCGCTCCTCCTCGTAGCGATCAGTGCGACGGCCATTGCGCTCCATGCTGCAAATGATCAAAACGTGAATTACACAAGCCATACCCTCGCCCTTCCCGATCACGGCCTGGGGAACATCACGATGGATTACATAGCTTACGATGCCCAAACGGGGTACGTTTGGGTGCCCGCCATTAATGTCGGATCAGTGTATGTAGTCGACACCGCTAACGAGTCCATGCGTGAGATCACTGGTTTTGCCACAAACGAAGTTGAGATGGGCGGCCGAAAACGCCGTCAAGGACCCAGCGGCGTTTCGATCGGCGACGGAGTGGTGTACATCGGCGATCGCGCCGACTCCAGCATTTGCGCCATCGATAGCAAGACGCTGGTAAAGATGACCTGTGGACACATCGATTCCACCCCGGACGGCGTAGTTTATGTCGCACCCACGAAAGAAGTCTGGGTTACCGCACCCCGAGACAACTCAGTGCGAATTCTGGATAGCCACACCTTGGCTCAGAAAGAAAAACTGACCTTCGAAGGTCGCCCCGAGGGCTACGCTGTCGATGCAAAGCGCGGGCGTCTCTACATGAATTACGAGGACAAGGACCTCACTACTGCAATTGATCTCAAGACGCGAAGAACTGTAGAGAAGTGGCCATCAGCATGTGGCGAGGATGGCCCACACGGTCTGGCCGTGGATGTGGATGCTGGATTCTTATTCGTTGCTTGCAGTACGCAGGCCGAAGTCCTGAATGCAGGACACAACGGGGAGAAGTTGTCGTCTATCAATACCGGCGACGGCGTGGATGATATCAACTACTCACCTGCCACGCACGATTTGTATGTAGGCGCCGCCCAGGACGCGCGGCTTACCGTCGCTCAGGTTGATATGGCCGGCAAGCTCAGCTTGATTGCACAAGTGCCGACTCATGAGGGCGCTCGGAACGGGGTCGTCACGAAAGATGGCACGATCTATCTCGCACATTCGCAACGGGGTCAATTGGCAGGGTTGATCGTCGCATCCCCCAGTCAAAAATAGCTAGCAAAACGTTAACAACAGAGCAGCGGAAAAGTTTTTTCCGCCTAGAAACTCCACATCCTGCTCCAAAGTAACCTTCCCGGCGTTACTGCGATGACTATAAACGCGATACGAAAATTGGTACCCTCAAGCTAACAGTGTGGGGGACTCTAACTTTGTTGTGGAGCTTGCGCAAATACTCTGTTCTTCTTGCAACAGCGCTTGCTCTGGCAGGCTCATGCTGGGCCCAGAATCTAAACTCCGGCGCCAGCACCATCAGCCTCCGTGCCGTCCTCGGCGAGTCACTCTCCGTCAATCTCTCTGCGAATTCTGTTGGCTTTGCTCTCACTCCCGGCAGCAACAACAATCCCGGGAATACCTCCATTACCGCGACGACCACGTGGTTGCTCAGGCCAGGCGTTAGGAACGTGAGGGTCTACGCGTTCTTCTCTAATTCAGCTTCGGCCTTGAGTAACGGCGCGGGAGTGAACATCCCGTCCGCCGATTTTCAAATTTCCGATAACGCCGGTCCGCTCACAGCTCTCACGACGACGGTACCGTTCGGCGGTGCAAATGCAGGGCTGTTGCTGTCCACGACGCGAATCCGTAGAAGGAATCGAATTGGTTCGCATAAAGATAGAATGAATTTCAACATCAACTTGGCCCCCCTGCCAAACCTCCCAGCGGCGAGTTATATAGGTACCTTAAACATACAAGCGCAGGCGATCTGATCAACCGTTTCCTGCTCGCTGACTTTTTCTGAATAGCGAAAGTCACTCTTACCCGAAGAATCATTGGTGCGAATAACCATCCAGTCAAACTGTCCAACGGGAACCTAGATCAACGGCAGGGCTTGCGAGCGAAAGCAGGCACGATCATCTCCGGTACGTTCCTAAGAGGAGATTACGGAAGTCCGAAGGCACGCACAACTTTGTCCTCCAGGAAACTTCTCACCAAATCGCGATGGCAGTGGCGTGGAATACTCCATCCGGTTGGACAATTCGGCTATCGCCGGGATTCAGACTCGACGACAACAGTCATCGGCCATTCTTGCGCTGGGGCATCGGTCGCGAATTCGAGGATTTCGGGGAAACGATCAAGGGGCTATTCGGAGCACACCAATGAGAGTTTGGAACCTTGAACTATTGATTTGAGGGGTGACCGCTGGGGCGAGGAAGAGGGGAATCGGCCCGCCTGCGTTCTAACGACTAAATTAGATCGAAATCCCTTCCGTACGGCAAATCTCGATGATTTCTAAACGGTGGGTTGCCCCCAATTTCCGCAGCATTCGATGAACCTGATTGCGAACTGTCTGCTCTGCCAACTGCAATTTATTGGCAATCTCTTTGTTAGAAAGCCCCAGCCCGATTAGTTCGACGAGTTGTTGCTCGCGATTAGTTAGGCCAAGTTGCGTCCGAGGGTCGGAACTCCGGTCTGCATTCTGATGAGCTGTGAGGCGAAATAGAAAAGCGCACAGTTCGGGCGAACAAAAGGCGCCACCTTTGGCAACGGTACGCACCGCGGCCACAACTTCGAGTGCTGACGCATCCTTCAGGACGTATGCCATAGCTCCTTGTCGAATGGCTTGCAGAAAAGCCTGGTTGTCTGGTTCCATGTCGATCATCACGAGCCGGATGTCAGGGAGGCGTTGTTGGATTTCCCGAGCGAACCCGGAACGAGCAATCTTCGCCGTGAACGAGTCAATTACCAGGACGTCTGGAGAAGAAAGCGCGATCTCCTCAACGGAATCATGGGTCAGCCCACAAGACCCTACAACCTGAATCGATTCTTTCTTGCTTAAAACCTTTACGAGTACTTGGCGCAAGAGCCGATTTTGCGCCAGCAAGAAGATCCTCGAGCGTTCTTCAATGCCCATCCCAAAGTTACTCCTGATCCGAAGTGGGTAAAGAACTCATCGTTACAAGAAAATTAGCTATCCATTAGTCCGAGTCCTTGAAGGATCATTTGCTCAAACGCTTCGCCGTCACGCACGCCAGGCCGCGTCCCCAATAATCGCTATGAAGGGTAACGAGCGGATTAGCGGATATTGGGCCAGGAATTCTGGCTCTCGATTCTTTCCAGAGTAGGTTCATAGTGCTTCGCGAGACTGTGAGGCGAGTGAATTTCACCTGGGTCATGCGAACATTTGGTCCTTTATGGTTGTTCATTCGCCTGTTTCGGAACGTGCGAGGTGATCCGCTTCAGCAGAAACTCTCGGATTAGATTGGACGCTGCGTCAGCACCGATACCGGCAAGACCGTTGTAGAGAACTAGCGAGCCTCCGCGGTCGGAAGATGGGTAGTAAAGATTCGAAATGGCTGCGGCCGTGAAGTGGCCGAGCACACGCGAATAGTTTGCATTCCAGTGTCCATCATCTCCCCTCGCAATCACTGCTGCGGAAATGGCATACAGCGCGCGGGACCCCGTGCTCCCTTGGCCTTTGTAGAAGTACCGTGGGTCTTGATGGAAAATCGAGGGGTAGACGGCCCTACCGAGCAGAGTTCCGGAGATGTGGTTTGCCAAAGCAGCACCGTATCGTTTGCCGTATCCTTCAATTCCGCTTCCGTAGCCGGGGAAAACATTTTGATATTGCTCCGCACCCGCGACTCCCGCCACGCTTAGAAAGGAAACGGGGTCGATCATTGAACGAGTGGCCAGCTGAAATTTTTGCTTTGCTTGCATTGGCGGGGCGTTCCAGTCGTAGCTGCTGTAAAAATTGGGAATAACGCCGCCGATACGCTGTTGTACGGCAATCCGTACCTGCTGCTCGGCCAATTCCTCCTTGTTGGCCGCTACGGTAACACTGCTAGTGACAGATGCCAGCGACACAATTATCGGCGGAACTATGCGGTACTCGCCTGCGTGCAACACAATCTCGGGAGACATGTAGGTGGTCAACCCGGGTGCTCTGATACTCAGCTTGTACTTGTCGGGCGGCAGTCCTGTGAAGGTGAATTGCCCGTTATTGCCAGATTCCACCGTACGAAGCGTAGATCCACGCGGTCCCATCAGATTTACCCGCGCACCCTGCAGCACGTCGCGATCCCTGTCCAATACCGTCCCCGTAACGGTTCCCGCATGTTGTGACTGGCTGGCCTCTGAAGGAGCCTCTGTTCGTTGGGGCCGATTTGGGACAGGCGTATTCTGAGCGGCTAACGTGAATCTCTCCTCCGCAGCGACGTAATGCGGTGTGACACTGAAAAAAATGAACAAAATGACAATTTTCCTGAAGCTGACACATTGCGAGTCCTTACCCATTGCGAGTCCTTACCCATTGGAGAAGTGATCACGTCTTAGTAGATGCTCGTTTCACACGCTCGTGCGTCAGCTAAGCCCTTTCTACCCAACGAAGGATCCGTTGCGGCTCAGAATGGCATTCAGGCATGTCGACCGCTGATAGGGACTGACTTGGTGAGCTGTGCCCTCCAACTGAGAGGCGGCAAGCGAACGATCGGCTTCCGCCACCTTTCCCATCTTGCTCAGCGTGTCTTAAGTGATTACGACATAACAACTCTTAAACAATAAAGACCAAATGTCAACTTCCAGCGGGCAAGTTTGACAATGTGACGGAAAAAGATGAATTGAATTTATTCGCCCTGCAGTGTAGGCACAGTTGTGAGGTGATCGTCGTGAGCAGATTCTCTGCAAAGAGAAGTCCCCACGCGTTTTTATGTCTAGCCCGTAGCATTGACTGCTGGACATTTGGATTGTGATTGTGCCCTTCAACCAGGCTGCGGAAATCCAACGTATCGCAAATCTCTCGGCGACAATACAAAGCAGAATTGTGCGCTCAGCATATAATTGGTGACATGCTGGCGCAAAGAGCTCGCGTTACGGCAATGTTTCTCTTGCTGATATGCCTCCTCTGTCCGTTGATCGAGTCGCTTGACATGTGGCACTCGACTTTGGATAGCGGAAACGACACCGAGTTCACGCTCGTCGTGGCGGCTCTGTGTGCTGGCTTCGGCTACATCGTTACGCACTTAATCTTCAAACCAAGGTTCATTGCTTCGATATTCAGCAGTGTTCTTCCTCACCACGCTGCTGAGCAGTTTTTCGCTTTTGTTTTTGGTTTCCATCCGTTCCGCTTTGCAGGAACTAGTCCGCCCCCTCTTCCGTTGCGTATCTAGAAACTCAAAAAACCAACCGTCGATGAAATCGGTGGACCGTTGTCTGTCGTCCATCACTTCGTTCCTTGTTAAAGCCTACGAGTTCGTTTTCGAGCTGCGGTGGCGTAACTTCTTTGAGTTTCAACTTAGGGGTATCCATGCGTGGAGTTCCAAACAAACCTGTCAGCTGCCTGCGTTGTGGTCGGATCAGAGCCTGCGCGGCCGACCAGCTCTGTCATGGCTGTCGGCTAGGTGCGAGGCTGAATCCTCGCAAGCGCTTTGTATGGACTGAAGAGTTCGATGCTTTGCTGGTAAGCGCCTATCGCCGGGCGCAGAACCGCCAGGAATTATCGCGGAGTTTAACTGATCTTCAACGTAGGACTGGTTTTACGCGGGTAGTGATCTTAACGCGCGCGGCTCAGCTGGCATTATCATTTTCGCGACGGAAACCATGGACGCCAGAAGAGATTGCCCTCCTGGAATCATGGGGAGGATATCATTCCCCGGCATCAATTGCGCGAAAGCTGGGGCGCACATTCGCATCCATCAAAGCGAAGGCAAAACAGCTCGAAATTTCTGTCCGCGTCACCGAGGGGTATTCGCAAGCAGATCTGGCAGAGCTCTTCGGAGCAAGTCCCACCACAATACGCCGTTGGTGTCGGATCGGCTCGCTTCAGTTGGTCAATGGGCGTATTCCAGAAATATCCGTCGTGAGATTTCTCAGGATTCATCCACATGAATACCAATTAGGTCGAGTCGATGAAGCCTGGTTTAAAGGACTCCTCTTTCCTGCGTTCAATTCCGCGGGTGCCAGTCCCGGCGCTCGTCACCACCGCGGATTGAAAAGCACAATAGCTTGCTCATCACAGGCAGGAGGAAAAAACGATCATCAAGAAATGCCAGTGGCATAGATCGGCGTACTTTGGTTCTGAGAATCGTACTCGGAGGCTATCAGCGTCGCGAGTCTACGGTGAGACTAATGACCTATCTTTCCACGTTTCTCATCTTCGTCACCTGTCGCGATAGCAACACCTGCCGCCGCACCTTCCATTGCGAGTCGCCCCAAGTTAAGACGAGAGACAGAGGTGGAGGTGGCGCTGTCCTCGTTCCACACTGCTGATGCCGAGGACCCTTCGCCGCTGGAACCGGGTTGGTTTGACGAGGGTGGCGCCGAGTTCCGAGGTGCAGCGACAAGCACGGGTAACGGAACAGAGTTCGCGCCGGCCAACAATTCCGCAGGTACGTTTGCAGCCGACCGTTCCGCCGAAGCGGCCTCACGCGTTCCAGCTACTTCGGGCAGTGCGTCCCCGATCCTTGGCCTAGATCGAAGTCGTAACGGCAACCTTCTCCTCGACCTGCTGTTAACGGCAGACTTGGTGAAGGAGGCACCTGGATCTGACCAACGAAGGTGCAGCCCCACAGAGGGCAAGGCGCACATTAACAATCCCATCGCCGCAACAGCTGCAACTCTCGAAACGCGAGAACAATGCGACTGTTGGCTCGGCTCCGACAAGACCGCGTGAACTCGCGCCGAGAATGAACGCCCAGATGGCGAGAACGCGATCGTGTTCGGAGGCCGCCCCTTGGCCATGATCGACCAGTGCGCGATTTTTGCCATACACTCCGCATAGCGCAACCGCAAGTCCGGCCGGTTTCCAGCCACTGCCAGATCACAAACAAGTTCGCGCTCGTGCCGCAATCGTCGGTATGCGAGCCAAACCGCCGGATGAAAGAAGACGATCCGGCATGCCAGCGACGCCAACCTGTCCCACAAGTAATCCCCCCGACGGACGTGAAACAGCTCATGTCGTAGGACATCCGTTAGTTCGCCTTCCTCCAAGTGCGCAACCAGTTCGCTTGGTAGGAGAATCTGTGGCCGGAGCCACCCGGTGGTTGCAGGTGAGTGCAACTCAGCGTGTAGTAAGAGATTGCAGTGCCGCACCTCCATTTGTTGGCAGAGCGATTTAAATAAAGCTGCAAGTACAATGGTTGGCTGCTCAGCTCTTCGTAGGATGAAGCGGAGCCGCAGCGATTTCCAAGTGAAATGTGGGATTGATAAGGCAAGTGTCCAGAAGTAAATCTCCCACGTCCGGTGAGCTAACCAACTCACCTTAGGTGCGGACGATTGTTGGACAGCAAATTCAGCCTGCAGAGCGAAGTGCGGAGGCAACCGCATGAGCTGGTCGGTAAGGGATAATGAACTGGTGTTACCTCCAACCACACACAGAAATATCCAGTAGATGACCGCGATCGAGATGAAGAAGCCCCATATTCGCGAACGCAGACGGGCATCGCGAGCGAGACCGCAAGCACCCCAGGTGAGGAAATAAGCCAAGCCGAGTTGCAGACAATAACTAAGCCAAGAACTGATGGCAGACAATACGGCACCAAAAATCACGTTACATCCTCACTTCCGGCCTTGCCGGGCATTGGAGAGTTGTCTTGATTTACGGTACTTTCGGATCATTGCTTCGAGCTCTTCAAGCTCGCCAATATCGATGCGCTCTGCCTCAAGCATATTAACGAGGAGTTCAGAGCGGGAGCCTCCGAAGTGACGCCTCAGCAGCTGTCGAATTGAGAGGCGATTCACCTGCTCTCGTCGAACGAGAGGTCTGAAAACAAAAGCCCGACCATGAATTCTATGAGCGACGAGTTTTTTGCCCTCCATGATGCGCAAAAAAGTCTGGATCGTCTTGTAGTTTGGGGCCGGATTCTCCCCTGAGGTGTGGACGATGTCATCGATCGTGCCTTCCCCGAGCTGCCAAAGAATCTCCAGCAGACGAAGCTCCGATGCTGTTGGTAGGACTATCACACCCTTGTGATTCAATCAGATGATTATGGATCACGTTCGTGTAGATCGCCAACCGGCGTATATCCAAATAGCTGCCATTGCTGCAAATAGTAGAACCGCGAATTTCGGAAACCAGAGTTTAACGAGAAGAGATATGGCGAATGCTACTCCGATTCCAATGAGCAGGGCCAGCGCAATCGTCGAGCTGCGCAGTGGCCTCTTTGGGAACTGGCCTGACATCGTCCTGCGATCTTAACTGATTAAGAGTTGGTACATCCTGCATTTTCTCTCGGCAGTCAAGTCCAGTAACGATCCCTGCAATGAAGCCGCGTTCGAATTCGGGATCCGGAAGCGGGCCACAAGGCTGCGGGTTACCGTCCAATCTTCTGGAAATAGCTCAACCCGATGTACGTTCTGAGCATAGACTTTGTCTTTCTCGACTTTTGAAATATGAACGGGAGACGAACAAGAGACCCTGGCGGTAGCGGAAGGCATAGTTCGCGCGAGGATCTTCAAAAAAGCAGTGCTAATGTCGCACTGAATTTCCGAAGTAATGTTGGTACGCGCGGCGTGCAATGACAAAGAGTAGAATCAGGGCCAGGAAAATTCAATTTGAGCCGCCCTTTGTCATTCCTCTAATCCATAAGGGCAGCTTTTTTGTGTAAGGGCATTATCGTTGATGAACTAAGAGCCGAACCGATGAACGATGGAGAATTGAGAGGCACCTAGGCCATAACAAGGGTCAGTTTTTATTTGCGAAACCGGTAAGCAAAAGCAATGATCAAGAGCCAAAATGCACAAAACCACTTGCTGAAATCTGACGTCTGCGCCTTAATTGCAAACAAAGGCTCGATCATTGAAAGTGGATGATGTGAACCAGCCCATGATGATATGGAGGTCATTTGAACAACAGTCGTTGTATTCCGCCGATGGCCATGTTACGACAACTGACATCTTGCCAGTAAACGAGTATTCGAGCCTACCAGCGGTAGATCGTGAAATCATCCACATAGCTGGTAATACTGCCTCCACCGCTGATTCCGTCGAGTTGAAAATTCGGCCCAAGCAAATTCGCTCCCCAACTTGTGCCTGACGGCTCACTGACGGTACAAGCACCACCCCCGTTGCACGTGAAGTTCTGGACTACGCCGTCAATCGCCTCAGCGTCAAAGGTGATGGCACTACCCGGAGTGGCGCCCCGATGGAACTGGACTTGCACATGGTGCCATCCTAACGAAAACTGGCCGTGTGAGCAGCTTTGGTCCGCGTTCAGAGGCCATCCATTCCCAAGTTGCCAGACTCCTTTGACCATGTTGCATTGCGTCGCATAGATGTAGAGATATTGTGCAGGATTCCCAACCGTCTGATTCAGATCCATTTCCAAGTTGTAAACATTGTTGATGCTAGCTTGATCGAAATACACCCATACGTCGTACTCAAAATTCGCATAGCCGTCGTCGTTGGGACAGCCATCACTCGGTACCGAGTCGCATAGAGGAATGAACCACCGGACGCCAGCACCGCCAGTGCCGTCGTAGGTCATTGCAAATTCTCCAACCGTCGTGTCTCCAGAAGGAGGAGTTGTCGGCGGAGTGGCGTCATTATTTATGCTGCCGCTCTTGGTGCCCACGGTTCCACAATCGGGCTGTGTCAACCACTGATGGTAATCGGCCTGCTGCGCGCCACCCCGGCCCGGACCTTTCGAATTTGGCGGACAACCGGCATAGGTCCCCTGGTAAGGAGCGAAGGTTTCAATACGCGTATACGCATTGGCAGTTGAACCAGGCGGAAGGCCATTGTTAATGACATTGAGTTGCATATCGTTCTCGCAAAGTCCGCCCGATGTGTTCCACGCCTTCACCCTCAGCAGGTGAGCGCCCGTGCCCGGCGCGGAAGCGGTGGTGTTCATCGACGTCTGCCCAGAGAACATATGATCGCTCAGGCTGTCAAAGGAATATGCCATGCTGCTGGTCTGTACTCCTAGACATGTTGACGACTCCGCTTGCAGGGGGAAGTTGATTGCGACATTCGAATCGGTTGGATTGGTAATCGTAATATCCGAGCCGCCCGTGCTCACATTAATGCTTACGTTCGTTTCGCAAAGATCGCCATTTCCATTCCACGCTTTCACTCGCAGTGTCTCTACGCCGGTCGTCGTGTCAGTGACATTCTGATTGATCGACTGCTGCCCGGAAAGCAGGTTATCGGGATTACTGTCGAACGAATACGCCATGCTGGTGGTTGATCGTCCATTGCATGTCGGAGCTTGCGCCTGCAGCAGGAAGGTAGTGCCTACGTTCGCATTATTTGCGGGAGCAGTGACAACTACGCTTTGCGATGAAACATTGATGTTCAGATTGGCTTCACAGAAAGCGCCGCCGGTTCCCCAAGCCTTCACGCGAAGAATGTGGCCGCCCACGCTTGTCGAGACTGTCTGGTTAATTGAGGTCGCTCCTGTCAGAAGATTGTCCTGCTCGCTGTCGAACGAATACGCCATGCTTGAGGTATTTTGCCCACCGCAAGTCGGGGCCGATGCCTTGAGGAGGAACGAACTCGGAGCTGTCGAACCGTTTGCCGGCGAGCTAACGCTGACACCTGTTCCGATGGTGATGGCAACATCTTTCTCACAAAATGCACCGCTGCTTCCCCAAGCCTTCACCCTCAAAGTGTGGGTGCCTTGAGAAGCGGTCACGTTTGTATTGATGGATGTGGCTGGGTTAAAGACCGTGTCGCTACCCGAGTCCAGCGAATAGGCCATGCTAGCAGTGCGCTGCGACTGGCAGCTTGATGACGCCGCTTCTAACAGGAAAGGCGAAGCAACAATGGAGCCGCTTCCTGGCGCGCTGACCGTGATATCGGCAGCGTATGTTCTTGTTCCTAACAAGCAGACGGCAGACGCGAGAAGGAACGTGATGATCGATGAGCGAAAGCAAAGCACACGGAGGGACTTCATGATTACTCCTGGAAATCGGACAGCCAGGATGGCTGAACTGTGAACGTTCTACGATGGGCGAAGGACCTTATGAGTTGCGCATTACGACGGCAAAAACCAGAGTCGCAATAAAGGTTCGGCAGTATAGTTGGCTTTGTTTGAAGTGACGGAAATTTCGACTCGTAAGCGTGAAATTTATCTACACTACTTTGCTCTGGTGCGGCGAGTCACGGTTGCGACAACCTTCACTTTCCTTGAGTAGGCGCATTTGTATTCCTCTGTGGCAGAACGCCCTGGAATTGCAATATGCAAGTAACTTATTCCTGTTCAATATAAAAACCAAGATTTTGCGCGTAAGCAATCGCCTCTGCCACAGTCGCGAAGTGCAGAGCTTTTGTCGAACTCAAAGGCAAACCATCATGATCGGTTGAAACTCAGCACGATCTGCTCCATCCTAGGCCTTCGTTCTCAAATTGGAGCGATGATCCACAAACGAGCGATGTTTTGCCTTAATTTTGTGCGCAACGCACCTCCCCCGAACCGGACTGCAGAAGAGAAGTATGAGATTCAATAAAGCGGGAGTTCGGGTCACTGAACGTGCTAATAAGCGTCAGCGCGCTTACAATCTTCAGTTTCGGTCGTTTTAAGGCCCGCTATGGATCCAAGAACAAGGATCAGAACCTGCGATGTTGTAAGCAGCAATATGGACAACCGCGGCGGGTGAACTTGCATTCCGCCGCGGCTTATTCAGTTAGCGAGAACTTACAATGACGTCGGATCAGAAACTATAATCCACCGTATTAGATAAAGTTCTCTTACCATACCCACGCATTGACCTCATCGACGTACATGCTGTACCCAGTGCCGGCCGAGTCACCATCGGGCTGGAACTGGACGATGAAGTCGTCGCCCCAAGTGGTCGAGGGTGCCGGTAGTGTGATGTTAACTGCGTACTGTTGGCCGTCGATTTCAATAGCGTTATACGTAAACTGTGAACTGGTGCGCGTTCCATACCAGATCACGGTATGCCAAGTGTTCGCGTCGAATCCGCTGCAGGGAACGCTACTTGCATGCCACCCGTGCGTGCCGGTTCCGGAGTTTGGATTCCAGTAGTCCCATTTTCCGTCAGACCGGTTGCACTGAGATCCAAAGTAGTACCACAGGCTATTGATCGAAGCTGGAAAGTCAAACTCTAGAGCCTGCACGTTCGTCCACGCAGTATCAGTTTTGAAAGACCATTCCACTTCGTAGTGAGTGGCCGAGTCCTGCGCTCCGTTCTTGTGGTAATACAGCGCTCCCCAGTAGGAGTTACCCGAATCATACGCGTCGAGCCCGTTGCCATCGAGAGAATCGCTAGTATGCGTGAGAGAAAAGGTTGCCGGCGGTGTGGGCGAACAGTCTGTAGTCGTGCACCAGCCCCAGTTGCCAACTGTTCCGTTCCCATTACTGCTAATCGGGTCATCATCAAGATTGGCGAGATGCGTCGCATTGGCAGGTGGGGTCGGAATCAAACCACCTCCTCCCCCTCCTCCGCTGTAGCTGACGCTCCATTGATCAACCCACATGGAGTAGCCGGCCGTGGTGCTGTCTCCGTCAAGATCAACCCAGGGAATGAATTCATGAGTTGCAGTAGTTCCTAATGACTGCGCTGCCTGCGTCATATTCAGAGGATAGGTCGTGCCGTTTATCACGAAATCGGTATAAGTGACATGGTTCGCGTCTGGCCTCGAAAAATGGAAGGTGAAATGAACGAACGCGAGGGGGGTGAAAGCCACACAGTTTCGATTCGTTGCTACCCAAGTGCCGCTGCCATCCCAAACACGCCAAACACCGGTGCCTTTGAAGTCACATTGCATCGCGTAACGGAACCGGGTGTATTGAGCCGATCCTGTGCCACAATTGGCGGTGCACATCGACTGATCAAAGCCGAATACTACCGCCTGACTGTTGCTCACGCCAACGCTGTCGAGTTCGGCCATCAGGTCATCGGTGATGCTGGTCGCTCCGTCGGTAGAAGAGTTGGTCGCATAAGAGGGATTGTAGATGTGAGCGAGCCCATAACCACAGGATGAGCCTGATGGACACCCCACGTCAAAACGTATCGAGTGACCATCTGTCGTATATTTGTATGGCTGGGAGCTTTCAGTAATATTTGCGACTCCGAAGTAGGCATTGTTAAAGGTTTGTGCGCTCCATTGCGTGTTGACAGTGTCATCGATGTTAGTGAGTTGTCCACTCTGTGCGAGAGCGTTGCCAATCAATAGGAAAGTAAGACTTAGGAAAACAACGAGCATGGCTCGCAGGTAGTGCTTCTGCTGAAGTCGATGCGCGTACGGCGAGGGTGATAGGCCAAGGCGTGAGCATCTCTGCACATCTGCGATCTCGCTAGCAGTGCAACGCGCAAAGGCCCACTGAGTTGTGACGGGCTGAAACGATCGGCTTGTACAACGTAACTTCATTTTTATCTCCTACAGACAATTTCCTTCAACCCTTCAGTTGCATGTTTTAGGGTCGCAACTTCAGATTTGTTCGGTAGATGACCTGTGGAGACACCTTGTTGCTCTGTGTAGCCGCAAAATCGCAAATGGCCGGACGAAAAAGCTGCTGGAGTGGTAACTCTTTAGACTTTCAGAATGGTACATACGATCCATTTGCAAAATAGCTTTGTTCCAAACCGTAACAAGTCGTTTGTTTCAGTCCGGTTTCATCATGCAGTGCTGAGCGGGTTGTGAAAACAAGGCCTGCTTCTTTCGTCTTTATTACCTTGGCCGAGAGTGATATGCGGCTAGTCTATTGCGGTTTCACCTTAAGGTCGGGTATTCAAGTTTGTTTCGTTGTCGGAACAACAACTTAGATTGTGTTTGTGCGCCGCCTTTTACCTTAGTTGCAGTCCGCCTCTTAACAGTGCGGCACTGGGCTCCCGCACAAGCGCTTCGAGTTGATCATTACGAATATTCTAACGAAATGATTGGCGACCAACTCAGCGAGTTTTCGTTTTTACATTGTGCGGAGCCCACGAGAATTCGATTTTGTTAGGAGGGCACACTATGCCGTGCCTTAGGAGCATCGCAAATCCTATCGTCCCAGCAATGTAGATCCACGTCACAACCAAAGCTTCTACAGAAATGCTCGATAGAAGTAAAACGGGGCGGGGAAACAGTGTTATTCATCAAAAAAGTCACCTGAGCTGAGCACCTTTCAGCTCCTTCCATCATCTGAACTCGCGAGTGAAAACAGACGACGCACGGCGTAGCCGCAGCAGAGGGCCCGACGCAATGCTGGCTCAGAGTCATGGTGTTAGTAGATGAACGACCTCCGTTGTTGTGCTCCTGCATAACGAATCTGTCCGTTCACGAGAGTTCCTATGTTTCAGGTTCCAGATTTATTGCGCGTAAGTTATCGGCCAATCGTTTTGATAACGCTCACGCTCACTTTCGGCTCGGTAGCCTCGGCTCAGAATTATTCAAAACAATATTAACGTCACTTCCAGTTGGGTAGCATCTTCGGCTGTAACACTAGTCGATGGCGCAGTGGTTGACGGAGCCAACTCCACGCGGATAAACCCGTACTTTGCGAATGTGGGGGTTACGGGTTTAGCGAAGAATGCAAGTTATTATCAGAACATACAAAACTACATGGAATGGTATTGGAATCACGTCGGGTGGCCGCGGCAGTTTAGTGTTGCGGTTTGGAACTAGGCATTCTCCGTTGACGGGCGGTCCGAGGCTTGCAGTGAACCCAGCCAATGCACTGCTCAATTACGTAAATGCTGTCGCCGAGAGCGAATGCAGATTGGCCGCAGTCGCATGCGGTCTTGATCCAGGCTTGGGTTTCATCCATACCGACACCGCTAATCGAGACAGCTTGGCACTGGATTTGATCGAGACGATCAGACCATCAGTCGAAGCGTGGTTGCTCGATTGGCTTCTCACAGAACCATTGCGACGGGCAGATTTCATCGAAAACCGTGACGGCAATTGTCGAATCTCTTCTCTCCTTTGCTCTAAGCTTTCCGAAACTGGATCAACATGGGGAAAGCTCGTTGCACCCTGGGCGGAATACGTCGCGCATTCTCTTTACATTGGTCGGTCCGGACGCTCTACATCAGTTCTAGTTTTGAAAACGCCGCTCACACAAACTCATCGTCGGCAAGCGAAAGGTGCTCTGGTACCGAAAGCGAAAATGCCAAAAGTAGGACACGCATGTGTGGGATGCGGTAAGTCGATTCCCAAAGAGCGGGAAAACTGCCTTTCGTGCTCACTACCGAGTTCCACAGAACGGCTGATAGAGGGCGCACGATTAGGACGCGTAGCCGCACGAAAGCCTGAAGCCCGCGCTAAACACTCTGAATCCGCACGTAGACGAGCCCTTGCGTGTCATCACTGGGACGCTGCGAGCCAACCCGCTTGGCTCACACCTGAATTTTTTTCGAAGGAAATCCAGCCGCGTCTAGCGAATGTGAGGACTTTCATCATTCGAAAACAATTAGGGGTCTCTAGTTGGTATGCGAGCAAGATTCGGCAAGGTGCGTATCGACCACATCCGCGCCACTGGGAAGTCCTGGCAAAATTAACAGGCTGTCAGGAAATGCTCTCTGTTGTTAAAGCAGACTGATCGACAAATTCAGCTTGGTCCATCATGTCCTTAAGCTCGTGTCGGCATCGGTTAAAATCTCTCTCGAAGGCTCCCAGCGATTTGTACTCCCTGCCGTAGCGGTCAATTTTCGTGTATAGCTCAGGTAACGGAGGTATCGGTACACCCAGCCGCTCACATACCATCAGCACGAACATATATAAGCGTAAAATGTCTCGTCGACCTGGCTTGTGTTTGTAATTTGACGCTCGTTGTAGCTGTGCCAAGAATCTCGTATCGTCATTCAACCCGGCCTTGCGGATAGTGTCCCTGCAACACACATCCGTCAGAAACATTTTGTCCATCTTGACCAAATCTAAAGTGGCTCGTCGATCTCCTTTAGATGCTCGTGAAATTAGGATTACGGGATGTTCGCCAAGAAAGGCCATGCACCGAAATGAAGCACGTGCCGCTCGCATCAGCTTTAGTAAATCCGTGGGTGACATCAGCATGTGAGCGAACAAAGCTTTGGGAAGTCCTGATGCTTCTAACATTTGCACCGCAAACTCCGGAAATAACGCATTGAATTGCTCTTGATCTCCACTCTTGTAAGCCTCCCCCAATGGGCCGCCTACCTCTGTTCCGATTTCGTGAATACGTTTGAAAAGCCCTCCCGGTGTGTCCGGCCCAAGGCGTCTACTACTAGCCATTTCGTTCAGAGCTGAGAGGAAAGTTGTTGCTTCCTCTTTGCCGAATCCGGCCCCGTCCGCAGGCTTCCCACTTAAGCCATGCATTGTCAGAATCCAGGAGGACAAATCACCTTCGAGCTGCGGAGACGACGGGAGCGGGATGCGACCGCTCAACAACTTCAACACCTCTGCGGGAAAGATATGTTTGACCCGAGTTGACCCCGATGGATCACCGACAATTTTTGGTCTAGAACTTGTCCGATCTTTTCCTTTGTCTCGCATTACAACCCATATATCAGAGTTCGATGGTCGGCGTCACCAATTCCTCGCGGAAATTAAATATGGGACAGAAAAGAAAGCACGGGAAAAGGAAGGGCAATCGGGAGTTAACAGTCGGTACTCGCTCCAGCCGTAGCCAGTCCGCTCGACAACGCGCTTTGCACGTGCTCGCGGCCATGCGCCGGAACCCGAAGCTTTCACTCAGCCGCGCCGCCCGAGAACAGGGGACTAAGCCGTCAACCGTGGTGCAAAAGTTCCCGAAAGACCTCGTTAAATCGAAGGGCATGTTTCGGGCAACAAAGGGAGATAGACATTCGGAAACACTTTACATTCCGAATGCGCAGGGAATTGAGGTTCCGGTTCAGACGCGATCTTTTAAGACCCGGAAGGAAGCGGGGCGCTTTTACCGCGATTTCAATCGGTACTTGCGTGGCAACCCTCATGCACTTGAGGAGTGGCGAGGTAAGAAAATTGCAGGGGTCGAAGTTCTGACTGACCCGAATACGATCAAAGCAATCGACCCCGCGCTTCCTGACTTTTCCCTATATCGAACATTCACCGGGGGTGCTGCTTGAGCGATCGGTTCCCAATGCGCAGATGGCGGCGTGATGCGCGCAGAAAAGAACGAGTCGGGCAGTTTCCCTTTTGCCTTTCTTGCGGGTACGCGTGTTTGGAATGTCTAACAACGGTCACCCGGAGATGGCTCAAAGAAAAAGGAATTCCAGATGATTACCTATATCGGTTACTTCAAGAACATCACATAGAACGAGAAGCCATAAATCCCGACCTCGTGGTGACCCTCTGCCTTAACTGTCACAAGGAAATTGAAGAAGGATTAGCTAACGAGGGTGTGAGTTTTTACCCAGAGAAAAACCTTCACAAGCTCATAGCTCTTGTTCTTAGGGCCTCGGCAGTTTTGTTTGATTCTCTCGCGAACTCTTATCCGCCACTGGGCGAGTTTGCTGGAAAAACAATTGGAGGAGTCATGAACTATGACATTTACGTTCGAGCCCATACCATCCAGATCGATAACAAGGAATATGCCAAGAAGTCAGAGCACAAAAAAGAAATCTGGCCTGAACTAGCCCTCGTTTTTGATTGTGAAACTCGGCTCAGCGCAGATCAAAGTCTGACATTCGGTTTTTGGCGTGCATGCGAATTCTATCGAGAAGAATTTGTCCCAGTCGAAGAGGGAATATTTCACGATGGAATTACTTCGCAAGAAGTCGACCGATTAAAGAAATACACGAAAAACAATAAGTCTGAAACCGTACAAGACAATAACGACTGTTTGCATCTTTATTGCCGCTCGAAATTTATCGATGAAGTTCTCGGAATGGCGATACAGTCGAAAGCGTTAGTCGTTGGTTTCAATTTGCCGTTTGATTTAAGCAGAATTGCAGTAGATTGGACACCGTCGGACGACGGTGGTTGGTCACTTATTTGTAAACAATTCAGTGATCAGAAAACCGGAGAAATTAAACCAGATAAATTCTTCCCTCGAATCATAATTAAAGCACTCAATAGCAAAACAGCAATAATTCGCTCAACTCGCGCCCCATTATTCCAGCCGAAAGAGAAGGGCAAAAAAGCGCCACTTTGGCCAGCCGCTCGATTCTTGGATTTGAGAACCCTGCCCTGGGCCCTCCGTAACAAGTCATATTCATTAAGAACGGCATGCAAGGAATTCAATATTCCAGGCAAGCTCGATCACAAGCCTAGCGGAGCTGTAACTTTCGAAGAGATTGAATATTGCCGTCAGGATGTCCGCGCTACAGTCGGACTGCTGAATGCGCTCAAAAGAGAATGCGATTTGCACCCGATTGATTTGGGACCAGACAAGATGTTTAGTCCTGCCAGCATCGCAAAGGCATATTTAGAAAAGTTGGATATTTCCTATCCCAATCAGAAGGTGACAAATGGCTAATTCACAGTACGGCATTTTCATGCAAAGTTATTACGGCGGACGCGCAGAATGCCGAATCCGAAAATGGGAAGTGCCAGTTCGTCCGGTGGATTTCATGTCTCAATATCCGACCGTGAATGAACTTCTGGATAATTGGTTGGTTTTGACCGCAGCAAAAGTGAATTTCCCAGAGGCAACCAAGCAAATAAGACAATTCCTATCGAATATTTCGCTTAAGAATTGTTTTCATCGTGAATGTTGGCCGCAATTTAAATTCTTCGCACAAGTCCGACCAGATCGAGACATATTGCCAGTTCGCGCCATGTTTAATGGCGCAACTCAGAATATTGGAATTGATTATTTGACCTCCCAAGAACCAATTTGGTTTGCAGGTCCCGACATCGTTGCTTCCATTCTTTTAAATAACGGGAAAATACCACATATAGAAAGAGCAATTATCGTAGCTCCCAAGGGCAAGCAGGCGGAGTTAGGGTCGACATCTCTGCGTGGAATGGTTGACGTTGATGCGAACAAACACAGCTTGTTCAAGCACGTTATCGAGCAAAGAGCAGCAAACGAATCGAACGCAGCACTCCATTATTGGCTGAAAATTCTCGCCAACAGTGGATCATACGGATTATTTGTCGAGCTCAATCCCAACACATCCGACAACACAAGGCTGAAGGTATTTTCTGGCGAAGAGTCTTTCGAGACCACTTCCGACGTGGTCGAAAAGCCCGTTAAGTGGTTTGCGCCGCATATCGCTTCGCTCATCACGTCCGGCGGACGACTTCTGCTCGCTATGCTCGAAGCATGCATAGCTGAAATTGGTGGAACTTACCTCTTTTGCGACACCGATAGCGCGGGTATTGTATCGGCGGAACACCGATGCGAAATCGAGATGCCGGACGGTGCAAAGCCGATTAATGCACTTTCCCGGTTAGAAGTAGACGGTATTGCAAATAGGTTCACTTCACTCAATCCATACGAAATTCCAGGTTCAATCCTAAAAATTCACAAACTTAACTGGGACAGCAACAAAGTCCCGCGACAGCTGTGGGGCTACGGTCTCGCCGCGAAACGATATACGCTCTACACGAAATCCCAAAACGATATTGATATTACCGAGCCTAAAGCACATGGACTTGGTTATTTCTACCCGCCGAAAGATTCCCCGAAAGATTGGAAGCATGAAACGCCGCAATGGATTTTTGAGGCGTGGGAATGGATTATGCGCGGGGTGCTCGGATTAGAACGCACCAAACCTGAATGGTTCGATCTTCCGGTGATGATAAAGCTGACCCTGAGTACGCCGCACAATGCTTTGAGAAGCCTTGAAAAAGGACCGCTCACGCGTCCCTATAATTTTATGATGCTGCCGCAGCTGTCCCCATATGGATATCCGCAAAGCGTCGACCGCAACAAGTTCACACTAATTACATCGTTCACATCGGAACGCGATCAATGGATGCGTTCAAAATGCGTCAATATTCACGATGAACAATCTTCCGTCTACGAGCTGACCGACGATTACGACGGTCGCAGAGGTGTGGTGAAGAATTTCTTCATGCTCCTGGATTCGTACCAAAATCATCCGGAGGCAAAGAGCTTGGGGCCGGATGGTCAGCCGTGCGATGCCGATACCCGTGGAGTCTTAAAGCGGGCTCACGTGACCGCGAATTGGCCTCTCATTCCCATTGGAAAAGAATCGGATAAACATCTGGAGGAAGGAGAAGATTTGAGCTTGCTGGAATTCGAAGCAATCCAGTACACACGCAAAGGGAACGCAATTGCGGATGAGGAACAACTTTCGCGCCTTCGGAAAGTTCCGAAACGTGAATTTATGCGTCGGGGGATCAATCAGCACACGCTCGAAAAGATTTGTGCGCGCCAGCCAGTGCGGGCGATAAAGTTAGCAAAGTGTCTCAGTGCGCTCAACGATATCGCTAAATCTAATGCCCAACGCCGCCAGCGATGTGGACGGGATCGCGACTGATGACGATCAGATTACCAGAACAGAATTCGCTTGCTGTCGGGGTGCGGCTATTGTGATCATTTCTATGCGTCCGTCGTCATCGAACTGAAAATTAATGCCATCGTTGTAGCGAAACCACGCTGCGAGTCGATCTCCGAAGTGCAGCGTCGTTGCCTTGCCTTGGGCGTCCGGTCTACCCATCAGCTTCAATACAGCTTCTTTACTGTCACCCGGCTTGATTCCACGATCAGTGACTACTCTTGCCTGTCGATTTCGTCTAAAGCCTTCTCTGAAACAGAAAATATACCTTACAAGCCCACCACGCTGTCCAAAATCGAATTCAAAACCAAGCCCCGGATAGTTGTAGTAGTACTCACCTTTGTACTTTCGCGTTCGGCTTTCTGGTTGCCCGAGTGCTATGACTATTTCAGACTCAGTTTGCCCAAGATGTAAGTTATCAGCACCATATCCAGGTCTGATCATCAACAGGCCAGACGCTTGTTCATTCTCTGTCATTGCTGCGGGTTTTTACCTATTCTAGAGTGATTTTCCGATTTCTCAGCGGCCTTTCTTTGCCAGTGCTTAACTTGTGCCTCCGCTTTCCGAATTGCCTCTGATCTCCCCTTGGATGGCGGCGACGCCTTTACCGTGGCCAAATCAGACTTTGCTTTCGTTAGGTTAATCTTGGCGCTATCCTGTCGATCTTCGTTGCTCTTCTGCTCGTTTCGTCCTCCACCCTTCCTGGCTCCGCCACTGGCCGCCGCAGCCTGGGGTTCAGCCTCTTGCTGCTCGGCCTGTTTGTTTTTGTTCATCTCCTGGACGTTTTTGTTGATTTCAATTTGCATCTGCATGTCCGCGTCAGCCTTCACCTGTGTGGCATGAGCGTCAATCAGTGCATAGGCTTCGACTCCTAACGCAGTCCCGACTGCGATAGCCGGTCCAACACCAGTAGTAGTCCCGCCGCCGATTTCATTAGCCACTTGATTGAATTCCTGCGACATCTCGTCAAGCCCTGCTTCTATGTCTGTCACTAATCCCTCATGGCCATCGGGATCGCCGACTGTCGTCGGGTTGTTCTCGACATAGCTGTACAAATTCAGGCTCTGCGGGTTTCCGAAGTTGGCATAAGGAACTGTGGTGGGTTTTGCGGCCCAGTCTGGTGTCATGAACCTGCCGAGTGTGCTGCCGTAGTAGCGCGCGCCAAACATGTCTAGATTGGATTCACTGTCGCGTTCTTTGCCGGTGAACTTGTGAGTGGTGCCGGTGTCCCCTGCGATCTGCTCACCGAAGGGCTGATAATCCAGCGAGTCGTAGATGCTCTGGTCGAGGTTGGTGAGCAGGCGCGTTGATCCGAGGTGATCAGTGTGAATGAAATATGTGGTCGAGTTTCGGTACTGCGCCAGGAGTGATCCGCCTAAATAGACGTAGCCTACGTTCCAGCCGTTCGCGCCCGCTTCTGCTATAGGACGCCCACTTAGATCATGAATGTAATCATCCCAGCCGCCGGCCGTCTTCTCAGCCCTGCGCCCCTCTGCATCGTAGACGTAGGTCGCGGTCGAGCCGCTATCCACTTGCACGATGCGGTTTTCGGCATCATATGTGTAGTGATGATTTCCGTCATAGGTCATGTTTCCAGCGGCGTCATACTGATATCCGCTTAATTGGTTCTGTGAGGTCGCTGTAGCGCTGAAGGTTAAGCAGGAGCCGCTGGTTACTGCTTGATTAGTGCGATTTCCCCAGGGGTCAATCGTCCACTGCAAGCCTTTGCAGTTCTGGCCTGAGGCAGCGTCGGTCATCGTTGAAAGGCGATTCAAAGAATCATATCCGTAAATGCGAATAAAAGACTGCACACCGGTTGCATTCCAGTTGAGGATGTTGCCATTGTTATTCGTCGTGCCATACCCAACCCAGAAATCAATAACATTTCCTCCGGGAGTACCGTCATTGCAGGTCTGGAGCGTCACGCTGGATGTGTTGACCACGTCCAGCAAACAGGGCTGAAGCCGGTTGTTATAGACACTGGTTTCAACGAGACCGTTACCGAAGGTTCCTTTGCGAAGTTCTCCTGGCGGAAAATATCCGACAGATGAATCAACCGTGAATAATGTCGCAGGGTGCTGCGAGTCAACAAAATTGCTCGTGACCTGGGTAGGCCGCATGGCCGCGTCGTAGTTGTAACTGATTGTGTAACCTTCACCGTTCGATCCACTCGTCAGGTCGCCCGCCAAATCGTAGGTGTAGTTCACGGGCCGGTAGCCCATGTTAGGTGTGTATTGTTCGTTCATTACAACGCGGCCCATCTGGTCGTACCCAAAGATTTCTGCCGTCGTACCGCAGCAGGACGTTCCAGTCCATTCCTCCTCTAGTCTTCCGACGATGTTGTTCTGAGTCACTCCCCAAGACGAGGGGCTGTCATACGCGAAAAACACGCTGGATGTTGAGCCATCGTTGTAGCTCTTTTGCGTGATCCGATTAAGTGCATCGAAGGTGTAGGTGGTCGTCACCGTGCCAGAGCCAGTCTGGTTCGGAGCCGGAGCGACCTTGGTGCAGACTGCAGTTGGATCGCCCGCACAACCGCTCGACGAGTTCGAGTAAGAGTAGGAAATTGTCCCGGACTCTGGATTAATTGCCCTGCTCAGACGCGAGAGAGAATCGTATGAGAACGATCGCGTCCTAGCGACGCTGCCGTCTCCTTTTTGGTTTACGGACGTGAGGTCGTCGAGCATGTTGTATCCGTAGTCGGTCTCATAATTCAAACCAGTCGGGTCTTCCCAGACCCCAGTCATTCGCCCCAAACCATCGGTACAGGAAGTGCGTGCCTTCCCGGCTTCATCGGCAGCAGTTGTGCATTCGCTGAGCGAAGAAGAATTAGCTGCATAGTTGCTGGTAGCAACGGAACCGTCAGCCTGTGTGATTTTTATGACTCTACCCAGCGCGTCAGAGTCGGTACGAGTACTTCCATAGGTTGAATCGGAGGTCTGGCAGTATGGGTTGGTTACGGTTGAGAAGCTCGTATGTTGAGTCGTATCGAAATTGTAGGCGGAGTCCGTTTTTACCAGCGTGCTGCACTCGGGATCATGGAGTTGAAATTCGCTGATGCGGCCTAAGCCGTCGAAGACTGAGTTCGTGACCTTGTTCAGCGAGCTCGTGATCGCCGTGGTTTTTTGGATTTGAACCGGAATTGTGTCAGTGTATTGAAACCCAGTTGAGCCTCCGTCGGGATATGACGCGCTCGTCATGCGTCCAAGAACGTCATAGCCATATGAACTGACTTGGCTGTTCTGATCGGTGAAGCTGGTCAACAGTCCGGTGTTGAAGTCGTATGCTCCACTTATGGTGTGCGCGACCCCCGTGTTAGGAAACTGCGTCTGTGTCAGGTATGCACCGTAGTACGCCGAGCCATAGGTGTACGTTGTCACGTTGCTTTTCAGGTCGAAAGACTGGTACGGCATGCCGGTATCGTAGTAGCTGGTTTGAGCAGTCGTGACCGTGCCGCCCGTGTTCAACCATTTCTGAACCATCGTCAGGTTCCCACGATAGGAGCCGACCGAGTTGTGGCTCATACTGATGCCGGAGGATTGCAGTCCTGCGCCGTCGTACGTGTTCGTCGTCTGGCTCACCATGTTTCCACTGCCGTCGTAGACGGTCACCTGCGTGATGGGAGTCAAAATGTTCGCGCTGAGATAATTTGAGTTGTTCAGGGCAAGGTAGGTGTAATCAGTCTTTCTTAGGAGAGGCCCAGGCGCGTTAGCACCGAACCCGTATTCTCGTTTCTCTTTTACCATGCCGTACGTACCGTTGATATTTGTGCCCAGCCCAAAAATGAAGCCCTGGTCGTAGTCACTTTGAACTTGCGATACCAAAAAATTCGATGTGTTTGGAATTGGCCACTTTGTCGTTACGCTCGTCGGAACTACATTGGCTTCTGTAATCGTGCCATCGCCGTAGGTGTCAAATGGATTAGTCGTCCAGCTGTAGGCCGTGACCACGGTTTTGAGCAGTGTTCCGGTGCCATTTGTGCTGCTACCCTTCCAATAGTCAGTTTGCGTTTCGTAGAGTGCACAACTCCCATTTAGCCCTGTGATGGTGTGAACTGTGTCGTTTCCAGCAGGGTCGGTAACGGTGGGACCGTAAGTCGTGGTGTGCAGGCCTGTACCGTCGTTTGCATTGACAGTTTTCGAGAGTATTCCTCTGCTGACTGGAGTAATTTGATGCATTGCCCCACAGAAACTTCTTGTTCCCCACGCGTAGCTAATCGTCCCACCGGTAGGAAGAGTTACCTGTGTGAGGTCTCCGTAGTTGCTGCCATCTGAATTATTGGCGTATTGGAATACCCACTGCGGGCTGCTCGCCCATGAAACGCCGTTATAGACGAGCACAGATTGAAGAGCGAATTCAGAAGTCGTAGACTCTGTTACCGGGTATAGTATGCCGTTAACGTACGTATGAATGTGGAAGTTAGACTTCAGGCTAAGATTGGCATAACAAGACTTCACGATGCGTGTAGTGCCATTCGGCCCGGGATAACTGGACATGTAAGCTGAATATATGGGAAGCAAGCCAGTTTTGCATCCCGAGGTACCCGAGCCATCGTTTACGCTCGCTCCGAATGTCCTCCCCACAGTGTCAGTGTAAGGCGAGAACCGATTCACATAATTTCCGTTTGTGTCTTGCCAAAGACTTGTGGATGCGGTAGTGAACCCAATCCCTTCCCGATTGTTGACAACGAAGTTCGATGACAGACCGCCGGGGTCGTTGAAATAGATTCCGCTTGCGTCAATGGACTCGTAGCCACCCCGATTTGTGCCCGCGAGTTGGTGAGTCGAACCATCCTGCTCTTGTGCGGTAAAAATCGTTACATATGTGTTCGAGCCGGTCTTTACACTTTTATAGGTAATGGTAATCGAGTTGGTGTCCAGCACTGCCTGAACCGAAGTACCTTGGAACCCCCAAACGGGAGAGCAAGTTTGGGTGGTGCAATTTGGGTTAACGACCCAGCCCTTGTTGTTGTACATGAGCTCGAGTTGGCTGCTGAGCTTGCCGCGCTGCGGGTAGCCGAAAACAGGAATATGCAGGATCAAGTTGTAATTCGTGAGGCTGATGGAATCAAAATCTGCATCGTCGTAAGAGCCATACGCCTTGAACCCTGTTTCAAGGTTCGGGTTCGTCTGCGTCAGAGAAATAGAGCCGAAGGCGATCAGAAAGAGGTTCAACTGCAGTAAGCGACGAAGACTTTGCATGTGCGGCTCCGTTTGAAAGTTAGGGCCCAATCGGGATCAACAAATGACAGCAGTCTGAAACCGATGCACGTTGAAAATCGAAGCTATGCAGACGGTGTGGAGGCTTCGAGGAAGCGAAATATGCGTCACAACGCCAACGAGCATCTACTCAGGATGGAGACGGAATATAAACGTACATACCTGTGGAAGTCAATGACGTTCTATTTTGTTCATTTCACAACGCAGAACGGCAAAGGGTGTAGCATTTTCCCCTTTATAGGAGATACCCCACCAAACGCGGGAGGGGCTTATGTCTCCCGACGGTAAAGTGCTCCCTCCCCTGTTTGGCTGGGCCAATTTAGGCGAAGAAATAGCGCAAACTTGTGATAACGCCTGATTACAACAACCAGGACTTGTAAGCCCCGATTAACGGCGTTCGTGCCGCGCAAAACAGGAAGCCCGAGAGATTGGTCATCGACACCGTGACTGTCAGGGCGAGAGGTCGGCTTCGCTGCGAATTGCGGCACCTACACCTTCTGACCTGATCCCCTCTTTCGGAGCAAAGCTGAGTATGATTTCGGACGAAAGGAAGGGGAAGAGGCATGTCGAAGAGCAGGCACACGGAAGCGCAGATGATTGGAGCGCTGAAGCAACTG